>Ga0182030_10006051_pt1 | contig 25578 bp, 18 predicted proteins | sample 812S3MmetaG_FD_121299 | JGI IMG/M metagenome (GOLD analysis project Ga0182030, IMG submission 121299) | Permafrost microbial communities from Stordalen Mire, Sweden - 812S3M metaG (Illumina Assembly) | ecosystem: Environmental > Terrestrial > Soil > Wetlands > Permafrost | place: Sweden...
CGTTCAAACCCGCTCTGCGCCGCCAGTGTCCGCTGTTTCATCCTCGCCAGCCCTCCGATGCTCTCCTCAATCTATCTTGAACATCAGTGGAAAATGGAGAACTTAATCAGAGTCTCCTTAGGCACATCTAGACCGCGCACAGCGCGCGTGAACGACAGTCGCTGAAGGGGAAGAAATCCCGGCCAGAAAGTTCCAGGCAAAGCCTGAGTTCAGATTCTCTCTTACCAGAATTAGGGAACCACAAGAGACTTACACACGCGTGTCAAGAACAAAAGGATGCAAATCACGTTCATGCGTGACAATACTCACATTGGTAACTGCATCTTACGGGGCCATCTGGCGTGTTACGCACGCGACTGCGAGACGCCGCGAGTCCCGCCAGTGCCCCTGGCTAGCAGCTAAGCTGATCTCTTCGTCTGTGGGCTGTGATCTTCCACATAAGCGCCTCCAACTCAACTGAGGCTTGTTTATGCGGTGAGTTTCGAATAAGTTGCGTCCGGTCACAAGGTCAAATCGGGTGATTGTCGTCGGGGAATATGGTGGCTGCTCAGGGTTGTACTTCCTAGAGAGGGAACTTGCCTGCTTTCGGGGGATTGAATGTTACTTTTTTGCGGGATTGAGAGTTATCTAGTGTAGTGGTGGCCACCCACACATCCCCCTCACGATCCTCGAAAGACTGCATATCATGTCGCCCGAGAGGCCATCGGATTTCGTAAACACATATGTCCGGCCCTGATGTACCTGGATGAGTCCCCGATCCCCGCCGCTCCTGAATGTACGTACAGATTCGCCATGTTCCACGTGGAACATTGTACGTACAATTATTGGCGGCCGGAGCGCATGCACTGATGGCTGAAAGCCGAAAGCTGGTCTACTTGCCCGCCAGCTTCCGTGCAATTTCTTCCACGATCTTCGGGCGAAGATCGGCCATAACGCTGTCAACGATGCTGGCTATGGTGCTGGCATCGGTTGCCGACGCCGAGGTTGGTCCCTGGGCCGCCGCTGCTGCCGCCATGGCCTTCGGAGGGGCCTCCGGCACGTGCTCGGCCTGTTGTTTCGCCGTTTCTACGTCAGTGCTCGCGGCAGCGCTGGCCGACGCCGTGTGGATCTGATGCCAATTCGATTTTCCCGATTTCGCTTTCACGTCGCCCATGGATTCCTGCCCCCCAGAGTCTAAACTCGAATCCTGATTCTCTTCTGCCACCGCAGCTTCGAGCTCGTCCTTGCTGACCGCATCCGCGAACGTCGCGGCCGCAGCCTCTTCCGCAGGTGCTTCCTCCGCGACTTCCGCCGCAGAATCTTTCTGCTCCGCTTTGTGCTCTTCTGGCGCGAGTTTTTCCGGTTCAACCTGCACTGGTTCAATCTGCTCCGGCGCGATCGCATCCACCGCCGGCGTCGCCGCGTTCGAAACCTCCGCCATCACTTCCGCGGGCGCCTCCATGACCGATGCTGCATCGGCGGTGGACTCTGGGCCATGCTCCGATGACGGCTGGCCGGACAAACCATGCTCATCCCCTGGCTCCGATTCACCGTTCGTACTGGCGTCCAACCCGGCAGCTGCCAGTCTGTTCTCGACCACGGCCGCAACCGCTGAAACTCCGGTGAGCTGCGTGAGTGCAATTTCGCTGCCGGGAGTTGTCGTGGATGTCGCTGTCGACGTCGCCGCAGGCTCTGCCGCGAACGTGCGGAACATTTCCGCTTCCAGCGAAATCGCCGCTTCCTCCGGACTCAACGCCACTGCCTCCGCCATCCACCGCGGACCGGCCGCCGCATTGCGTGCCGCCTCTTCCGCGAGCAACTGGCCAGCCGCCACCAGAGTTCCCCTCGACGGAGCCACCGAGACATCCGCGTGGCTGGTAGAGGGTGTCAGCAAGCGTAGTGCTTCCGCCAGTTCCTCATCGGTCGGCGCCGGCTCTTCCGGCTCCGCCGTCTCGGGCACGCTCTCCGCAACCGGCACCGCAGCCTGCTCCGTTTGCAAGTCTTGGGCCTGGACATTGTCGGCCCTTAACTCTTGAGTCTTCGGTTCTTCACCCTTTGATTCTTCCTGCGCAGCGACTGCTTCCGCTGGAACGACCGCCTCGGCCGCCTCGTTGGTGGCGACGGACTTCGCTGCAACCTTCTCTTCGATCTCGGGTTCGGCCTTGTCTTCCGCCGCCTGCTCAACCGCGCTCGGCGCCGAAGCAAATATCGGCTCGTCGTTCCCGTCCACGGGGGCGGGTTCTTGCGCCAGGGGGGCAGGATTCTCCGCGACGGCGGCGACCGCAGCCGGAGTTTCCGGTTCAGTTTCGTGCCGATTTATTTCGGCCGTGGCAACTTCGCTCGCCGGCTCCGTGTGCTCAACCGGAATCTCGACCTCGCTCTTGGTTTCGACGGCTGATGCCGGGACGTCGACGGCTAATGCCGCCGGGGCAATGGCTGGCGCAGCGGGCTCAACGACCGGCGCTGAAGATTCAACTTCTGTTTTCGTTTCCGCCGCCGCGGGAACTTCCGGTTCAGTCTTTGCTACTTCAGGCTTTGTAATTTCAGTTCTTGCCACTTCCGTGTTTGCCGCCGCGTGTGTCACCGGAACTGCCGGGCCCATTCTTTCCGCCAGCGGCGCAATATCCTCAGCCGCCGGAATCGGTCCATCAAGCCTCGCGGCCAAGGCGCTGAGTGCGTCCAACTCGTCGGGCGTAATGTCGCGCGGAATATCCGGAACCAGCCCAGGCTCCTGTCCCGGCGGCGCTGGCGCCTTTACCGCGAATACTCCGTTCGCGCCCGTCTTGCCTTTTGTTTTGCGGAAATCCCGGAAGGTCGCACCGGCCGCGGCATCCTCTGCTTCCGGCTCCGTTTCTTCCTTCTTTTTCTTTGACGGAAAGCGCAGCCGGCTCTTCCATCCGGTATCGGGATCCGTGTTGTTTTCGCCGCCAAATCGTTCCACGCCCGGAACCGAAGCACTGAAACGCGTGCCGTCGTGCTGCGGCACCATGCGGTCTTCGAGTCGCGTGATCGCCGTCAGCAACTCGCTGGCTTCAAACGGCTTCACAATGTGAGCGTCGGCCCTGACCCGGCGCGCTTCTTCCGGTTTGAACGGTTCGAGCTTGCCCACCGTCAGCAGCACCGGAATGTGCTCGGTCTCGGCCGAATCCTTCAAGCGCTGGCACACTTCCAGCCCGCTGTAGCCGGGCATATACACGTCCAGCACGATGAGATCCGGTTTGATTTCGGCGATCCGCTTCAGCGCGGCAGATCCGTTATTGACCGTGACGACGTCATACCCGGCATCGGCCAGGATTTTTCGCCCCATGTTCTGGGCGGTCACACTATCATCGGCAAGAAGTATTTTCCGCGACAAGCTTCATCCTTCAACAAAATAAGGAGAGATAACGCGAAACTAACTCGTCCCTCAGTCGAAGTCAACGGTTCCCGCAGCGGTAACAGGTTACTTCCGTTCCTAGCCTGTTGGGGAGAAGGAGGGACAAGGGCGGAGGTCAGAGGTCAGATTGCGGAGGTAGAAGAGCAGAAAGCGAGAAAGACACGATCTCGCAGCCAAGAGACACCCAAATGCCGGCCTCTAACCTCTGCAATCTGACCTCTAACCTCTGCCTTCCCTAGAACGGTTTTAGCTTCCCCAGACCTTTTTTCTTTTTCTTCTTGGTCGAAGAAATATCCGCCATCTCCTCGGATTTCGCCGAGGCAGTCGAAGAGAGCGCACTTGATGCCGTACCGCTGCTGTCCAGTTGATTGCTCTGCTGCAGCGGGGGAAGCGCGTTCGGATCGGCCTCGACATTCGGCTTCAGTTCATTCGGATCCGCCACCGTTGGCTTCAACTCAGCCGACGCCGGGTCCGCCGCCGCTGTGGGAGCATCCGAACGCGGCGCTTCCTGGTTCGGCGTTACCGTGCCATTCGTCGTTTCCACGGTGACCTTGTTGTCACCGCCGCTCACCGAATTGCTTATCTTTCTTACCACTTCCGTTGCCGTCATCGGCTCCGGATCGACCATCGTCGGCTCGCCCACGCGCGAGGCCTTGGCCACGTCGGGATGCTTCTCGAAGGTCCCCAGCCCCTTCGACATCAATGTCGCTTCATGTCGGCTCGCCTCTTCCTTTTTATTCTGGTCAAGCATTGCCCGCGTCGGCCGCGGCACCGTCTGATGCAGCGCCTCCAGCCGCGCTTTGGCATCCACCGCCCGATCCATTGCCGGATACCGCTTGATGATCCTCCCGTACGCGTCGGCCGCATCCTTGGTCAAGTCCTCGATCATCTTGCCCTTGACCACTTCGCCCATGCGCGGGTTCTTGCGCACCACTTCGATCTCGGCTTCGTAAGATTGCCCCATCAGATACAGGGCCTGGTCCGCGCCGCTATATAACGGATAGCGGTCGACCAGCGTCTTCAAGCGCGCAATCGACGCCGGATACGCCATCCGCAGATAATAGAAACGGCCGATGCCGAACTCCCGTTCCGCCAGCACTTCCTGCACTTCCCGCAACCGCTGTTTCGCCTGCGGCACCAGTTTGCTGTCGGGATACTCCTGAATCAGCGCCCGGTATTCCTCCTCCGCCCGCATCGCGTGGGTGTAGTCGCGATCCGGTTTTTCCATTTCCTGATAGTGGATGTTCGCCACCTTCAACTGCGCCTCGGCTGCCTCCGGCATATTGGGAAAGAAGGTGCGGAAATCCTTGTATTCGATTTCGGCCTGTTGCATCGCGGTCGAACCACCCTCGGCGTACCATGAATCGGCCACCGCCAGCTTGGCCCGCGCGACAAACTCGGAATCGGGATAGGTGTTGATCAGCGTCTGCAGCGTCATTCGCGCCACGTCGAAGCGGTTGTGCTTCATGGCATCCATGGACCGGTCAAACAGCACCTTGTCGGGCTGCTTCGACCCGACGTTGGCCAGCGGATTCACCGATTTCTTGTTGGTGCATCCGCCCGTCAACGTCAGCAGCAACGCGAGAAGCACGATAGTAGAATTCCGACGCATAAGGACCTCAAAACCCGCTGTTCGCTATTCGCTGTTGGCGATTCGCAAAGAGCGAACAGCGATCAGCGAACAGCGTTCTTTCACCTCGAACCTCTGCAACCCTATACTCGCTGCAAACTCGCGCTCCGGGCCGCTTCCAGCAGCGCCTGCGCATTTACCTTGGCATCGCCCTTGCCGAACACCGCGCTCCCCGACACCAGGATCTCAGCCCCGGCGCGCACCACTTCCGCGACCGTATCCAGCCCGATGCCGCCATCTACTTCGATGCGGTACTCGCATCCCCGAGCGGTGCGAATCTCTGCCAATTTCGCTATTTTGTGCAGCGTCCCTGGGATGAACTTCTGCGCCCCGAACCCCGGATTCACGCTCATCACCAGCACATAATCCACAATGTCGAGCACTTCGCTGAGTGTTTCCACCGGCGTCGCCGGATTAATCACCACGCCCGCCCGGCATTCATGCTGCTTAATCAGGTTCAGCGTGCGGTTCAGATTCCGGCACACCTCCTGATGCACCGAAATCCAGTTCGCGCCCGCTTCGGCAAATTCCGGGACGAACTGGTCGGGATTCTCTATCATCAGATGGCAATCCAGCGGCAGCCGGGTTGCCCGGCGCAAGGATTTCACCACCGGAGGCCCCAGCGTCAGATTGGGCACAAAATGCCCGTCCATGATGTCCACATGGATCACACTAGCGCCGCCCGCGGTCGCCCGCTCCACCTGATCCGCCAAGTGGGCGAAATCCGCCGCGAGTATCGAGGGCGCGAGTTCGATCAAGACTAGGGTCCAGAACGCAAGGAGAAGCTGTGGAAATTCTAGCACGAGGGCGCGCCAGGGCAAGGCGACGGCGCAATCGAGGTTCGGCTAGAGATCGCTCCTGAGTGTAGTCGCAGTTCTCAACTGATCTGGCAAGATTGGTCTATGTGATGGGATTACTCAAATCTCGACAAGCCGCGAAGGGACAGTGATGGCGTCAGGTGGAACGTCCGGGTCTGGCATGACGTGGTCAAAAACAAGAATGTCGCCCGCGTATTCTTTTGGGACGACGAGCGCGACGTATGCGGCGTGAAAACCTTCGGGCCTGATGAAAGGACCCACGTCACAGCATTACACGCCTTCATTCAGAAACTCATTTCCAGCTCTGATCTTCGACAAAAGGACAACAGAGATTTGCGCTTCCCGCTGGAACGACACTACTCCGACTACGGAGGATTCCCGGAAGAAAGCTGATTGGCGAAACATCCCGATTTCGGTCATTAGACTCTTTGTCGCAGGCTCTTGCTTCCGACCTCTCTCAATCGGATGACGGGTGAGAGCGTGGTAAGTCCGATATCTCCTCAGAAATGTGTTCGATGGTGGCGAGCGGGCAAGCGACGTGCACCGTCTCGTTAGGGGATTCGACATCGATGAGCAGCTTGCCGTTTTGGGTGTGGATGACGACGTGTTCGTTGGCGTCGCGCACTTCCACCAGTTCCGCATCAGGGAATTTGCGCAATTCCTTTGCGATGCTCTCGATCGTGGGCAGCCACGGGCCTGCCTGGCGGGCGGCGTCTTGCATTGCGTCTCGCGGCGCGAGTCTCATGGCGACGGGGATTAGCGCCGCGGGAACGAACAGATGCACGTGGTCACCATTCGCGCGGTGCTCATCCACTGAGACGCGGACCATTCCTTCATGCAAGGTATAGCCGGCAGTTAGGGCGAGCGCGCCAGTAATGCCGAGTCCGACTTTTGCCAGTATCAACATTTGTGCCTCCGGCGCATTCGCGTTAGTCCGAAAGGTTTTTGGAATCGAGCCAGATATGGACCGTTTCGTCGTCGCTCTTGACGGAGACGAGTTCAGTATCGCCCTGGGAAGAGAGCGCGCGGACCGCGGCCAGAATGTCCAACTCATCTTTGGCGGCGGAAAGCAGAGCCTCAGCCACCTTCATGGGAACGCGAATTTCCACCTGCTCCTTCTTGCCCCTGCCCTTCTCGTGGACGTGGACCAGAAGGTAGCCTGCCTGCTTCGCCACGCGGACATCTGAGTCGCTGCTCTGGACAGTTACGAACTCTCCGTCTCTGGTAGTGCGGATGGCGTCAAAAAGCGCGCGCAAGTCCACGCCGTTGGCTTGGGATGCGTCAATCCTTACCTTGCCGTTGCGCAGCCGGTCCTGGTTGATGGCGGGGAGGACTTTTTCGGCCAGTTCCAGCGGAACATTGACGCGCACGGTTTCGCCGTTGGGTTGCGAACTCTCCACACGAACGTGAAGCCAACGGTCTTGCTTTTGGGTTTGCGCGGTCTGGGCCCAAGAGGCCAGAGGCAACAACAGGGTAAAGACCGCAGCGATCATTGGCAGATGGAAGCGTGACTTTCGGGTGGGCTGACGCATGGGTGAGGCCTCCTCGTGGTGCTCGACTAAAGGTACGGAGGTTGATTGGGAAAGGTTCCGGGAAAATCGGGTTTGGAGCGCGAGGCTGGGCCGCGATAACGCTCATTGAGGGGTTTTGAGTGCCTGTTACCCTGCTAACGGCAGTTAACGAGAGCGTGGAGTCGAATTTGGCTATACAGACTCTGAGATTGCGGGCTGCGCCACGGAGGCAGGCGTCCGAATCGATCGCCACAAAAGTATCAGCGTCGCCAATGCCCAAAGGTTTATGCCGGAGGCTCCTGCGGGCGTCGGGCCATTAACACTCAGAAGAGGTTCAAGGCCCGCAAAAAAACCTGGAAGCAATAACGCGTGGAAGAAATCCCCGGAAACCTCACCGTTCGGGCGCAGCGGTGGTCGCAATTTCGAACTAGCGACCACCTTGAAGACAGTACGGTAGGCGGAGCTAGTGTAGACCTACAGAAAGGCTGAAGATCGTGCCACACCCCTCGCTGCACGCGCTGCTGGCCCCATACTTCGTCGTCCCGTAAAGATCGCCGTTGCTGCCCTCGACCAGCGTCGAGTAGGGCAATTCACCGTCCGCACCGTCGAAGGTGTGCAGCGTAGTCAGCGTACCGCTTGGGGTGATCTTGAAAACCGTGCCCGTGTTGCTCACCCCGAACCCGCTTGTTGTCCCGTAGAAGTTTCCATCCGTGGCCTGGATCAGGGCCGCGCTGGCTCCGGTGCTGTCCCCGCTGCCGAAGCTGTGCAGCGTGGTCAGCGTGCCCGTTGGAGTGATCTTGAAGACCGTGCCACCAAAGTTGGGGTTGCCCCCGCCAAAGCTTGTTGTCCCGTAAAAGTTCCCATCGCTGCCCTGGACCAGCGCCGCTAAGGACTTTTCACCGTCTGTGGCGTCGAAGCTATGCAGCACGGTGAGCGTGCCGGTTGGGGTGACTTCGAAGACCGTGCCAAATCCCGGATAGTTGGCCCCGCCCATCGGCGTTGTCCCGTAGAAATTCCCGTCCGTGCCTTGGACCAGTGGTGACGATGGCGAGAAGCCATGCGCCTGGTCGAAGCTGGCTAGCGTCGTCAGCGTACCGCTTGTAGTGATTTTAAAGATCGTTCCGCAATGTACGTTATAAGTTGGCCGTATAGTGCATATATTGGCGCTGCCGCGGGAGGTTGTTCCGTAAAGGTTTCCATCCTTGCCCTGGATCAACCCCGCCAAGGGGTATTGGCCACCAGTACCAGTGCTGCTGAAGCTGTGCAGCGTGGTCAACGTGCCGCTTAGGGCAATCTTGAAAATCGTGCCAGTGTTGTTGCTGAACCCAAGCCCGTATGTTGTCCCGTACAAGTTTCCATCGCTGGCCTGGAGCAAGGCCCCCTTTGGATAGGCGCCGTCCGGGCAACCGGCCTGCGGGCAAAAGCTATAAATCGTGGTCAGTGCGCCGCTCGGGCTGATCCTGAAGATTGTGCCGGCGCTGTTTGCCCCGCCCGTGCTCGTTGTTCCGTAGAAGTTCCCGTCCGTGGCCCGAGTCAGACCTGCGGTGGAGTTGCCCCCGTCCGTCCCGTCAAAGTTCACCAGCGTTGTGAAAGTTTGTGCCGCGATTGGAGACGCTGAGGCACACAGCCAGAGCGTCGCCAACAGCATAGAAATTCCAGATTTTCTCATGGTAAACATTTTTTTCTCCCTATTCGGTTTGGTGGTATCACCTGGTCATTTCGGGCTGAGCAGCACGGCGTGCTCATTGCCGCTTGCATTGGTCGCGTCGCAGAGAATCAGACCAGATTCGTTGATGTCGACCGCGTCCGTAAGGGTGAAGCCAGTCCCCGAGGGAATCAGGGTATTGAGATTGACCAACCCACTGGCAGTGGAGATGAAGGGAACGTGCTTGCCCGCCCTGAAAGGCTTGTAGGTTGAGGGAAAGATTGCCGTGCCCACGATCTGGCCGGAGATGTTAATTCCCAACGCATTGCTCGCAACAGCGCCTGTGATAGCGCCCAAATCGGTCCAGACTCCATTTCTATAACTGGCCGCATGGGGTGGAACTCCCGAAGTGAAGTAAATTGTGCCCGCGATCTCGCCATTGTCATTGATGGCGAAGGCGCTAACGCCATCAGAGCCAGCGGGTACGGGAAGTGTGGTTATCTTTCCGTTGGAATAGAGGAATTCCCCTCCTCCTCCTGCTGTCAGGTAATAGCTGCCGATGATTTGGCCAGGGTTGTTAATGGCGACGGCGCTTGCCTGAAAGCTTCCGGGGGGCCCGATGTCTTTCATTCTGCCGCCGCTGTACAGAAACGCATGGAAGTTCGAAGGGCTGAGATACCCGGTCCCGACCACTTCGCCGGCGTCATTTATTCCATAGGCCTCGGTGCCGGAAGGGAACAGGGATGGCGAATTGATGTTCTTCATGCTGCCGTTGCTGTAAATAAACGCCTGGGGATCAAAGTCGGGACTGGAGTCATAGGAGTTCCAACCAGCAATCTCCCCGGAGCCGTTGATGGCGTTTGCAAGTGAAACACTGCTTCCAAGTGTGCTGATACTCGTCGCCTTTCCGCCACTGAACATCGTTGCGATCGCAGCAGTGGGAGTTTCAGAAACACCTGCCGCCTCTCCCGCATCGTTAAGAGCCGAGGCTTTGGAAACGCTGTTACCGGGCAGTGTTCCGAGATCGGTCACCGTGTACTGTTGCGCGGCACTTGGCGCCGCTGCGGCACACAACCAGATTGTTGCTAACATCATAAAAACTGCAAATCTTCCTGTGGCGCGCATCTCTTCTCTCCTGGGACAAATCTAGTTGTCACCCATGAGCGTAGCTAAACTCAACGGCCCAGTTGTCAGGAGTTTGTCATCACATTGTGAAAATATTGTCCGCTCTTCCTTAAGCCGACCGGCTGGATCGAGTGATTCTGGGCGGCCAGGCCCGCTAAGTCCAGTCTGTTCCCTCTAGAGCGCTGCTTTCTGGACCGGAACGCGGTTGCGAATGAGTGGGCCAGCATCACAACCTCGATTTTGTGAATTCTTGTCAAGCCCCCGTTTTCACGATTTTCCCCGTAAGTGCCCGCATCGGATGGGAAAATAAAGTTGGGAAACTTGGCGGTCTAGGTAGGTCGAAATTGCTATAATAAAATTAGAGATAAGAAAAGGGTGCGGATCCACTCCCGCACCCTTTCCCTTTGCCGTCTTGGAGTCCTTGTCTCAGCCGGTCGGCACCCAGGTTCTACTGATGACTGACGGATGAAAGCTGACGGCTGCCCCTAAGTCCTTATTCCAGAATATTTTAAATATAAGTCCTTTAGATTCAAAGACCGAAGCAGAAAATTCCCGCCAACCCAATGATTCCATTAGATAGGGGCGAGGGGGGGTACCAGTTACTGACTAGTAAATAGGTGAATACGGTGGAGCGCCGGGCGTCCTCGCCCGGCCAGAGGAGCGCCAACGGAACCGCCGGAGGCCAATACAAGCGCGCTGGAGCGAGAGCAAGGTGCCCCAGGTTCGCGCCCGTCTTTTGGGCGCTAACCTGGGTGCTCGCAGCTCACCCGTTCCATCCCGATTTCTTAAGCGCCGGAGCGAGAGACCCTCGCCTCGTCCTCTTGCGCTCCAGCTAGCGCCTTTCGAACTTTCTCCACTTCCTCCGCCATCGCGAACTTCAGCTTCTCGATGCCCTCGCCGGTCACCGCCGAAATCGGATATAGCTTCAGCTTCTTGCGCGTAGCCCACTGCTTCAGTTTCTTGAGCTTCTCGGGATTCGCCACGTCGATCTTCGACGCCACCATCAGCGTCGGCTTCTTTTCCAGCCCCGCCCCGAAACTCGCCAACTCGCCCCGGATCACGTCGACGTCCTTCACCACGTCGGGCCGCCCGCTGCTGTCGGAGACATCCACCATATGAACCAGCAAGCGCGTGCGCTCGATGTGCCGCAGGAATTGCGTTCCGAGGCCCGATCCGGCGTGCGCGCCTTCGATCAAACCGGGAATGTCGGCGACGACGAAACTCTGTTCTTTGCCTTTGTCGCCCGCCAGCACAACACCAAGATTCGGTTCGAGCGTGGTGAAGGGATAATCCGCAATCTTCGGCCGCGCCGCTGAGATGCGCGAGATCAGCGTCGATTTGCCCACATTCGGATATCCCACGAGGCCCACGTCGGCGAGCAACTTCAACTCCAGGCGGAAGTTGCGCTCTTCGCCTGGACGTCCTTCTTCGTGCTCGCGCGGCGCCTGGTGCGTCGAAGTGGCAAACTGAGCGTTGCCGCGTCCTCCGCGTCCTCCGCGCGCGATCACGACGCGTTCATCGGCGCGCGAAAAATCGTGAACCTTCTCGCCCGTATCCTCGTCGAAAACGATCGTCCCCACCGGCACTTTCAGGACAATCCCTTCGCCATCGCGGCCAGTTTTCTTCGAGCCCTCGCCGTGCCGTCCACGCTGGGCGGTGTATTCAGGATTGAAACGGAAATGCACCAGGGTATTGTGGCGCTCGCTCGACTCCATCCAGATGTCGCCGCCCCGGCCTCCATCGCCTCCCGAAGGCCCGCCGCGCGGAATGAACTTCTCCCGCCGGAAGGCCATGCAGCCGTTGCCACCGTCTCCAGCCTTCACTCGAATTTTGGCTTCATCGATAAACATGGTGTGCAGTCCAGCTATGACTGTGTGGCGCGGGCGCCCTCGCCCGCGAAAAGCTACCGCCGGCAAAACTTACGTAGTGACGGCCGCCCTCGGCCGCCCAGCGGAGCGAAGCTCCGCGGCCTCGCCAAAACGAAAAAGCCTCGACGCGAAGCCGAGGCTGATGCTGTGGCCTGTGTGGCGCCGGGGCTCTGCCCCGGCCCGCTCTTGTCTTCAAACCCTTACTTCGCTTCGATCGCCTCGGGCTCGACCATCACAAATTTCCCCATCGACCCCTTGTCGATGAACTTGATGCGCCCCGTGATCTTGGCGAAGAGAGTGTCGTCCTTGCCGCGTCCAACGTTCAGTCCGGGCTTCACCCGCGTGCCGCGCTGGCGGACGATGATGGTGCCGCCGGGCACCAGTTGTCCGCCGAAAGCTTTAAAGCCAAGCCGCTGCGCGTTCGAGTCGCGCCCGTTTCGTGAAGTGCCTTGTCCTTTTTTATGCGCCATAAATCAGTTCCCGATTCTCAGTGGCCAGTTGCCAGTAAATTCCAATTCAGTACAGATGTCATCAGCGGAGCCGCGCCAAGAACGAAGCGATCGGCTCGGCGGAGTCGAAGGACCTCTTCTACTCCTTTTTCTTCTTTGCCGCTGCCTTTTTTTTCGGCGCCGATTTCTTTGCGTGGGCGTGAGCTACGTGCTTCTTCGCCTTTTTCCCGGGCCGCGCCGAAGTCTTCACTTCTTCGCCTTCCTCGTGCGCCTTCTTCACCTTCTTCTCTTTCTTCGGAAGCTCAGGCGCTTTGAACGACTGCCCATCGAAAGCGATCTCGGTGATGCGGACTGCGGTATAGTCCTGCCGATGTCCACGCAGCTTCTTGTATTGCTTCTTGCGCTTGTAGTGGAAGACCAGGATCTTGTCGCCGCGTCCCTGCTCAACCACCTCGCCGGTGACGAGCGCTCCCGACCCCGCGGGCACAACGCTGCCCGCCTCCGCCGAAACCGCCAGCACGTCGCCGAACTCGACCTTGCCTTCCTTGTCGTCCTGCGTCTCGACTCGAATCACGTCGCCCGGGGCTACGCGATACTGCTTTCCACCTGCGCGGATCACCGCGTACATAAACTCTCCTTATGCTCGTGCAGGGGCGGGGCTTGGCCCCGTCCGCAGCTCGGCAAAATACAATCTTGTGCTTGCTGTTTTCCCGCTGCGGCTTCTGACCGGAAACGCGGCGCGGCCCCAGAACGGGTCCGCAAGTACAGGCAAACTCATCCAGTCTATCGTGCGCTGTGGAAATCGGTCAAACGCAAGACGCGGCAAGACGCGGCGGCGGGGGCCGCTATCGTGGCAGCGGATCAGTCATGCTGGCGATGGCGTAGCCAATGACAGCCATGGCGGCGGCGTTCTCGCGCAGATCCCGTGGATCGACTTTGTCGAGCGTATCGGCGGCGGTGTGGTGATAGTCGAAGTATTTGCGGCCGTCCTGGATGATGCCGATGCCGGGGACGCCGGCTTCCACCAGGGGCTCGATGTCGGAACCGGGACTGGATTCAGTGGAGCGAAAGACCGTCGCGCCGACGGGGCGCAGGATGTCGCGCAGCGGCTGTAAGGCGGCGATGGCAGCGGGCGACATCTTCACGTGGAAGCCGAGGGGATGGCCGGCTCCTGAGTCGCTCTCGATGGCGCCGATGTGGTTGGGAAATTCCGCGGCGTGAGTTCTGGCATAGGCCTTGTTTCCGCCGCCGCCATTTTCCTCGTCCATCCACGCGATGACGCGCAGGGTGCGGCGCGGGCGTATGTGCAAGCGCTGGAGAAGTTCGGCGGTGGCCATCGAGATGACTACGCCGGCGCCGTCGTCGATGGCGCCGCGGCCGAGGTCCCAGGAATCGAGATGCCCGGAGACGATGACGATCTGCTCGGGATGCTCGCTGCCTTTGAGGTCGGCGACGACGTTGTAGCCGGTGGCATCGGGCAGGCTCTGCGGAGTAAGCGTGAGGTGCATGCGGACTCGTCCCTGGGCGGCGAGGTGCTCGACCAGGTCGGCATCTTCCGCGGCGAGAGCGGCAGCTGGAATTCCGGCGGGCGTACTGTAACCGGTGTGCGGCAGGCGATAGTCGGCTCCTCCAACGGAACGGATGAGCGAGGCGGCGGCGCCCAGTTCTGCGGCTGCTTTGGCGCCGCGGCCGCGATAGACAACAGCTTCGCCGTAAGCTTCGAATGCCATGCCCGCGAGAGCCTTGCGCTCGTCGTAGGGAACGTCGAAGAGAACAATTTTGCCGGCAACTTTTTCACGGCCGAGGGCGGTGAGTTCGTCGAAGCTGTGGACCACGACGACGTCCGCGGTAATGCCTTCGGCGGGAGTGGCGGAGCTGCCACTGATGGTGGCGAGAACGATGCGCTGCGTTGTTTCCGGCGCCTGGCCGGGATATTCGATGAGTTGGGCTTTTTCCTCACCGCGAATCCAGTGGGTGACTTGCGCCGGCTCCAAGTGAACATCGAGGCCGAGTTTGCGCATCTCGGCGGCGACATATTCGGCAGCGGCCTGCGCTTGCGGCGATCCGGCAGGGCGAGGGCCGATGTTCTCGGTCAGGTGCTCGAGCTGATGCCAGGCGTAGTCGCTGGTGAGAGCGGCATCGCGCAGCGCCTGCAACTGGTCGCGCAGTTCCTCGGAGAAAGTGGGCGGAGCGGCCGGCGGCTTGGGCGGCGGAGTCTGGGACCAGACGGCGAAAGTGGCGGAGAGCAGGAAGGCGCAGATCGGAGCCAGGGTTTTTACGTTGGGTATTTTCATGGCGGAGATTCTCATTCCTAAAACATTTCTCGATCTGGTATGGTGTGCGGCCCTCAGTCGTCCCTGCGGAGTCTCTGTCGTGCCGTCCCTAGCGGGACTTGATTAGTCCACTTTGCCTTCCCGGCCCTTACGTGCCGGGCTTTCCTGTTCCGCCGCTCCCGCGGCTGGAAATTCTCTGCCGCCGGAGATTCCCCCGCCGCCGGTCATGGTTGGTTCGCGGCTGCTCCGAGCGCGGGCGCGGGGTACTCGGGGAGTTTCTGCTTGACGGCTTGCGACCGCTTGACCTGCAGTTCGTCGAACAAAAGCGCGGGGCTGGCGACGCTGAACCAGACTGGCTCGGGGCGGTTTTCTATCGCGGGCGTGGTTCCGGCGGAGATGAGATCGCCGCGCAGGGAGCGCACGTCGAGATCTCCGAAGACGCCGCCGCGCACGAGTTCTTCATGCGCGTCTTTGGTCCATATGCGATAGAGGAGCCTGGGTTCGAGGCTTGGGCCCATAGTTTCCACGTAGAGCCCGTAGGGCAGGTCGCGCTGTTTGCAGAGTTCAATCAATTTTGCTTTGAGGCCGGCGTCGAGCTGGGGATCGGTCGATTGCAAAATAAGATTGCCGGGGTCCGGAGCAGGCGCGGCGGCGGCCGCGGCGCGTCCATGACCATTCGAAGCGGGAAAGTCGCGAATCGGTTGGCGTCCGATGAGGTAGGAGACGAGCTGTCCTTTCTCGATGAGCGAGACGCGCTGGGCTTTCACGCCTTCGTCGTCGAGCGTGTAGTTGCCGAACAGCGGCTGGCCGGAAATGGTGGAAATCGTCGGGTCGTCGAACACATTGATGAAATCGGGCAGCACGCGGGACTTATAACTGCTGGACCACTTTCCCGTGGTGCGGGCGTTCTCGCCGAGTTGCGGCTTACGGCCGAGAAGATTCGGCTCAATGAGTTCGGTGACAACGGTAGCGGCAGCGTCGTTCGAAAACAGGACCGGGCCGCGATATTCCTCGTCGACGACCGGGGCGTCACGCAACAACCTCAGCGTTTCGAGGATACGGGCCGTGGTCTTCAGGAATTGTTCGCGGGTGGGCAGTTGCTTGAGATCGTTGCCCTGGTCGGCGTGTGAGCGTTGCAGCAACATGCCGTCGGCAGCCTGAGTCGATCCCGCGATGGAGATGACGAAGCGTGTTTTACCCGAGCGGGCGACCGTACCCTCAGAGTTCAGGAAGTAACGGTTCTGGGCGCTGAAACGCAGCGCGGATTCGAACGTCTCCAGTTCCTTGTCGGTGCGATATTGCGCGGAAGCCTCTTCGAGAAGATGAGTCCAGGGTGTGAAGTCAGTCGAAGCAAAATGGGCGAGCGGCTCGACGGATTCAACGGGTGAGGCTTTCGCGAAATCGTCGACCGGCTCATCCACTTTCAATTGCTTCAGGGCCGCTTGCTTGGCGGAGAGCGCTTCGGTGGCTGCCTTGTAAGCGCGATCGGTGGCAAGCCAGATGCGGTGACGGATGGCGAAGACATCGTCGTCGGATGAAACCAGGTCGATGGTGCCTTCTCCGGTGCCGAAGAAGCTATCCTGCTTGTAGTCGCCGACGCGAACTACGACGCGCAACAGGCGGGCGTGATCGTGTTGCTGGTTGCGCAGGGCGCCGAAAACTGCGCTCGCGTCGAACTGGTCGAGTTCGGTGACGCGGTATTCGATGTAATACGGCGCTTGCACGCCGTCCATTTTTAGCTGCGCTTTGGAGCGGTCCATTTCTTCGCGAAGAGCGCGGAGGACGACATCGCCGGATGCCGGATCGGCGGCGCGAGCGGAGGTCGAGAGGGCACAGAGGATCGCACACGCAAGCACGGCGAATATTGATTTTGGGTGGCGCAGCGCTTCAGCGCTGCGATTGCGGAATTGTCGTGAACGCCGCTCTTGCCGCTGAGGGAAGGCGTCTTCAATCATCTTGTGGCGGGTCATTGTTTGCCTCCCTTCTCGTCGGTTGCGCCGGGCGGAGGCGGAAGAATCGGAGGACGGGTGTCGCCGTACTTTCGTTTCTGGACTTCCATTTCCGAAAACAGCATGGCCGGAGCGGCGGCGGATACGGCAACGCTGCCGGATTCGGCTCCGCAAATGCCGTTGAAGACGCTGGTGGTGTCTCCGGTGGCGGCAATCTCGGTCAAGACGGTGAGCGGAGTGCCAACGATATCGACGCCGCGGACAAGTTCATCCGGACGCCCATCCGCGTAAACGCGCCACACCATGACGGGCAACACCTGAAACGCTTGCGGCAGATCGCGCGTGGTCAGAGTGAATCCGCCCTGGATGTCTTCGAAGTAGAGACCGTAGGGCTTTCCCTGCTTCTTGATTTCTTCGATGAAGCGGGAGCGCAGTTGAGCGTCGGGAATTGTCTTCGACGAAGTCACGATGAGATTGCCCTGGCGGCCAACCGGCATCAATCCAGATTGGGCGCGGCCGTGCCCGTTCGAGTTGCCGAAATTCTTCACGGGCAATCGTCCCATCAGAAAATTCTTCAGGATGCCGTCCTTGACCACCTCGACGCGCTCGGCGGGAATACCTTCGTCATCGAAGCGATAAAAGCCCGACAGCTCCGTGCCAGCGAGAGTGTGCAGCGTGGGATCGTCGGTGACGCTGAGGAACTCGGGCATGATTTTTTCGTTGACCTTCTTGGTGAAAGTCTGGCCTTCGTCGCGACCCCTCTGGCGCTGTCCTTCGACGCGATGGCCGAGCACTTCATGAAAGAAAACGGCGGCGGCCCGGCCAGACAGCAACGCGGGACCACTATAAGGCTCGGCGAGCGGCGCGGCTCGCAACGCGCTCAAGTCGGTGGCCATCTTCTTCACGCTCGCTGCCACTTCCGCTTCGGAGGGGACTTTTGCCGGATCGGAAAACTGGAAGGTCTCAACGCGCATCAGTTGCATGCCGTCGTCGGCGCGGGTTTCCGCCTGGATCATGACGCGAAAGATGGCGTCGGCGGTGATGATCTTCGTACCTTCGGTCGAGACCAAATAACTGTGGCTCCGCTCGGCGTAGAGAAAAACCAGCGACTCTTCGACCTGCGGATACTGGCGGAAGGAAGCGGAATAGCGGCGGGCCAGATCCTCCCATGCTTTTTGCTCGGGAAACGCAGGCGACGGAGTCTTCTCGATGTAAGTTGAGGGCTTCTCCTGCGAGAAGTCGGGCGAGTCGTCCTCGTCCTTGGCGCGGACGGCAGTCTTGGTCTTTACGTTGGTGTAGGCTTGGCGGGCCTTGCGGTACTGCTCGTAGGTCAGGCGCCAGAGGACGCGGGCGATGGCGTCGGCGTCGTCCCGCTGCGGAAGCTGGCCGGAAGAAATGCCGGAGTAGCGTTCCTGGTCGTGAGTGTTATCGAGCGCGGGGGCTCCGATGCGCATGCTGACGTCGGCAGCGCGGTGACGGGCATGAGTCGAGGTGAGGATGCCACCCTGGGCGCTGAGGACGACCAGCGACTCACCGTCGGTCACGTTGTAGCTGGTGAAGTAGGGCGCGGGATCCTGCTTGGCAAGCTCGGACTGGCCGCGATGCAGTTCCTTCTCCATGGTTGCGAGCAGGAGATCGTCGGACGCGCCGAGAGGCTTTTGGGCGTGCAGCGGTTCTTGGCCAAAGATGGCAAGCAGCGACAGGAGGAGAATGATTAGGGAGATGACTTTTTTGAAATTCATTGGAAACCGCGAGTGTACAGGAGCGGGCGAAACAAAAAAAGCGGCCCCTTTCGGGGCCACCTTTTTCAAAGAGGCGAAAGTGGCGGGAATCTGAGGAGACTAGTTTGACGCCGCTCCGGGATAGGAACGGACACGTTGAGATGCCTAGAACATCGAGAGTGAAGTTTCCAACGGAGGCCACCTCTTCAGTGAAATGGGAATGAGCATTTGCGGCACCAAAGGGGGTAAGTGTGTGTGAGGGCGAGTCCCATTTTGGGAACCTGTTCCAAATCAGAATTTTAGGGTGAATCTCCGAGGCGCAGGGGTCGGAACCTGGTCACAAGGCGTTGTGATACTGGATGCACAATGCTGCACATTGGCGGGAATTCCGGGCAGAAGCAGTGTGGAAGCTTCCGGTTGGCCGACCACTCATTCAGAACCTCATCTTCACGCTTGCCAGAATCTCATTTGCGCAGGTATCGTAGATCGGGTCGCGCTAGTCTCCGAAGGTGGGTAGGATGCGTTTTCACCGACGCCAACTGCTACGAACCCTCTCCTTTGCTTTTGGGTCGAGCTTCATCTTGAGCCGGGACCGACTAGGCACAGCGGCGCAGACGGGCACACAGCCAATGACCTCTCCTCCCGCTGCGGGGGCAGTGGTTAGGAATGGGGTCGCTACAGGAGCGGAAATGGAAAAAGTGACGGGAATCGGAGGCCTATTCTTCCGAGCGCACGATCCGAAAGCGTTGGGGAGTTGGTACCAGCAGCACCTGGGAGTCTCGCTCACACCATCGAAGGAAGGGGATCCCGTTTGGGAGCAAGAGGCAGGCCCCACGGCTTTCACTCCTTTTCCTGAGACGACCAAATATTTCGGGGATGCCAACAAGGTCTGGATGGTGAACTTTCGAGTCCGTGATCTCGACAAAATGGCAGCCCAGCTGCGAACTGCAGGGATAGAGATTAAGGTTGACCCGGAGTCTTATCCCAACGTCGGACGGTTTGCCCGCCTGCAGGACCCTGAGGGAAATCCGATCGAATTGTGGCAACCTGCATGACCATAAAGCCTTAAGTCAGCGCTGATGGGGCTTCGCCCCGTCCCCACACAAAAGAAAAGCCCCCTCGAAAGGGGGCTTGCGATAGATCACCACAGGTTTCTAGCTGTCGCCGGCGACCGTGCGCACCTTACCAGGCAGGAAATGGTAGGGCGGCCAGGGACCCGTCACGATCAGTTCACAATTCTTGAGTTGCTTAGCAGCCGTGTTGTAACGGTTCTGATATTTTTCGATCGACTTGGTGTCGATGAGGTGCGCGATATCGAGCAACATGCCGTCGGCATCGACTTTCTTGCAACTGACTTCTTCCTCGAGGGGATTAAAAAGCTTATGCACCTGGACGGAGAGGGCGCGGGCCTTGGTCTGACGTTCGCGCTCGCGGGACGCCTTCTCGCGGAGCTTGGTGAGGTACTCGCGGCCGACGGTATCGGGCAAGACAATCTCTTCCATGGCGCCGCGCAGAGAACCGTCGCGGACCATCAGCTTGATGCGCATTTCGGACTTGCCACGGAGCCGGGCCACGCTTTCACAGAAAGTGCGGCGGTTGGAGCGAACCGCTTGACGGATGGCGTCTTCGGTGTCGAAGATCGTCCCAAAGCGGAAGGGTAAGACGGTCGCGGTGCGGAAGCTCTGGCTGACAACGCGGGCATGCTCGAGGACGGACTTTTCGTCGAGTTTGGAGGTTGCGCGGTCATATTCGCTGACGATCACCGCGAACTCTCCGCTGGGGTAGCTCATAACGGGAGCGGAGTTCACACCCTGAATTCCATCTAGAACGAAAGGACGGCGGGCGCGAACACCGTTGGCGAGGGTTTGATGTTCCGTGAGGCAGTACGCGTACCACGACATGCATTCTCTCCGAATTGCACCGGGGTCTTGGGCACCCCTTTAGATTTCGTTTAAGGCTAGGGCTGCGTTTCTACCAGGAAGTTTTGATTTGTTTGGACAAGGTGAACGCGAAATGCCGCGTCCAAGGCCATATTACTTCCGGTCCGTGTTATTTGCAACCTTTCTTGCAATGACTGCATCGCCGATCTCGTCTCAATATGCTACGAGAGCGTCCGACGGCCGGTTGCAAAGTCAGTCGTCGGGGTCGGCGCCAAAATTGCGAGAAAAGTGACTGTTCCACGACTCGGTGGCAGCTCCGGTGCGAGTCGCCCATTTGCGCCAATGTCGCCGACGGTCACATTCGGGTCGTTGATTCTGCGTGCCAGCAAATCCAAGAGCCGGCCTTCAGCGAGCAGAAATTATCGAGAGGCTTCAGGATTTCTGCTGCTTTTGGGCAGCGGCACGATCTTGCAAAGCGATGGTGACCGCGCGCAGCATATCGCCCGCGGGAGCGGGTTTGCCGGTCCAGATTTCAAACTGGCGGGCAGCTTGCTGCACGAACATTTCGACTCCGGGGATGACGGCAATTCCCTTGGCGCGCGCCACTTGCAGTAGGTGGGTCTCGACCGGGTCGTACACCATATCGAAGACGACACGGGCTTGAATCTCCTGATCTTTAAGCGGGCAGTCGCGTGTGTTGCCCATGCCAACGGGAGTGGCGTTGACGATGATGTCGAAGGCGATCTTGCGCAGGTCGGCGCGTTTGATGGTACGCGCCTTGGCCTGGCGGGCGAGCTTCTGAGCTTTGACGGCAGTGCGATTCAGGATCCAGACCTCAGCGCCGCGCTCTTTGAGGCCGAACACCGCGGCGCGGGCCGCGCCCCCGGCGCCGAGCACAAGAACTTTCGCGTTCTCGATGGAGAGACGCTGTTCGAGGGGACGAAGTACGCCGGCGATATCGGTGTTGAAACCGTAAAGCTTGCCTTCCTGGCCGCGAACGACAGTGTTGCAGGCGCCGATCTTGGCGGTGTGCGCGTCGGTGTTGTCGAGATAGGGGAGGATGGCCTGCTTGTAGGGCATGGTGATGCTGAGACCGTGGAGCGGAATCTCGCGCACACAGTGGATCAGATCCTTGAGCGTTTTAGCGTGGAGAGGAAGATAAACGCCGTTCACGTTCTCGCGCCGCAGTGCCGTGTTCATGATGACGGGAGACAGGGAATGCTCGATCGGATCGCCAGCGACGCCATAGATGCGAGTGGCGGCGTCGACTTGCTCGATGCGGTAGATACTGCGCAGATCGCGCGCGCTGACCTGCCCGGGCGCGGTTTTGAGATCCGCGTTCACCGCGCCAAAGGTGAAAACGCTGCCGGCGCGCACGCCCAGCACTCGGCTGATGATGCCTTGCTCTCCCATGCACAACCCGATGAGCGCGTGCTTGTCGCTCTGGGTTTGCAGAAACTTCATCATGGCAGCGTTGTCGGAGAGCGTGGTGGCGGTGGTGACAACTTTGTAGAAGTCGGCCGGGATCTTCAGCATTTTCTCCAGCGTCTCATCGAGCTTGCGGGTGGCGTGGAAATCGTGGAAGGAGACGATGAGTCCGGCGCGGCTGCGCAGGCGGGCAACCGCTTCGGGCTTCGCTTTCAGCGCGCTCTGAACTTCCAGATCGAGAATCTGACAACCGGCGGCGTGGGCCTTGGCGAGGACATCCAATTGCGAAGCCAGCGATCCTTTGAACTTGCCGCCATTGTCGGCGCGGCGGCAAGTAGCAATGGCGGTGACATACTGATGGGTCTCAAGAAAACGATGGATATTGGGGAGCGCGGCCAGAGGCTGCTTCAGGTAATCCAAACGGAACTCGATGAAGGGATTGTCCCGGGCCATGGACTCAGCGATCGCGAGCATGTCTTCGGCAGAGTCGCCGCTGAGGGCAAGGCAGACCCTAGGCAAGCGCATAGGCAGGAAACGGGGCGCGACAATGGAAGAAAAAGCCAAGGCCATTTGTTTTCAACGTCGGCGCGATATTACAGTGCTGCAAGCGCAGATGCAACATTAAGGTTGCCAAATGGCTCCGAAAAGCACTTTGGGAGCAAGAGGGATAAACACCCTCGTAACCTTGACCCTTCCCTAAGCGCTTGTTACTTTTCGGCTGTAACCCTTGTCTCCCGAGAAAGATAGCCGGGAACCCCCGAAGCGGTTGGGAGTTGGAGATAACATGAAGAAAACAGGACTGTTATTGCTACTGATGATGACGGCGACCTTCGCGGCGCCCCAGCAGTCGACGACTGCGGTGACGCCCGATGCCGACGGCATCGTCCATACGGCGGTAAACGTGCCATTCGTGCGTTTCCAGACGCCAACCGCAGCCGACATTTATTGCGCCGGATTTATCACCAAAGACCGGATTCCCGACGCGAACTACGTGAACGGGGGCCTGGAGACACCGACAGCAACCAAGTTCGAAATCGGGGAACTGGTCTACCTGGCGGGGAGCGGCTACCAGGCGGGACAACTTTATTCGGTCGTTCGTGAAATACGCGACGTTAACGAGTATGAAATCTATCCGGGGCAGAGGAAAGTACTGGCTGCCGCCGGCCGTCCGTACGGGGAAATTGGGCGGGTGCGGGTTGTTGATACGCGCAGCCACAGCGCCATCGCCCAGGTGGAACTCAGTTGTGATCCCATCAACCCGGGCGACGTCGTCGTGCCTTTCGTGGAAAGACCGCCGGTTGCGTTTCACGTGCCGGGGCATTTCGACCGGTTCGCGCCGGCGAATGGCAAGCTGACCGGACGGATCGTGCTCGGTAAAGATTTCGACAGCGAACTCGGCACCGGCATGAAGCTTTATATGAACATGGGTTCAAACCAGGGCGTGAAGGTGGGAGACTACTTCCGCGTGGTGCGTTCCTACGAATCCACCTTGAAAGATCCGGTGGAATCGCTTTCCTTCGAAGCCCAGACTTCGGAAGACACGCAGGTGCGGCCGCCAACTTTTGAAGCCGATCGCTTCCAGAAAACCAAAGGGCCAAACATTCATGTGCGCGATCTGCCGCGGCGAGCCGTGGGCGAAGTGGTGGTTCTGAACGTAACTCCGACCTCATCGTCGGCCATGGTTGTCTTCGCGCTGGAAGATGTGCACGCGGGCGACACGGTGGAACTGGACGATCAACAGTAGAGAACGCAACAATTTGATGGGAGCAAGGGGAGAGCGAATCTCCCCTTTTCCTTTGCCGGGAATACGCGTAGCGCAGTTGTCGAACGAGAACAAGCAACCGGCCTTTGGAAGAATTGCGCTCCCTGCAAAGTGAAGGAAGCACAACTCTCTTCCTCGTGCCTCACTCTGGAGATTACCAAGGTAACCTCTGGTCATCAGTCTGAGATCTAAACATCTGGTCGCGAACGGCATATGATGCAAAGCGGTGCCTCGACTCCAAATCTCGGCGCTCCTCGGCGGAGCCTGTCTACTGCTGGCCTTTCTTCTGGCGCCCGTAGTGTTTCCCAACGCCTTCTTTCGCGTGGCCATGGGGGACCTGGTCCCACTGCTGGCGATCACGGCGGCGTTCATCCTCTCCACCAGAAACGCCCTCGATAGCCGCGGGCATACACGGCTGTTCTGGAGTCTTATGGCTGCGGGCATGGCCATGTGGGGTTCCAACGCGGCCTGCTGGACGTGGTTTGAGGTGCTGGTTCGCAAGCCGCTGCCCCACCCTTTTCAGGGAGACATCGTGTTATTCCTGCACATCGTGCCCATCATGGCGGCGGTGTCCATCCGCCCCCATCAGGCGGATGAGCGCGAGGGGGTGTTGCCGAGCACGCTGAACGTCCTCATCCTGCTGGTGTGGTGGCTTGTGGTCTACGCCTTCTTCGTTTTTCCCGAGGAGTACCTGGCCATCAATATCCCGGTGTATAACCTGCGCTGGGATTTTCTGTATTTCATCGAGGGAGCGATTCTGATTGCCGTGTCGGCATCGGCATTCTTCACCACTGCAGGGCCATGGCGCGAACTCTATCGCAACATTTTTATCGCCAGCGTTCTCTACACATTCGCTGCCGAAGCCATGCATGCGGCCGTCATGCACGGCACCTACAAGACGGGTGGAATCCACGATCTCCCGGTCCTCATCGCTGTGCTTTGGTTCCTGTGGGTCCCCATCGCCGGGCGGCATTGTCTCCGGGACACTGAGATGATGCCTTCGTGCACCCGCGCCAGCCGCCCGATTGCGCCCCACCTTGCGAAACTTGCCCTGTTCTCTCTGCCCCTCATGGGATATTGGGCGCTGTTCCTGAGCCACGACCAGCCTTATCTGCGCCACGTCCGCTTTGCGATGACCATGGGCGGCGTTGCCGTGCTGGCCTTTTTCGTTTTCCTCAAACAGCATCTGCTGGACCAGAGGCTTCTGCACCTGCTCAATCATTCGCGCAAAAGCTTTGACAACCTGCAGCGGCTGCAGGGACGAGTAATCCAACAAGCCAAGCTGGCTTCGCTCGGAGAACTGATCGCGCTGGCCGCCGGCGAACTGGAGTACCCGCTCGCGGCCATCCTGAGCAGTTCCGAACGGATGGCCGCCAGCAGCAACCTGAGCCGCGAGCAACTCTCCAACGCGCAGAAAATCGGCCAGCAGGCGCGGCGCACTCGCGAACTCGTCGGCGATCTGCTCAGCTTTGCCCAACAGACTCCGGGAGAAAAAAGTCCTCTCGAGCTGAAGCCTCTATTGCAGCGCGCGGTGCAAATGGAAGGATTCAAACTCGAACGCAAGACGATCAGCTTGACTGTCGAAAGCGAAGATCCGTTGCCTCGCGTCCTCGGCAACGCCAACCAGCTCCTGCAGGCCTTTCTTCAGATCGTCGAGAACGCGGTGGATGCATTGCAGGAAATCGGCGGCGGGCGTCTCCAGGTCTCGCTCTGGCGCGAGGGCAACGAAGTGGTCGTACAGTTCGCCGACTCCGGCCCCGGCCTGCGCGATCCCGAGCGCGTCTTCGATCCTTTTTACACCACCAAGCCGGTCGGCAAAGGCACCGGTCTGGGACTCAGCGCCACCTACGGCGTAATCCAGGACCACAGGGGACAAATCACCTGCTACAACCGCCCCGAAGGCGGCGCCGCATTTGAAATCCGGCTGCCCGTGATCAAAGTCACCGCTCCTCTCGGCGAGACGGCTCGCGCCTGAGGCTGAAAGAGCATTACCTTTCTTTCCTCTATCCGCCACTCGCGACAATGGCGTCGGCCACTCGAGCCGCTTCCACGGCAAAGCGCACATCGTGCGTCCGGATGATGTGCGCACCTTTCAAGATCAACACGGCTTCCGCAGCCAGCGTCCCGTAGAGCCGCTCGGCGGTCGGCGCGTCCTTGCCATCGC
>Ga0182030_10006052_pt1 | contig 25574 bp, 16 predicted proteins | sample 812S3MmetaG_FD_121299 | JGI IMG/M metagenome (GOLD analysis project Ga0182030, IMG submission 121299) | Permafrost microbial communities from Stordalen Mire, Sweden - 812S3M metaG (Illumina Assembly) | ecosystem: Environmental > Terrestrial > Soil > Wetlands > Permafrost | place: Sweden...
AGTCGGCACCCAATCCCGGATGTCCGGCGGCAGTAAAAGCGGCGTGTCGTGGTCTACGATTACAAAGCGGGCGGCCATGCCCTCATTATTACCACGCCACGCAAGTCCGACAGGCTGCTAGGGGGCTGACGACCAGTGAAAATTGACCGGCTTCTCCACGTCGGGATGGAGGGATTGGTGGACTGGGCAGGTGAGGGCGGCCTGCTCGAGGCCGGGGTGGCGCGCGAGGCCGGCGGGCAACCAGATTTCCGTGGTCAGCCGGGCGATCTTGCGCGGGGGGGACTGGGTCATCTCCTTACTGACCTCGATGCGCATCCCTTCGAGGGGCATGCCTTTTTGCTTCGCGTAGATTCCCATGACGGTGGCCATGCAAGCGCCGAGCGCGGTGGCTACGAGGTCCGTCGGTGAGAAGGACTCGCCTTTCCCCTGGTTATCCACGGGGGCGTCGGTCTCCAGGGTGGCGCCGGAGGGGCCGTGTTTTGCGCGGCAATGCAGATCGCCTTGATATTCGATGAAGACTTTTACCATCATGGAGAGAGTAGCGCCCCGGACGCTCCGATCAAGAGAGATACCACCCCCCCTCGCCAGCCCGAACCGCGCATTTCATGATTGCCCAAGCCAAAACCTTTGTCCGGCTGGTTACGCCGCCGTTTATCTATTCTCCGGCGAAGGCGGCGTTTCTGAAGGCGCGCGATTTGTGGTTTCCGCCAAAGCCTGAGGCGGCCAGCCCGCTGAAGATCGTTTTCGACCGGCTCAACCAGGGCGCGGGCGAGGATGAAATTGTGATGAGGGAAGGATTGAAGCTGAAACTCCACCCGGACTCTCGCATCCCGTTCGAGTACTTCTGTCACATTGAGGAGGAGGTCGTGCGGGAGATGGACCGGTTTATCGAGCAGACCCGGGGCAAGACCCGGCTTCTGGATGTGGGAGCGCTGCACGGCGTATTCTCGCTGGTATTCGCATCCCTGGGCGCGGAGAGGAAAGCGGTGGCTGTCGATGCGTCGCCGGTGGCCTTTTCCCGTTTGCTTTACAACATTTACAAAAACGACCTGGAAGCTATCACGCCCGTCGAGTGCGCCCTTTCTTCCGAATCGGGTTTTCTGCCCATGCACTACGAGTGGGAGCATGCCGTGGCGGCCAGGAGCGACAACTCCGCGCGCAAGCGCCTGACGGTGCGAAAAATGCGGGGCGACGATTTATGCCGGGAACTCGCCTTCCATCCCGATGTGATCAAAATCGATGTCGAAGGGCATGAAGTAAAGGTCATCAAGGGACTGGCGCAGGAGATTCAGGAGAACCGGCCCCTGATTTTCCTGGAATTGCATCCCGGGCGCATTGTGGATGAGAATGATTCGATGGATGAGCTTCTGAAGATATTGCGCTCTGCCCGCTATAAAGCGCATTTCGTGGATGGCACTCCGGTGGAGTTGGAGGCGCTCGCTCCGCACGCCCACCCCGTCGCGCGGTTAACTCTGACGCCCTGACGCCGTGATTGCGCGTATCCTTGAGACCATCCGGGTGAATGCGCTCGCGGTGCGCAATCTTGGATTTCTGAACGCGATGCATCTTAAGTATCGCTGGTATTGTGTCAGGAGGTCGGGCTCGACGGAGCCAATGACGCTTCGCTCCAAGCATGCCGCCTACCCGCTCTGGTGCCGGCCAGGGACGACCGATTCGAATGTCTTCTACCAGATATTCATCTTGCGCGAGTATGCATGTCTGGACGATGTGCGCAATCCGGCGCTGATCATCGATTGTGGGGCAAATGTAGGGTATTCCTCCGCGTATTTTCTATCGCGCTTCCCCGAGGCGAAATTGATCGCCGTCGAGCCGGACGCTGAGAATGCGAAGGTTCTCGATCGGAATCTGCGTCCGTTCGGTGATCGGGCGACGATCGTGCGCTCGGCGGTGTGGTCCCATGCGGCCGGGTTGGTAATCGACCAGGGCGCGGGAGAGGGCGCATGGGCCATCCGGGCCCGGGAATGCCTTCCCGGTGAGCCTGCATCTTTCCATGGAACCACCGTGGGGGCTCTGTTGGAGGAATCCGGCGAGAGATCGATATCGCTCTTGAAGATGGATATCGAGGGAGCGGAGGCCGTTGTTTTTTCGCGGGACTTTCAGGGTTGGCTGAGTCGAACGGAAGCCATCGTGATCGAGTTGCACGGCGAGGAGAATCGGCGGTTATTCGCATCCGTGATGGCGGAGCAACCGTTCGCAATCTCGCGGCACAGTGAACTTACGGTTTGCAAGCGGCTTCCATGAAAGGCCGGCGAGGGCAATGTCCCATAAGCATTAACCTAATTCAGACAGGAAGTTCTTTGCATCGGCTGCGGCCAGGTTTTCGATGGCGTCATGAACCCAACTCAACAACAGATAAAGACGCATTGCGACCTCATAAGACAAACTTCCTATGACATTCATGCCTACCACGGCCATGGACACCTGGAAAAGGTGTATGAAAACGCGCTGGCACACCGGCTGAGGAAGGCCGGACTGGAAGTTCAGCAACAATACCCGATCAAAGTTTATGATGAAGACGGCACCTTGATTGGCGATTACCTCGCCGATTTGCTGGTTGATGGCTGGCTGGTCATCGAACTAAAAACGGCCAAAGCCATCGCGCCCGAACACGAGGCTCAAATTCCAGTGAGGCTTCGCCTCAGACCAAGTTAGAAGTAAAAAGTTAAAAGTTAAAAGTGGTGCGTGCCGCTTCGCGGGTTTGAAGAAAACTTGACTCATTTGCATCGAATTTTGGAACTCAAGGATTCCAGGCTACCTCAAATCCTCCAGGCTGGGACACGGATTGCTGATCAATTTTGGCGCCTACAAATTCGAAATTCGCAAGTATGCATGGACGGAAGACTCCCCAAAGAGGAGGCAAAATCGCCTTGGGGCACTGCTCTTTGCGCTCTCTGCGTTCTTTGCGGTTAGATCAATGTTTTAACCACAAAGAGCGCAGCGCGGCCTTTGGCCGCAACCAAATCGATATAACCGCAAAGAGCGCAAAGATCGCAAAGGGGGAGGGGGCATAAGAAACAATCTACGCAGGGCGCGGAAACTTTCAGGGTTTGCGGTGCAAAGAACGCAAAAGAAGAGATCGCTCATTCAGGGGATCTTTTCCCAACAATCTGGCCCAGTAATGCGTCTTAGATATTTTAGGCTAACGCTTATGGGGCAATGTCCCCTGACTATTGGCCTTTCGGCGTAAGTACGAGCACGGAACCGGGGGTGGTTGCGTCGAGGTCGGCCAACACATTTTTCAGGGGGGCGGCATCTCCATTGACGAAGAAGATGAGCGTGGGGGTGGAAAAATAATAGCCGGTCACGAAGCGGAACTCTGGCAGGGCGGGATTGCCGACCAGACGTTCCGTGACGTAACGGTCCAAGTCGAAAAAGGAGTTGGCGGCCCTCCAGATGACAATCTGCGGGACATTGGGCAGGATGGATGCGGCGCCGGAGGAACCCGTGGCGTCCAGGCGGAGGATCGAGAAATCCTCTTTGCGCCAGGTTTCGAAGGAGCGCCAGGATTCCGGGATCTGAAAGAAAACCCACTCGGCGGAGTTGCGATGATAGTAAGTGCAACGGAAGCCGTCATGATCGGGGCCGAAGGATTTGCACGGCAGATAGACCGTCAAGGATTGTGGCGGGGCAGAGGGCAGGGATAGGAAGGCGGAGTCGTCCGGAAGATAAAGGCGGGATTCTTCATAAGTGAGGAAGGGGACGACAATGAAGGTGTTACGCGGGGTATCTCCCTTTGCGGAGACTTGCCGGCTGATCTCCTTTGCGGCATCCTCAAAGCTGACATGGAGCACCACGGAATGAGGCCAGATGATCGCGGAGACCAGCAGAAGGACGGCGCCAATTTGAGGAAGCCAGGCAGTGGCCGGGGCGGCAAGAGATGGAGAGGCAAGCCATTGTTTCCAAAGCCAGGCGCAGCCCATAACGGCGAAAACGATCCAGATGCCGAAGGTGCGATCATAAGGGACCGTCCTGGTTGCAATAACATAGAGAGCGATCGCCAGGAAAGAGCCGGCAATGGGACCGGCGAGCCAGTACTTGCTCTTGAGCATGCAAGCCCAGCCCGCGGCTCCCGCCAGCGGCAGCAGCAGCCACTGGCCGGGGAATAAGTACGGGAAAACGCCAACGAGGCGATGGAGGGCGGCGGGAGCGGAGGCGAGCTTGATGCCGTAATCCGCCTGGGACTTGACGAACATGAGCAGATGGTCGAGCCCGAAGAAAAGGACGAAGCAGGCCACGGCGGCGGCCTGGAAGAACCACCAGCCAAAGGCCTCGCCGCGAATGCGCGCCCAAATTCCGCCAGGACCGGGTTTTGACACCTCCCTCCATAACATCGAGGCATATAGCGGCGCCAGCCAGAGGAAGAGCGAGGAGGTAAGATTCAAGAAGAGCGCGGACCCCACGAGGATGGATAGCCCCAGGCGCGCCATGCCCTTTTTCCCGGCCTCCGCCTCATCGGTGAGCAGGACGTGGAGGAGGAGCAGGAGGGTGGTCCAGCTATATCCGCGGGCGGTCTGGCCATAGTGGATAAAGTAAGGATGAACGGCAATAACGAGGCCGCAGAAGGCGGCGATGACCGTGAAACGAGTGCGGCGCACGGCCCAGAGCATGAGCAAGAGGGCGGTGGCGACGGAGGCCGCCAGGGCGGCGGCGCGCACGGTAGCCTCGCTGGCGCCGAGGAGGAACACGCCCACCGACAGAGCCAGACTGTGGATCATGTGGTTATTCTGATTCCAGATGAAGAATGTCCGGGCGAAGCCGGCGGCCAATCGCTTGAGCCGCAAAGCGGGTTCGGCCCGCAGTTGTGAAATGGTCGAGATATAACCAATCGAGGTGTAAGTATTCGCGGAGGAAATCTCGTCGTGGTCCAAGGGGCGCCAGAGCGTGGGATTGACGCGCAGAAAGAGCCCGACGGCGAGAACTCCGATCATTGCCAAAATGAACGCGACCGGGCGGGCGATGCCAATGCGCTCAAAAATAGTCGTGGTGCGACTCATATAGATAGGGAGTTATATGGGACTTAGCGCCGGTTTGCCGGCGGGGTTAGCGGTGTCAGCGCGATAGGGCCTGGGTTTCGCGTCGGCATCGGGGTCAAATACCCAAACGACCCTGTCCTTGTAATAGTCGAGCAGTTCGCGGTTTTGATCGGCCCCCATATCCTCCGCCCACAAGACGGGAGGAGAATCGAGGTCGGCTCCGTTATACACCCATTCCTCATTATCGTTATGATTGGAAGAATAATGGACCAATATAAGGTGCTTATGTCCATCGCGGGCAAGGTCTGAGACGATTTGATTTCTCCAAAATCCCCAGTTGGCGCCGTTCTGATTCTTGTGCTGTCGAATAAAAAAGAAGGAGAGTGAATAGCCGAGGAGCAATAATGCCATGCCAGTAACAAAGAATGCTCCCGAAGGGCGGCCCCGGAGCTTCCACTGCCAGATCCGCTGGGCGCAAGCGCCCAGGAACACGAAGAGAAGCGAAAGAACCGGCGCTTCATAATGAACCATCAAATAATTGGACCCGGCTATTGCGGCGGCGCTGACCAGGACGAAGACCAGGGCCCGCCAGAGCCAGGGATCGTGGCGGATCGCAACGGGAGTCGCGGCGAGCAAAACCAGGGCGAGGCCGCTCCAGAAGAAGAGGCCGAGGTCAGCCACTTTGGCAAGAGACACATGACAGAAGCCGCCGAATGTTTGCTGGGATGCGTAAAAGTCCCTCGCTCCCTGATACCACCGAAGCAAATCCGGGTTGCGGTAGATAGGGACCGGGGGAAGTTTCTGCCATATAAACAACGGGGCGCAATCGTAAGTGCGCTCATAGAGCATGAATGGGAATTGAAAGGCGTTGCCGGTGATGTCTTTGTTGTAATAGAGAATAAATGCGCCGGTAATCGCCAGAATCGCGATCCACGGAGGCAGAGCGCGGAGGAGAATCGGCAAGCGGCGAGTTCGAGCGAGATCGAAGAGGAGCACGGCGATAACCGCGAGAGAGAGGGCAAGGCCTTCGAAGGGACGGCTGTTTGCAAGGATGGCCATGCCGAGGCCCATGGCGCCGCCGGCCAGGACGGGACTCTCCGTGGAAGCAGGGTCGGCGATACGCCTGTAACTTCCAAGAACCAAGGCGCCACCGCCGAGAGCGATGCTGCCGCCCCAGTAGTCCCAATTCCACATCGCGAGCTCCGGGTCGAAAGTGGCGAGGAGCGACACAGGCAGCGCCCAGCGGGGCGGCAGCCATGCGAAAAGCATCCATAAGATGGCGGCGCAGGTGAATGCGGTTGATAACCAGACCCCTATAATTGGCTTACCCAACAAGTGGCCGAGCGCAAGCGCGGCTCCCTGGGCGGGCGGGTATTTGGCCGTATATGCCGGTTCGAAAATTACGTCGAATGTTTGAAAATGTTTCCACATCGCAGGAGTGGCATTCTTGAGCCGGCCCCGGGAATAAGTATCCCCCTGGAGCAGGTAGCCGAACTCGTCGGCGCATCGGGGAGCGGGTGTTTTCAGTACGAGATTGGAGCCAAAGCTGAAGAGCAAAGACAATACGGCGATACCGAGGATGCACGCGCTGCGATGCTTTGCGAGGCCGTCGAGCCAGCGGGCGATTGGTGGCGCCCAACTGATACCGGATGATGGCGCGAAAACGGCAATGGCCGCGAGGATAACGACGCAAAGTAGGAGGTGCATGGTGGGAAAATCGGGAGGCGGTTACCAAGTAAGAAGTAAAAAGTGAAAAGTAAAAAGTAAAAAGTGGTTCGTGCCGCTTCGCGGGTTCGGAGAAAATTTGACTTATTTGGAACGAATGCTGAAATTCAAGGATTCCAGTGCGGAATCGAGGAGCTTCTGCATCTGGCGGGGGCCATCGAAGTGATCGTCTGCGAACTGCTTCCCGCGAGCGCCCAGGTCGCGGCGGAGCGTTTCTGAGTCCATAAGGCGCCGCATCTCCATGGCAAATGCCTTTGGGTCATCAGGCCGTGCGAGCAGCCCTGTTTCGTTATGCCGGATATAGTCGCTCATCGGACGCACGTCGGCGCATATGACCGGCAAGCCGTGCTGCATGGCTTCGGCCCAGACATTGCCCAATCCTTCGCCGACCGAGGGGAATACGAAACAGTCAAACAGAGGATAGAAATCATGCACATGGATTTGTTCTCCCATGAAGATCACGTCGTCCCGGAGTTCCAGCTCCGCCACGAGTTGGATTAGTTTGTCTTCGTCTTCACCACCGCCGACCAGGACGAGCGCGGGGCGGTTTTTTGTGGAGGGGTCCCGGAGGATATCGGCGAAGGCCTCGATGAGCAAAGCCTGCCGTTTGCGTTTGGTAAGAAGGCCGACGCACCCAAAGACAAATCGACCGGTCAGGCGCTGGCGAAGTTCCGTTTGGGGGCTAACCGGGGGAGCGATGGTGACGCCGTCCTCAATGACTTTGATTTCAGCGGCGGGAATGTCCGCGCCCGCGGCGAGTTCCTCCCGAAGGAGGGTCGAGACACAAACAACGTGAGACCATTTAGCCATCCAGTGGTCGAGGGCGGAACGCCGCTTCGAACGTCCTCTGACGATGTAACGCTCCATGGCCACAATTCCACGGCCCAGCGGAGGGAAACAGGCGAGGCGCGCAATGATATAGGAGGGCGGCTGCACGCAAAAGACCAGGCCGAAGCGGTTGCGGAGCAAATAGCCGATGAGGCGCAGAAACCTGAGAGGGAAGTAAGAGTAGTCGCCACGAGCATCGTTGTATTTATAAACCTGGATATGGCGGACGGTGATTCCGGCTTGCTCGAAGATCGGCACGATTTTGCCGATGTGATGTAGCGCGCAGACCTCGACATGCAGATTGCGGGAAAGGAGAAATTGCGCAAAGTCAAGCGTCCGCCGCTCGACACCGGCATTGACGAGCAGCGAGTTGACGATGATGACCGCCCTATCCGTGCGAAACAAGTTGCGCATGTCATGACCGTGACATGGGGAAATGGGGCTCGCAATCTTTTGCTGGTCCAGTATGTTTTTCCTTCTTAAATGATCCCCGAGATCAGCGTCATCGTCCCGACCTATAATCGAGAGGGTTTTCTTGGTTCCACGCTCGATTCAATCCTTTCGCAGACGGTCCCGCCGGCCGAGGTGATCGTGGTGGATGACGGCTCGACTGATGGGACGCGCGAGATGGTGTCCAGCCAATACGGCGACCGCGTGCGGTATGTATCCATACCGAATTCGGGGGTATGCCGCGCGCGGAACATTGGTGTGGGGAGTTCGCGTTGTCCCTGGATCGCGTTTTGCGACAGCGACGATCTGTGGCTTCCGCGCCGCCTGGAAGCGCAGATTCAACTGTGCGGGCTTGATCCAAGAGTCGAATATCTATTCACCGATTTCTACTATGTGAACAAGGCTGTCCGATCCTCGCAAAGCAAGTTTTGCGAAAGCGCCGCCTGGCAGGCAAAACTGAGGGCATGCGGCAAAGGGGAAGGCTTCTCCGTCATCGAGGAGCCTCTGTATCTGGACTTCATGAGCTTCGGACCGATCTTTCCGTCAACAGTATTGATGACGCGGCGGCGCATTGACGCGATGGGAGGATTCGACGAACGGTGGACGCGAACCTCAATCGAGGACTTTGATTTTACCCTGCGATGCCTGCAAACCCCTCCCTTTGGAGTAGTAAGTGAACCGCTGGCGGAGATACGGCGCCATGATTCGAATGCCTCGGGCAATCGAGTCCGGGACCTGGTCGCCTATGTGGATATACTTGAGTATTCAAAGATTCATCATCGGCTAGGGCCGGAAAACGCTCGGGCGATCGACGGGCACGTCCTGAAGGCGAGCATTGACGGCGCGGAGCTGGCTTTTGCAGGCGGGCAACTGGACATCGTCAAACGTCTTTTGGAAACGATTCCTTCGTCGCGGTTGAAGGCGAAGACGCGCATCAAGAAATGGATAGCGATGCGGCCTCCCGCGCTCAGGTCGACGTGTTCGAAAATTCTTCTCAAAGCGGCCGCAGGCGCTCGCAGGGTCCGGAGAGCCGAATAAACTATGCCCCATTGCGGTGCGATGCAACGCACTGGCGGTAGTATTCCAGGTTGCGCTGAATCCACGGGCCTTTGTCAAAGAGGCGAAGGGCGCGTTCGCGCGCACGCTGGCCCAATGATCGGGCAAACGCGGGATCGTCGAATATCCGCTTGATACGGTCGGCGATGGCGTGCGGGGCGTCGGGCTGGCAAAGCAGGCCGGAAACGCCGTCTTCGATCAATTCCGGACCGGGGCCCCCGGAGCAATAAATCACCGGTTTGCCGACGGCCATCGCCTCGAGCGGAGCAATGCCGAAAGATTCGACCCGGGAAGGGTAACAGCAAACGGCGGCCTTGCGGAGATACTCCAGTACTCCGGTATAACGATCGAGGCGTCCGGCAAAATGGATCCGGTCACGGAATTCCGGTTTTACCTTGTCCAGGAGGCTCTCGGAATAACTGCGGCCATTGACCGGCGGCTGGGTATCGCTGCCGATGAGGACGAGGCGGGAGTGGGGATACCGGGGGCAGATATCGTTCATTGCGACCATCAGCTCCTGGACGCCTTTTCGGGGTTCGATGCTATTGACGAAGACAATGAGGCCGGGGTCGGCGGGTTCCGATCCGGGGCAGAAAAGGTCCGCATCGATGGCGTTGTAGATGACAGAGTACCGGCGGTGTTCCAAACGGAAGGTTTTTAACGTCTCGCATCCGGCGTAGCGCGAGGTGGCGGAAAGGAAGTGAGCCCTTTTCAAGGCCCGTTTTTCCATCCAGTAAGTGAATGGATCTCCAACGACGCCCATTTGGTCATTGAATAATTTGAGCGACCCTTCGATCCGGAGGGCCATGGGGACGCGGGGAGGGGCACCGAAGAATCCCTGGCCCAGACCATCGGTGAACTCCACCAGGTCGATGGGCGTCTGCTTATGCAAGCGGCAGAGATGGGAGCTGAGCAGATAGCGATCCCAAAGGGCGCCGGGCCGCCAGCGCATCCATTGCGGGGCGGGCGGGATGCGCAGGACGCGGACGCCCTCCACGGATTCGTCGATAAGGCGCGTGATGCCTCGATTGCGAGGATAGACGCCGGCTACGGTGACGGCATGGCCCTCGCGGACCAAGCCTCGGGCGAGGTCGGTGACCCGGGCGCCGACGCCGCCGAGGGGAAAAGGCGGGAACTGGTCGGACGCCAGGACGATGTGCATCGGGCCGGGGTTAGTCCGAGGACCAATCGGTCTTTACCAGCACCTTGCAATACTTTGGCATTCCCTGGTTTTGCGTGCCGAAGAAATCGCCGCCGCTAACCGTGAGAGTGACTGCGTCGTCCACCCAATCAAGCATTTCCGTATCGGCGCGGGCCTGGAGGAAGAATCGGACCATGTAAAGGCCGTTAGCCAGAGGCAGGTTCTTGATAGCGCAGTAAAAGGTTCCTTTGCCTTTGCGGAGCGTGACGTTCTGAGCGGTGAAGTCGCTTTTTAAAATGAGGGTCAGGGCGGTATGATCGTCAAAGATATCGATCCGCATGGAGACATCCTCGATGGGGCCATTGGTATGGTTGTCATACTCGATGGCGAAGATGTAATTGCCGCCGGATTGCATGGAGGGTTCTTCTTCTTTGGCCTCATTCAAGATGCGGAAGGCCACCACCCGGGCAGCGCCGGTGCCGGTGCGGTCGACGCGCTGGTCGAGCTGGCCGCCGGCGGGCCGGGCATGGGATTCCTCGACATAGCGCTTAACCACATTGCGGGCAGTGTCGTCCATGCAGAGGCGGCCGTGATCGAGGAGGATGGCGCGGCTGCAAAGCATCTCCACGGCGCTCATGTTATGACTTACAAAGAGGACCGTCCTGCCGCGTTTGCTTACATCCTCCATCTTGCCGAGGCATTTTTTTTGGAATTGGACGTCGCCCACGGCGAGGACCTCGTCGACGACCAGGATTTCCGGATCGAGATGGGCCGCGACGGCGAAGGCGAGGCGGACGTACATGCCGTTTGAGTAACGCTTGACCGGGGTATCGAGAAACTTCTCCACTTCGGCAAAGGCAACGATCTCGTCAAACCTGGCCATAATCTCGCGGCGGGTCATGCCCAGGATGGCGCCATTGAGGAAGACGTTTTCGCGTCCCGTGAGCTCCGGGTGAAAACCGGTGCCGACCTCCAGGAGGCTTGCCATGCGTCCCCGGACGCGGATTTCGCCCTCGGTGGGCTCGGTGATCTGGCTGAGGAGTTTGAGGAGGGTGGATTTGCCGGCGCCGTTGCGGCCGACGACGCCGAGGACCTCGCCCTCGCCGAGACTGAAGCAGACATCCTTGAGCGCCCAGAAGGCGTTGGAGTCGGCACCGTCGACCTTGCGCTTCGAGCGGCCCTGGAAGGCGCGGAACAATGCCTTGGTGCCATGGGCCAACTGGTCGCGGAGGGTGTCATGCCCCGCCATTGCCCCGAGGATGTAGCGTTTCGAAAGTCCTTGTACGGAAATGACCGGGGATGTGGGCATGGCTAGATCAAATCGGCAAAGAGGCGCTCCGTGCTGCGGAAGTAGGCGATGCCAGTGACAGCGGCAATGACCGTAAGAACGAAGCTGAGGGCGAGGCCAGTGAGGTCCGGAGCGAAGTCGGAGCCGAGGGCGCACCAGCGAAAGCCGTCGATGATCCCGACGAGGGGGTTGAGGCTGTAGAGGAGGTGATAGCGAGCGGGGACGACGCTGGAAAGGTAGGCAACCGGACAGGCATACAAGCCGATGCGGGTCAAAAATGGGACGACGTATTTTACGTCGCGGTACTTGACGCTGAGGGCGCTAAACCAGACGCCGGCGCCGAACGCCGCCAGGACCGCGTAGAGGAAAAAGAAGGGAAGGAGGATCAACTCCGGCCGGAGAGGGACCCGGAAGAGAAGTTCCATGATCAGGAAAAGCGCGAAGTTTACCGAGAAATCGACCAGGCCGCCGAGCACCGCGGCAGACGGCACGATCAGGCGGGGGAAATAGACCTTCGAGATCAGGTTTGAGGAGGTGAGAAGCGAGGTGCTGCTGTCGGCCAGCGCTGTCGAGAAAAACTGCCATGGGAGGAGCGCGGCGAGGGCGATGATGGGATAAGGGGCGCCGTGGGTGGGGAACTTGCCGATTTTTCCAACGAAAGAGAATACCACCATGAACATCAGGGGCTGGATGACGGCCCAGGCGATGCCGAGGTAGGTCTGTTTGTAGCGGATCAGGATATCCCGCCAGACGAGGAAGCCGAATAATTCGCGGTAGCGCCACAGTTCCGCGCCATCGAGGCTGACCAAGCCGCGCCGAGAGCGGATCAGGCGGACGCGTTGGGAATAGTCCGGCGTACGCTCTTTGGGGCTTGGTGGAGAGGCTGCGCGGCTCTCGGGCACAGGGTTGAGACTCATGGACGGGTTAAAAGGGCGTGCATCATGCCACGGTCAATGCCGGGCTCCGCGCAGACCCTCGCAGGCCACCGGCTCGACTTCGATCCGCAGGGGGTGGGCGGACGTCGAGTTTTGGCCGATAAACATAATTGCGGGCTGCAACCTATACCGCGATTTTCCAGTGGCGCCACCGTATTTTGTGGGAAAGTCAGGATTTCGGGATTCAGTGCGCCGCCGGGGAGCCGTACAATTCGAGCGCGCCGGGGGATACTTTCCCGTCTCTTGTAAGGGCGCCCGCGCGCAGCGGGTTGAAGGCGTTGCCGGTGGCCATTGTTTCCATGAGAAGCTTGTCATGGGGGGGCGGCGCCGCGAGGGAGGCATCCGTGACTACGAGGGAAACGCCTCCCTTTGCGAGGGCGTCCCGGACCTGGTCGGGCGTCTGGTAGAGGGATTGGTATCCGGCCCCGCTCCAGGTGCTGGAAGCCAGGATCTTGCTGGCGCGCTCCACGGTGAAGCTGGGGCGGTGGGCGTCCCGGGCGGCTACGTCCGCGATGAACATCCCTTCGCCGCGCGCATCCGATGCGATCAGCATTCGAGTCTGCGGGCCGGCGGCCATGGCCTCCTCAGCCAGCGGCTCGAAACCGGCCCATTGCTTGGCGGGGATGCGGAAGGGCGAGAGGGCCACACTTTTGCCGATCGATCCGTAACCCGGCAGCGGCGCGGCCGGGTGAAAAATCGCCGGCCAGGCAAAAAATACGGCAAGCAGTCCGGCGGCGATCCCTGGGCGGGCCAGGGAGCAGCAGCGCGTCATGGCATTGAGTCCGGCCATTGCCAGCACCAGCAGCGCGGGCATTGCCGGCACCAGATGCCGGGCCTCCAGACCGACCGGCGTCAGGGATTGGAGCATCCATACGCCCAGCACCAGGGCCAGCGAGCATATGGCGATGGGCGGTTTGCGGGTTTTTGGGAGGAAGAGCGACACGGCGCCCGCCAGGGCGAGCACGGCCAGCAGACCGCCCAGGGCCACGCCCATCTCCCGGCCGTAGAAGAGAATGGCGGCCTTCGTGAAATGCAGCGACGGGTTTGGCTCCTCCCAGCCGCCGCGTCCCTGATTGCGGAAATGCCATGTCCATGGCCCGGCGATTATGACCACCAGCAGGGCGGCCACCCAGAGAGAGGCCCGCTTTAACAGCGCGTAACGCCCCGTAAAGAGAATTGCCAGCGCCGGGACAAAGACGAGCGCGAGCCCCGTCCCTTTCGTCATGATCGCCAAGCCCGCGCAGACGCCGAAGCCGATAGCCCCGCGCCACTCGGCGCCTTCCAGGTAGCGGGCAAAATATCCTGCCGCCGCCAGCATCAGCAGGGCGCTCAGCACCTCGGCCATCACCATATTCGAGTACTCCTGGACCAGCGGCAGCGCGGTAAGTATCGTTACGCCGGTGAGCGCCTCCACCCACCCGAACTCCCGCCAGAGCCACCATGCGGTCACCAACCCCAGGGCCAGCGCCAGCGCCGCCACCAGCCAGAGCACCGTCCCGGCCCCCACAGGAAAGATCAGCGTCCAGAACGCCTGGACGATGTAGAAGAGCGGAGGCCAAACCCCGAGGCCGATTTTTGGATAATGCCGGTAGTATTCATCGGCGAAGCGCATGGGCGACTCATGGAAGCCGCTTACGAGGTAGTCGCGCACCATGAGCCCGGTTACGAAATGTGCCGCTTCATCCGGGTGGGAGCCCAGCTCGCTGTGATGCGATCCGCTGGCGAATTGGAAGAATGTTACAAGCGCCGCGAGGAGCAGCCCGAGGGGCAGCATTGCCAGGAGGGAAGGGGCGGGGCGGGGTGTGGCAGGGGAGGGGACAAATGATTCTTGCATATATATAAGACAATAACGGCTAATCCCGGGTCAGCGTGGCGACTACCGCCCGGTGCTTTGAGCGCCGGTCGGGTTCCACCCGGCATTCTTCGGCGCGCCAGCCGGGGCCGCCCAGGATATAATCGAGCCGCAGCCATGGATTGCCCAGAGTGAGGGGATTGTTTCTGTCGCAGGGGAAAGTGAAGCCGAAGCCATGGCCGGCTTGTGCGAAGCAATCGGCCAGTCCCCAGGTGATGACCCGGTGGACATAACCATCGGACGGCATGTTGAAATCCCCCAAGGCGACGAAGGGCCGTTTTTCCCGGGCGAGAACCCCGGCGAAATCCCGAGCGAGTTGCACCCTGGCGGTCATCGACTCGCCGAAAGACATATTGTCCGAGGCGCGACGATTGCGGCCGGCCACCTCCTTGAGGATGCCCAGCCCTGCCAGTTTGGCAAAATCCATTCGCGGGGTCGGCAGGTGTGTAGCGTAAAACGCCACATCCTCTCCTTGCCACGGCACGACAAAAACCGCGGCGACCGGCGCACCACGCCAGATGGGCCAATCGAGCAGGGTGACGCTCTTTACGGGCGCCTTGCTGATGAACACAAACTGCCCGGCCCCGCGTACGGTACGTTGCGGATAGGCGCGCTGGAAGGCCTGGCATTGGTTGTACGCATCTTCCAGCACCACGAAGTCCGGGTTCTCGGCGTCGATAAACGGTTGAACGCGCAATCCGTGGTTCTGCGAATAATTATTTGTGATCAGTTTAATACTCACGCGGCCTGGGGAGCCGCTCATACCGGGATAAAACGGCTGGTGCCAGAAAAATATTATCAAACTGCCGGCAAGCGTTGCGTAGTCCCTCCGGGAGGCCTCGGCGAGAAGCGCCGCCGGGATCAAGACGATAAGCGGTAGCAAGAAAAGTGCTTGAGGCAAATAGAGGAGAACGGCCGCTAGCCAGCAGCGTTCCCCGGCTATTTCCATCACCAGGAAGAGGATCGCAAGAGTAACGGTGTAGCTAAGAATAGCGACCGTAACCATCCGTCGGAACAGAGCCCATCCGGGGAAGGGGTTCTGCACTGGGTCGGCGGGCTGTGGGTGGGGGATCATGGTTTAGGCCAATAAAAGACGATTTGGACGGGCGGGTCGTGTAAGGCTCGTGTAGCATATTGGATTCATTACCAGAAGTGGTGAAAAATTTATTGACCGGATACGTAAAGTCCGCCACACTGGCCTACGAATTAGGACCCCTCACACACCATTGCCCGCCCATCGCTGACTGTAAACCATCCCTCTCAAATGAAATCCATTAACAAAAATACCTCCTTTGGACGACGCGCGGTGCTTCTGGCCCTCGCGGTCGGATTATCCTGGCTTGGCACGACCGGGGTGTACGCACAAACGCTGAATTCCGAGGCTCAGGCGGCGCTCAATAAATTGAACGGCACGCTGGGTTCCAAGCCGGTTACGCTGAGTTCCACTTCGGTTACCATCACCGCGACCGAATTGACCACGTTGATCGGATACGTGGCCAGCAGCAGCGTCGTTAGCGGCACGCAGAATCCGGCGGCCGACATCACCAACATCTTTTCGGTAATCAGTGCTGATGCCGTTGGTCATACCCCCACGACCACACTTGCGGCCGCGGGGCCGGCGCTGCTCAAGGGGGTCACAAACAATATCACCAATCCTGCGGTGGTAGCATATTTGCCCGCCGTGGCGGCAGCGGCGGCGGATACGACCTACTTATCGTCCGCTGTTGCGACGACGGACGTGGCGTCGGCCATCACGGCTTATGGAAGCTCAAACAGCGGCGCGGCGGACATCCTGGCGGCGGTGCTTACGAAGTACGAGCCGGGCAACTACGCGCTGCAGGGAACATTGATTGGAACAGAGATCAAGAGCACCACGAGCCTCGCAACTCTCCAGGCCACCATCAACGCCGCCACGGAGGTCTCTTCGAGCAATACCGGGATTTCGGGTTCCCTTTCAAACTCCGCGTCTTTCCTCTCGGCCGCGCTTATTGCCAATACCGGCAACACTCAACAGCAGGGGATTGTGGAAGGATTCACGGCAACCTTCACCGGAAGTGTGCTGGATACCACAAGCGGGCTCGCGTCAACCGCCACCAACGTAGTGACGAATATCGTGGCGAGCACCGGAAAGATTCCGGTTATCGGGACTCTGGAAAATCTCTTCATCGGGCTTACGACCTCCGGCACGCTCAATTCGATTGTCACGACCGGCACTACTGGCGTGGCCTCCACTGTCCAGGCCGTGCTTGCCGGATTGGAGACGGGATATAACGCCTACGGCACCGACGCGGAGAAGGTTACTTTGGCCAATTCCGTGCTCACCAGCGCGTATTCGAATTATTCGGGCAATATCGGTTCGGCTGCCGCCGCCTCGATCACTGACTCCACTGCGCAGCTCGGAAGTTTGGCGAAGACCCTGGTGGCCAACTCGCAGGTGGGAGCAAATGGCGCCGCGGGCCTTGTCCAGTCAATTATAACGACCGATTACCCGGTGGCTTCCGGCGCTGCCACTGACAATGGTGGTGGCACTAGTAATATGGCGAACCTCGTGGCAATCACCCAGGGCGCCATTGCCGGACAGACAACCAAGGCGACCGCGATCGCCAACGCCGCCGTCCAGCAGGTGCTGGGCAACACCTCCCTAGCCTCCGACGAGCAGGCTTTTGCGGCTAACTTCATTACGTCGCTTTGCACCACTACCGGGAATGGGTTGACTCTCTCCGATGCTTATCGGGGTTCCATGGCCGCGGGCGTGGCTGGAGCCTACGCAAACATCTCCGGCATCCCGGAGGCTGTTGCCGCGGCTGCCGCATCGACTGATTACGTCGGTGCCACCCCCTCGCCCTCGACTTCGTTGAATGCCATTGTGCAACCGATTCTTAACGCCTTCGCCGCCATCCCTACCGTGGGCGGCACCGAGGCCGGCGCCATCGCGGCGTCTGTTGCGAAGATTGCATCATCCACATCGGGCACCGATACCGCGCTGACTTCCTCCTACCTGATCTCGAAAGCGGCATCCGCGACCATCATCGATGACATTGTCCTGGGTGTGGCGTCCGATTCAGGCGTTACTGGAAACACGACCTACACTAACGCGGATGCTTTCATTAAGGCGCTGGCCCTCAAGATTGCGGCATCCACGCCGGAAATTGACGACATGGCGGCGACTCTCGGAGCAAATACAGGTCTGATTGCGAACTTTACCAGCGAGGGGGCGCCTCAAGTTGCGGGGGACATGTCGGCCAGCGTGACTCCGGCTTTGGCGGCGACCCTGTCCGGGACGATAACGGCGCTCAACTCGACCACCCAGGGCGAAGCGGCTGCCATCGCCTATGCGGCGGCCAACTCGCTCAACTATTCCAGCAGCGTGACGCTAGGCACCGTCGACGGCTATAAGCAGACGGTTGCGACCACCGTGCTGAAGGCGCTGTTCCCGTCCAATCAGAGTCTCACTGGAATCGGTGGGGCAGCGGCAGCGATAGCCGGAAATGTTGGCGCCCTCATCCCGGATGATGGAGGCAAGGGGACATTTGCTCAAACCCTGGCTGGCGTTCTCCTAACTTCCACCGCGAATGTCGCCGCTCTATCCGCCACTTCGGCCACGATTGCCAATGTCACGAATGTGGCGCTTGCCGTGGCCAACACGGTGTCGGCCGGCGATCTGATCGGCATCGAGGATGTGGCGAATGACGCGGCCAAGGAATTTGCGACCCTTAAGGACGCGAGTGCGGCTGCCGATGTGGGAAGCCTGGTCAATAACGTGGCTGTAAATTACAGCGGCAACCTGGATTATCAGGATCAGGCGACATTTACCGCGGCGCTGGTCAAGGATTACACTGCGGACATTACCAACATCCTGACCGATGTGCTGACCTCGGTGGTGAGCGCAAACAGCAGCAAGGTCCCGACTGTCACTGGAACCTTCGCGGCCGCCCTCTACGTGGACGCTCCGGCGGATGCCAAGATAGTTGCCAACACGGTGGCAGGGTTGGATGGCAGCATCGCCAACGATGCCGGTCCCATTACGACCGATATCCTCATTGCCTTGGGGGCGACTAACGGGGCAACGCAAGCGCCGATCATTGCCCAGGGGGTTGCAACCGGTGTAATCGGCCTGACGGCCACGGAAGCCGTAGCGATTGCGGACGCCGCAGTTGCAGCCATGGGAGTCACGGCGGCGAATCAGAACCTGGCCGCCACGAATGTTATCAATGTCCTCTCGACAGCAGCAGCCCAGCAGGCTGCGTTGGACCCCATCGCCCAGGCAATAGCCACCCAACTCGCGACAGTCACGGATTTGACGAATGGCAAAGCAGCGGCCGATCAGGAAACCGAGGCGACAACGCTGGCCAAGGTCTACACCGGCGCCAACGGATTCAATCAAGTCAACCTTGCCTACGACATATCCATCTCGGCTTCGAGTTCCGCCGTGGTGGCAACCGTGGCGTTCAATGTTTTGGACGCTCTGAAACCCGCGCTGACCAGCACCTTGGTCGACAACTTCGCGAGCGGTCTCGTGGCGGAATTGAATGGCCAGAGTATAGGTTTGGGGACGTTCGATTACGGTCAGGCGTCGCTCTTTGCGGCCAAGCTGGCGACACTGAGCTCGGCAGTCACCGGGATCGGCAATTCCCTTGTCGATACGTTGGTTCCGCAGGAGATTCAGCTCAGCAGCAGCAATGCGGGCACCGCGGCGCTTATCTCGGGCTCCTTCGCCACGCAGTTGCCGGCCAGTGCGATCGAAATCGTTAAGGATGCAACCGCGAGTTCCTTGTACACGAGCGCCCCGAACGGCCTTACGCCGGCGCAATCCGCTACCATCGCCTCCACGGTCGGCGCTGTGAACGCCACCAGTATTACCGCCGCGGTGAATGCCACACTTGCCCAAATCGCGGCTACGGCGGCGACTCCGCAGGGAACAGAAACATTCGACGACGTGCTCGTCAATGTGGCGCAAACATTCGCTGGGAGCCATGTGCCCGTTGCTGACTACACCTCTGTCTCCGTGGCCTTGTCCGGCACTATCACGGGACTTACTCTGGCCCAGGCGGCAAGGGACTCTGTCGCTCCTGTCATCGCGGCGCAGTTCCTGCCCGGGCTGGCGAGTTCGCAGACGCTTCTCACGGCCTTCCTCAAGGCGATGGAGACGCAAAACTATGTAAATGCCGCGGACATTCTCGGTGCGTACATTGCCCTGGCTGACCCTAGCGCATTGACCGCTGACGCCACGCCAGCCGCCATCGCCGCTCAGAGCAAAACCGGGAATACGGAGCTTGCCTTGGTAAATCTCGTGTTGGGCTATATCGACAGCACCGCGCAACTGAGCGCGTTTCTCACCATTCCGGGGCCGGCCTACAATGGGATCGTCCTCACCTCCGGCACGGCGGAAAAGACTCAGTTGACAACCCTCCTCGAATGGGGCGCGGTCCAGGCAAACGCCGGCAAATTTGACGGCGAGGGCAGCATTAGTGCCGAAGAAACGCCGGTCGTGCCGATGTAATCCGGCCCAGAAATTCGTGTAACACGCGTTTCCCCATGCAGCCCTTGCATTTCGATGCAAGGGCTGCTTTCTTTTCCGCCCCCCTCTCGTGAATTTTGTCTATCTCATCTTCGTCGCCCTTACCTGGGTGGGAATCGAGTGCCTGGTCGGAGGCACCCGGCTGCTCTACAGTCTCCCGGCTTATGGGCTGCTATCCATCGCCGCCCTGCTGAGCATCGTTAGTTTCACCAGGCTCGATGGGAACCGCGGCAAGCGCACGCCGCCGGATGCGTTTTGCCTTTGGTCGACGCTGTTGCTTGGCGCGTGGGTCCTCTTCCGCTCGTGGAGGTCCCCGGTGGAGTACCTGGCGTGGCCGGATTTTTTCATGATGATCGGCTGTCTCATGATGTATCTGCTCACCGCGCTCTATCTCACCGGGATGGCGGAGCGAATGGCGCTGATCGCGGTGCTATGGGCCATCGCGGCCCTGGAGGTCTGGGTCGGGATCGTCCAGTTCGTCAAGGATTCGCACTTCATGCTCTTTGGGTTTATGCGCCCCCCCAATAATCTGCGGGCGAGCGGGATGTACATTAGTCCGAATAACTTTGCCGGCTTGCTGGTCACGGTGGCGATCCTTTCCCTAAGCATCGGCATCTGGTCGGCCTGGCGGGCGTGGGCAAGAATCCTAGCGATTTACGTCGCCGTTTTTTGCCTGGTGGGGGTGGCCGTGAGCGGAAGCCGGGGAGGGTACTTCGCGGCGATCGGGAGCCTGCTCTGTTTTGCGATTGGAACCATTTATACCATTCGCATCCTCGATCCGCGGAAGTTTGTACCGGTGGCATTAGCCGCCGTGGCGGGAGTTGTGGTGGTGGTGGCGGCGGCAGCGCTGCTGATGTTTCACAGCGAATATTTGACCCACCGGATGCAAACCATGGTGGTGAAGGATGTGCGCATCTATAATTGGGAGGCAGCCCTCGACCACATCCGCGTCTCTCCGTGGATCGGCACGGGAGCGGGGACTCACCTGATCTATGGGCGGCTCTTCCGGCGTCCGGAAATACAGGCCGATCCCGTGCATGCGCATTGCGATTATCTGGAGCTGCTGGCGGAATATGGGGCGGTGGGGGCGGTGTGCATGGTTCTCCTTTTGACCGCGCACATGCGCAGGGCTCTTGGCTCCCTTTCGGAGATCGTCCGGGAGCGGCTCATCCCCTCCGGGCTTCACCGCAGCAACCGATTCGCAATTCAGCTTGGCGCGCTTTGCGCGGTGGCCGGCCTTGGCATTCATTCGGTGGTCGATTTCGATATGCACGTGCCGGGGAACGCGCTGATCTTTGCCTTTCTTTTTGGAGTACTGGCCAATCCGGGCATTCAACAGGCGCCCGGGCGGCTTGGCCGGGGGCTTACCCCTTTTGCGAAGACGATTCTCCCGGTAATGGGGGTCTTTATCTTGTGGCGCGGGTTGCCGTTGCTCCCGGGCGAGTACTGCGCGGAGCTCGCGCGGACGTCCCTGAGAGATCACAACTATGGGGATGCGATAAAATATGCCCAGATGGGCATTGGTCCGGCCGTCCCTTCGGTCACCGATACCGACGGCCAGCAACAGCAGCCCGATCTTCTGCACAAATTGTTGAGCAAGACCGGGCCGAATCCGAAAAATCCGAACCTCTATTTTTACCTCGGCGAGGCGAACAGGGCGCTGGGGATGCGGATGAGAAATCCGTATGTCGGCCACATTTATTTTGGCCGTGCGGACGAGGCTTTCAAAGCAGGATTGAACGTCTTTCCGCAGGATGAAAACATGCTGGTGCGGGACGCCGAGGCGTTGGATGGGGCGCGGAGATACCCCGAGGCGGAGGCTGTTTACCAGAAGGCGCTCAGGATGGATCCCAACCTCGAGGTCATCTCCGTGAGTTACGAGAACCACTTGAAGGCGGAGGGCAAGGCGGGTGAAGCGGAGGCGGTGGCCCGCCAGCGGCAACAGGGGGCGGCGCCCGTGGTAGTGGATACCGAGCAGGTGGCGGCCGGATCGTTGCAATAAATCGGCGACCTGCGGCGAAGCCGGTATCCAAAGGAGCCAAAGGAGCCCTTGCATTTCCGGGCAAGGGCTGATTCTTTTCGGTGCTGGAGGAATCGCGGGGTCGAAAACGAAGGATTGACCGTTCGATCAGTGATCCCCGGATAGGAACTCCGCTTGTCAGTGAATTTCGTCTATTTGTTTTTTTTCGCCGCGGCCTGGGTGGTGATTCAATGCCTCATCGGCGGCACCCGCCTGCTTTTCAGCCTGCCTGCTTACGGGCTGCTGGCTCTGGGCGCCATCCTCACCCTGGCGAGCCTGCGGACCTGGCGCGAGCCGCCCGGCGGCCGGCGTGCGCAACCCGGCGCGCTCTGCCTTCTGACCACATGGCTGCTGGGCGCATGGGTGATCTTCCGCGCCTGCCATTCCCCGGTCGAGTACCTGGCTCTGCCGGATCTTTACATGATGATGGGGTGCCTCATGGCCTACCTGTTCACGGTATATCATTTTACCGGCATGCGGGATCGCAGCATCCTGCTCGGTGTACTGTGGGTGCTCGCGGCGCTGGAGGTGTGGTGCGGGCTCATCCAGTTCCTGCAAAACAACCAGTATATGCTCTTTGGCTTGATGCGCGGCCTGGGCACCGAGCGGGCAAGCGGCCTGTTCATCAGCCCGAATCACTTTGCCGGATTCCTTGAGGCCGTGGCCATCATTTCCCTGAGCATGGCCGTATGGTCCCGGTGGCCGGGCTGGGCGAGGGCTCTTGGTTTTTACATGGCCCTCTTATGCTGGGTGGGGGTCGCGATGAGCGGGAGCCGCGGCGGATATTTTTCCACCATCATTACCCTCGTTGTTTTCAGTATCGGGAGCATTTACACGATCCGGGTTGTGGCCCCGCGCAAATTTACCGCGGTCCTCATCGGCGCGCTGGGGGCGGTGGTGCTCGTGGTCTGTGTTGCGGCCTTGCTCATGGGGCACAGCCGGTTGCTGACGAACCGCATGCATACCATGGTGGAGAAGAATATCCGGATTTATAACTGGGAGGCCGCCCTGGATCACATCCGCGTCTCTCCATGGGTAGGCACCGGGGCCGGGACGCATCTCATTTACGGGCGCCTGTTCCGGCGCACCCAGATCCAGGCGGACCCGGTGCATGCCCACTGCGATTACCTGGAGCTGGTGGCCGAGTACGGCATCGCGGGCGCCGTCTGCATGCTGCTTTTTCTGACGGCTCACCTCAGGAGCGGACTGAAGGCATTTTCAGAGATTCTCCGGCGGCGCCTTCTGCCCTCCGGGATGACTCGCAGCAACAGCTTTGCTTTGAATTTCGGGGCCTTGTGCGCCGTCGCCGGACTGGGAGCGCATTCCGCGGTGGATTTCAACATGCATATCCCGGGCAATGCGCTCTTCTTTGCCTTCATCTTCGGCATGCTGGCGAATCCCGGCATCGAGCGAAGCGGGAGTTTCCTCCAGAGCCGCGTCCTGCCGTGGGGGCGGCTGGCTCTGCCCGTGCTGGGCCTATGGATGATCTGGCGCGGGCTGCCGCTTCTCCCCTCCGAGGCGTGCGCCGAGGCCGCTCGCGGCGCGCTTCGGGATGGCAGGTATCTTGATGCCATCGACTATGCCAATGCCGGGCTGGGACGTCCGTTGGGACATCCGGCCTCTGAGGGAACGCTGGCGCTGCCCGCCGGGCCTTCGTTCGACTGGTGCGGGGGCATCGAGGGGCTCGTAAAACGCTTCGGAGCCAATCCCGGGAATCCGAATCTCTATTTCTACCTGGGCGAGGCAAACCGTGCCCTCGCCATGCGGATGCCCATCGCGATTCTCAAAAATCGCTATTTTGAGGCGGCAATTCCGGCTTTTAGGTCCGATCTGAAGGTTTTTCCGCAGGACGAGAACGCGCTTGTCCGGCTGGCTCAATGCATGGACGGGATGAAACAATACCAATCTGCTGAGGAAGTTTATCAGGAGGCGTTCAGGGTCGATCCGAATCTGGGGACCCTTTATGGATATTATGCAAATCACTTGCAGATAGAGGGTAAGAGGGAAGAGGCGCAAGCGGCATCGAGGATGGAGCACGACCTGGAGACGAACGAGGTGGATGCGGAAAAGAAGAGCGACAGCGGGCTCTAATAATAAAAAAAAGTTACTGATTATTAAATTTTCTGCTAGGTGGCAAGAAAATAGCTTGATGGAAATCTGGGGGAGATGGATAGTCGCCCCGTCGAGAAGTGTGTAAACACACCCGATTTTAACCAAAAACAGAACACCCGTAGTCAGTAAAACCCACCCCTCTGTATGAGCACTCAACCTCCTAACGGCAGACTTACCTCCAGGAAATCCAGTTTCCACGCGATTCGGGCTGCCCTCGTAGCCTGCGCCGCAATTGCCATTTCGGTTCCATCACTATTGGCCAAGCTTCCATCCACCAAGGATGCCGCAGCCGCCGCGTCGGGGACCATCAGCGCGTTAATTAGCGGAAGCAATTTTGCCGCCAATGCCGCCACGGCGATCGATGCGCTGGCTGATCAGGATCTGAGTACTGCCGACGTGGGAGCCATTGTGAAGGCTGCGCTCGGGACGATTTCCGACGCCATTGCCACAGGCGGCAGCGGCGCCGCGATCCTGACTACTGGGACCGCCGCGGATGCGGCCATCGGCGCCAAACTCGCCGGCGACTCCAAGCTCACAGGGTTGGGAAAAGGGTTTATGACGGCACTTGAGAGTGGCATCGTTGGAATCAACGGAACCAAAGGCAAGTCGCAGACCGCCGGCCCCGATGCGGCCGGGGCCTTTGTGGAAGGCCTGCTTACGTCGAGTACCACTGGCACTGTCGTTGTTCCGGGCGGGTTGACTGTGGATGTATTCGCGACGGATATCCTTTCGAAGGTTTCGAAAAACGGGAACGTGGATAACATGGTTGCATTCGAGGCGGCCCAGGTGTCGGGCAGCGGTACGAGCAACCTCACTGGGCTCGCCACTGCGCTATTCAAGAAGTATCCGAGTGTGGCCGACAAGATCGCGCAGGGTGTGATCGCCGCCACGGTGCTTTCCTCCGGTACCGGCAGCGAGGCCAACCGCGTGGCATTTATCGGGGCGCTGACCGCTGCGGTGACGAAGGACGGGGCAGTGATCGCAGAAGGGGCAGCCTTCGAGGACCCCGGTTACGCCGGCCCATATACCAGCAGCGTCTTTACGTCGCTGTTTGCCGCCGGATCGAAAGTTGCCGTTGCCGAGGCCGGGAAGATTGCGACGGACGTTGGCATAGCGCTGGGAGCGGACACTACCGATCTCACCGAGGTAGCAAGTGTGTTTGCAGAGCTTACCGGGTCCAATTTGCTTCCAGTAGCCAATTCGGCCACCTACATGAAGGATCTCATCGCCGGCTCGATCAAGGGAGCGGCTCTAGCTTCCAAGACTTCCGCGAGAACCGCAGTTCATCGTGAAGCCACCACGTCAACGACCATCTCGACCGGCGAGGCGCTGGACCTCGCCTCGATCCTCGACCTCTTTGCCGCTGGCATCGTGCAATCGGTCGGAACCTCCAATCCGACCAAGCTTGCGAAGGATATCGGCACCCTCATCAAGGATATTGCCCATTTCGTAGCCAAAGATACCGCAACGGTCACGGTTAACGGCGCATCGGTTACGGAGCCAGTTGCTGTGTATCTGGCCGGCACCCTCGCCGATTACATTGCCGCCAGCTTGGGCAGCGCGCAGACGGCCGTCTTCGCCGCCATCACCAAGGGCGTGGATTCCGTGATCGCCAAGAGCATCGATTCCCAGGTCGCGGCACTCTTCACCGGGAC
>Ga0182030_10006053_pt1 | contig 25573 bp, 23 predicted proteins | sample 812S3MmetaG_FD_121299 | JGI IMG/M metagenome (GOLD analysis project Ga0182030, IMG submission 121299) | Permafrost microbial communities from Stordalen Mire, Sweden - 812S3M metaG (Illumina Assembly) | ecosystem: Environmental > Terrestrial > Soil > Wetlands > Permafrost | place: Sweden...
GACGCCACCGCGCTGGAGCCAGACTTGCGGCCAATGACCTTGACGTGAAGATGATAGATCGCCATCGCGATCAGATCAGTGGCACGGCAGAGCGCACGTCGGAACGACGTATAAGCGCGCCCTCCTTCGAAAAATTCTCGGGCGGGATTACACCGTCTCAAACCGTCCCAGCGACCTTACAGCATTATGCCTAGGGGTTAACTATCATCCCCTCATCAACATTGCAGGAGAACGTGATGCGCAAGCCGCGGGATTTCGACGGGGAACTGAAAGCACTTCAGGACAAAGCACGCGACCTCAAGAACCGTAAGGTGCAGCAGCTTGGCGAACTCGTCATCGCCACGGGAGCGGATGCGCTTAACGCCAATGAACTGGCGGGCGCGCTGATAGCGATGGGCGAGACGAAGGACACAGCAAGGAAGGAGGCATGGGCGAAGCGCGGAGCCGCGTTCTTTCAGAGCCGGGCGCGGCGAACTGCACCGGCAGCTGAGCGCAACACTGGCGGCGCTCGGGCACAACCGGGCGGCGCGCAACCGTCAACAGGCAGCAAGGGCGCGGCATGATATGCGCGCATGGCAAGTCGAGCGCCGCAAGCGCACACGGCACCTAATCGAACTGGGCGGCCTCGTCGTCAAGGCTCGGGTAGTGGACCTGACCGGCGATGATCGCGCCATCATCCTCGGCGCGCTGCTCTGGATGGCAGACAAGCTCAAAAGCAATGAAGGCGAACAGGCGCGAGCGCTCTGGGCCGTAAAGGGAAAGGAGGCATTCGCCGTGGAACGGGCGACAGATCCGCCCACCATCTCGCAGGAAACGCCGCAGGATCGGGCATGACCGATGGCGGGCGGCGAGGAGACTCCAAATATCGCAGCGCTGCGCGCCATCCCGCAGCTTGGTGCCTGTGAATCGGAGCGGGGTCCCGACGCCGATCGGCACGTTAAACTATTGTTCCAATTTGCGGTGGAGGGGTCACTCTCGGGCGCTTATTCACAAATAATGCGCCGCCTAACTCGGAGATTTGGCAGCATTTCAAGTTACCGATAAGGTTCGGCCGTTATGAGGATTAGTCATACGCTCCTGGTGCTTACGTTATTGGCCCCGCAACGGGCCGCTGCGAAAGCAAAGAAGAGTGGATCAACTTCGGCACCCGAATTCACGGCGCTTTCGGTCCATTCATCCCGGTCGGCATTCGGATCGGGCTGGACGCAGTGACAAGCTCAAGGCCGAGCCTCGTCGCCTGATCACTCACTTACTACAGCGGGAGCAAGCCGCCGTGCCCGTGTGTGGCGGATGGCGTCATGATCGGCCGCACGCTAGCTAGTCCCAGACTATGCTTCAAATCTCACCTGACAAAGCGCCCGATGGCGCGATGACCGTTATCGTCATTAAGAACCGCAAGGCCGGCGAAGAGCTGAACTACACGATTGCCGACGAATGGCTGCCGAAGATTTTTAAGCTGGATCAAATCCGATCCGTCCGCGCGGTATGATTCCGCGATGGATGCTGAAGGCCGTTTCAGGTCGAGGCGGTGAAGTAAGGATACCTCAGTCCACCCATCAGCGGTCTTAATCCGGCCAAGACTGAACTGCTTTGGCGGTTGCAGCTCGCCCTTTAGCCAGCCTGCAGCCGTATCCGTTTTCAGGGGATCAGGGCCGTCGCAGTCGAAGCATTGCGGCGTGCGTTTACTCTTGCCGCCGGGCCTCAGCGCCAGGGTCAGATAGGCCCCGCACCCGGGGCCTGTCAGTCGTTCGGTTTGGCCCATATCTGCCAGACCTTCGCCTCGTATTTCCACCCGATCAATGCGGTTACGACCATAATCAGGCCCCCAAGGACTATCAGATAGGTTGATATTTCCATCATCAATCTCCTGTGCCTCAATCGGTGACTGTCTTCCATTCCAGACTTGCTTCGCTGATATAGCGTCAATTATTGCGATGCAACGAAATTGCCGCAGTTGGCTGCACGTCGAAGGACCGAGCAAGTTTCAATGGCCAGCTCGACAGACGTCGCTGGGAGGAATTCCCGAACCTTGGGATATTTTCCCGATTATTACGGGAATTATTCCTGAATAGATCTGGCGGAATACCCTTCCCTCGGAAAAAATTTGCCGTCACTTTGCCTAACAGCTACGAAACAATCTTGAACTACACAATGTAGACTATCGGTCGGTATGCACAGCTTGCAGAACATCGGCCTCGCTGGATCTACGTCGCGTCCAGTCACAGTCGCGAGGTATGTCATGCGCAAGGCCAAACCCTCACGCGAGAAAGCCGGAGGAACCCGCCCAGCGCGCTCCAGGGTTTGCTTTCAAATATTGCTGGCCATCGCGATTTCTCTTGTCTCTTTCAGCGTTCATGCCGAAGAGAAGGTCGGTGGCAGCCGTTCAACGGAGGCGGCCCCTGCGGTTTCAACTCCAATCGGCGCGGCTCCCGCAGATACAAGCTCCGCGACCAATGCTCCCGCAGCGACCATCTCTCCCGCACCAATGGAGCCGCCATCGGCGGCTTCCGCATCTTCCCCGATCTCGCCGCGCCCCTCGCCGGCGACAAACGGAGCGGCCCTAGTCGGCCCCTTGCCGGATGCTCTATCGCCGGCGAGCATGTTTATCCAGGCCGATATCGTCGTGAAAGCGGTGATGATCGGCCTTGCGCTCGCGTCGATGGCAACCTGGACCGTGCTTCTGGTCAAGATGATCCAGTTGCGGACAGCGCGGCGCGAAGCCCGTTCTACGTTGGCGATCGTTCTTTCTGCCAAGTCGCTGCTGGATGCCGTCCGGCAGACCGGACAGCAGCAGACTGGACAGCAGAACAGCGAGATCGGACGCCTGCTTGCCATGGCGGACGACGAGATAACGAAATCACAGGGCCTTGCTGCTGACGGGATCAAGGAGCGGGTGGCCTGGCAATTCGAGCGGATCGAGGCAGGCGCCGTGCAGCACATCGGGCGCGGCATGGGCATTCTGGCCACCATCGGCGCCGTGGCGCCGTTCGTCGGCCTGTTCGGTACCGTTTGGGGCATCATGAACAGCTTCATCGGCATCTCCCAGTCGCACACGACGAACCTTGCCGTCGTCGCGCCGGGGATTGCCGAAGCGCTGCTCGCCACTGCTTTCGGTCTTGTCGCAGCCATTCCCGCAGTGGTCATCTACAATGCATTTGCGCGGGCAACGGGCGGCTATCGGTCTATTCTGGCCGATGCATCAGTCGCGATCTTGCGCTTGCTCAGCCGCGATCTCGACCGGCAATCCCTAACCGTCGATAGCAGGCGCGGTTTGCGCGCGGCGGGCGGCCCCGCGCTCTCGATCGCAGATTCGGCGGAGTGACCCATGGCTATTCGTCTCGGCAAGCGCGATGATGATTTCGCGGAGACCCACGAGATTAATGTGACGCCGTTCATCGATGTCATGCTGGTGCTCCTGATCATCTTCATGGTCGCGGCTCCGCTCGCGACAGTCGACGTCCCCGTCAATCTGCCGTCCGCTTCCGCCGAGCCGGCGGCGCGCCCCGAGAAACCGATCTTTGTCACCCTCAAGGCCGACCGCTCGCTTGCGGTCGGCGACAAGGACGTAACGCGCGCGAGCCTTGGCGCAGTGCTCGATACGGCGACCGGCTCAGATCGCACGCAACGCGTGTTGCTCCGCGCCGACCAGGTCCTGCCCTATGGCGAAGTCATGGAATTGATGAATCTCCTGCGTAGCGCAGGCTATGTGAAAGTGGCGCTCGTTGCGCTGGAGATCCGGAGCGGGCCGTGAGCGTGACGACGGTCGACCTGTACGGCCAGGACCACGACAAGGATACTGCGCTGTGGACCTTCGCCGCGCTTGTCGTTGCGGCCTTGCATGTCGCGATGGTGGCCGCCTATTTGCTTTTTCGAGCTGCGCCCGGGGACCGCGCCGAGGCGCCGGTGATCGATGTCGCCTTCATGCCGGCCGCCAACACGCCCGCCCGCTCCGCGCCCGAAGCTGAACGGGCCGAGCCGACTCCACCGGTCGAACGCTCCGAGCTCGCGCCGTCCAAGGACGAGCCAAACACACCTTGGCAGGACGTCGCCGAACCGGAGCCGCTGCAGGAGAAAGCAGAACAGGCTCCGCAACCCGAACCAATGCCGCCACCTGTCGCGCTGGCAGCGCCTGCGCCGCTTCCGGAGCCGGTGCTCCCGGAAGAAACCGTTACGGTGCCGCCCCCGAAGCATGCCGAGCCTTTGCCTCAAACCGGGAAGCCCGTGACGATCCCGGAGCGGGCTATGCGCAAGCCGGTCACCGACGACAAGGCTGTGGAAGCAAAGCGTCAGGCGGCGCGGCCAAGGCCTGCGGAATCGGCTGCAAGCAAGCCTGCCTGGATGGCCTCGGCCCCTAACCCCGGCGCGGATAGCGAGGGAGCGAGTACGGGGCGAGCATCGTGGGAAAGCGAATTGGCCGCGCACATCCGGCGCTACGCGACATATTCAGCCAATGGCAGCAGGGACAGCGGCACGGTGCGGATCGGCGTGACCATCGATCGCAACGGACGGCTGCTGTCGCACCGGCTGGCGGCCAGTTCAGGCTCGTCCACGCTCGACAATGCGGCGATGACCGTCATCGAGCGCGCACAGCCCTTTCCGCGCTTTCCTCCCGGGATGAGCCAGGCCCAGATAGCGCTGACGATTCCGCTGCACCTGAGGCCGCAATGAACGGCGTTCGCCGCGATCAGCGACACTAACGGCGCGGTCCTTTCCGAGAAAGCCTCGCGGCTCAGATCGCCAAGGCCGTTAGCGTTCAGATTCTGATGCAGCCTGTAACCGATCTTGACGACGGCATATAGCTGCTTCCGAGTTGGCTGGCGACGACTGGGTTGACGAAGATGCACGAACAGCCATTTCGTGAAGATGGCAAGCAGCCAACACCAGCTGGAGGCCGCAACGATTGCAGCAATGTGGGTTGCGATTTTGGAATGCAATTTGGTCAACGCCCTGAAAACTCGGAAGGCGGCACTCATGATTTTCCGAAGTCGCACGAGCTAGGGGTTAGACACGAGTCGACCGCGGTAAATCCCGTGCGTGCGATACCATTTTCACTGGGTCGACTAGCCATGCACGCTTCCCGCCAAAAAAGTTCTCCGTTTACTGCCAGACTTTTTGCCCTGCCGGCGTCCATATCGGCGCCGCTCATTTGCATGGAGCCGTGCGGTAATCAGTCTTGGACCCAGGGCAAACCTTGGGAGCGTCCCGCCATGACTCGCGGTGTTTCAAATTCCCTGAGTCGTCGAGCGTAAAAGGCCAGCCTTCAAAATGATCAATAGGCGACGCCCAACGGGCTTTTTTCCGCCCTTACAAGGACAAAGCGGTTCGACAGTTTTCAAACACAGCGCGACGAAAATGCTACTAGGGGAGCGGCATAAATGTTACGCGAGCGCAGCGTTGTATATTGTCCGGAGGAGCTATCACTCCTGGGATACATCTTAGATCAAGCGATCAAATCGTTACCAGCAGCCATGCAGACGCCTCACAATCGAACTGAGATTGCAAGAAATCTGCTGGCTTGTGCGGCTACCGGTGAACGTGACCCGATCGAGCTCCGACTGGCGGCTAAGATAGATGGGGAGGTTTCCACCGCCGCGTGAGAACGACGGAGTATGACAGGCGCGTGCCTAGTCTGTGAGCAACAGCGCCGGGCCCCACGCGCGCTAACAAGCCGCGAAGCCGACCAATGAGAACTTTCTGCGCTCTCCTGTCTTCGAGGGGCGCGGGCAGACCTCAAGCGTCGGCTTTCTCGGTATGTTTTTCTCGGTCTGATGACGGGCTTGGTGGATCATAATTGTCAGAATCCGAGAGGTGTTTTATCTTGCACCCCGCTGCCGGAGGCGGTCACAGACACTCGGCTGCTCGCGCCAATTCCTTTCACGTCTTGCTCTCCCGCCGCAACCGCCTGTAGAGGGCTTCGACCGCGTCGCCATAATCCATTGAAGTGTTACGAGCGCAAAAGACCTCGAGGAACTTCAATTGATCAAGAAGTCCGAACGTTGCGGGGACGAGATCGAGGTCATCGTCCATTCCGGCGGGTCTGCTGAGCAGAATCCCGCTCATGTATCCTTGAGCCCAAGCCAGATACTCCCGTCGAATCGATGGCTTCACGGCAATGTCGGCATTGAAGCGCTGACACGTCGTTGCGCCCAACCCGACAGTCTTACGCGTCAGCGCTTCCGATCGTGCCAACCCATCAGTGATAATCAGGCCGAAGGCGCATCCCGCCCACAGGCAGCCCCGCGCAATTTTCGACTTCGACATTCCAATCCTTTTGCGCCGAGCCAAGGATGAGAGCGATTGGTCCGGCATTATCTTGCTCAAGTCTTCGAGCTACCGCATTGGTGTTGTCGGCACCCCGTTCTTGTTGGCTCGCTGCTACGCATTGACCATGCCCGCAACTACAACAATCGCGATTGTAAATATGCAAGATCGAATCGATCGAAAGCAGATTTCATCGAATTACGCCCCTGATGCAGCCAGCCCGGCTGCCCTGTTTATCTGTCTTCAACTTTCAGGACGCCGAGACACGAACTCAGAGTGCCGAGAAGCGATCAGATGAAACGATTTAGCACATCCGCATGTGGCAAGAAGCACCGCAGCCGCCGCAAAATAGATGGTGTTAATTCCGCGCCCGCGGGTCCCTAATCATTCGGGAAATTTTCAGGGTATTTTCGGGAAACTCATGCCTTCCAATGATCGAGCATCGTTTCATTGCAAAGGCAGCGCGGCCTTCTTAATCTTGCTAAGGGGGTCCGGCTTCGCGCCGTTGGTGAAACAGGGCCCTTCCTAATAATGAAGGACCAGATGATGGACTTCAACCGCTACAAAACCATTCAGCTTGTGATCGCATTGCTTCTAGCTATAGCAACGGCCGCAGAGGCGCAGGCGCGAGACTATGGTCAATATCGCGATACTGACCCCGCGTTGCGCCGGTGGATTGAAGGACTGAAGGACAGGACTGGAAAAGGTTGCTGCGAATCAGCCGATGGGCATCCTGCTGAGTATGAGTGGGACACGGCCGGCAATCGATACAGGGTCCGCATTGAAGGTGATTGGTACGTCGTTCCGGCGGAAGCGGTTATCGAGGGACCGAACAAGCTCGGTTATGCGACGGTTTGGTATTGGAACTCCTGGGAGCTTGATGGAAAAGAACACTTTCATATAAGGTGTTTCCTGCCTGGCCCGGGCGGCTGAATGCGATCGGCCCAAGCGGACCAGTGGATCACGGCGTGCCAGCTCCACGCGTCTAAGCAGCACCAGGGCCGCGACGGAAAGGGTCGCCCCTCCGAAGTGAATCAAATATTCGTAGGGGAGGTTCACATATGCCGACGGTTTAGTGCGACCTCAGCCTTGGCAACGTCTTCCGGCGGACTTCTCCTTCAGAAGATAGTCGGTCGCACTCGCGCCGATAGCCGAACTGATGACGTTCGGCTCGGAATGCATGCTAAATACAAGAATGCTCCGGCTTAACTTCGTGAGGGCGGATGCGCTTGATCACCGCGAGACCCTTCCTCTCTCGAACTTGAGATCGAAAATGATGATCGGGTCTTTGCTTTAGAGCAGTCTGATAGCCAGCTAAGAAGCCGTTTCCATCGAACACGGTGATCAAGCCCTCATAGCGGAGCAGAAGACGGAAAGCCGAGTCCACAAGCGAATGGTCGTCGAGAAGAAGAACTTTACTCACAGGTAAGACCAGTGTGGCCAGCGCGCATCAGCAGCAATGTTTTTGCATCAGGCTTCCCGGCTGCAGCCATCCTATGGGGATTTAGAACGGGCCAGGACAATTATAACTAGGCTATTTTTTGCGATTGTGGAAAATATCCCGGCTTGATCGGGAAAAATTCCCGGTGCGGCGATTTGACAAACAGTTGGCGATATTTCTGTATGTAGCAGTGCAATTCGACCGATGCGAGTTCAGGGGACGCTGAGCCGCCAAGAATAACATGGTCGAAGGTGACTTGGGGGGATTACATGACCAAGCTCAAAGCGCTGCAAAGCGCGGTTCTCCTGAACTGCGCAGTACTACCTGGGATTGCGTTTGCGCAAGAGAGCCTGCAGACCATCGAAGTCGTCGGCGTTGCACCGGTGCCCGGCGGCGGGATCGACAAGGAAAAAGTTTCGTCCAACGTACAGACGATCGATGCCGGCGATCTCGTTCCATCGAAGTCGCCGTCGCTGCTCGACGGCATCGTGCAGTACCTGCCGTTCGTCTCCCTCAGTGACCAGTCCGGCAACCAGTTCCAGCGCAACCTCGACTATCGCGGTTTCAATGCGTCGCCGGTCCCTGGTACACCGCAGGGAATCGCCGTCTATCAGAACGGCAACCGGATCAACGAAGCGTTCGGCGACGTCGTCAACTGGGACTTGATCCCGCAAATGGCGATCGCACGCATGACCATGATGCCGAACAACCCCCTGTTCGGCCTCAACGCCACCGGCGGCGCGTTGTCGATCGAGATGAAGAACGGCTTCAACTATCACGGCACCGAGGCCCAGCTGTCCGGCGGGTCGTACGGGCGAATATCGGGAGGCGCGCAGTCCGGCTATCAGGACGGCAACATCGCGGCTTATGTCGCGGCCGACAGCACCTACGATCATGGCTGGCGCGACTTTTCGTCGTCCTCCCAGATCCGTCGTATGTACGTTGATCTCGGTGCCCGCGGCGACCAGACCGAATTCCATGTCTCTTTCACTGGCGCGGACAACAAGCTTGGCGCCGCCGCGGCCACTCCGGTGGAGCTCCTGAATCAACGCTGGTCGAGCGTCTATACCTGGCCTCAGTCGACCCATCTTCAACTCGCCTTTCTGCAAGCGAATGGGAAATGGACTCCGACCGACACACTCACTCTCCAGGCCAACGCTTATTTCAGGGCCTACCGGGCGTCTCACATCGATGGCAACGGTTCCGACGCGCAGTCCTGCGACGACGGCATCAACCTGTGCATCGGCGACGGTGTCACGCCGCTCAATCAGAACGGAGACACTCTCAATGCCCTTGCCGCCAATTCCGCAATCGGCGAGATCGACCGCAACTCGACCAGTTCGAACAGCTATGGAGGCTCGCTGCAGGCGACGAATACCAGCCAATTGTTCGGGCATGATAATCACTTCGTCGTCGGCACCAGCGTCGATCACGGACAGACCAAATTCCAGACCTCGTCCGAACTCGGCACCATCGACCAGAATTTCTTTGTGACCGGCACCGGCGTCTTCATCGACCAGCCCGCCGCCGACATTACGCCGGTAAATCTCCGCGCCAGCAACACCTATGTCGGTGTCTACGCGACCAACACCTTCGACGTCACCTCGCAACTCTCCTTCACTGCGGGCGGCCGCTTCAACTACGCCCAGATCAACCTGCAGGACCAGACCGGCGCCAACCCGCTGCTCAACAGCCAGAACAATTTTCAGCGCTTCAATCCGGTGGTTGGGCTGACCTACCGGATCGCACCGAGCGTCACGGCCTATGCGGGCTACTCGGAGGCCAATCGCGCGCCGACGCCTTTGGAACTCGGCTGCTCCGATCCCGCGATTCCCTGCCAGATCGACAATTTCCTGATTGCCGATCCGCCGCTGAAGCAGGTGGTGTCACACACGGTCGAGGGCGGCCTGCGCGGCGAGTTGTCGGGCGGCGCCGCGGCAGCGGAGCCTCTTCCCCGCAAGGCGCCGGCCAAGATCGTCGAAAACGGCTGGCGGCTGCACTGGGGCGTCAGCCTGTTTCGCACCGAGAGCACCGACGACATCATCAGCGTCGCCAGCGCCGTGGTGCCGAACTTCGGCTTTTTCCAGAACGCCGGCACCACGCTGCGCCAGGGTGTCGAGGCGAAAGTCGATCTGAGCTGGAACCGCTGGACGGCTTACGCCAACTACACTTTCGTCGATGCCACCTACCAGAGCTTTCTGACGTTGCCTGGCGTGAACAACCCGATGGCGACCATCGATCCCGTCACCGGTTCTTCCGTCATCAACGTCGCGCCCGGCGATCACATTCCGGGAATTCCAGCGCACCGCCTCAAGCTCGGCGCGGAATATGCGATCACAGACGCCTGGAAGCTCGGCGGCGACATCAACTATTTCGGAAGCCAGTATCTGATCCACGACGACTCCAACCTCAATCCCAAGGTCCCGGCCTATTGGGTCGCCAACTTGCATACCTCCTACCAGGTGACCAAGAACGTAGAGCTGTTCGGGCTGGTGCAGAACCTGTTCAACCAGCATTATTATTCCGCCGGTACGTTCTTCGACACCGGCGGTTACAACAACTCCACCCCCGGCGGTCCCAACCTGTTGACGTTCAACGATCCGCGAACCTTCCTGCCGGGAATGCCACTGGCGGTTTACGCGGGCATCAAGGCGAAGTTCTGAGGATGCTCGATCCGGAGATCAGGCCCCGCTTTTGCCAGTTGCTGTTCGGGACCTGATCCGTGCAGGGCGTTGTGGCCAGCGAACACGTCAATCGCGTTTAAAGGGCCGAACGCATGGCTGCACCAATCACTGCTTCTGCTGCAAAATGTTGGAAAAGTCCGAGCCGACACGGGAAAATCTCCCGACCCAAAGTGCGTGGGTGGCGTGCTATGGACGGTTAGCCTGGGTCATTGGATATGTCCCTTACCGGCTCAGGTTAGAGCCGAGGCGGAGTTGCGAGCTTCGCCTCGGCTTGCTTTCCAGATGCAGCAATAGGGTGCGACATCTACCGGCAAAGCGCAATTTCATTCAATGTGTAATCCGAGCCGAATTAGGTAATTTGCAATTCGTCGGCCATACGTCCCGGCTGCTCAATCCGCGGTGTCTGCCCACCACGCAGTACCGAATTTCCCTCGTAGAGGGTTCGCTGATCGACGGCCGACGGTGCCAGCCAATGCTCTTGCTTCATCTCCGTGTTGAGACCGTAGACACTCAGTGGGTTGCTGTAGACGACCTGATGAATGGTCTCGGCGCTGACGCCGCGCTGCGCCATGAGCCGGGCCGTCTTGGCGACTGCCAGCGGATCCGACACGCCCCAATCGCAGGCGGAATCGACAATCAAGCGCTCGGGGCCATAACTTTCGACGATGGCACTCATCCTCTCGCTGCCCATTTTGGTGTTGGGATAAATCGAAAATGCGCACCAGTATCCACGATCGCGAACTTCGCGAATGGTTTCTTCATTGTTGTGGTCAATGACGCAACGCGCCGGATCAAACCCATGTTCCCTCAGCACGTCCATGGTGCGTAACGTGCCCGGTCGCTTATCGCGATGCGGGGTATGAATCATGATGGGAAGCTCGAATTCCTTGGCAAGCTCGATCTGAGCTCTCAGCGCCTTGTCCTCAAGCGGGGTTTGCTCGTCGTAGCCGAGCTCGCCCATGGCGACCACGCCCTCCTTAACGAGAAACCCTGGTAACGCGTCGATGACCGCCTCTGCCAAGGCTTCGTTGTTGGCTTCCTTCGGGTTGAGGCCGATCGTGCAGTAGTGTCGGATACCGAATTGACCGGCGCGGAAGCGTTCGAAGCCGGAGATCAGCGAAAAATAATCGATGAAGCTGCCAACATTGGTGCGAGGCTGTCCAAGCCAGAACGCCGGCTCGATGACAGCTACTACGCCGGCCTTGGCCATCGCCTCATAATCGTCGGTCGTGCGCGAGATCATGTGCGCGTGCGAATCGATTATCATGCCCTCGTAACGACCTGGAATGCGGGACGTCTGGACAGCCGGCCCGGCATTGGCGGGTACGCGTCCCTCCGTCAATTTCTGAACGTCGTTCAGAAGGTGCGCAAGCTTCTCGGCGGTCAGCCGGCCGTTGCAGCATGGACAGGTGAGATTCGAGCCTTCCAACATTTCCTGGAGCGAGCCGGAATCACATGCGAATGTACCGAGCGGCGAGCCAGTTGTGGTCATTTGTCGAGTGTCCTTATATAGGCAATGATCCTGAGCATCTGATCTTGTTTCATGCCACGGCGGGCGAATGACTGCATAGCGCCGCTTGCTCCGCCGTAGATGATGGAGAACATGCCGGGATCGGTCAACGCCTGTGGATAGACGACGTCCTTGCCGACGAGCGTCGGACCCATCTTGCCCGTGCCATCGGCTCCATGGCAAACAATACAATTCGCGGTGTAAAGTTTCTTTCCCTCCGCGATCGCATCGGTATTGCCGCGGTATTCGTTGACGCCAGTTGCCTTGAAGTTTTGTACGGCAGTGGATTCGACTTCTCCCGCCTGGAGTGGGAACGTCATGGGCGAATTGTCCAGTGGACTCTTGAAGTCTGGCAGATCTCCCGCGCCGGCAGACGACAGGCCGGATACACCCGAAACGAAGGTGAACGCGAGCAGGGAAACACGAGTTGCGGCGAGGAGCTTCGATTGCATCGATCCGGATCCTGATTTTCAGAGATATGCAAATGGCATCGCCCGCAAGATGTGCGGGCGATGCTGGTTGTTAGATTGGAGAAGGATCAATTTCCTTTTGCTTTTGCGACCTCTACACCGGCCGGAACCTTGTCGGCCGGGAGCACGCGCCACAGCGCGCCTGGCGGATTCGCGGTCGGTCCCTTGTCGTCGGTGTAGAAGCAGTAGCAGTTGGTGGCGAGGACATAGCCGTCCGCATCCACGTTGCCGGAAGTAAATTGCAATTGGGTCTGCAGGAACTCCTGCATCTGCCATTTGTTGCTGCCACCATCCCAAGCCACGCCGACCAAGCGGCCCGAGCACCAGTCGCCGACCAGGTAGGTCTTGGTCAGGCCGCCGTAATTGGCGACGCCAAGTCCCTGCGCCGAGCAGCCGTTGCCCTGCGTGACCTTGGGCCCGGTTTCGAAGGGCTGGTCATGCGGATATTCCGCCGCCGGCAGAACGCCGACGATCGGGCATTTCTGGTCAGCGGACAACGCTGGATGGCAGTACGAACCCTGGTTGAACTTCCATCCGTAGTTCTCGCCGCCCTTCGACGACGCCGGCTGGTAGTTTATCTCCTCCCAGTGGTTCTGGCCGACATCCGCGACAAACAGATCGCCAGACTTCTGATCGAAGTGGAACATGTAGGGATTGCGCAGACCGTAGGCCCAGATTTCCGGCCGCGACCCGATCCTGTTCTGAGCGAAGCCCTGCTCGTTGATGCCGAATAGCGACATCAGCTGAGCCTTGTCGGCCTTGGCGAACGGGTTATCCTTCGGAATGGCGTATGGCACATCGTCCGGCGTATCGACGTCGATCCGCAGCAACTTGCCCCACAGAACGTTGAGGTTCTGCCCTGCGTTGAGCGGATCGCCTTCCCAGCCGGCGTCTCCTTTGCCGATGTACAATTTGCCGTCAGGTCCAAACGTGATCATGCCGCCGTAGTGGTTGTAGTAGGGCTGCGGGATGTTCAGCAACACCTTGACGCTCTTGGTGAGCTGCTCCGACGAAATCTGATTTGGACTCTTCGGATCGACCGTAATGCGCGCGATGATCGACGCACCGTTGAATGGCAGCGATGCGTAGTGAACGAAGACGTAGCCGTTGTCCTTGAATTTAGGATGGAATGCGATTGACCACAGACCTTGCTCGACGAAGCCGGTCTGCACGTCCGATCCGAGTGGGTTGAAGTTTGTGAGGTCAAGGAACGGATCAGGTAACACCTTGCCGCTCTTGTCGACGATCCTTACGCGGCCGACGCGCTCGACGACGAAAATGCGGCCCGATCCGTCGTTTGCCGCTGTGACCCCGACCGGATCGTGGAATCCATCGGCCACCTTGACGAGCGCCAACTTCGGGGCGCCCGGAATTTTTCCACCCGGCTGAGCAACATCCGCCGGGGTCGCCGGAGCTTGTTGCGCATAGGCTGTAGTCATACTCAAACTTGTCGCTGCCAGAACGGCAGCGAGAGTCATCGTTTTCATAATGTCTGAACTCCTCGCCTTGTGCATTTCCTTAGTCGGCCAATTTCTTTTTTATTGCGGGCCGCGCAGAAACGATAACGGGTTCCATAAAACCTGCAAACGGAAAATGTGTTGAATATCTCTCTGGGAATTTTTGGAAGAAAGAATCGGGAATTCTTCTCGACTATCTTACCGATCTCTCAAGATATTTTTGGCGTCGTGCCAGCCGAGCGTCAGTATGGTCACGACGATTAACATTATCGCTGCGTTGACGGCGTGGAGTCCGGCGCCGATCAGCAAGTGGCCTTCGAGTGCGCGATGTACAAGAACGTATTGCAGACCGATTTGAACTGTTGGCAGCAATGAGAAGAAAACACGGCCGGCGCGCGGCTGTTCGCAAAACAAGGCGAATATTGGCAATGGCAATACCAGCCACTGAAAAATCCAGACCCAAGTTTTGTGATAGTCCCACCAATCCGGGTTAGTCAGTGACGACATGCCCGCGATAAAAAACTGCAGGAGAATCGCCGCCACGAGAAGTCCGGAAAATCCGCGCAACAAAACGCGCGCCCAATCAGATAGACGCGGTCGATAGCTCATGCGAGATCACGCCAGGAGATTTTCTCTGTCGCGAGCCGTGTTTGGAGATTTTTGATCTCAACCGCGGTTGCCTGAGTGAAGGCACAAGAAATGTCTTGAAGCGCGAGCGCGACCGCCATGCGGTCCTTGTCGCTTCCCGTACTCCAGGCGTGCAACAACGCCACGGCTCCTTCGTCGTCCGCATGCGGTGCGACACAGCGCCACATTTCACTGCTGACAACTCGTCCAGCGGCCCAGCGCTCTTGCGCCAGCCCGACCAGCATACGCGCCAGCCTCGGATTGGCGCGCTCGTCCAGTCCCTGGATTGGCCAGAGCGTCGATCCAATGAAGAACGCTTTGACCACCATCTGATTCCATGCCTCCTCCGCGAACGTTTCACGAGGATATGGATTGCGGTGAGCGACGGCCTCGAACACCGGCTTCATTCCAGAACGGATAGCTTCGCGTGCCCGCGGTTCGAACAGCGCTTGATTCGGGTAAATCGGCAAGCCGCGGCATAGCGCGATCAGCTCGCTGATCCCGGCAGTGGTACAGAAGGTGTCGAACCGCTGCGCGAAGGACGCGTCGTCGTTCCTGTGGCTTGCGGCCATGAACGCAACGCGGGCGAGTTGGTCGACGCTCCAGTCGCTGAGATCGAGTCCGGGACGCAGCGCCTGCACCCGTCCCATATCCGCCGCCGGGAGCGAGAGATCGGCCTTGCCGAGCCGCCGGGGCGCAAGGCCGATCGCCACGCCGAGCGACCGGTCGTCGGCGGTGCTCGCGATGCCATTGATCGCAGCGCGAAACCACGCCACGCTAACCTCGTCTGCCCTTTGCGCGATCCACTCGTCGGCGAGAACAAGAAATTCGTCCAGGAGGCCGGTTCTGTTGCTGTTTTTGTGTGAGCTATGGGCTTCGAGCATGGTGACACTCATGTTCCCGGAATCGATCTCTGGAAATGCCGCGTCAGCGGATAACCGAGGGCGCAGATTGCGGCCAGCAAGGCGTCTCCGCCCGCCAATGTGATGGCCAGCGCATCGACAAAACAAATTGCCGCGATCAGCCCAGATACCGCCAACGGCACCGCGCCCGGTACGGGGCGCTTCACGAGCAGCCTGATCGCGACAGCGTCGGCCCCGAGAAGGAGGATGAAGGCGATGATGACGGTCAATCCGCTGAACAAAGCCGGCAGAGCGACAAGCAGCGGCGCGGCCAGCAGCAGAAGCGGCCAAAGATTACCGACCCGGTCGAGACTTTCCTGCTTGGCGACGTAGGTGATGCCTGCGACATGGCTTGCCAGCGCGGCCGCACCAATGATCGTTGCTTGCGAGATACCGCCGGACACAGCGACGCCGGTCCCGAGGTAAACCAGCGCGCGGCACGATCCCATGACGACCGGACTGAGCGTGTTACCCTTGTGCCAGACGTCGTAGAGCACGATAACCACAGCCAGCAGGGTTCCCCACAGCATCGCACCGAGGCCGAAAGTTACCATCAAAACGATGCCTATCCCCAGCAGACCGAAGCCGAGCAGCGAGACCGTCCCCGCGCGGATTTCGCCGGCATCGATCGGACGGCCCGGCCGGTCCCGCGCATCGATGGCGCGATCGAAAAAATCGTTGAGGTACATGCCGCCGACATAGAACGCGGTCATGGCAAACAGAATGACCATTATCCGGCCCGGATGTGGTGCGCCGCCAGCGATGACCGAGCCGGCCAGAACGTTGGTCCACACCGTCGGTATATTGGAAATGCGCCCAAGCCGCATCAGCGTCGACAGACGGGGCAGCTCGACAGCAGGCATGCTCATCCAACGAGTTCCTTGTGGCAAAATGCAATTTCGCGTGCGATATCCGTCGCCTTGGAACCGGTACGTAAATGATCCGGTAGCACGTCCCAGGTATAGGTCTCGACCTCTAGATGCGAAGATCGTGTCTTCTGCCGAAACGCAGCCAATGTTGAAACGAGATCGCCGCGGGTCGAGCCGATTTCGCCGAGGTCGGAAAGAAACAGCGGCACATGGCAATGGATGCGCCACTCGCCATCGGCGCGCCCCCCCTTGAACGCCGCGACGGCATCCGGCAGGTCGACAAAGCGCGTCAGTCCCGAAGGCCCGCGCACGATGGTCTGATGCAAATAGACGCCATCGTCGTAACGCATCACCGCGTCGATCAGGTCGCCGCGCATGGATGGGATTTGCATCGCCGCGGAAAGTTGGATCTTCGGCACTGCGATTCCGGCAGCGAGCAACCGATCCAGCGCCGCGACCGGATCTTCGTATTCCACCGAGCCATGACAGACGTCGTAGCAGATGCCGAGATGGCGCCGCAGCATGGTTTCCGCGCCGCCCCGGCTCTCACCGATGCCGGCCGCAAGTAGGTCGAGGGCCTCAGCCTTGAGCAGTATGGTCTCAAAGAACGCGATGCTTTCATCGACGGTCTCAAGGAAGCAGCACGGCTCGGGCTCCAGCGCGAGTGCAATGCGCTTTCCGGTTCGGCGCTCCGTCAACACGAGACCGGCAACCGCCCGCATCATGCTGGCTGTGATCATGGCGATTGCGCCATCCGTTTTGCCGTTGGGCTTGAATGCTCCGGGCACGGTGGAGATGCTGCCATCGACGCCATCCGGTAGGATGCCGGCAAGGACAGCGGCGCTGTCGGCAGTGAACGCGACGCGCTCCGCACTGCGCCAATCTGGCAGATAAACGTGTTCCTTGACGCGCACGCCGTGGAAGGGGCCGAACGGGAAGGCGTTGATGGTGAAAACATAGGCGCCGAGCGCTGTGAGCTGTTCGCGGAACGCTGCGAGCGCCTCCGGCTGCCGCGCCACCGCTGCTGCTTCGCCCGAAAGGCGCAGGCCGATGCCGAGCGGGCGATCCGGCGTGACTGCGGCTTTTATCGCTGGGACATGAGCATCGAGACTGGCGCAAATATCGGACCAGCTTTCGCCAGCGTGGATATTAGTGCAGTATGTCAGGTTCACATTGCCGGAAAGCTGGTCGAGTTTCATTTGCCTAGCGCCTGTTGTTGCAGCCAATCGATGCACCGGCCGACCAGCTCTGCATTCATTTCATGAACTTCGACCCCGCGGCCGATGTCCGCAAGAAGCGTAACCGTCAACTCGCCGCCGAGATGTTCTTGAAAATCGGAAAGTCCCTGCAATATGCACAGTTGTCTATTTGTATTGCGCTGGCGCAACGCGTCGTGCCATAGCGTGAAGCCGAGCCTCTTGAGAACGTCGAGTACCCGATTGTCCTCGCCTTCGGTGAGCAGTCCGGCCATTACCGAATATCGGGTATCAAGAGCAATCCCGATCGCCACCGCTTCGCCGTGATTGACTTCGTGCCGCGTGAGATATTCCAGCTTGTGGGCGGACCAATGCCCAAAATCGAGCGGACGTGCCGAGCCGGCCTCGAATGGATCGCCGCCGAGCCGTATCTGACGCATGTGCAATTCCGCGCAATCCTTGATCAGGCGATCGAGATGCGGAGGAGAAAATTGTGCCAGCGCAGCGGTGCTGCTTTCGATCCAGTGGAAGAAATGCCCGTCGCGGATCAGCGCGACCTTGACGGCTTCGGCCATGCCGGCGCGCTTTTCGCGTGACGGCAGGGAATCGATAAAGGCGCTGTCATTGATGATGGCCCAGGGCGGCGCGAAGGTGCCGACTAGATTTTTAAGGCCTAGCGCATTGACTGCATTCTTGACGCCGACGCCACTGTCATCCTGCGCTAGCACGGTGGTGGGGAAGCGGACATGGCGAACGCCGCGGTGAAAGATCGCCGCCGCATAGCCAACAGCGTCCAGCGCTGCACCGCCGCCGATCGCGATCACAAAGGAGTGCCGGTCGATCGCGAATTCGGAAAACGTTGCCAGCAGCCGCGGAACCATATCGGGATCGTTCTTGCACCGCTCACCGCCGGGCACGGCGACCGGCTGGCCAACGATTTTGAGATGTTGGGCATGGAACGAGGCGTAATCCGCAATCCGATCCGCTAGATCCGGCATCACGGACAGAACGCCCTCATCGACGAAAATGCCGCAACGGTGGAGCTTGCCGCTTTCCCGCCGCGCTAGAGCGTCGATAAGGCTGCGATTACTGCAACTGAACGCGTCACGCGTGAACACCACGGGAAATTCGTAAGCAATGTTGAATGACTGCACACGAACGTCGCTGATCGTGTTCGACGGTGTGTCGAGCATGGCTATCTCCCTTATATGACACCCCGTCTTGCTTAAGAACGGTTGTCGTCACTCGCTTTTTGGACACTGGCGGGTTCGGTAGCGCAGCCAGTGATCGCGGGTTTGGTTTCCGATTGATAGCGTGCCACTTCACGGATGGACTTGGCAAGCCGGTTTGCGCGGCCGAAAAAACCTGCAAGGATGAGGTCGCCGGTTCTGAACCACGGCCAAGAACCAAGAAATTGCGTATTACCGCTAGGGAGAGATGATTTGAAATCGGTTTTGGCAATGATTGTGGTCGGGTTGACGCCGCGCCATCTGGGCGATCTGACGCCGCGGCTCTCCGCGCTCGCGCGCCAAGGCGCCACGGCGCCACTGCGGACCGTGACGCCGGCGGTGACGTGCAGCGTTCAAGCCAGCTTTATGACTGGGCTGAAACCTCGCGAGCATGGCATCGTCGCCAATGGCTGGTTGTTCCGAGACCTGATGGAAGTCATGCTGTGGCGACAATCCAACCGTCTGGTCGGAGGCGAAAAGGTATGGGAAGCCGGAAAGCGGCGTGACCCCGCGTTTACCTGCGCCAACATGTTCTGGTGGTACAACATGGCGTCCAGCCATGATTTTGGTGTTACGCCGCGACCGATCTACAAGGCCGATGGCCGCAAACTACCGGATTGCTATACCCTGCCGGATAGCTTCCGTGATCGCCTGACCGAACGGTTGGGGCCGTTTCCATTGTTTAAATTCTGGGGGCCGGCGACGACCATTGCGTCGACTCGCTGGATCGCGGATGCGACCAAGATGGTGATGGAGGAGAACAATCCGACGCTAACCTTGGCCTATCTACCGCATTTGGATTACGATTTGCAGCGCTATGGACCCGATGAAACCCATCCCGCGGTCAGAAAGTCTCTTGCCGAAATCGACGCCGTGGCCGGCGATCTTGCGGATGAGGCGCGTGCCAGCGGGCGTTCCGTCGTGATTCTGTCTGAATACGGCATCACCAACGTGGACCGTCCGATCCATATCAACCGCGCGCTGCGTGACGCCGGATTTATCGCAGTGCGGGAGGAAGACGGCGCCGAGTTGCTCGATGTCATAGCCTCGAAAGCGTTCGCCGTTGCGGATCATCAGATCGCTCATGTCTATGTTTCCGATCCGCACGAACTGCCAAAGGTGCGGGAAGTGCTGCAAAGCCTGCCGGGAATCGAACGTGTCTATGGCAACACCGATAAGCACAGCCTCGATCTCGATCACCCACGCTCGGGCGAACTGGTGGCGATGGCAGATCTGCGTTCGTGGTTCACCTATTATTATTGGAATGACGATCGCCGCGCCCCGGATTTCGCCCGCACTGTCGAGATCCACCGCAAGCCCGGCTATGATCCGGTAGAGCTGTTTCTCGATCCAGACATTTCATCGCCGAAGCTTGCGATCGGAAAGCGCCTTGCGATGCGCAAATTGGGCTTCCGAACACTGATGGACGTCATCCCGCTCGACGCCACATTGGTCAAGGGATCACACGGCCGCATCACTGACGACTCCCGTGACGGGCCGCTTGTGATCTCCGATCGCGCTGACTTGCTCGACGGCAGGGATTTGGCGGCTACCGACGTGAAGTCGCTTTTGCTGGATGCGGTTTTCAAATGATCGCTCGGTAGCGTATCAAGACTACGCGATTAGAGAATCGCTGTTGATGCGCAAGAAAAATCGCCCAGGGTGTGACCTTGGGCGAGGAAAGTTGGGGTGGAAGACAGCGCAGCCGCTGTCGACCAAGCGTATCATTCGAGTGAGCAATGGAAAAAATCTAGCTAACGACAGGAAAAAGTCCCGATAAAAAAGTCAATCTGCGACCAAAAGTACGGGATATTTTCTCGACCTCCACCAATCCAACTGAGATCTTCTCGGTTAAAGCGCCACTTTATCATCGCGACGTTGCTATTGATTGACGCCGTATTCCTCGCCGATATAGCCTCACAGCAGATCCGCTAGAGATCGTTGGGAGGACGAGATGACATGTTTGCCGCACGTCGATTCGGCACGCCGTGTTTTAACTGACGCCACTACCGGGTATCATCGACCGACTCGTGTAGCGTGGGCCGCCATGACGATCGCACTTGGCGTTGCCATATCGGCCGGCGGCGCATTCGCTCAGAGCGGCGCCAAGGGTTCGGCCGACCATATCAAGGCCGTTACCTCGGCGGTCGACAGCGCCTCGATCAAGGCCAATACCGCGACGTCGAAGGACTGGCCTACCATCGGCCTCGATTATGCCGAGACCCGCTTTAGCAAGCTCAATCAGATCAACACCGACAACGTCAAGACACTCGGCCTGGCGTGGAGCTACAGCCTCGACTCCTCGCGCGGCGTCGAAGCGACACCGGTCGTTGTCGACGGCATCATGTACCAGACTGCGTCATGGAGCGTGGTGCACGCCATCGACGCTCGCACCGGCAAGAAAATCTGGACCTTTGATCCAGGTGTCAACCGCGAGCAGGGCTACAAGGGTTGCTGCGACGTGGTCAACCGCGGCGTCGCTCTCTACAAGGGCAAGGTCTTCGTCGCGGCTTATGACGGACGACTAATTGCGCTCGACGCGGCCACCGGCTCAAAAGTCTGGGAAAAAGACACGCTGATCGACCACGATCACTCTTACACCATCACCGGAGCGCCCCGTGTGTTCAACGGCAAGGTGGTGATCGGCCAGGGCGGCGCGGAATACGGCGCACGCGGTTACGTTACGGCCTACGATGCCGAAACCGGCATTCAGGCTTGGCGCTGGTTCACGGTGCCCGGCGATCCCTCAAAGCCGTTCGAGGACGCCTCGATGGAAGCAGCGGCCAAGACCTGGGATGCTGCGGGAAAATACTGGCTCAATGGCGGCGGCGGCACGCCGTGGGACACCATCACCTTTGATCCCGATCTCAATCTGGTCTACGTCGGCACCGGCAACGGCGCGCCCTGGAATCGGAACGTGCGCAGCCCCTCCGGCGGCGACAATCTGTATCTCGCCTCCATCGTGGCGTTAAATGCCGATACCGGCAAATATGTCTGGCACTATCAGGAAACTCCCGGCGATCACTGGGACTACACTTCCACCCAGCCGATGATCCTCGCCGACATCACGATCGACGGCGCGCCGCGCAAGGTCATCCTGCACGCGCCGAAGAACGGATTCTTTTTCGTCATCGATCGAACCAACGGCAAGTTCATCTCGGCAAAGAATTTCGTCGATGTGAACTGGGCCACCGGCTACGATGCCAACGGACGTCCGATCGAAGTGGCGGCCGCGCGCGGCGATGAACCTTATGACGCCATTCCAGGCCCGTTCGGCGCCCACAACTGGCACCCGATGTCGTTCAATCCGCAGACCGGCCTCGTCTATTTACCAGCGCAGAATGTGCCCTTGAACCTGACTCCGGAGAAGGCGTTCGCGCAGAATGCGCCGACGCCCGGCAAATTCGGTGGCGCCACCGGCTGGAACGTTGGCTTCGTGCTAAACGGCACGCCGCCAAAGGCACCGGCGTTCGGACGCCTGATTGCTTGGGATCCTGTAAAGCAAAAGGAAGCCTGGCGTGCGGAATATGTGGCACCGTGGAATGGCGGTACGCTTACCACCGCCGGCAACCTCGTGTTTCAGGGCACAGCTGACGGGCGCTTCATCGCCTATAACGCGACCACGGGCGAAAAGCTTTGGGAGACCCCGACCGGCTCAGGCGTCGTTGCTGCCGCTTCCACCTACTTGATCGACGGCAAACAATATGTGTCGATCGCGGTCGGCTGGGGCGGCGTGTTCGGGATTTCGCAACGGGTCACCGAACTGCAAAGCCCCGGAACGGTTTACACCTTCGCGGTCGACGGCAAGGCGCCGCCGCCGGCCTTCGTGAAATACCAGACCGAGGGACTTCTGCAGGGCGTGAAGTATGACCCGAAGGACGTCCCAGAAGGCACCGCGATCTACGTCGCCGCCTGCGCCACCTGCCACGGCGTGCCGGGCGTCGACAAGGGCGGCAATGTCAGGAACCTCGGCTATGTTCCGGCAGAAGAAATCGCCAGCCTGAAGGATATCGTGTTCAAGGGGCCGTTCCGTGACAGGGGGATGCCGGATTTCACCGGCAAGCTGACGGAAGCGGATGTGGTCAAGATCCAGGCCTTCATCCAGGGCACCGCCGACGCTGTTCGCCCGAAAAAGTAAGTGGCCGAATGCGCGCGCGGGCCAATGGCCGGCGCGCGCGCTTTGCGCCGGGCGAACTGTCCTCCATGCTGACCAGCGGCCTTGCTCGCAAGAGGGAATGAAGAGATCTCGGCATCCAGGAGTCTTGGGAGGTCAGGGTCTTCAACTTGCTGCCTATAGTTTTCGCTTGCCCTGACTGGTCAGCCCGCGACCCCTTGAAAACTGCAGGGTTCGGGAAAATCTCCCTATGTTGCTGTCAAATATTCCCGAATAATCCTAGGCTTATTCTCGTGCTGGTCGACCTTTACGGCGTTAGAGTTTACCCTGATAATGGCTGATGCGGCTTAATTTAGCTTGAGCCCTTTGTATCGTGGCTCTTCAAACTGATAGGCGATGCGGGGCTCTTTAACAGCCAGCCCGAGCCGACAAAAATTTAATAAAAAGTATCTCGCAGGTGATGAAAAGCAGTCTTGCTCACTTCGCCGAGAACATCTCGAAATTCGGCTTGACAGAAGCCGGCTATGCAATCGCGCTCCTTTGGTACTTTGATCTGCAGGAAGGAAGACCAGAGTTGCGCCCGGCTTATCTGGCGGAGCTGATGCAGGATTTATCGCTTAGTCGGCGAGTCAATGTCACACGTCTCGGAAGACAGCTTATCGCTAACCGTGACGTGATGCGGGGCAAAGAGATGGGCACTGTTAGGCTCCGCCGTGCCAGCAAGTCACGCCTCTCGTCACGCTACGGCAAAATTGCAGGGACGGGCGCCATGTCTAAGGTTGACTTGGAGATCGTTCCGATGGGGCTGTTCGAAAATAATAATGCCCGATCCCACTTGGAAACGCTGGTAGTGCAGATCAACGGAACGTATCAAGCTGGCTTCTATGATGCCTGCGCCGTTATGTGTCGACGGTTACTGCAGTGCATGCTGCTGCTGGCGTTCGAAAGAGCAAAGAAAAGCGAAATCATAAGAGATCCATGCGGGGAATACCGTACGTTTGCCGACATCATCCTGTTGGCCTCCTCCGGCCGGCACATCAGGCTTCCCCGGGGCGTGAGAGCAGTGATGGGAAAGATTGAATATTTGGGCGAGCTTGCAGCTTGTCACCCAGCATATACTACCCGGCAAAAGGATATAGATGAGCAGCGGTTGGGTTTTCGTCGCCTTATTTCAGAACTGGCTCATCTTGCCAAAATCAAACCTGCAGGAATTGCCGCGCCCGAAGAGGATAGCCCGCGATGAGACCGGGAACCGCGGCGATTGGTTCCGCTGGGCCACAAGTCACAGCGAAGAACCTTACGAAAGAGAAACGGACGCGTGTGCTGATCGTCGACGACCATCCCGTTATTATCGCTGGCTGTCGCGCATTGTTCGCGGACGACGCAGCAATAGTAATTATGGAGGCGGCCGATGCCGAGAGCGGAGCGGCGTCCTTCGCCACCGAGCTGCCGGATGTCTGTCTCATCGATATTAATTTGCCTGGAGTCTCCGGCTTCGAACTTACTCGTTGGATGCTCACACAAAATGCCGCTGCTTGCATCGTTATGTTCAGCATCCATGATGATCCGATCTTCGCGGCACGGGCGATTGAAATCGGTGCTAAAGGTTACGTCTCCAAATCGGGGGATCCCAACGATCTGATTGCTGCGATCCGCGAAGTGGGAAACGGTGGCACCTTCTTGCCGTCTTCGATTGCTCAAAGGCTGGCGTTCGCAGGGCCAACATTTTCCGCGAACCGGGTCACGCGACTCACAACGAGGGAGAATGAGATTCTCCGCCTGCTTGTTGCCGGCAAAAGTCTTTCCGAAATCGCTCTATTGGTCAAATTATCTTACAAAACCGTTGCCAATACATCTTTAGTCGTGCGCGAAAAGCTTGGCGTTAACTCGGTCCGGGAGTTGGTGCGATTGGCGATCGAATCCAAGCTGGTTTGAATTAGCCGTCAAAACATTAACCGTAAAGCTTCAATCCCACCGCGTGACGATAAACGCGGACTATCGAATGTGAACGAATAGCCATTGTGTGAAGATCGCGAGCAGCCAGAACCAACCGGCAGCCGCAACGAGACCAATGAAGACTGCAATTTTGAAATGCAATTTAGACACGACGCTGAGAATCCGGAAGAGGCACTCGTGAACTTCCCGAAGACGCGGAGCTACCAGTTGGACGCGACCAACTGCGATAATTTGCGCGTCTGTAGATGAAACAAAGAGACCGCCGAAGGCAATCTCTCCGAGCAAAGAAAAACCCCGACCGATGGATCAAAGGGCGGGGCAAGTTGGGTCGGTAAACGAAAAGGCGCCGCAGACGGCGCCACCGCAATGATACCATCTTGCGGATCACTGAGCCGGGAATGATTGCCGTTCCGAAGGGCGTAATTTCCCAATTGTGGCCAGATTTTTTCCCGAGTAGAGCGCGCGAAAGCCGTCGCCAGAGCGTGGAAAAGGTCGCGTACGATCTGTGCCTAGCTGTGGAGCCTCAAGAGGTTGTCCGTCCCTAGACAATCCGAGCCTGCTGACGGGCGTTTTGAGTTGTGTGCCCTGGCCGGCATCCAAGAAGACCAAGCGGCTGATAAATCGAAGTATTATGGTCATCAAAAACCGCGGGTACCATGCAACATACCAAGCAGAGGTTTCACAATTTCGGTTCGAATCCGCTTCAGGCCGAGTTTGCGAGATTGGAAGCAATTCGCGTCAATTCCTTGAGAGAGGTTACAACATAGCGCTGAACCCATGGCCGATCAGCTCATACTCGACATGGCCGTCTGCTCGTCAGTCTCATAACCTTGAGCTCGGGGGTTCAAATCCCTTCC
>Ga0182030_10006054_pt1 | contig 25572 bp, 33 predicted proteins | sample 812S3MmetaG_FD_121299 | JGI IMG/M metagenome (GOLD analysis project Ga0182030, IMG submission 121299) | Permafrost microbial communities from Stordalen Mire, Sweden - 812S3M metaG (Illumina Assembly) | ecosystem: Environmental > Terrestrial > Soil > Wetlands > Permafrost | place: Sweden...
AAAGAATAGTATTGTAATTGAGTTTGTTTTTACTAGTTTATACAAACTATAAAAGAACTATAGTTTATATATAAAACTCAAGATTTAAGTAGATATAATAGAATTAGACTATTTAATTATTAATTATATTATTGTTTATTTATAGTTTAGTTTTTATTATTAGTAGCTAAGTATTAAATTTATAGAACTTTTTATTAAATTTTTCAGAGTCTAAAAAAAACGACTTTGGTTGTAATATTATTAATCAAGTAGTTATAAGATTTTATAAAAAAGACAATTTTGTTTTACTATTATAATAACTTAGTACTTTATTATAAAAGCTTAGTCTATAGTTTTGTCAATTACTTTATTATTATTAGAAAAAAAGATATAGAATTGAAAAAAAAACACTTATATTTATTATAGTAAATCTAATAAGCTTTTTATTCAAAGAAAAAATTGTAATAAAAATCAAGGCTTATAACTAATCTAAAATCTAGAAAAAACCTAGAAAAAATTATAGAATCTGGAATACTTAGCTTTAACTAAGAATCTATTATAATATTACAGAGCTATATAGTATAGTACAGTAATAAATGTAATAGATTCTATTCTTAGAATAATAGATACAAAAGAAGGTTCTATAATGATGTACAAAGAGCTGAAAACTATAAAACCTTATATAATCGGACTAGCCGTAATAAGACCTAGGAGTCCGTAACATCTTCATTCTAACTTTGCTGGACTTACCTATTTTCTAATTTTAGTTATATATAGGAGCTAGCTAAGCATTCTAAATTTATTAGTTAGAAATTACAGTTTAAAATAATTAATTATCAATGACTATAAAAGTTCATTCATTATATAACCAAAAGCCTACTACAAATAAAAGACTTTTGGAGATGCATGATATTAGATATATTTCCATCTTTGTGGTGAATTATTCTGACTTCATTTAGAACAAGTATCGCCAACAGTCATGATTCCATTCATGGAGTATGCTCGATGGGAAACCTTCGAAAGCATTTACTGCCAGATTGATCCTAATGCTACTCTAGAATGTTATGCATTCATTTTCATTGCAACTTTCTTGGTGTCAAGGTGTGTCACTCCCCGCTGTGACACTTCTGGTAGAATGTCACGAGAATCCATTCCTCCCCTTTCATACTTCACTCCTAATTGGGAAACGCTCTCGCTTAGCTGCCCACTACGTAATCTAATTGTACCGCGAGAGGACCTCTCTTCTTCTTTTCTCCTTAGCTTAGAATTCTCTCAATAAACAGCATTCTTGCAAGTGTCTCCTTGGTGGATCGTGGCATATCTTAGTCTAAGGGTTCGACTTCACCAGAAGGTTGTACGCTGATGTCTTGCAAGGGGCGGCGGCAATTGATACTGTAGAGTTGCTCCAGCACTTGAAAGATGGAAGTTTGAAGAGTTTCAGGTCAGCTGCAGCCTCTATAACACGTTTCTGAATCGCGCTGACCCTTGGAGTCTAGTTGGGAGCTGGGGACATGTATCCCAAGCCAGATCCTCGCAAACGAGCTTGCAACTGATACCAGCCGATTCTGATATGCAAATCGTTGACGACCGTACACTTTCAATGGCAAACAAGCTGAGAATGAACTCGCCAAATTATGCTTATTACTAGTCTCGAGGCCATTTAAGCGGGCAAGCTTAAGTCTATGACACCTCTTCATCCTCATTAAATGGTCTTAGCTTGATCGAAGGGCTGCATCCACTTAAAACTGCAGTGAGATCACGGTCAACAAGCTGCATTTGTGCGCGTAGTCAATATCGAACATGCCGTCTGGATATTGCGTCTTCGTGCCCAGGCGGATGTCCTACCAAGACTGATAAGGCCGACGCCCACGTGGGAAAAGAATATTCATTGCCACAAAAACAAGTTATTCTGCAGTCAGACCCCTCAGCTCTACCGATCCTAACTTTTCCCCTTTCATGTCGCGAGCCCTATTGATGAATCTTCCAGGATGGAGGACGAGGAAGGTCACAGCCAAGGACACCATCATAGCGCCATCGAAGAGATATATAAAAACCTCATGGTCTCCGATTTTCGGCTTGCGCTCCTCCTCATAATGGAGGGTCCCATCAGAATTCCTCGAAGCGAACGAGAAGCCGCCAGTGCCGAGCGCAATCTGGCCATACTCAATCGCGCGCACCAAGTTCCGGATGATGAACAACACGCTGGCCACGTATAGAGCGTGGAAGTATTTCCTCCACCCGCGTCCTTGGTACCGGCCGCTCGGGTAACTTTCCTGACTTTTCCCAAACCGGACAGAGATTCGCCAGGCCATCAGAAGGAAGAAGCCGAATGCCACAAGCTGGAATATCAGACCTCCAAGAATGACCTTGTTTCCGATAGAGATGATTTGTTGGTTACCAGAAGCTTGGACGCCCGCACCTAGGAATTGGCTGAAGAAGCAGAGGATGTCGATGCAGACGTAGATCTTGGTCAGCCAGCGGGGACTGATCATCGAGTACTCTTCGGCGCCTAGTGCAATAGTGAGTCGTGCGAGGGTCATGTAAACGGTGGCTGCGAGGAAGGTGGGAGCGCCGAGGATCATGACGCTTTGGAGTATCCAAGCACCGGTTTTGGACACATTGTCATGGGACATCGATCTACCGTAGTAGCCAAGTGTTTTACCTGTGGCTATTAGCTCAGTGTTCGAGGAATCTTGCAGTAGGAAAAGAAATTCGAGTCCATATTTGGGTGAGATTTACAGATTCCACCCAGGATGAAGTTTATGAAGTACCAAGTTCGCAGCGGAAACATGTAGACGAAATGCGCAAGTGTTATTGTAGCGAAAGCTGCCATGAACGTATACGCAGCTGGCAGGGAGGGGTTGTAAGTGTAGTAAACAGCTCCCGTAATGTTGCCTCCTGGCTGCTGTCTGATGAGGGTGATATCCATGGTTCGCGGCTTCCTTTCCCTCTAAAATGGCTTGAAGGTGTGGTAGGAATCAATGGGATCGAATGGGCGAGACTTCAAGTAGTGGACAAAACTGAAAGAATGACTGTATTTGAATTTAAGGGACGCAGATGCGAAGAGATAATAAGCATCTCGTTATAGACCAGTACCCTTTTGGGCAAGAAATACGAAAGTGTTGTTTTGGGCAAGTTTTTACGAACACGAAGCTTGCGGTTGTACCTCTGTAGCCAAGCCAAACGAGGTCAACCAACCAAAATGTTATCCCTAGACCATTCTTAGAATTTCGTCAGCGTTTCATCTGATTCTAACAGCCGATGGTCAAATTACACGGACAGTCATCGGGTTACGGATTCAAGAGCTTTCAGAGTTCTTCCTTCAAGAGATGTCTGGGGAGCTGGCTAGTCCTTTTTTGGAAATAGAAAACGAATATGGTCGGCACGCAAGATCAACGACTCGCTAGTGTCAGGGGCTTGCCGCTATGCTTTAACTTTAATTCAGCCCGTCCAACGTCATACAATCCGATGTTTCTTATTCAAGTACTTGCATAGGAGTGAAGCCAACAACCATCTTTAGAAGGCTGATTCGTGGCAGACATGTAAGCCGAACCTGATTGGGAGAGAATGACGACAGCAAAATACTTTGTTGGCCTCGTCAAATGCCGCAGGCCACTATAAAGCTCAGCTCGCGTTTCTCGTATATTATATCCTAAAGCGGTTCCTATCAACAGAAAATACCAACAAACAATTACTACTGCGGAGTATAACATCAACCCCGATGTGCAGGATCCAAATCAGTCTTTCTTAGCACTAGGTACCACTTCCGCGTATACAACAGCAAAAGCCCAATACCAGCCACGATACCACTAGGATTTTCCACACTATCTCATTGGCATGATATCAACGAGCAAAGCTAGTTAAGTCCAGATTTGCCTCGCATAACGAATCTGGAATACAGATACGATATACGGTTACCATGGTGCGAAAAGCCCATACAAAATCCCGTCGTGGCTGTTTTAATTGCAAACAAAGTCGAGTGAAGGTATATTTCAACTCCACGTTTTATCATTCTTTCAACCTCAACCATTTACCTCTTCAGCCAATGCAGCAATGGCTCTGCTCTATTGCCTTCGTACTTCACTGACCTTTTTTTGTTTCTGGCCGAAGTGTGATGAGAAGAAACCAGGCTGCCAAAAATGCGCATCACGTGATGCCATCTGTACCTCCAGCTATCCAGACTCACGACCTTTGATTTGGGTAGATGGAAAACCAGTATCTGTTAACGACACCAAGACGAGAAAAGGCAGCTATGAGTCTTCTCTTCCATCATACACGCCGAGTCCCCGCTTTGAGGAAGTGCTTGAAAAGTGCAATCTATCTTTCAACTTTGAGAACATTGATCTGATTATCCATTGGCTTATGAAAACAGTGTACACAGTAAATCCCCCCTCTGTCGCCGCTCTCGAGATCTGTCAAACCTTCATCCTGGACCAAGCGATGAAACATCATTTCCTCCTCCATGGCCTGCTCGCGCTCTCCAGTCTTCATCTTGCCGAATCGCACGCAGACGCAGGAAAATACATCCAAATTGCGACTGCCCATCATACGCAGGGACTGAATCTTTACCACCAGGTTCTCTCCAATCTCAACGATGAAAATTATTCTGCTAGCGTTGCTTTCTCGAGCATTACGATCATGTTTGCTTTTGGTCTCTCAGGCCCGATCCTGTCGAAATGCAAGGAATAGAACTTATCGACCATTTAGCGCAGATCATTCTCCTGGCACACGGATGGCACAAAGTTGCTCGTGTTGCTGAGAGTCTAGATTCGAGGCAAGGGCACAGTATCTTTCCGGTTAAGGAATATAGTAGCAAAACATTGCCAGCAGATATCGAATTCGCGTTTGAACGCCTGAAGGAATTGGATGGAGGACAGGATGCAAATATATATACGCAAGCAATTACTTCGCTCAAATCGGTGTTTGCGCGTCTAGAAAAAGACGAAGAAGGGAAGGAGAACCCGCACGCGGCTTTGGACTGGGTAATCACTTTGCCGGAGCAGTTTGTGGGTTTGATGAAAGCTCGTAAAGAGATAGCGTTGGTAATCTTGGGGTTTTACAGCGTGGTACTAGATCAGGTTGCCCAGGTCTGGTGGCTCAGGGGCTGGAGTAGGGACCTTTTTGGTGTCGTTTGGAGTCTTGTAAATAGTTTACATCGGGATGTACTGAGGTGGCCTCAAGAGATTATTAAATTTGAGAGTTGATGGCCGAATTGCTGATTTAAACCGCTTCGAGGGTATGAGATGAATCAATATTCCCTATATAAGTGCATTTTGAGAGAGAACTCCCACGAAAGAGTCTCAAGTCGATCCGAGCTGAGCTGGAAGCGGAGAAGCATTTGTTGTAGCCGGGTGCAAATAAAAGTAAACATCCCATGCTTGGCATCACGAAACCAACTTGGATTCTTTTCTAAAGAAACAGACTTCAATACAATAAATAACATGTCGATGGAGGTTTAGATTCGATGAGATTACCAAGTAGAAACCTCAGAACAAATCCCATATTCCTAAGCCTACATCCACGAACCTATAAATACCCCTTCAGCCTCCACACTTCCGAATTGCACAACGGATATCTCCCCCTTTCCTCCCACTTAATCAACACTCCCTCACCCCCCCTTCCAGCCAACCACACCACCCTCACTCATCATACATACCATTATCCGGTATCCGGCACGGCACCACCGTCATCCCGCCTAGTCCAGTTTCCTCGACGTCAGATGAAAGATCCCGTCTCCAGCAGAAGATTCGTGCGTACTGCAAAGAGAAGTCCCGTATCTGTATCTGTAACCGTGTAAATATCCGCGCCTGAGGTGGGTTGTAGTTAAATTAAAGCTCGATGCGTGAATTGGTCTAATGAAGCCCGGGCTGAGGTTGAAATTTATACTGTTAGAACTACCTGATGATAAGTGGTGTGTATGTGAAGTGAAGGGGATGCGCGAAGTCGGCGTGAACTAATAAAATACACTGGCTTGTCCGCGAGAATGGTATATATTTTCAGGACGGAGCATAATCAGTGGGTGGGAAAGATAGATGGATATATGTTGACATAAAAATGAAATTGTTCTATAGTCACAGTTACATTTACTTTACTATCCCTCTCGGGCCCGTCCGTAGCCACGGATCCATAGCAGCATATCAAGAAACGAAAACAACCTAGCATGATCAAAAATGAACTCCCCCGGAAATGCATCCCCCCTCATACACAACATCTCCGCTGTCGCTCGTATCCATCTTCTTGATCCAAGATCCGGTCTCAGCCTCCCCTATGCATTATCCGATTATTTCCGCACCATATGTACACCCCTCCATAGATTACGCTCACAAGAGAGTAGCACCGAAGAATGTGCATAGAACGACGAATGAACCGATGATCATGGGTGTAGCATCATGGGGAGCGAGGTTGGATCCAGCGCTCTTCTTGGTGCCGTTGGATGATGAAGAAGAGGATCCGGCGGATCCGGTTGCAGTGACGGTTCCAGAGCCAGCGGTTGCGGTACCGGAGGATTGGCCGCCTTGGACGTTGGTTCCGTCTTGGGAGGTGGCGGTTCCGCCGAGACCTTTTCCTGCACCTGCTCCAGTTTTCATGTACTGTGTATATTATTAGTATGTTTTTGGGCGGAAGGGTGGAGACATACCTTAGCAGCGGCAACTGGGATAGCGGGCAAGGCATCGCTAGTAACATTCCAGCTTGCGCTCTGGGCAGGGCATCCGGAAGCACCACCAGTAGAGTTGTATCCTCCGTCACCAGATGGGTTAGCGGTTCCCTTAAGGGCAGATTGCAAAGCAGTGAAGTCGTGGCCTTCGGTGACGGTTCCAGAGGATGAGATGTTGACGAGTCCGTAGCCGGATCCTTCCTCGGAGTATTCGTAGACGAGACCACCAGAGTAGACGCTGGTCATTTCAGTGTTGTAGAGAGCGGCAACTTCGGTGAATTCACGTCCGTTGGTGATGCAACCGTATTCAGACAAGCTGCTTCGTATTAGAATCACGGCAACTCACATCAAGATGAGTGACTTACAAAAGGGGAATTCCGTATCCAGTGAAGTTCTTGACCTTCTGATCCCAGCCAGAGATTTGGAAGGAAGACGAGGCCCCACACCACGAGTAATCGTTGAAAGCGAAGAAATCACTGCGCTCATCTTCGGTTCCGCAGTTCATATACTCGGCCATCTCGAGACGGTTGGAGTCAACATCTGCTGCAGAGTATCCGACTGGGATTTGACGGTATCCCATGCTTCCGATGTACTGTCTCATATCTCTGGTGACCGCCTTGACGTATGGTGCAGCGCTGGTAGTGGTGTCATCGTTGATAACCTCGTTACCTGAGAAGAAAGCCAATGTATTCGTGTAGTTCGCGAAAGCATCGATAGTTGCAAAGATGTTTTGGAGGTAGTCGGAGTTGTATGAGACAGCTGGTGTGGCGCGGTTGAGGGAGTAGTTAGGGGTGTTGACATCGAGAACGAGGTACATGCCAGCAGCAGCAAGCGCGCTCATGCAAGCATCGTGGTTGGCAGTGTTGTCGACCGTGTAGATTCGTACGGTGTTTATTCCCAACTTTGTGAATTCCGCAATGTCGCGTGTGCAGGTCGTCTCGTCAGCAATTGGGTCGACCAATTTCGATGATCCTCCTGGTTGATAATCGACACCACGGATGTAGAATCGATTGTTTCCGACGAAGAAAGCTGAGAATAATTAGCATAGGAAGGGTGATGATGGTCGAGGACTCCATACCATTTCCCTTGGTTGTGACAGCAGCCAAGCTGCCGGACGACGATGCTCTGGGAACGAGCTCTTCTGTGGGTGATGGAAGCGCGAAAACGGACGAAACAGCAGCCAATGCTGCAATAGTATTGAAGGACTTCATTATTGCTTTCGAGATCGCGATAAGATGAAGAATTCGTGGGAGAAAGGGTTGAAATTGGGCCGTAAAAGTTTTAAGATTGAACGATTTGTTTGAAAGTCTCGAGGGAGTGAGAGACACTTCAGAGAAGGGGGTTTCAATTAGAAAGAATAATTTAAATGGCTACAATAAACGAATGATTGTGCCAATAAATGCGATGTTAAGAAGTCGTTGAGAAAAAGTTGGATGAAGGAGAGAGAAGGTAAAAAGGAGGAGGCCAGTGATTGAAGAATGTTCGACCCTACTCGAAAGCCAAAAGGGGATTAGGATATTCAGGGGAAGTAGCTTGGCGGCAGGGGCAAAATGGCCGAAAATAGAGAATGTTTACTATTAGATCCGATGTTAGACCAATGAAGAGTGGAGATTTATCCTCATAAATGTCCCAAATTGGTCTATATTATGGTATTTTCTTTGCACAGCCTCAACATCCAATGTTTTCTACGTTTCATTCCTCCATCTGGACGTTCATCTTCATCTCGTTCCCACATGTAAAATATTTAAATCTCAAACTGTCATTCATAAGCGAGATTGAACTGCCGTTTAGATTTAGCCAATCCTTGACCAATCTTGGACCCCTTGATAGATCTTGGCATCGATGATGTCGATAAAGACCATTCATTTTGCCCCACGACCGTTTCACTCTCACTTGAGATGTGCAAATCACTGATCAATGATCGGACTATATCATGATCGTCCTAACTTCCAATATGTAGAGCTTGGGGTTTTATGCACCATTGCCCTGATTGTGGGAGAAAGTTATATTTAGGTGGTTGGATGTGGTTGGATGTGGTTGGGGATGGCAAAGAATTGCCCCCTAACAATAAGACGCTGTCCAGTGGTAGAGGTCTTGATATCGTATTCAACACGAGCGAGTGGGCTGAAGTTATTGGATCGTATCGCATAGCGACATTGCGACAAGTGTCAGCTCTAGCTGAGTAACACGTGAGGGAAAGACTTCGGACTCCGCCACGATGGTGGATCCAAGCAAAACAGTGATGCGACTGCCAAGAGAACGTTGGATCGCGATGAAGCAAAATAAGAGGGAGAATCCATTCTCTCCTGCTTATTATGGGCAGAGCTTTGGCTGTGATTTAATCGCCAAGACACCAACCAGTGATAGTCAGGCCCGGTGGCGGTTCTTTTGATACTTGAAAGCACGAGCCTCAACGAAACAATTGATGCGACGATGACAGGTGATATTATATCGCGATCCGTGCGATAGAACAGATTGAGCTGTGAAACCTTCTCATCTGCTCCTTTGGCTGACAAGTGTGGACAGATGTTATGTTCCATGCCTCAATGAATTGTTGCCCAGTGGTTGCGGTTGCGTCCTGCGCATAAAGCTGTCATCACGAGATCCTGTTAAAATGAGAAAGTATTGACAAGCTGCTCAAATTTAATATCCAATGTATGTTAGAAATCAATAATGTCAATAATGACCTTTAACCAAAATTTCCAAATATATCCATCCTTATATGTAAACACAAATCTTATGGTACAAGTACTTGTCTGCTCTTCGGAATATTTCTTATCCCGGAGGGAAATATGTACAATAGGGATGCTGCCCTGAATTGATATAGCCCATATATCGCAAATCATGAAGTCGTAAATCGTGAGATATTGAACAGACGTTGAAGTGTTATCAAGCATCGTCCTGCAAGATCGTGACTGGCTATCCAACGGTGCGCAAAAATACCAGTGCTCCAATTACACTCAAGCAGTGGCCCGTATGATAGTCGTTGGAGCTCTCTTCATAAAAAGAGCGAGGGCATTGGAGACCCGCTCTCTGAACTGAAAATGGACTTTGTTGGGGAGCTTGGGGCACCGTTCGGTGAAGGAGCCAGTGCTGGTGAGTGTGTTGGTGACTGGAGCACATCCGTCGACGACTCAATGATTCATCACGGCATCAATGCCTTGCACATCTCATCAAGCACCGAAGTATCCCTCCTCTTTACGTGCCACAACTCCCAAGGATAGATGAAGTTGAAATCGTCACTTTTTGTTACCATCGTCCCAAAAACCTTCTCGATACCCTCTTTCGTCTTTAAACCTTTATGATATACTTCGCTTGGCATATCATTCTTTATCGCGAACTCCAGAACAAGAGCGGCAATAGCAGCCGCCACAGGTGTAGCGAACGAAGTCCCTGATTTCCTCACCTCCCCACCTTTGATGCACGCAGACTTGACAGCAACCCCAAGAGTGGCGAAACCTGGACTGTGGGAAATGATTTGTGGGTTGCGTTTGTACTTGTTACCGTGGCCGTCAGTGGCGTAGATGCAAGTTACTGAAGGATGGATGGCTGGAAAAGTCGGCCTGAAGCCTTTCCCGCGATTAGATGCTGCCGCAAACATGAGGATTTTTCTTTCGCGGTCACTGGATGAGATTTCATCAATGGCTTGCTTGATGGAGCCGTGACTGGAGTGGAAGCCGAAGGACATGGATATTATATCAACGTCCTTTCGGGCTGCCCATCTTATTGCCTTTTATTTAATTTAGTTTCACGGTTTTGTGTGACAATGGCTTGGCTCTTACCTCTGCAGCACGATTCTCTAATGGAACAATTTTCTTGTCGGCGATTTTGGCGATGTATAAATCTGCACATGGCGCTATTTTGGAGACTAGGACGACGATATGGGTACCATGACCGTCTATGTCCTTTGTACTTTCGTCACTATTGTCATCAGCATGCCCACCAACAAAACTTTTACATTCTATACGGATCGGAGATGCGTTGCTCTTGAGTGCTATGATGGATGGGTGGGAATGGTCAATTCCGGTGTCGAGGATAGCTATCTTGATTTTCTCCATTGGTCCCTCGTGTACGGTAGGGAGTCTACGGTGCACGTTCAATGCTAGAGATTGCATCCAACTTTCGGCTGCTTTTGCGCTGTGAAACATTAGCTACTGTGTGGAGCTTAACAATGTGAACCGCAACTATGAATCTGAAATGTGAATAGACGCACTCATCAGAAGCATCGTCGCAGAATTCGCCGTAATCCTCAAAATCATCAATAAACCCTTCTGTCTGTCCGTCGGACAAGATGGTTGCAGGGGTTGAGATAGTCCCACTATCTAATCGAGGTATTTCTGGAGATATGGGAAGTTGGCGATTGAAATTCTGGGGTGGCGTAAGAGGACTAGTTTTGGGTAGTGCTGGATCGAATTGACTTGGTTTGAGCATTATCTGGAATTTTGCTAAAGGGACAACGTGACAAATCGTCTGCTTCGTCTGTCCGGACAGAGCGGCGTCCTTCCAGCTCCACGAAATCAAGACCGTTCCGCCGAACCTGAAAGTCTGCCCGCTAGATTTGCCGATCCTACCTTTTGCATTTTCTTTTGGTGTCAAGCCGAGGGAATCAACGAATTCTTTGGCAATCCAATTCTCATGCAGCTCATCGGTTATCAAAGCAGTCGCGTCAACGAATAATTTGACTTTGGGAGCATATAGTCGTATAGGTATTTTTGACCCAACATCAGGAATCCTCGACTTTCACCTGTTAAGCATAGTCATCCCATGATTTGAGGCTCGGGTAAGGAACTGACCTGGGGAGTACTCAAAGACCGAGAGGACCGGGAGGACGATAGATCGGAATTACCCGACGAGCTCATTCCCTGATCAACTGAGAGTAGCCTGCTATGGTTCGTCTCTGTCGACATTGGCAGGATTTCAAGGGAGACGCGAGGCGGTTCTCCAAAATCGCTGAATTGATCGGGTCTCTCGAGCCAGGATAGGACCTTGCGATCGACAGGATTTACGGCCTCATGGGCTATAGAGCTGACCCGAAGATGCATACAGGAGGGACGAGATAAAATCTTTCGAACGGGTGAGGCTCGGATGATATAATGCGTATTTTTTGAACGAGAGATCTGCTCGGGGGGAAACCTGGGTTGCATTTTCAGTGTCAAAAAAGCAAAGCCCAATGAACAGGCATGACTGTCCAAAAAAGGCTCGCAGTGATCGATTGTAACTCGCCAGCTTGCTGCACGTCTCAGTGTCCCGCGTTATGTGGCGCATTCAGCTGAAGTATTCACCGCCTGGCAGAAATCTGTAAGCCTGGTCATTGAAAGCGCAAATGATGCATCAAGAATGGACTATGGATAGAAATATCATCTGGGAGCAGACCGGAGATTCATCAATTTTAATCTAGTGTGGTTCAATATATAGCCATTAATCCAAAATTTCCCACTCCTTTTCGGCAGCTTGAATGTCTTGCCCATCATCATGTATCACCCTTGGTCCTTGTACAAGCTCCACATTCGAATCCGAATCATCATGTGTCGCTCCATCCAGAAGTGTCCTGCTTGTGTGGGCCCATACGTCCTCCTGCTTCTCGAAGGTGATCAAACGCAGGCGATAGGCGAACACAAAATCGGCTGAAGATCCAGCATCTGATGTGCCACCAAAGGAAACCTCCCGCGATTTGTTCGAAGATCCTTCAATAGACGGCCCCACATTCACCGGATATCCAAAGATGGTTGCAAAGATTCCAGCCTTTGCATGTCCTTCACGGCCTTTGGCAGTATTCGTCGTAAAAGTCGCCCCTCGAGCTACTTTTACCCCCGTCACCATGTATACTGGCGGATACTTAATCCCCTCCAGGTACAACCTCACATCTTCAACAGCCAGGGCTTTATCAATGTACTTTGGGTCTGCATAGAAGGCGATGGTCTCGAGTTTGTCTGCTTTCAGATCGTAGGATTTCGTGTTGTCTCCGCTCTCTCCAATTTCTGCACCGGCCTCGATGTCCTGAGTAAGTCTCGCGAAAAACCCCGCCTTCCCCTTGTTATCGTTATTGACCTTGTCTTTGAAGTTCGGATGGACTACTGATGTCGGTTGAGGATCGATGGGAATAATATTCCTCCTGTTCAGGATTTCGTCGGGGAATTGCGGATTGTGGATAATGCTCCCAAGTGGGAGAGCATTAGGAGGCAGGTTGTAGTTGGTGGCCATGTGGTACTCAGGGATCTTGGCCGCCATCTTGCTGCAATCTGGGTCGTAGGCTTTGATTTCGTGGATATAAGGGTAGAGAAGTAGTAGATTAACTATAAGATTGCCGATACGAAAGATAATGTAGAATCGGGCCTGGTCTTGAGCTGAGATATACGGATGGGATTCAAAGATTGAAGGGGACAGTTGGGCAAGGAACATACCTTTTATGTACTCTGCCTCCTCAACCGGGCGTCACAGCACGTGCCGAGCGATGACGCAGCATGGCTGTGTGGATTCCAGGGTATTGGCCAAGAATCTCTCAACAAATACATGCGGATCGCATGAGCGCTCTGGCAGGAGATAGCTGGAGAGCTTGGGAATGAGAGCAAGAGCAAGAACAACAAGGAAAAAGGTTGATGTTGCGGTGGATGATGTTGCATTTGATCTGCTCAGCGCTAGAACGATCTTCAACACCAACTATTAAGTTGCGTCTGACATCCTGATAGTGGGGTAGAAGCCACAGGAACAGGGAGCAACATCCCTCCAAGCTTCGGACGCAGGACCCAATCTACACGTGAGCGCAACAGAGGCTCAAAAACACGTACCCAGCATCGGATTTGATTAGAGTATTATGATGATATGAAGGAGAAGATTGAGGTAGGAATACAATGCAATCCTAGATCAAGGACCCTCGAAGCAGAAAAACAATAAAAAGACCAGAGACACAAAAAAAGTCGTAAGAAAAGTCGCCCGTCGTCATTTCTTGTGGCCCGTGCGCACTGGCTGTGGTCATTGCATGGAACAAAGAACTGATGAACAATTCCCTTGTGGAAAAGCATACTCCGCTTTGACAGCCACTACACATTCCTACGATCTGTCAGGACTGATTGAGAGTTGCCAAGTCCCTGCTACAAGCTTAGATTTTGCCTTCCCCATTCAATTCTCAAACAGGCCCCGCCGGCGCACCTCGACGATGAGAATCCCCCACTACCCCTAAAAGGTAGCACCATGATCGACGACGAACTAGACTCGCATGTATATGATGCAGCGCTAGAATTACCATACGGGGCAACATGGCATACACTGAAGAGATATTTGTTGGCCGCGAAGTCAAAACTAGGCGGGTCTGACGAGGAAGAGGAAGAGCTTCTGCAGCTCTTCAACAGATATCAACGCCACGCACATAAAGCGTATAATATGGCGCCCGCAACACCTCCAGATACTGCGACCCCTTCGTTTGCGCCACCATCAAACCACGCAGATCACAGCCATGATACCCAAAAGATTGTAAGTTCTTCGAGGCGTCAGTAGCTGTGAAGACTTGCCACTAACTCCAATGCCCAGGGCGAACTAGAGTCTCCTATTCATGCCATATGTACAGACGATTCGAACCCGGATATCAAGGGCCATGAAATGACATTTCAAATTCGAGAGCCCGATGGCGATAATTGCACTGGATATATGACGGACGGGATGTACGAGGCACTCAATGGACCCAGCCTAGCTCAAATAGGAGATACTGTGGAGGTTCCCCTTCGATTACCTGAGGAAGAGAAGCCACGCAAGCTCTTCTTCGTTATCAGGTCATTGAATGATCCGGGGATGGCTGATGGTGATGTGATTCTTCCCAGAGAAAGACCAAAAACCTTGACAGAAGGTATGCGGCCACAGTGCAAGTCCATTCATATTGTGCTAAAAACGTGTAGCTCCGATTGTCGTCCCTCAGAAAGTGCGAACAGCCTCCGCTATATTAGCTTTCGCTTCTGATGAGGAGAAGTCCCTGTATTTTGCAACTGCGACCAGCGAGCAATTTAGGGAGTATCATATCTCGGCGCTTGGAAAAACATACCCATCCGCTTATGCAGCGGGGCAGACGGAGAACCCAAGATGGGCCTACGAATTCGCGCTCACCAGCTGGAGAAGTTGGAGAGCGCTTCCCCCGCTCGGATGAAGGTTAATATATCACGGAGGGAATTACACATGCGTTTTTGATAACTTGACGGGATTATACCGACAACGGCCAGTACAACCTACTGCGGTAGTGGTGAAATACTGGTAAGAAGAGACCTGAAGAATGGCAGATGAAAGAAAGTTAAAGTAGGAAGAATATGTACCAACGCCACGAAGCAGCATGCTGACCAACGATAGGGGCGACTTCGGATAATTATTCATCTAGTCATCCACAACGATTTCCACGAAAACAAAAGGGTTCACATACAAGTAGAGCGCGGATAGAAGAAGGTCGAGGAGATTTAATTGCGATCGTCGCACTCGCGACTACCCCGCAACGCGTTTCAACGCGCCTCACGTTACCGCGAGACATTCTTCCAGAATTCTGGGTTCCAAGACCAGCGGTCAGAATCAAGCCTTGCAAGCTAAATCCAGTCCTTTATGAGACCCGGTGAATTTGTCTGAATGCCCGATATCCAGAGATTGACAAGGGTTATATTCCTTTGCAGGCGACAGCATTTGGATACTAATGCTAGAGAGCTAGCAAACGTTGAAGGCAGAGCGTGCCACATCTCGGGGGATTTTGATCTAATAAGAAGAGTCGGACAGATTGTCATGGGTGCTGTTGTTGGAAAAAGGACAGCCCAAACATAAAGATTCAGGAAGAAACGGGAGCAGGGAGCATGCGTGGTATCGTGTCATATATTTTGTGGAGCTTTCCACGCAGTCTGTTCCAGAAGGAGTCCATTATTGGAAGAAATATGTTTGCTTTTGGGAGGCCTTTCGAATATTTTAAGATATCGTCATAGTACTAGAATTTAGAGGAAGACCTAGAGTATTTCGCTACCACACTTGTTCTGTCCGTCAAACAACAAACACATCAAGGATTTGTCCAGACTGCTCTACCAGCTACGTAACCTCGAGAAAGCATTGCGGTGATTTGTCTGCAAGGATGATACGTTATATGAGTCGTAAGTTCATGGATCCCGCCACTCTTCAATTTATATGGGCATGTACGCGGCGCAACTAGCTACGACGACATCCCACCCAGATCCCCCACCTTTCTTGAACTGCAGCTCTCTATAACGCCACAGAAGAAGCGTCACTGCACGTCGAACATGCATTGTTTTGCCCCCCATCCTCGAAATACCAGAGGAATGCGAATCAGCGCTCGCACACCCGTGGGGTGTCAAGGTACTCGACTGTGCGCAGCAGACAACACAGCATAGTGCCTTTACTCCGGTTCCATAATTCCTAAGGGATCTGCCTACACGCCGTGCTACGAAGAATGGGGGTTACCAATACAGTTACAGTTCCGAACCTTCGCCGACAGCATCGAGCATCTCGTGGCGCGGATCGACTATGCGCATGGTTTTGTCGCGCCGTAGGCCCTCCGCAGAAGGAAATCGGTCTCATATCAAGGACAGGATGCTTGAATTCACGTAGCTGCTGCTTGGATGCTTAAGGATATTGATACGACTGGGGAAGAAGAACAGGATATTGGCGTACTGGCTAGTTGTGGTAGGCACAAAAGGGCTGCGCGGTGGATCATTCGATCACAAGCAAATGCACATATCTCTCCTGTCCATATCTTCTTTGGAAATTGTGCGTTGCGGACTGGATATTCTCTTGAGTTATACGAAATTCTATTCGATTGTCGATTGCGCAGAGGTAGCAATGGACATGGAGCGCTGAGCTAAAGAATTGTGGCCCAAAACTGGTTGGCAGGATCGGTACCGTCAAGATCGTGGGTCTGGAAGAAATACATGGAGTTTCACGAATTATGCGATACCGATCTCGAGATCATTTCGGTCGGTGGGTTGTTACATCAGCCACACTCGGGATATACACCTCTCAGCTACGGGGAGATGAAGCTCCCGGTCGTAGCTCAAGACTATAAATCTCATCCAAGTATAGCTTCTCAACCCACTAATGAAGCGTTATCCTTGGCATCTCACATCTCCACTAGATCTCGATTGCTGAGCGGAGAGATTTCCTAGTGCGTTAGTCTGGCTCATGCTCACGGTTGCAAAATCAAGGATAGCAGTTGAATCACTCTGCTTCCTCCAGCTGATCGAGGTGATACCTCAGTGTACCAACCCAACATTAACTCGTCGATACCAACAGATTATCCTTCTCGAGGACCTTCAGCATAGTGTCTAGCACTTCAACATGCTTGTGAATAGTAGGTCCAAAGTCTTCCGAGGGTTGAAAAGCAGATGCCCCTAGGCATTAACACGAGCCGTCTCCAAATGATCTAGTCCTATTTTAGCATGACAGAACGCAAGGACCTCTCAACAAGATCCAGTGCTTCTTCAATCCTCCCCTGGCCAACCCTTAGATCAGTGAGATCTGCATATTGCAGCGCGAATTGAAAGCGAAGCTCTGTCTCATCACCAACATTTCGGTAACGTGACAGCGCTTTCATCCAGAATTTCGCAAGATCGAATTGTTTGATATCAGCAGACAATATCTGAGATCGTTCCACGCTTTCCATAGATCTGTTTCCTGTTCTAGGGTCGCGGTGCCGGGTGGCATGGTAGCATAGAAGCGCTCAAGCTGGTCCATGACCCGTTTCAGGCGTGCGATGGCAGATTGGCGTCCTTTCACACTCTCGTGGATATCGCATAAGGTAATGCACGCCTCGATACTGAAGAGGACAGAGCCTGACTCGCCTTTCTCTATCAGTTTATTCGCCATTTTCTCTGCTAGTTGCAGAATTGGGACGCCGATTTCAGGAAGTTTTCGCCCCCACAGAAAGCTCTAGGTGTCGGCTAGCAGCTCAGTGAATCTTGCATAAGAGGATTAGAGCGCTCATATGCTACGATTAGACTTAGAATCTGCGGCACATAATAAATCCATGTTGAGTAGTTTTCCGGGGTGCGGCTCGTCATGTCGCGGTGTGAGAAAGCCTGGTGTGTTAATTTGAACGTTTTCTCCAAGACTTCTTGTCGTGCCTTTGGTGGTACTAGTATTCGACCAAGCCTCAAGGGTAGGGAATGCTGTAAAGACCTGTGCATCCTTAAGCTGGGGGCTCAGATATAAACTCCGCTTAAAGGCTTGCATATTAGTACTGGGCTCATAAATCAGACTAGGTGCGTTATATTGGGAGAAATCCTATTTCATCTACATCTAGTCATAGATCAAAAAGACGAGACTGGCAGTCTACGTCCCGGTTAATTATGAAAAATTGATTTCTATTATTTCCCTCGGTGCACTCGCAGACAACGTGAGACAATCTGAGCGCCGCATGAACGGCGAGTAGCAAAAATAGTGTCCTCCCAAGCAGCGTAGCGCTAACTAGTCTTTGCCTGATCTAAATTTGCGGCGCAAGTCTCGTTGCCCGTTGCTGATTCGCGACTTCGGTGGTACATTTCTGAAACCAACCCTAAATCCTTCCCCCAAAAACGCCACCACCAACATATTCCTACAATTCCAAAAATAGGTTGGGAGGAGGCTCCTTTGGCAGAATTTAGACCAATTTCCTATTTATACGTAACGTCTGCATTGCTTGCTTGCGCTTTGCTTGCGCTTGTTTTTTTCTCGCAGTTCTCACAACCTCAAAATATATATATATATTCCCTAAAGGGGTATATCCACAATGAAATTTCTTTCTGTATTCCTCGTTGCTATTTGCGGCTTGGTCGTCAATTGCCATCCAGCTGGCCCAGAAGCAGGTTCGAGCTCAACTGTTCCAGCGCCTGTTCCAGGAATTAAATTTAATTGCAAGATCTGGGAGGGCAACTACTTTCAACAATTTCCTATAGAAGAATTCACTCGGGAAGCAATCACACTGGGACTCTACGTTGTGTACCGTGGCGACCCCCAACGCGACCCCCAACGCGACCCGAGAATGAGTAAAGCATGGTCGGACGGGACGTTGCAAGTGCCGGTTGCGATTCAGGAATGTCAAAGCCGAAATGGAGACAGTTCGGCCCTTAAAGGACGAGTTGACATAGCGAGTTTTGCCACGACAGTAGGTAATAGCCCCTCGCACAGGACTCTCCGAACGTTAGTCGTCCTCCCTCTATCGAACCAGGATCAAGCTGATGAAGGAGTTGATCTGCTCGATGACGCCAGACAAAAGATTACCGAATGTGTAAATGAAAAACTCAAACACTTATTTCAAAACTTGCATCAACAACAATGGGTCTTCCCAGAAGAAGGTTGTGGTAGGGCGACAAATGATCTGGTCTGGTTTGGAATGCTTAGTAAACACTCTTCAAAACATACACTTGACGAAGACTCGGGTTCCGACATTGATGTTACCTCTTCTAAAAAACAAAAAACAGCAGTAGAATCCACAGGTGGGCACAGTTAACTGCAGCCCTATGCCGAATCTGTAATTTCTTTCCAAAGCAATTCTCATTGGTACTTCCAACCATCGTACTTTTCCAATCTAGCCGCTATTAGAAAGTTCGATCAAGGTCGTCTAAAGGATCCTCACTTGCGCATAGCCTTGCGCTGGGCCAGGAATAAATTTGAAGCAAGGACGGAGTCTTTTCTTCTAGATGAAGTCACAAGGATGACCGCCAAGGCTATCTAAAGAGCAATTCCAATGAGGAGGTGAGGCTTATAAGGGCGCAAGTGCAGATACGAAGGCTTTGGGATCTAGTATCGAAGAACATCGAGCTAATGGTGCTGTGTTACAGGCCAATCAAAAGTTTACTATTGGCTTTTCCTATTGCAATCGCATTTGTGATACAATTGAACAATTATGATGCCTATTATTTTGATTGCTCAGAGCTCGATGACTGAATGGAACAAGTAGTCCTCACCATGCTTCATCATATGTCCGACAATTAGGGCTTTGAAAAAGGTTTCTAGGTTTGGACCTGAAGCTTCCTGCATCTGAGAGAATTGCAAGAGGGTTTGGTTCATGAGATATTCGAACTTGGGTTCACGCTTTCCTATCAGCTAACTTCACCACACCACTTTTTCTCTGTCCCTGTCCATCGGCGGCTCTTATACGTGTGTGAGATTATCACCAGCAGACGCTGCAGTTCTTCGGAATCGAAATGACGTCTGATTAAATTCCTGTCTAAACCAAATCTATACCAACGAGTTCCCCGCATATATAAAGCCTAGCATCTACACCTACATCGTATATTCATCATACAACAGACACAAAGCCACTCTTCAAGTCTCCCCATCCCTCACACCAAGCTTAAACCCACCAACACAACCCCATTGAAACAATCCCTCCGGGTCATATTTCCTGCTCATTTCCCGCAAGAAGCGCCAATTCTCCGTACCGTAACCTTCGAATGGCCTCTGCCAGTCTGCACAATAATTCAAATACCGAAAAGGATGACCCGTGTGATTGGCCGCAGCAAAGGCATCAATCTGCTCAATGAGCTGTCGCGAAATCGTCTCCACAAACTCGTCATCTGAACTTAAAGCCCAGTTGACTGTCAGACTCACCATCACGAGCGGTTCATCCGTACCCTCATTCAAACCGAGCGGGTTTGCATCTCCCTTGCGCAACCACTGCGGTAGCAGAGGCTGCAAGACAAGTGTGAAGACCACATCCTTAATATTAGAACTGCGGATCTGAGCAATGGCATCGCGGTAGGCAGCGTGTGCGGCGGTCAGAGTTGCCGGATCATTCTTGATCGTTGTGGTTGAGAAAGGGGCTTGGCGCCTGCCCGGAGGATTGAGCGCATTCATTTCGTCCGTTGCATTGGTTAAAGTTTGAGTCTTGCAAGTACTCCATAAGCGCCAGAATGATGCAAAGGGGGAGGTTTTCCAGAAAACCGGCCATTTCTTCTCGCTTTCGGGAAGCTTGGTGTAGACAAGATTTACAGATATGACTTGGATGCCGAGTTTATGGACATAGGTGAAGCAGGCAATGGGGCCCGCGGCGTAAGGGTCATGCGTGGTGGTCGAATTGCGGGAGTCTGCTTTGTTGACGTACTCATGGAAAGCTGAGAGAACCTTTGGGGCTTGAAAAGAAGGCATATAGAGGAAGCCGCTCCAAATCTTGGATGAGGGAAAGCTACGAGCTGTGAAACGAGTGACAATGCCGAAGTTGTTGGAGCCCCCTTTCAGGGCGCGCCAAAGGTCGGGGTTAGTTGATGCGGAGGCTGTGGTGAGAGACCCGGAGGCGAGGACGACTTCGTAGCTGATGATGTTGGAGCAGACTAGGCCGAAGCGGGGGGAGAAAAATGAAATACCTCCTAAGTGCCACTGTGTCAGCTAAGATAAAAATCCTTCGACTTGCAGTATATAGCTCGGATATCTCAGCCCCCGAAACATTCCGTGGGTGGGGAAATGTGTCCAGTGAAGCCCGATCTTCTGGCACGTCACATAATTTTAAGCTAGAATCGGTATCACTTAACATCTGGTTGATATAATTGCTTCCGCAAAGCGTCCGACTCGAAATTGAAGGGGAGGAATGAGCATAGAGAATAGAATTAGAAACTTACCCCCCAAAGTCAACCCGCCCACCCCAACACCAGAGTTCCGGCCTCCGACAACAGCCAGACCTCTTTCATCCAACACTTTGGAAACATCCTTTTATTTGGCGCCAGCTCCAATAGCCACACTCGATCCATCATCCGAAGGTATCACATCACAAAAGCGACTGAGATCTATTACAACCCCTCCTTTGACGGTCGCAGCACCGGAAATTGGAGAATGGCTACCGCCGCGGATAGCAAAGAGACCTCCCTGTCGATCATTCCCAGACCGCTTTCTCCGTTCATCGTACTCATGTTTGAGAATAGTGACTGCTGTGCATAGCTCTCGAACGTCACGGGGCCGTACGACGCATGCTGGGGTTACTTCGCACTCCTGCTGGGCCCAGTAGGACTTCGTCGAATTTTCGAAGGCTGCAGCATCATGCTGGAGGATAACGCTTTCTGGCAATTTGGATGCGAGAACCTTGGCGAGGATGGTAGGCTCGGATGAACGGCTGGTAGTGAGATTCTGTGGGGGTGAAGCTCGGACACGGCGAATAATGAGGATGGAAATGATGACTACGAGTGTTGTTGCGGCAGATGCGGGAAGTAGCTGAAAATCCATGGTGATCATAAGGATTCGCACGATAATTAGGGGCAAAATTTTGTCATTGACAAAACAGTGTTTTTAAAGACGTTGCTTGCTAAGGGATAGGATACAGCAATGTGCCTTGCTAGCGTTGTCAGATTTTAGCATATCTAAGCGCCTAGACCCCTAGAAGGAAAATTATTATTACGTGAAATTATAGCAGTATTTCTCTTGAGTACTGTAATTTATACTCTAAATTATTGGTTGTGTTTTAAAACCGTGAGGGCAAGATTTGATTGAGGTGTTGTTCGATAATGAATGGTCGATTGCACTTGTCTCAAAAGATGTTAATAGTTATGCTTAAAAAAATCGCGGGGTAAAATGCAGCTGACATTTGTGGCTGTGATTGTGGCGCTATCGTGTGCTGCTCGTCGGATTATCTTGCTAGGGGTTGACCTGCTATCTCATTGCTCGCAACCGTCCGTATCTTCTGCATGTGTTTAATCCTGTTCTTTTGCTGATGGTGATACCACAAAATCAACAATAATCCACAGCGTGCGAAAATCGTAGCTGTGTTAAAAATACCGCTAGTTTAGATAAGCCTTTCGCCCTAGAAATATCAAGACATTGCCAACTGTGCAAGGTTTCGGATTCTATTCTAATTCCACAAGTCCTCTCAAATCATTTTAATAGCTATGAAAGCCCTCTCGATGTTTTGGTTAAATCGCAGTTTAAGCGCGCGGGTGTGTGGTAAGGTTTTGGAGGACTGTACACCAGTATCATCAGAAGATCGCCTTGACAAGTTCAAGTAGCACAGAGACCGGGACCAGAAAGACCATATAACTGCATTGGTCTCTGCTAGTGATAAGATTATAAGGGCATTCAGTGGAGCTTGTACTGAACAGCACGTCCATAACAAAAACCCACAAGATATTTTGATTGAATTGATCTTAATAGTACTTGAATTATGAAAGTTACTTAAGTCAAAAGCGTCAGAATCTGTGCTCTCGGCACGTAGTAATGGCTCAACTCTTAGTAGCTAGCTAGCTTCCTAACTGAGAAGACGAGGTGCATTTAATGCTACGTGCATTCGCAGTGCCAACGTCCCAGGGAACGCCACAGCAAGTTTATACAGTTCTCGCAGGGATATTGTCTCTCGTTCGCGAGCTCAGAAAGAAATATAGACATCAATCAGCTGATGTTTGGAGAGCAGATCCCGCGGCACAGCTTGTGCTACCATGCTCAAAGAGCATCTCGCGGTGAGCGCAAGCCACAAAGGCGCATTTTGAAATTTTATCTGGATGGCCATTGGCTCCACATATGCTGGCTTTCAGTGCTCTGCTGCAGCAATGAGAATTCGTCGAGAATAAGGTAGTGCTAATACCAGGTCCTGTGAGCGCTCGGTTCCATTCCGATTCGTCTCTACAGTAGGATTTGGTGAGAAAACAAGCATTGACAAAAATTTCTTTCCCTCGAGAGTGCTCGCCGACGATTGTCATCTCTCTACGCCTATGATCTCATTGCGGCACGCCCCACGTTGGGTGGAGGGCAGGATTGGAGGAAATTTGACTCTTGTTGACAGCAGGTAATGAAACAACACGCCACTTCTTGCGCAGGTCCCAGGAGGTATTTTCGAGGCATCGTATCAAAGGAAGGTCAAACAAACCAAAACGTTTTGTTGACGCTTTAATTCCGGAAGATTTCTGCTCTCTGACATAATGAGGTAGTGAGAGTGATAGCAACAAGCAGATCCCTTCAGATTGCCTCATTGTAGACCTGGTTCTCAGCAGCATCTTCCCTGAACTTATAAGCGGTGACTTTAAGTTGCTCCCAGAGTTTGACTCTATCTCTCTCTAATAAACATTAGATCATTCTCCACGATACTTCGGAGTACTTTTGAATGTGGCCCAGTCCCTGCTTTGTCATAGGTTCCTTCGTGAAGGGAGACGCCATATATGTATAACCCAGGTGCGGAGCAAGGTGAATCATTAACCCTCTGAGGAAGACGTCCCGAGATTCCATAGCCCATGCGCACATAGCCCATATACGTATTTGGAGAACTGCAGAGAAGACTGGTTGATGCTGTCACTGGAAGGCCGGACAAGGCTTGCAGTCGACAAAGATTGAAACTGAACAGCTATCTTGGTCGTGAAGACAAGAATGTGCCATGTTTTTGGCGGATTCCCGACTAAATGAGGGGTAAAATGAGGACAACGGTCTGGAGACATACTCGCTTAGAATTTAATTCTCGGCTCAAGTTATCTATTAGGTCTGTCATACACTAGTGGAAAGCACCTCGTCTTTGTTTAAGCGGCCTATAGCCCTGTTAGCTCAATAGCATGGCACCTCGAACCATACCACCGCTGTGATGCTTTGCAGTCTTGAAGTTGGAGCGTTTTCTCATTCCTACAAAAGGGCTTTGCTTCCCAAACATCATCGTCATTTTTCTACCTACGACTACCTAGCTCACCATCTCAAAAACATTTCAAGATGCATTTTTCTTCAAAGGTACTTCTACCTGCATTCGCTGGGCTTGCCCATGTCTCTGGTCAAGGGTTCGCAGAGTCATGCGTGAACTATAATCTCGTCAGCCAAGAGGAGTCGATATTCTACGCCAATTGCTATACGGTCACCGGTAGTCTACAATATACAGAGATTGATTTGAACCTCTGTCTTGGGAACTCCAATGGATATTTAGTTGTAAGAGCCCTTCTCTTCCTATTGTTACCCATACTGCTCAAGTAAAAGAAAACTAACAACATATCCAGGACCAACAGAAGTACGCAGCAAATTTGGCTTCCTTCTAACCTTTGATGATCCTATTGGCTGATTTGATGATGCAAATTAGTGGCGGATATGGTGGATCCTGTTGGAATTGTGTTTTGGAGTATTACGACCACCCCAGCTCATTTATCTGTACATGCAGAAAAGACGATGGTGGCGAAAATCTTGGAATTAGTACCAACCTGGGTAAGCTATTTCATACATTAGTGGAAATCATTTACTGATACTAGCATAGACACCGTCCTTGGTAATTGGAATGGCAATCTTGAATGTTTTGGTGTGGTCTGAGACATGAAACGGACGGGAGGATGCTATATGCCCGTCGATTGAAGAGGCGACACAACCGCTTTTACTCACTGCTTGAAGATTCAGCAGACAATCCCCCTATATCTCACATTGCTGGTCATTATTTATATCATTCTCGTCATGATTTCGCTCTGTCTGACATAAATCTGCCAAGGAAAATCCATTTCACTAATTTTCAACACCACTGTCCCATCTCAGGCCTGCTCAATTTAAATGATTATTTCAGTGAGTCCATACGGATTTGCAATAGTGCTTGATATTATTATTATTTTGGCGCCGCTGTCTTCTGTCTTTTACAAACTCCTTTGTTTTATATACCACTACCCCTCCGGCCATCAGACTTTCAACACTGTCCATCTACTTTCTTCCTTCTCTCATGATTATCTCTGGCGATAGCCCGATAGCAAAGTAGTATCGTCTACCGAATTAGGAAAGGTCATTATCATCTAGCTCTATTTAGAATAGAATCCTTCTTTGATTCACATCAACACAAGTACTCAGAAGTTCCTCTCTACACTTCATCTGTAGCATCTCAGAGAAGCTTGCCTCCATGGCTATTTTTGTCTTTATACGAGGTTCTTTCTCTTTATCATCTTAGCGCCTTGTAAGTCAAGGTTATCTTCGAGCTCTCATGGGAATACAAATCCATTTCATCCAAGCATCCCCGCTTCAAGAAATAGCCTGTCACTAGCGTATAATAGAATAAATAAATAATTTAAGGCGAAAAC
>Ga0182030_10006055_pt1 | contig 25570 bp, 10 predicted proteins | sample 812S3MmetaG_FD_121299 | JGI IMG/M metagenome (GOLD analysis project Ga0182030, IMG submission 121299) | Permafrost microbial communities from Stordalen Mire, Sweden - 812S3M metaG (Illumina Assembly) | ecosystem: Environmental > Terrestrial > Soil > Wetlands > Permafrost | place: Sweden...
ACTCCGACACACAAAACCGCGCAAACATTCAAACTCCATCCCAACATTCGCGCCCGCTTATCAGCACCAAAACCAATAAACATCAGGTCGGGATAAGTTGATTTTCAATCACAAATTACGGCGTTTTTTCCACGTCGATCTCCAATGCCTTGTTCTTTAGCATCTGGTCAGCCAGCAACTCCTTGAGGTCGGTGTTCTCCCGTTCCAGTTCCCGCAGCCGTTGCTCCTCCGGCAAGCCAATCCCGCCATACTTGCTTTTCCAGCGGTAGAAGGTCTGGGAACAGATGTTTTGCTCGCGGCAGATCGCCGCGTGGCTTTGCCCATTCGTCTCCGCCTCCTGCAGGATGCGGATGATCTGCTCGGTCATATGATATGTATTCTTCATTGATGGTTTTCTTCTTGCCCGAAAACCATCTCATCAGCAATGGCCAACTTCATGGTTGCCCAATCAAACGGCGCGAACTTCGGGTTAATGTGCCAGCCGATAGAAAACATTGGGCTGCGCCGGATTAATTGGAATCACGACGATTGTCGTGCCGGTGGAATTCGGATAAGGAAACCAGTCAATGGGGTTGGCCAGATTCACCGAGTTTGTCTGCAACTGGTAACCGAGGTGATCCAGCGGCCAGCTCAAGGTGAGCATTCCGCCGCCTAGACTGCTTTTCAGCACCGGCTTGCTTGTGCTCGGCAACTGCACCACGTTCACCGTATAGAGACTGGTGGTCACGCCGTCCTGGGCCGTCACCAACACCTTCACCACATTGGTCACTGCCGGACTTGGATTCAAAGTCAGCGCGCTGCTCTGCACGCCGGAAGCCAGCCCGTTGGTTGTGTTGTTGTAAATCAACTTGTCCGTCGCCGTGAGGTCGGCATTGACCACCGTCACTCTGGGCGTGCTGCCGTAGGCATTCGTCGCGGTGTAGATGAACACGTTGGAACTAAACAACGAGGTTAGTCCCGGCGGATTCAAGGCGAGCGAGTTCAAGTATGCGTTGGTCGAGTTTGCCGGCGGCGGACCAACGCTTAAAATCCCGGTGGCTGGAGCGAAGTTCCACTGCAACCCAGGGATTGTGACTGGCGGGGTGATGTTGCTGAAGTTGCCGGAGGCTGAAGCAGCATTAAAAATTTGAAAACTGTCACCATTGGCCAGCGCACCACCCATATTGCTAATAACCAAGGTGCCGCCATAGTTGATATTGTTGGCATAAATCATCTGCGGATTGGCTGGGCTACCGCCTTTATTAATGACCATCGCGGTATAACTCCCGGCATTAAGCACCAGATTACTGGAGAGATTCATCACCGTGACGAGGCTGCCATCGGTATAGTTGGTTCCCGGGGCCAGCGTGCCACCCGACTGCACGATGACCGGTCCGTTTATGGCGTAACCGGCACCGCCGCCGCCAAGCACACCATTGTTTGCCACCGTGACCGTGTTCGACCCCGTGGCACAATAGACCAACAAGGTTCCATTGCTGACGGTGATGGTTCCCGAATTGGTCAGTGATCCTTGAGCACCGTTGAAGTTCAGAGTGCCTTGCCCAAGCTTGACCAGGTTGCCAATGCCGCCTATGCCGCCGGTGTAAATCGAACTGCTGTTGTTACCACCGACCAGCAGCGTGATCGGCCCCCCAAAGATATCCTGCAGATTAAAACCCGTGCCGCCCGCAATCCCGCCCACCACAAAGGAGCCGATGCCATTGGCAAACGTCAGACCGGAGAAGACATTGACATTGACGGTGCTGTTCGACAGGGCATATGTGTTATTCAATTGAATGGCTCCAGCATTGATGGTCGTGGCACCGGAAAAGGTGTTCGCGCTGGCAAGCGTGAGCGTGCCGGAACCGGCCATCGTCAGCGAGAGCGTGCCGCCGAGAACGCCATCGCCCAGGACACCAGCCAATGTGCCGACACCGGTGGCGGCTCCGATGCCGTCCGTCAAAGTCACAGGACCCGCCGTGCCGTTGACAATGGAACCACTGATGGTCGCACCGGCGGTTTGCAGGCCGATACTGGTGTTGTCCAGGAGCGTGATCGGGCCGGCCAGCACTGCGGAAGCGTTCTGCATGCGAATGGCCCCAAGCGATTCACTGTTGCCGGTGCCCTGGACCGAAATGCCCTTGAAGGTCACAGTTCCCGCATTGGGCAGGTAGATGGTGCTGCCGCTGTCAATCTGGAGCGTAGAAAGATAGTTATAGTTGCCGGTGCTTGATATGTTCCATTTATCTGCCGTGCTGCCGCTGTTGGCCAATTCGATCGTCCCGATCAGGTTGGTCGCCGCAGGCATATAAGTGTTTCGCGCCGAAGTTCCGGCGGCAAAGTTCAACTGCAGCAGCCCGGGCCCGGTGAAAGTGTTGGCGATGGTGGTGATGGCATTGAGGGTGGTGGTGGTGTCCAGCAACTCGCAGATGGAATTGGTGCCGACCGAAACCTGGCCGATGCCGAGCGCATCCTGCGCCGTGTTGACCTGCGCCACCACGGTGCCGGCATTATTGCTGATGATGGTGCCGCCGGTGTAAGTGTTGGTGGTGTTCAGATTCAAGGGCTGGGAACCGCCCTGGATTAGCGACGTAGCCCCGCTGATGTTTCCGCTGCCTAGAAACGTATAACTGCCACTGTTGGCCACCACCGTCACGGAAGCCGGAGAAAGTGTGCCGACCAAATTGACGGTGTAACTGTTGTTGATCTGCGCCGTGTCATTAAAAAGGGTGGAATCGCCGGTATAAAATACGGACGGATTGTTACTGCCGTTTATCCACTCGTTGGTGACACCAATGATCCATTGGTTGTTGCCATCCGGATCGCCCTGCCACACCAGTCGGCTGAATTGCGGATCCACATTGGTGAATGTCACCGTAATCGCCTTGCCCACCTGCGCAAATGTCGGGGTGTAACGGGACACCCCGGCTACCATGTTCGCCACAAAACTGGGGCCGTAATTGCCAACATTGGTAATGATCGTGTAAGGCTGGTTGGTCGGCGGGCCATTAAGCAGATTGACATTAACAATCATAGGATAGTAATTGCTCAAAACCGTCGAAGTGTTGCCTGCTATTGCAAGCAAATCATTGTTGGCGGCGTTGGTGTTATTGGCCAGATCCAGGTTCAGCATCGCGCCACTCATAAAAGCCACCTTGGAAGCGACGGTATTGGCATAAAAGATCCTCAGTTGGCCGGCCGTATTGTCCGCATTGCCCGGCGAAATCGCCGCGCCGTTGGAAACCGTCACATAAGGTGGGACGACTGTGTTGCCGCCAAAGGTGGCCCCGCTGCCAACATTCACATAAATACACTGCAGACTGCCAGGGGAATTTAACCGCAGGGTGCCTTGCTGGACAGTGGTCGCCCAGCTATAGGTATCCGATCCGGTAAGATTCAGGGCACCGGCTCCTGCTTTGATCAGAGCGCCCTTGCCTAAAGTAATCTCCGCAATAGCCTGGCCAATCGTGATGTTCGCGCCCGCAGGCACGCTGATGGTCCCGCCGCCAGCATTGGTGTTGCCGATGACAAAATGGGAAAACGTGTTGGCAGGCATGTAACTGCCACTGGAAGCGATGGGCGAGAGCGTGCCGCCATTGTTGGTCAGGTTCACAAACCCTGCCGCCTGAACCGCTGCGTTGGGGGTCGGGAAAGCACCCACGGTCAATACGCCGTTGGTTCCAATGTTAATCTGGGCCACCGTGCCGGGAGCAGCCGCCATGGCAATAAAGTTAGTCGCAGTAAACGTGCCATTGCTGACGCTGAGATAGGAAACCACGTTCGTGTTCGAAGCCAGATAGAGATTGTTGGCCGTCACCGTGCCGCCGCTCTGCTTGAAGTAATTCGTGGTGGTAATGACACTGGCATAGTTGCGGCCGATCTCCAAGTTCGCCAGGGCATTGAGCGTGCCATTCGTCATGTTAAACGTCGCCGAACACCCGGTGTTAATGCCCAACCCAAGCCCATAGGTGGTGGTCAATGTGCCGCCATAAAGATTGTAGAAGGAAGCGGTGCCGGCGGTGCCATTGCCCATCAGGAGGGAATAAGTGCCATAGTTCTGGCCCAGGTTCACCGTGGCTCCCGCTTGGTTGACAATGCCGGTGGCTCCGTTATTTCCCACGAAAAATGCGGCGGGGCCGGTAGTCGTCACCGTTTCAAGCGCGTTGGTAAGATTGAGCGTGCCCAGATCGAGTATCGTGCCGGTAAGATATATCGTGCCGTTCGGGTCTCCGTTCAGGGAAAACGCTCCCGCGCCGTTCACCGTCACCGCACCGGCGCTGGTGAAGCTGGCGTTCAACTGCGCCACGCTGCCGGCCGGCGGACTGGCGGTCAGGCTGGAAAAAGTGGAAATGGGTCCGTTTTGAATCGTGCCTCCGGACAGCGTGATGTTGCCGAACGACGGACCGGTGCCGCCGAGATCAAGCGTGCCGCCCGTGACCGTCAAGGGAGCAGTAGAATTGCCCAAGGCTCCGCTGTTTTGCAAGTTCAAGATGCCGGCATTCACCACCGTCCCGCCGGTGAACGAGTTCAACAAGTTGAGCGTCAGCGTGCCGGATCCATTCTTGGTCAAAGTCGCCGGGCCGGCGATGTTACCGTTCCCAGAAATCGTAGAAATCGTATAACTGTAATTGGTGGGATTAGCGGTGATGCCGCCGGGATTGACCGTCACTTCCAAATCCACGTTGATCGGCGAGGGACCGCTAGCCGAATCATCAAACAACACCAGCGATCCGTCGGTATAGGTGGTGGAACCACTGGGACTATTCCAATTGGGCGTGGACGCAATATCCCAAGTGCCGCTGCCCACACCCCAAGCCAGTTGGTTGCCGGAAGTGACCACCAGATCAATGGACTTGTTGGCGATGTTATTGCTGATCGTCGCCGCCATGAATTGCGGCAAGGAGTAAACCGTCGTGGGCGGCGTGCCAGAAAGGCTGTTGGTGTATTTGATGAGCGGGTATTGGCCCGGTGAAATAATGGCACCGCTGCGGATGATGACCTGCCAGGTGCCGTTAAAAGCCAGATTGCCGTTGACTTGAATGGGCGCGCTCGTCGGACTGGGACTTTGGTTGAAGATGAAATCGGCATACGCGGTTCCGGCGGCATAGCTCAGCCCGGCGCAGACCCATTGCCCGCCGCCCGAATTGATTTGCACGCCGTTGGTCGCCCCATTATTGACAGTCACCAGACCATTGCTGGCGGTATTACCGGTCATACTGATCAGTTCGCCCGCATTGACGGTGGTGGAACCGGTGTAAGATCTCACGCCGTTCAAAACCAGCGTGCCGGGCCCGGATTTGATCAGGCTACCCGAGCCACTGATATTGCCGCCAATGGTTAGCGTGTTGGTATTGACCGTGACGACGGGATTGCCAGTCAAGGTCACCGCACTGTTGCCCAGGTTTAAATTGGTGCTGCCCGCAAAAGTGAAACTGTTGGCGATGGTAATGCCGCTTAGACCAACCAGTGTTATCGGACCACCGCTGGTGTTGTCAATCGTTCCGCCACTGATGGTGAATGCGCCGGTGCCCAGCGCGTTGGGGGCTACAGGGGCGGCGAAATTGAGATTGCCGCTGACCAAGTTAAATGGAAAATTGGTGTAGGTTGTGCCAGTGGTAATACTGCTCGCCCAAAGGTTCACGGTCAACCCGAGTCCCGAATCGGCCTCCGTGATCGCGCTGCCGGAATTGTAACCCAGCGCGGTTTGGAAATTGATTGTGCCGCCGCCGGTCAAGGTCAGCGCCACATTGTTGAAGTTCAAGCCGCCGGCACCCCAAGTCACGTCGTCGGTGAACGTGGAACCGGCCGCCACCGTCCAAGTTTGCGCTCCGCTCAAATAGGCGTTTTGATTGCCATTGATGGTGATGTTGGCGTTGGTGCTGTTGACCAGCAGGCCGTTCCAGTCGCCAGCGTTCACGTTCATGTTGATGGTGAACGCAGTTCCATTAAAATCACTGGGGGAGGCACCGAAGGTCATTTGGACAAGGATAGGCAAGGCCACTGGCTGGGTGGCACCTGTCGGGTCAGTGGTCCACCAAGTGTCGCCTTGGTTGTAAGTTCCCGAAGGCGAGCCGAGACCAAGCGTGGGGTAATTGACATCCAAGTAATACGCCGTGCCGTTGGCCCGTAGATTTCCGGGTGCCAGAATCAGCGCCGCCAAGGCCAGCAGCAGACCGGCGGCTTTGAGCGAGGGGTTGCAGGAAGTCTGCCCGCCGAGGCGGGATTTGAATAAGAAGTTTGTTTTCATACTTATAATCTGCCTAAACGGGTTTTAATTAATCTAAACTAACTCCACCAGAAATCCGGAGAGACCGGCAACGCAGCCGGCCTCTCCCTGATTTATTCCCCACCACAGTAAACAAGCTGGCCGCGCTTACGGATAACGCAGGCGGTAGAACACCTGCGGCTGCGACGGATCAACATTGATAATCACGTTGGTAACGGAGGCAGATCCGGGATAAGCGAACCATTCGTTGGTGTTCGAGACATCCACCGAGTTGGTCTGCAACGTCCAGCCCAGATGATCCCCCGGCCAGGTCAGCGACAGGCTGTTGCCGGTCAGGTTGAAGACCAGATTGGTCGGATTCGTGTTCACGGTCGCCACCACCGACAGCGTGCCGGTGGTCGGATCCCAATTCCAACCCAGTCCGGTGCCCAATATGGGCAGATTGGTTGCAGTGAAGTTGTTCATATAGGTTGATGCACTGAACAACTGGAAGCTGTCATTCGCCTGGAAGGTGCCGCCCAGACTTGTCACCGTCAGCGTGCCGCCAAACGAGGCGGTGGTGATGCCCTGCACCTTGCCGAAATTGGCCGTGCCCAGCGTCCGGTCAATCGCCAGCGTCGTTGTGCTGCCAGTGTTGAGCGTCAGTGTGTTGCTGATGGACAAGGTGCCCAGGCCACTACCAGTGCCCGGAGCCAAAAACGCGCCCGTCTGGATGCTAACGGGGCCGTTGCCCGTGCCCACGCCACCGAGCGTGCCAGCGCCCGTGCCGGCGTTCACAGTGACCGGACCGGCGGCAATGCTGCCATTGACCAGCAACGTGCCGTTGGAAACCACGGTGGCTCCGGTGTAGGTGTTGACTCCGGCCAGAGTCAGCGTGCCGGTGGTGGTCTTGACCAGATTGCTGCCGCCGTTAAGTTCACCCAGATTCGACACGGTGCCGCTTTGGAAGCTGACCGCGTCCACGGCGCGCGTGGCTGAACCAATCTTGTTCCCGTTCAGGTTCAACGTGCCGCCGTTGACCGTCAGACTGGCATAGGTGTTACCAATGCCGTTGGTGATGTCGCTGCTGGCACTCAAGGTGCCTCCAACCACGGCCACCAAGCCGGTCGCATAATAAACATCCGCCGGGACAGCCGTATGCGTGCCGAGAATAATACCAGGAACAGTGGCGGTTCCGCCATAAAGCGTGAAGCTCCCGGATTCCCGCTGCCCATAAGTTCCGTTGGTCTGGTCATTCTGGCCCAACACCAATGAAGTATTCACCGTCAGCGTGCCATTCGACATGACCAAGCTGCCGGCGGACGTGTAATTAGTGGAAGTGACGCCCGTGTAATTGGCGGCCCGTCCCAGCGTAAGATTATTGACATTCACGCTGTTGGCAGAGTTGCCGAGTATCAGGGTGCCGGTGGCGAAGGCGCGCAAGACGCTGCTAACGCCTTGACCACCGTAGCCAAGAATGACGTTGTCCATCATGCCTGTAAACGACCCAGCCGAGAGATCGAGAATACCATTGGCGGTGGTTGAACCGCCGTTGTAGTCCACGTTGTCTCCGACCTTGATGTTGGCGCGTGAACCAACCCCGGCAATACCGCCAATGGTCAGCGTTGGACTGGGAACGCTTTGGAAGTTCACCAAGAGAGTATCCCGCCCGCCGGCAACAACGATGTTGCTGGCATTGAGCGTGTTGTTCTGGCCCAGATGAATCGCATGGCCGGTTCCATTGCCAGTGCCAGGCGTGAAGAGGACAATGTTCGTGGATGTTATCGCATTGCTTTGCGCCAGCAACATTATCATTTGGTATGGACTATTGGCACCACCCACCGTGCCGACGGTGCCAGCATTAAAGGTGCTGACATTGGCAGTGAAGTTCGACAGCCCGGACATATCCAGCACACCGAAGTTGTTGGTGCCGGCACTGCTCATTTCGACCGAGAACGTGCCGAGGGGAGCGCCAACCGTCAACGTCCCAGCCCCGGCAATGCTGACCATCTGGGTGCAGACGGTAGTTATCGCCGTGCTGAAATTGCCGACGTTCACCGCGTTGCCAGCAATCGTGTTGCTTACCAGCAAAATGTTGCCAGTGGATATATTGATCCAGTTCGTGTTCACACTGTTGTTTTTGAACACCAGATTGCTGACAGTCTGGCTGATACTCACATTGGTCAGCAGCAAAGTTGCAGCATTGCCATTGACGTCACCCATCGTGAGCGGGCCACTGCCGAGCGCGTTGTTCGCGCCGGGCACCGTGTTGCCGCCGAGCGTCAGGGTGGTGCCGCCGCTGTAGGTATTGATTCCGTTCAGCGTGAGCGTGTTGGAACTTGCGTTATAGAGCGAACCGGTGCCGGAGATATTGCCGTTGTAAGTCAGCGGAACTCCGACTTGAAGGTTCAACACGCCGTTGTTGGTGACATTGCCCGTGCCGAACGTGCCCGATTGGCTGGTAAATCCATTTGTGCCCACCTGGACCGTGCCGGCGGCGATGGTCAGGCCGCCGGACCAGTCGTTATTGGTCGTCAGGATCAGCGAGTTGCCGCTGATCTTGGTCACCGGGGCCGTGCCGCCCAAATCGGCCCAAAGGCTCAAGTTGCCGCCGGTCGTGTTAATCACGTTGGTGGCGTAGGGTAATATTTGGTTGAGCGTAATCGGACTAATGATAGTGTTAGCCCCGGCTCCGTCCAAGATGGTCGCGCCATTCATCACAATCGGCTTGTTGAGCAGGTTGGTGGCGTTATACATCTGGAAAGTGGTATTGGTTTCAAGCGTCAACGTCTTGGTCGGATCGCCCAAGCCGGTCGAGGTGGTCTCGAAGCTGAACAATCCGTTTTGGACATCAATGTTCCCAAGCAACGGATCAATCGTCACGCCGACCATTGAAACCTGATTGGTCCCCACTTTGGTCACATTATAGGGTCCGGTTAGCGTGGCGTTCATGTTGTTGGTAGCACGCATGTCCCAGCGCTGGCTGCCGCCAAACGTGGTGTCACCCGCCATGGTGACATAAAAGAGCGCGTTTTGCTGTTGCCCCGGTCCGTTGTTGACGATGGCGCCATACCCACCAACACCCGCCCCGGATACGATGATCGGCTTGATTCCAAGATCCAAGGAGTTGACGTCCAAAGTGCCGTTGAGACCAGTCCCGTTGTTGGTGACAATCGTCGGCACATTTGTCGCGCCCAGCGCGAGGACATTCCCGACGAGGAATGTGCCGCCTTGAATAGTGACCTGTCCGGTGAAGGTGTTCGCGTTGGAGACGGCCAGCGTGCCGGTGCCATCCTTGAGAATGCCCGTGGTGCCGGCCAGCAGACCGGATCCGCTAAAGCCATAATTGCCGGCGGAATTCGTCACCGTCACGGAAGCCGGATAAGTCGCGCCTTGCAGGGAGACCAGCCGGTTGGTGGCGGTGTCGTTGAAGAATACGTTGTCGCCGCTGTAATAATAATCCAGCAATCCAACGCCGGCCGTGTTGGTCCAGCCCAGCACATCCACCATCCAGTAGTTGTTCAATCCGTTGCCCTGCCAAACGACATTGTTGTTGGCGGTGACGCCGGTCAAGGTCAGGGTGATGGTGCTGGGCGAACCGATGTTGGTGGTGAAATAACCCGTGTATTGGCTGTTAGCCAGTTGGAATCCGCCGCCCATGCCACCCAGGCTGCCGGCGAACTGAATGATGGTGTAAGGCGAACTCAAAACCGGTGCCAGGCCGACGACGCCGACCGCCACATTGACCTGTCCGTTGATGGCGAGATTGCCGTTGACGCCGTTGAGCAGGATCAGGTCATTGGTTCCACCACCGACGGCGGTATTGGTGCCCAGATCCACCTGCAAGGTGGAATTATTGCCGAGCGTAAGCGCGTTGGTCAGAACCAGGGTGCCGGCGGAGCCGATGCCACCCGGAGCCAGCGTGCCATTGACAATTATCACGCTGGTATTGGTGCCGGTGGCCGCCAGAGTGCCGTTCGCATCCACCAGGTTCGTGCTGGCGACGCTGTTGGTGGTAAGCACCAGGAAGCCTTGGCTGACCTCGATGCTGCCAGCATAGGTGTTTAGACCGCTGAAGGTTTCCGTCCCGGACCCAAGCTTGAGCAGGCTGCTGGTGGCGAGACCGCTCAACACGGCGCTGAAAGTGCCGGAGGAATTGTTGTTGCCAATCGTCAGCGCAATTGGCTGTGGAGTCGGGCTGTTGGTGGTTTGCACGGCCAGCGCGGTGGTTCCGGCCAAACCGCCCAAAGTGTAGGACGGACTGACTAATCCAAAGAGCAGGCCACCGCCAGACAAGGTTACCAGACTGTTGGAAACCGCGTTCTGGTTGTTAAGCAGGAGCGCTCCCCCGCTAATAGTCGTGCCACCTCCATAGGTGTTGTAACTAAAAAATATGTTCGTGCCGGTTCCTTGCTTGGTCAAACCATAGTTGAGGCCTCCATCGCTGATGACATTGCTGATTGTTCCAAAGCTTGTGGTGGTTTGGTCGCCAATGGTCGAATTGGCAAACAGGGTGATCGGTCCGGATACCACGCAGTTTCCTTCACAGCGCAGTTGTCCGTAAGCCTCACCGGTGCTGCCGCCATACAACGCAATGCTGCTGGCCAAAGTGCTGCCATTGTTAATGAAAAGCGTTCCGCCGTTCTCAATTTTAATCAACGCCGCAGCGGAAGGAAAGGAAACGGCATTGATCAGAGACCATTTGCCGCCGCCGCCGGTGGAAGGATAAATGTCCAGCACGCCGCTGAAATTAGTCAGGTTGCCGGTCAGATCGCTCGAACTGGAGCCGGTGCCGCAGGCCGTGAGCTTGTTGGTTCCATTACCGGAAATATTGTTGGTATAATAGATCGTTGAACCCACCTGGGAGAACCAAACCGTGCCTGGATTGGTCACAAAAATGTTGCCTGGCACAGTGTTGGTATTCGGCACCGCGAGCACGCCGCCATTGACGAAAGTGCCGCCGGTATAGTCGTTGGTTGTGGTCACGGTCAGCGTGCCCGGCCCGTTCAGGGTCAGTGCGGTATAACCGCTGATTTTGCCGCTGCCTTGGAAGGTATAATTGGTCACCGCACTGACCGTCACGGCACCCGGCAAAGCGATGCCGGGAATGTTGACGGCCACGTTGGTGGTGCCGTCAATGAAGCTGACCTGGTCGGCAGTCTTGAAAACGCACGGGCCAATGCCATTGGTCCACTCGCCTGCGAGGCCGTTGGTCCACTGGTTGATCACGCCATCGCCCAGCCAGACAAGATGGGCGAGCGGGTTGTCGCTGAAAGTCACGATGACATTGGTTGTCGTCGAGTCAACGGCAAACGTGGCTGTATAGTCAGACGGTCCGGCCACCAAATTACTGACAAAGGCCGGGTCAATGGCGTCCGCCGTAAAGAGGATATACGGCTGGCCAATGGCCGGCTTGGGCCAGAAATTAAAGGTCACGGTCACCGGGCCATTTGCGACCAGGGTGCCGAGACTGCCGGTGTCAATCACATTAACAATGTCATTGTTTCCCGCGTTGGTCACGCTGGTCAAATTGAAAGTCACCGAGGAACCCGAGTCCAACTGGCAATGGGTGTCAATATTCAAGGTGCCCACAGTTGCTGAGGTTCCCGGGTATAGCAATCCGTTGGCAGCTATTTCCAAGCTGCCTGTGACAGTTTGCAATATGCTCGCCACGCCATCAACGATGGTGCCGTTGCCGCCAAAAGTCCCGCCGCCGCCCACATACACCTGACCGCTGATCGAACCGCTGCTGCCCAGATACAAGCCGGCATTGGTAACGGTCGTCAGGCCGCCACCGTAGCCGTAAATGTTTTGGCCGGTCAGCGTCACGGTGCCGCCGCCCTGGACGGTGAGAGGACAAGTATCGCCCTGCGAGTCGTAGGTCAAAGCCTGCGGAATGGTTATACTTATGTTGGTGGGCACATTCAAGGTGGCCCCATTGCCCGTAATGATCGCCGAGGATAATTGCGAAATGTAAGTGACGCTGGAGGCGAACGGCGTCAGGGTGCAACCATCTAAGGTAAGGTTGACCGTGGCACTTGTGCCACGAGTCGTCGGGAAAGCCGGCAGCGTCACCTGCGCGCCCAAGCCAAGGGTTATATTGACGATATTGTTGTTGCCAACGCCCAAGTAGGTGAAGTTGGTGACGATGAAAGATGAAGTTGGTGCCGTGGTTGCATTTACCGTGAACGAAGCGTTGGCACCGGGGAAATTTGTTGTCCCACTGCCGCCCATGGAAATGGTGCTGGCAATGGTCGAGCCGCCCGTCTGCAGGTAAACCCCCGTCGAATTGGTGACGGAGGATGACGAGCGAGACACTTCCAGGCTGTTCACACGCAGCGTGCCGTTGGTCATGGTGAAGATGCCGGTGTCACCCGAATTCACCCCCATAAGCACACCGTAAGTCGCGCCGGTGCAAATTAACGAGCCACCATAGAGATTATAATATCCAACTGTTGTAACCGCCGGGCCACCGTTGCCCAGCAACAATTCGGTGCCACTACTCACGACAACGGTGCCAGTGGTCTGGTTGACCACCCCGGTCGCATTGTTGGCCGCGTTACCCACGGAAAAGGTGTTCGCTGCGGTGAAATTTGGCCCCGTCAGATTGAGAATGGAGGTGGCACCCACCGCGCCGTTGACATTGACGGCCCCGTTGGTCGCGATGTCATTCAGCGTCACGGTGCCGGAGCCGTTGACATTGAACGAGCCGGTGCCGGTGATGTTGTCATTGATGGTGAAATTCGTGGCGCTGGTGAAGGTGAGCGCGCCGTTATTGGTGATCGGCCCGGTGCCCAAGCTGCCGTCCAGGTTAAACGCGCCGTCGCCAATCTGGAGCGTGCCCGCACCGATGAGCGTGCCGCCGGTCCAAGAATTGTTCGTGGCCGCCAAGATCGCGGTGCCGGAAGCTTGCTTGTTAAGGTATGTGGCGCCAAGCGACACCGGACCGGAGATGGTTCCAACACCGGTATAGCTCAAAGTAAGAATTGAATTGGTGCCGGAGATGCCCGCCGGGTTGGTCAGGCTCAACGTCGCACCGCTATCCACGGCGATGGTGGAGGCGCTGGCCAGCGTAATCGGCCCGCCCGCCGTTACGGCCGCGTTGCCGCCCGCCCGCAGCGTGCCGCCGGCGAGATAACCGGAGCCGGAGAGAATCAGCGGCTGGACAAAACCAAGCGCCGTGGTCGCATAGATTCCACCGTTGTTGGTAACCAGCACCGGCGAGGTGTTGACACCAAACGAATTGGCGTTTTGCGGATAGACGCGGGTGTTGGTGATCACGGTCTGGCCGGTGTAATTGTTGGTGGCAACGGCGGCCAGCGTAACCTGTCCGGAACCAATAAAGTTCAAGCTGCCGCTGCCGGAAATCGGGTTCGTGACGGAACTGATGTCTGTGCGATTGAACGTCAGCAGGGCGTTATTGGTGATGTTGCCCGCCACGCTGGCATTGTTCGTAAAGATCAGCGTGCCGCCGGAAATCAGGGTGTTCCCCACATAATCATTGGCGACCGCCAGCGTCACCGAGCCACTGCCAGCCTGGGTCAGACCGGAGTTGCCGGTGATTTTACCGTTGCCAGTAATGAGGTAATTCTTGGTTGAATTGACCGTCACGGAAGCCGCCGACATCGGGCCAAACAAATTGACAATCTGATTGGTGGAGGTGTCGTCAAAGGTGACATTGTCGCCCAGATAGAAGAAGCTGGCACTGCCAAGGGAGTTGGTCCAATCCTGAACCAAGCCGATTTCCCAAAGATTGGCCGAGCCGTCACCCTGCCAAGTCAACTGGTTGAGGCCGGCGCTTGGACCGAAGGTCACGGTCACCTGGCTGTTGTCCGGCGACTGGGCAAACGTGGCGCTATAGAGATGGGTGCCGGCCACGAGATTGGCAGCAAATCCCGGGGCGATGTTATCATTGGCATTGGTGATAATCACATAGGAAGTCCCCAAAACTGGCGTGCCGTTCGGGAAATTAAAAAACACCGTCACCGGCCCGCCAGCGGTCAGGGAGCCGTTGACTTGCAGCATATCGCTAAGATAGCCGGCCGTGTTATTGACAAAAGTGGGATCAGTATTGGTGTTGATGTCAATGGCCAGAGCCGCCCCGGAAGCCAGAGCCATGTTATTATTGACTGTGAGAGTGCCAATGGCTCCGGCGGAAACGCCGGGAGAAACCGTCGCCGCGTTGGCGACCGTCACAACGCCATTCGCCACACCACCGCCACCCAAGGTGGCACCGCCCGCCAGACTCACAGAGCCGCCAATCGTGCCATTGGCATAAATCGCCGTGCCATAGACGTTGGTAACCGCGCTATTGGCAATCGAGCCGTTCACGGTCAACGTGCCGTTGCTGATGGTCGTGCTGCCGGAATAGGTATTGGCACCGCCCAAGGTCAGATTGCCCACGCCCAACTTAATGATATTGCCGTTGGAAGTTGCATCCGCCAGCGCCTGCCCGATGGTGATGTCATTCCCGAGGGGAACATTGATGGTCGCACCGGCCGGAGTGATGGTCACGCTGTTCAGATTCTGCATGTAAGTTGTGCTGGGTGCTTCCGCCGTCAGCGTGGTGCCGTCCAAAACCAGGATGGCGGTGGAACCTGACCCGTGAGCGGCGGGGAAGGCCGGCAAAGTCACGAGCGAATTGCGACCGAGGTAAATTGCGGCCGCGTCACCCGTCGAGGTGGCCAAATTGGGGAAGTTGGTGGCGATGAACGTGCCGTTGCTGACGTTGAGAAAGCTGACTTCGGAAGCTTGGGTGCCGATATAAAGTTGGTTGAGATAAACCGCGCCGCCGTTTTGATTGAAGATATTGGTTGTGTTAATGGAGCCGGTGGTATCCTGACGGCCAATGGCCACGCCGTTGTAGGCGACCAAGGTGGCGTTTGAGACGTTGAAGATATCCGCACAGTTGGCGTTGGCACCCATCATGATTTGCCCCACGGAAGTCAGCGTTCCGCCTAAAAGATTATAAATGCCCCAGTTGTTGGCAGAACTGCCATTGCCAAGCAACAGATAGGTCGTCGCGCTGCCGCCGACGGCATAATTGATGGTGCCGGTGGTTTGGTTGACCACGCCGGTGCCCAGGCCGTAGCCGACATACCAATAATTCGCACCGGTGCTGCCTTGGTTCCAGATTCCGTTGTTTGTATAATTAAGAATACCACCACCGCTGACCCGGTTGATTGCATTTTGATTTGCGGCACCGGTATTGATTCCACCGCCAATGGTGAGGGTGGACTGGGCGGTGAGCGGAGTCGGATTGGTGATCGAGATGCCACCGTTCGAAAGGAAGTTGTTGGTGGTCAGAATCAGTGTGCCGTTGTTGACCACCAGACCGTAACGGAAGTAATTGGTGCCGCCCAAAACCTGGGTGCCGGTGCCGTTCTTTTGAATGATGAGTTGTCCGGCACCACTGGAATTGCCCTCGGCAATGGGACCGGTAAAGTTGCCGGAACCATTGGTAATGCCAAGAATGAGGGTTTTTGTATAGCCCTGGTAGCCAGCCGTCATTGCGCCCGCCCCGTTCAAACCATCCAACTGAATGGTCGCAGCCCCGGCGGCGACGCCGGCCTCGACAAAATTAACGGAGGCTCCGGAAGCGATTGTCATGGCGGCCAAATTCGTGTTCCAAAACCCATTGCCGCCGGAACTGCCGGTCAGGCTGCCCGCCTCAACATCTATCAAACCGCCTGCGCCCAAATTCATATAAATTCTTGAGCCGCCCGCGCCAAAGGCAAGCGTGCCCGCGCCGCGCTTGGTGAAGGTGCCTTTACCGGCGATCGTGGCGGCCCCGATGACGCCCCAGTTGACCGTGCCCGAGCAGTCATAAGTCAAATTAGCACTATTGGAAATGGTTATCGTCCCGCCGCCGTCCAGCGCGTTGGTGGCTGTGGCCAGATAAAGTCCGCCGGCATTCAAGCTCAACGAACGGCTGCTGGCAAGCAGACCTTGGAAGCTGCCCGTGAAGACGTTGGTTCCGGCATAGTAGCCTCCATTAACAATGGAATATGAATTCGTGCCGCCGATTTGAATGGTGTTGCCAGATCCGCTGGTGGTCCAAATGCAGTTATTGCTCACGACCACCCCATTGGTGACAAACATGCCCGGCCACGTCGGATTGCCAAATTGAACCTGGTAGCTCGAATTAGTCAGGGCGTAACCCGGCACGGTGAACGTCAGCGTATTGGCCTGCTGGTTGGCACCCAAGTTGACCGGGCCGCCGTTCGTAATAAACACGGCATCATTATAGCCAGTCCAAGCCACCGTGTAGGGGCCACCAACCGCCGCGCCCCAGTAGGAGCCATTCCACGCCGGCCGGCCGGTCGTGTAACTGAAGTATTGGAAGGTCGCCCCCGCGTGCTGCACCAAGAGCAGCAGCGCCGTCAGAACCAGAAAGCACCTGGCCGGCGTCCGGGTAAAATTAAACAGGGAGAAGCCGCGCGAGCGGACGAAGTTGACGAGAGACGTTTTCATGATTTTTGGTTTGGTTGCTGAAGTGTCTGTTCGATTTCGATTTGGTTTGGGGATTCGCTAATGATTGGGGGAATGCGGGGACATTTTGCCCAGCCCTAGACCTCCGCCCAAGAGCTTTTGGCAAACTCATGAATGTGGCACAAGACGCCTTGAACAAAGCGCAGGACATGAAATGACAATAGACGGAACCAATTTGAGTTGTCAATGAAATAAAAAATTCACTGCTGACTCACAGGATTGATGGTTGAGGTGTAAAAAAGGTTGGCTGCGGGTTTGGGCGTTGCCACAAGGTAAGGCATGAAAAATCAAATCCGTCTTTCACCGCTTTGGCAACTGCGGCGGTTGAAGTATGCACATCGAGCTTGGCATAGATGTTTCTTAGGTGGGAATCCACGATATGATAGCTCAAATCCAGTTCCTCAGCGATGCCTTTCATTCCCAGCCCTTGGGCCATCAATCGCAAAACGGATTATTCGCGGCTGGTCAAGATTTGAACCGGCTTCGGTGCGGAACGGCCAGACAACATGTCCAGAACAGACTTGGCTACCTATGGTGTCATGGGAGCCCCGCCGGAAATGGCCTCCTTGATCGAGCGGACAATCGAGGCGGTGTTGGAGGGATTTCAAAATATGTAGTTCATCTGGTCAATGTCAAACTCGCGGGCGCAGACGATGTTTGACTCCTTGATCATTTTGTTGACCGTCGGCCACGGATGCGAATGGAGATATTCGTAGCGCTCGATTTTTTCCGGTTTCAGCCCGGTGATCCAGGCGTAGCGCGTGACTTGCGACCGCAGGGTGGCGCAGCCGGACAAAACGACCAGCACCAGCACCGGCAGAGTGTAGTTCAGGATTTTTTTATGGCGTGTTTTTGTTGGTTATTTTTGGAACGTGATTTTGAGGGTCACGGCATGCTGGCAAGGCCATTTCTCGACGGGCTGAATAGTAAGCGCGTCGGCGTCCTGTTTCCACTCCAGTTTCGCATCGCTGCCAAGCAGGCTGATGGATTCAATTTTGCCAGCGGACAAACCGAGCGAACTGATTTTCACCTCATCCTTCGGCACGGCCAGCGCAATCGCGTAAAGCGCATCGCCCTTCGTGGTGAAGCGGATGTCCTGCGCGGTGAACGGTTTGTCGGCGTTTTCGCTAAAGCCTCCGACCTTGGCCTGTTTCGTCGGGCCTTCGCCGTAAATTTTCCACGGGCGCGTGCCGTAAATCGCCTCGCCGTTGACGCGCAGCCAGTCGCCCATGCCGAGCAGGCGCTCGCGCGCCGTTGGCGGAATCGTGCCGTCCGCCGCCGGCCCGACATCCAGCAGCAGACAGCCGTTTTTGGAAACAATGTCCACGAGCATTCCGACCAGCGTGCTAACGGATTTGTAAGGTGTGGATTTCTGGTGGAACCAGTCGCCGGCTGCTGAATCCGTCAGCCACGGATATGGAGTCAGGCGGTCTTCACGGCCGCGTTCAAAATCAAGGATGCTGGTGTATTGGTGAATGTCGCGCGATTTCTGGCAGACGCCGATGGTGCGGTTGTTTTGCGCCGCCCAATCGTAGGTCGTGGCAAAAAGTTTCTGCTCGTATTCCGGCTGAATGACCGCGAAAAATTCAAAATCAAACCAGATGAGGTCGGGCTGATATTGGTTCAAAACTTCATCCACCATGGCCAGCCACATATCTTGAAAGTGCCGGCTCGGCGGCGCTTTGAGCGCGTGAACTTCGGTGTAGAGATCGGCGTTCTGTCCGTCGGCGGCGTCGAATTTAAACGCGGGTTCAAAATAGCGCCATGCGAAGCCGTGATGAAACGTGGTGATGAATTTCATTCCGTGCGCACGGATGGCTTTTTCCAGTTCGCCGGTCACATCGCGGTGCGGGCCCATGCCAACGCTGTTCCAGCGGGTTAACTTGGAATCCCACATCGCGAAATTATCATGGTGCACGGCCACTGGCCCGGCGAATTTCGCGCCGGCTTTGGCGAACAAATCCGCCCAGTCGTCCGCATTGAATCTGTCCGCCGTAAATTTCGGCACCATGTCCTTGTAACCGACCGTGTGCTGGTCACCGTATTTTTTTTGGTGATAGCGGAACGTCGGACTGTTCGTGTCATACATGCTATGGCCATACCATTGCCCGCCGGACGGCCCGTCTTCCGCACCGACCGTCACTGGTCCCCAATGTGTGTAGATGCCGAACTTGGCATCCCGAAACCAATCCGGGTCTTGATGCGCCGTCAGCGAATCCCAGTTCGGCTGGAACGGACCTTTTGCAATTGTCTGGTCAATGGTCTTCAATTGTTCAGCCAGCGCAGCTTCACTCGCTCCGCTGGGGAGAGCAACAAGCGCAACGGCAATGAGTGCGGCAATGACAGTTTTGATATTGGATGACATTTCTTTGAGGAGTTTGTTTTAACGGAAAATGTAATAGAGCACGCACATGGCAATGAAAACCATCGCGGCGAGAAACTTGTAATTCGCCAAACCTGGCCAGCCGGGTGATTTCAGCGCGTCAAAGGGATTGCTCCAAAATAATTGATGCGGGTCTTCCGCCGCCAGTTTCGGCCGCGCAATGGTCAGCGCGACTTGCAGCACGATGCAGAAGCAAAGCAGATAAAACGCCATGAGCATGAACGGCGTGTTGTAAATAAACGCCGGAATCCAGCCGAAAGTTTCCGGCTGCCAGACGTGCAGGGTTTTGCCGGTGAAGACCAGCGCGCCGGTCAGCGAGCCGATCCACATCGTCCACTTTGCGCTGAACGCCGACGCGCGGGGCCAGAACACGCCCACGGCAAACACGCATGAAACCGGCGGTGCGATGTGCGCAATGATGTCGTTGATGCCGGCGAAAATGCTTTTGTAGCGGTCCAATAACGGCACGAGACCGATGCCAAGCAAAAACGCGGCGAGCGACGCGAGTCGTCCAATCAATACGAGCCGATGCTCCGGTGTCGCCGGCCGGAACCGCCGCCACAAATCGTAGCTGAACAGCGTGGCGATGGAGTTGGACGCGCTGGCGAGATTGCCCATCAGCGATGCCATGAGCGCCGCCGCCATCACGCCAAACAAGCCGACGGGCATCAGGCTTTTGATCATCAATCCGTAAGTTTCCTTGGACGACATCACGGTGACGTTGGCCGGCAGCATCAGATTTTTCTGGTCGAAGCCGGACATCAGCGTGAGCGGTTTGCCGCCGTTGGCGAGTTCCTTGGTCAAATCAATTGGTGCCTGACCATCCGTAAAAGAAATTTTTTCCGTCTGGCTGCCGAGCGACTGGCCGCTCAATTCGAGGTGATATTGTTTGACCGAAGCGGCGATGGTTTGTTCGCTGCGGACGCGCAGTTGCGCCAGGCCGTCGAGCTTGCCGCCTTGAATCATCGTCAGAAACATCAGGCCGGGCAGAATGAAAACAAACACCGGAAAGATTTTCAGGAGGCCGCAGAACAGCGGGCCGGTGCGCGCGTGGTTTTCATTTTTTGCGCCGAGGACACGTTGCACAATCGTCTGGTCGGCGCACCAATACCAAATGCTCAACGCGGGATAGCCGAGCAGCACCGCATACCATGGCAGGCCCGGTTCGTCGGCGGACGAGCGAAGCATGGTGAGTTTGATTGTCTCGCCACTCGCGTGTAATTGGTCGGTCACGCCATGCCAGCCGCCGACTTTGGTGCAAGCCAGCGCGGTGATGATGATTGAGCCGGTGAGCAAAATGATGGCCTGGATTGTCTCCGTCAGCACGACTGCCGAGAGTCCGCCGAGAATTGTGTAAATCGCCGTCAGCGTCGTCAGCGTGAGGATGCAAACCCATTTATCAATGCCGAAAACGCCGTGCAGCACCAGCCAGCCGGTCGAAAGCGGAAATGCGATATTGAACGTGATGGCCGTAATCATTGAAAGCCCCGCCAGCCAGTCGCGACATTGCGTGCAGTATCTTTTTTCCAGAAAATCCGGCAGCGTGGCGACTTTGGCGCGCAAGTAAAACGGCACGAAGAACAGGCTTAACACAATCAGCGTGTAGGCTGCGAGCCACTCGAAATTGCCCATGAGCAATCCGGAATCATAGCCCGCCTGCGCAAGGCCGACGAGGTGCAGGCAGGAAATGTTCGTCGCGAACAGCGCCAGCCCGATGGACGACCAGCCCAGCGTGTTGCCCGCCAGAAAATAGCTGCCCGCCTCGCCGCCCTTGCGTTTGCGCAAGCCCACCCACACGCCAGCGCCGACAATGCCAGCGAGGTAAAGGACGATGATGATGAGGTCAATGGCGCTGATGTTTTTCATTTGGTGGTGGTATTGGATTCAAAAACCCATTGCAGGTTGAAAACCGGCTGAAGCAGTTGCTGCACTTGCGCGAACAGCGCCGGGTCAAACGGTTCTTCGTGCCATTGAACATTGCGGCGGATGCTTTCGGCGCTGGCGGAGCTGAACATGGTCGTGGGAATATCCGGATGCTGCCTGGCGAATTGCAGCGCCAACTTACTGATGTCCGTGCTTTGGCGTCGAGAAAATTCGGCGGCGTTGCGAAAGACCTGCCGGATTTCAGCCGAAGCCGGATGCCACTCCGCCGGGCCGCGTTCGGTCAACATACCCATGCCAAAGGGCGAGGCGTTGATGACGCCGATGTTTTTTTTCTGCGCCAGCGGCAGCATTTCCAGCAACCGGGTTTCGTTCAGCAGATAATGGTTGTGAGTGAGAACGGCATCAAATTCGTAATCGAGCAGGATGCGCTGCCAAAGATCCATCGGATAAACGCCGCAACCCCCCGCGCCAATGCGGCCCTCGCGCTTGAGCGTCTGCAAGGTCGCCAAGCCTTCACCCAGCGCCTGTTCAACGTGCCGGCGCTGTTGATATTCAAGGTCGTGAAGATGGATGAGATCGAAATAGTCCGTGCCGAGCCGGGCCGCACTTTCATTCAGCGAAGTGCGAATCCGCTTCGCTGAAAAGTCAAAAGTGTCCGCGCCATAACCGTCAGGTGAAGTGTATTTCCCAACCTTGGTGGAAAGAAAGAATTTATCGCGCGGAATGCCTTTGAGCGCACTGCCCAGAATCGTCTCCGCCCGCGTGCCGCCATAAGCCAGCACCACGTCGAAATAATTGATGCCGCAATCCAGCGCCACATGAACCGCGCGGATGGCATCGGATTCCTGCACCGCACGGAAAATGCCGCCGAGCGCCGAGGTGCCGTAGCTCAAGCGCGAAACCTTCATTCCGGTGCGGCCAAGGAGATTGTATTTCATGCGCTTTTGGCAGGCGTTTCCGCGCCAAGCTTCAGGTTGTAAAAATGCGCACAGTTTTTACCGAGAATTTTTGCCCGCGCCGCCGCCGGCAACGCCGCGATATAGTCGGTGACGATTTTCATCACGGTGGCGTAGTCGCCAGACAAATTGCAAACCGGCCAGTCGGAACCAATCATCAACCGGTCGGAACCGAAGGTGGCAAAAACAATATCGAGATAGCTGTAAAAATCTTCCGGTTTCCACTGGTTCCAAGCCGTTTCCGTAACCATGCCAGAAAGTATGCAATGGACATTGGGAAATTTTGCCAAGATTTTGACGGCTTCCTGCCACGGAGAAAACAGTTTTTCGCCGATTCGTGGTTTGCCGAGATGATCCAAAACAAATTTTTGGGTGGAAAATTCCGCCACCAGTTTCGCCGTCACGGGCAGATGTTTGGTAAATAACAGCAGGTCGTAAGTCAGGCCAAATTCGTGCGGTTGCGCAAGGCCGCGCCGGAAATCCAGACGCACCATAAATTCGTCGTCCGGTTCGTCATGCACAACATGGCGCACGCCGACGAATTTGGAATGTTTGGCGAACCTTTCAAGCTGGCCGCGCAATTCAGGCGAACACAAGTCTGCTCAGCCGACCACGCCTTTTATAAAATCATTTTGACTGGCCAACTCGAGCAACCAGCGCGTCTCCTCCAGCGTTTGCCGAGCCTGCACCGCAATTGTGCCGTCAAACTTGGTCAGCGCGAGCAGAGGCTTGAGATCTCCCGGCTGATAATCACGCTTGAGCACGGTCATGCAGTCGTCCAGCCAGCCATGTTCCGCCGGATGGTAGCGCCAAAAGTGTTGGTGTGAATCGAGGCGCATCAAATCCCGAAATTATCCAAAACGGGCAAAGTGTTCATTACTGTAATCATCCCCCAATTTTTTAGCTCAAGGATTGTATTGCAACCGATAGTAGGCGCTGGGCTGCGGCGCTGGGTTGTCAATGTATTCAAACACTCCGCCCGCAGGCGCATTTGTGGTCCAGAGCACCGTCCAACTGGTGAGATTCGTCGAGCGCAGCACGCTGTAGCGGTAGGTCGGGATGCCCGCAAAGTTCAAGGTCACCGTGCCGCTGGTCGTGTCCACCGCCGGAATGGTCGCCTGCCCGAACAGCGGCGTGCTATCCATGTTAATCGTGACGGTCGCGCTGTTCGTTCCACCAAACCCGTCGCTCACCGTATAGGTGAACTCGTCAGCCACCGCGTTGGTGTTGTAATACAAGACCCAGCCGCCAGACACGATCAGAGTCGCTGCATTCGTGGTCGCGCTGACGGAAGCCAGTGACAGGTTATCACCATCCACGTCCGCTGCGTTACTCAATAGATTGGTGACGGCAATCTTAATTTGATGGCTGGCGGCGTTGCGCGCGTAGGCCACAGAGTTGGCGACCGGCGGATGATTGGTGACAATCTGATTTAGAGTGTTCGTGCTGCCGAGATAATTCCCATCGCCGCTATAAACGACGGTGATAAGGTTCGTGCCGCGCGGTAGGTTCGTGATGGACAGGCTGCTGGCGGTGCCGCTGCTCACGATGTTCGTGCTGAAGGCTCCGTTCGTGGAAGCGAACACCGCGCTGCCGGTGGCGTCGGCAGGCAATGTGGCAATGTAGGAGACGGTATCCCTGTAACCGGACGGACTTTCAGTGGCGGACGCCGCAACGAAAGTGCCCGCTGGAATCACCGACACGTTGACGGTGTTCGTCAAATTGACGTAGTTGGCTGAATCCGTCGGCAGGAAATACACGGCCACATTAATCGTTCCTGCATTCGGCGCTATGCTGGTATCCTCAAAGCCATAGCTGCTGAGGGCCACGGTTTGACCTAGTGCGTTTGTGAAACTGCCGACGGTGATGGTCGAACTGCTCAACGTCTGGCCGTAGGTGATGGCACTCGCCGTCGTCGGCGTCTGCACAATTGGCGTGGCCGGATTGATCGTCACCACCACCACGCTGGATGTAACCGAGCCGCAGTCGTTGGTCACTACGCAGTCGTAGTTGCCGGCGTCCGTCACCACGACCGACAGGTTCGTGTAAGTGCTGTTGGTGGCGTTGAGGATGGCCACGCTGTTGCTGCGCCATTGGTAGGCGAGATCGGCGGAACCGGTCACATTCGTCAGAGCCAGCACGAGCGAGCTGAACGCCGTCAGCGTCGCGCTGCCGGGATCAATTCCACCAACAATGCTCGGCGACGTGCAGGTCGAAACAAAGCTGGCCGTCACGTTCGTGCCGCCAATCAAGGCCACGTCCGTGCGATTTGAGGCCGTCACCCCGTCGCTCCAACCCGTGAAAGCATAGCCGTTGCTTGCTACCGCAGTCACTACGCTGCCGCTCGCGAGGTAAGCCACCGTTTGCAATGTCGCGCCGCTGATCGAACCGCCGGTCCCCGCGTTGTAAGTTAGCGTGTAATTGTTAGTCGAGTAATAGGCCGTCACGTTTGTGCCTCCGACCACCGCAATATCCGTGCGCGAGGCCGTCGTCAACCCGTCGCTCCAACTCGAGAACCCATAACCCGCAGTCGCAACGGCCGTCACCGCCGTGCCGCTGCTGAGGTAAGGCACCGATTGCGACGCACTGCCGCTGATTGTGCCATGGGTCCCGCCGTTGTAAGTCAGCGTGTAATTGTTGATCGCAAAGGTGGCGGTGATGGTATGATTGGTGATCACGTTGTTAAACGTGTAACTGGTCGTCGGCGTCACTGAACTGCTGTCCACTATGAGCGTGGCAACGGAATAACCCGTGACTGGCGTGATGGTGAAGGTTTGGTTCGCACCGTAGGTCACGGTCGTGGTGCCGCTGGGACTAATCGTGCCGTTGGCGCTTTGCGTGGCCGTAATGGAACCGGATACCGTGAGAATCACATTGTAGCCGCTGATGGAAACGACTCCGGTGGCCCCGCCGACCACGCCACTGCCGCCGGTATAAGACGGCACGGAATTGACCGTGCCACTGATGTTGTTTGGTGTGCTTACCAAGGTGTAAATTCCGGGAGCAAGTGCCGAAGCCGTGACGACAGTGAATATATTGCCACTCAATGACAAGATGCCCTGCGATACTGTGAGCGGAGTATCGGAACCATCAAAGTTCAAAGTGACTCCTTGCGATCCCAAACTGACCGTGCCGCTGGAACCGCCCTTGATGGTCGCAGCGCTGGCCGTGCCACTGCCGGTCAGGGTTGCGCCACTTCCGAGTGTGTAGGTAACGGATGCACCCAGGCCCGACACATCAAACGTGGCACCTGCCGCGATGCTGATGCTCGAACTTGCATTGAGAGAACCGCTTGATCCCAAAGCCAGCGTGCCCGCGCTAACGGCCGTGCCGCCGGAGAATGTGTTCGCGTTGGTGAGCGTGAGCGTGCCGGTGCCGGCCTTGGTCAACGCGCCGGTATTGGTGATAATGCCGCCGAGTGTCAGCGTTTGGGACGCGCCCACGCCCACCGTCGCGGCGGAATTCAAATTGACATTGTTGGTCAGCGTGCTGCTGACAACATCATCCCTATGAAAACCAAACTAACATTTTCATTGCTTACATTTACTCTTTTTGATTGGGCCCCTCTGAACTAGGCCATTGAGGATGGGATGGTTTTCGAGTAACGAAAGGAAAACCATCATGAAGAAGACACATCATACGACCGAGCAAATCATCCGCATTTTGCGGGAG
>Ga0182030_10006057_pt1 | contig 25568 bp, 20 predicted proteins | sample 812S3MmetaG_FD_121299 | JGI IMG/M metagenome (GOLD analysis project Ga0182030, IMG submission 121299) | Permafrost microbial communities from Stordalen Mire, Sweden - 812S3M metaG (Illumina Assembly) | ecosystem: Environmental > Terrestrial > Soil > Wetlands > Permafrost | place: Sweden...
GCCCGTCGTTGATCAGCCGCACCGCTGCTTTGCTTCCGCAGTAGACCGCGCCATTCGGATAAGCCATCTCCCCGGCCGTCGAGCCCAGATTCACCACATGCCCCCGGCCGCGCACCACCATCCCCGGCACCACCGCGCGCGTCACATACAGCAGACCCTTCACGTTGGTGTCGATCATCTCTTCCCAGTCTTCGATCTTTCCCGTGTACAGCTTTTCCAGGCCGCGGCTCAGGCCGGCATTATTCACCAGCACATCGATCTGCGCCCACTCTTCCGGCAGTTCGTCAATCGTTCTCTGCACCGGGATCCGGCCCCGCACGTCCATATGTACGGAGTGTACCCCTGCCGCTCCCCGCTCCAGCGCCATCGAGGCCACTTCGGCCAGTTTGCCGGCGCGGCGCGCCGCCAGCAGCAACCGCGCCCCTTCGGCCGCAAAGGCAAGAGCCGTGGCCGCGCCAATTCCCGCGCTCGCCCCGGTTATGAAGACGATCTTTCCCTTCAGGTCCATGCCTCTATCCTACCCAAAAGTCCGTTCCGATGTGTGTCGTGAACACCATTCTTCAGAATTCTGAAAGGACGATTATCAATCTTGTTCAGGCATGGGAGTTGACGTGCGGGCTTTGTAACAGGGCACGGCTTCAGCCGGGCCGCAATAGCCACAAGAAAGACTCGGGCTTCAGCCCCTGCTGAACTGTCCATAATGAAATAGCTGACTGATGCCTTTTTTCCGCCGCCTGCTAAGCACCCGAGGGCTGTTCTCTCCCTAAACACTCAAAGCAAATGTCCCAACAGGCCCTCGCCGGAGCTAGCTTGATATTCACCTCTGAAAGAACAGGTATGGTAGAATTATAGAAAGCGAAGGTAGAAAGGTAGAATCATGGGACTGAGCATCAAGAATCCCAAGTCCGAAGAGCTGATTCGCGAATTGGCGGCGCTGCGCGGGGTGAGCCTTGTGACCGCGGTGACCGAAGCCGTGGAACACGAGATCCAGCGGGAGACCCAAAGCCAGCGCAGGAGGAAGCTGATGGCCAAGTGGCTGATGGAAATCAGCCGAGAGACCGGGCCGATGATGAACGACGGCAAGACATCCAAAGAGCTGATGGATGAACTTTACGATCCCGAAACCGGGCTGCCGGTATGATCGTTGACACCTCGGTCCTGATCGCAATTCTCAAGCACGAACCGGAAGCGGAAGCCTTTTCCGAGGCGATAGAAGCGGCAAAGGTAGTGCGCATTTCGGCCGCGTCCTATCTCGAAACGCACATCGTTGCAGATGGCTACAAGAACCCAATTCTTAAAGGTAGGCTGGAAGAAATCTTCGAAAACCCCGGCATCGTTATCGAACCCGTCACATTAGGCCAGGCAAAGATCGCGCGCCAGGCGTATCGCGACTTCGGCAGAGGCAGCGGCCACCCGGCGGGGCTCAACTTCGGCGACTGCTTCAGCTACGCGCTGGCAAAGGAAAAGCGCGAGCCTATGCTCTGGAAGGGCGACGATTTTGGGCATACGGATTTGCGGCCTGCGTTATTGAACCGGTAGGTCATCTCTTCTTTCTCTGATCCAGTAATGTCCGAATAGCCGACAAACCGCCCGAAAGCAGGCAAACCCAAGCCGACGGGCTACCCGAAAGTCCACACTGACGACTGTGAACCTTCACAAAACGCCGTCCTAGGGGAGAAGGTGCCATAAGACCAAGACGAGAAGGAAGAGGCCAAAACAAAACATGGTGTTTCGCAAGCCTTCGTTTAGAGAGGTGTCGGCAACTGACAGCAGTTCATCAATCGGCGATCCGGCTGGCTGCTCCGAGATGTCGCCATCAAGATAGAGCTTGTTGATCTTTCGGTGGCGGATAATCGCCGACCAATATGGGTAGACAACGTTCGGAGCTAAAAACGTCAGCAACAGCAGCCATCCAACAGACGAGTGCAAGGCGAGTTTATCCCAGAATCTCCAAAGCACCGCGACTACAGTGAGACAAATCCCAGCGAGAAGAACCGTGTTAATCAGGAACATCCATGAACGAAAAGGCGATTGGAAAAAGAAGCGATTAGGTTTCCGATTGGATATCGAATTGGCTGCGGGCTGGGGTAGGTTCATCACGCACTCTCTTTACTCTCTTTGCTGGGCTGTCTGTCACCGAGTCTAACCTACCTGTCTGAAACGTGGCGGTTTGGCACAACCTAGCAAACTTTCTCAATACAGCCGTTGTAGGTCGGTGATCGCGGTAGGATCACCGGCCACCCTTCCCTAGCCTGTCTAGGGAAGGGTAGGCGACAACCAACAAAGGCCGGTTCGCAGAGGGTATTCTCTGATGAGAGGTGCCGGAATGGATAATTGGCCAACAGGATGGCGTTTCTGGCTGCTGGTTGCACTGGTTTTTCTGTTTCCGCTTGTGATTCATCCGTGGTGGCTGTTTATCATCTCCACCGCTGCCTACGCTGTGTTGGTATGGGTGGTGATTGGGAAGCGGAACGAGTCAAAGTAGCCCACAACCGAAACGCAAATATCTACATCAATAGGCACCCCGAGCGAATCACCGCCAATTCGGACATTACGCTGCTTTGGTTCCGATCCTGCCAATACCCCCTTCAATCCATTACTCTAAGAGCGTCAGAAAAGCGAGGGGCCTTCTCATGACCGTCATCCGCCAGGAAGATTTCATTTCGAGCGTTGCAGGCGCATTGCAGTACATCAGCTACTACCACCCGGTGGACTATATCACCGGCCTGGCGAAGGCTTATGAAAAGGAAGAGTCTCCGGCCGCCAAGGATGCTATCGCGCAGATCCTCATCAACAGCCGCATGTGCGCCGAAGGACACCGGCCCATCTGCCAGGATACGGGCATTGTTACCGCTTTCCTCAAAGTCGGAATGGATGTGCGCTTTGAGCCTGCGGCGGGCGAGAAGCCAAAAGACATCCAGGAATTGGTCGACGAAGGCGTGCGGCGCGCCTATCTCGATCCGGACAATAAGCTGCGTGCGTCGATCTTGGCCGATCCGGCCGGGGCTCGCAGGAACACCAAGGACAATACGCCAGCCTGCGTGAGCGTCGAGCTGGTGAAGGGCGGCGAGGTCGAGATTACCGTCGCGGCCAAAGGCGGAGGTTCCGAAGCGAAGTCGAAGTTTGTCATGCTGAACCCGTCGGACTCAGTGGTCGAGTGGGTGCTGAAGACGGTGCCGACCATGGGCGCGGGCTGGTGTCCGCCGGGAATGCTGGGCATTGGCATCGGCGGCACATCGGAGAAGGCGATGCTGTTGGCCAAACAATCGCTGATGGACTCCATCGACATTCAGGAGTTGATTGCGCGCGGCCCCGTGACCACGGCCGAAAAGCTCCGCGTCGAGCTCTATGACAAGGTCAACCGGCTGGGCATCGGCGCGCAGGGACTGGGCGGGCTGACGACTGTGCTCGACGTGAAGGTGCTGGACTATCCGACCCACGCGGCAAATCTGCCGGTGGCCATGATACCCAACTGCGCGGCGACGCGTCATGCGCACATTGTGCTCGATGGAAGCGGACCGGTGTATCTCGATCCACCGAACCTGAATGACTGGCCGAAGCTGACGCACGATGTCTCCGGCGCGCGGCGCGTGAACCTGGACACGGTAACCCGCGAAGAAGCCGATACGTGGAAGCCCGGCGAAGTGCTCCTGCTTTCGGGCAAGCTGCTGACCGGACGCGACGCGGCGCACAAGCGCATGACCGACATGCTGAGCCGCGGCGAAAAACTCCCTGTCGATTTCAATGGCCGCTTCATCTACTACGTCGGTCCCGTCGATCCGGTCCGCGAAGAAGTGGTCGGCCCCGCCGGTCCCACAACGGCAACACGTATGGACAAGTTCACCCGCCAGATGCTGGCCGAAACCGGTCTTCTCGGAATGGTGGGCAAAGCCGAGCGCGGCCCCGTCGCCATCGAAGCCATCAAGGAGTTTGGCGCGGTTTATTTGATGGCCGTGGGCGGCGCTGCTTACCTCGTCTCCAAAGCCATCGTCGGCTCGCGGCTGGTAGCCTTCGGTGACCTCGGCATGGAAGCGGTCTACGAGTTCGACGTGCGCGACATGCCGGTGACGGTAGCCGTGGATTCCAAGGGGACCAGCGTCCACCAGACCGGGCCGGCCGAATGGCAGCGCAGAATCGCCGGAATCCCGATCTTGCAGTAACTCTCGCCTTGCAGATCATTACGTCTGACTGGCGCATTATCTGAAGAGGGTCAGCCCAAAAAGGAGAGATTTGAGCGGTGCCCCCCACCCCCTCCCCCCCAAAAAAGGATTTTGAGGCTGTAAAACTGTGAGAGCGTCTGTAAATGACTCAAAACAGTTACTTTAAGGCTCGAGCGCGGGTCGCTTCACAGACCCTGTGAAACCGTGAAACCGTGATAATTACCCACAAATAATTCAAAATAAACAAGTTAAACACACGCACGCGCCAGTTCAGATATCCTGTAAAACTGTAAAAACCAGCTCTAAACGCCGCCCTGCAGGTCCGCAGGCTCAGGTGTGGTTGATGTAGCCCATGCCAGTCAGCACGCCGCGCATGTAGCCGAAGCTCTCAATCACTCCTGGCATCGGGGCGTCGCCGTGGATCTCGTACTCGAGGTCGACGAAGCCGGGGTACTTGATGTCAACGAGTGCCTGGAAGATCTCGCGGATGGGGAGGACGCCTTGGCCGACGGCGACCTGGCTTTCCTTGTCGGTCATGTTCGCGAGGTCCTTGATGTGCACGTCGTAGAGGCGCTTCCCGGTGGCGTGAATGGCCTCGACAAGGTTGGCGTTGGCGCGGGCGGCGTGGCCTACATCGATGCAGAATCCGATGCGCGGGTCGAGGTCCTTGATGGCCTTGAGCACGTCGAAGGGCGAGGGAAAGAACTTGTCTTCCGGCCCGTGATTGTGGATCGCAATCTTGATATTGTATTCCTTGACGAAGCGCTCGATCCACTTGAGCGACTCAGGCGTCGGATCGCCGGCGACGATCACGCCGATGCCGGCTCGCTTGCAGTACTCGAATTTGCCGCGAATGTCGGACTCGTCGTCCTTGGGGAAGTAGATGGCGCCGGCGGCGTGGAGCCCAATGCCCGCGGCTGCGTAGTCGGCCAGGGCCTGCGCTTCAAGCGCCGGATCCATCGGCAGATGGTCCTTGGTGTCCTTCACGTTGAGATCGGTGAGGTTGAGTTCCTTCAAGTAGCCGAGCATCTGGGCGCGTGTGAAATTTCGAAAGGTATAGCTGCAGATGCCGAGCTTGATGGGGCAGGGCATGCCGGTTTCGGGCAGCGCCTGGGCATAGGCTGGACGTGCTCTAGGGGCGAGAGAGGCCGCGGCGGCGAGTGCGCCGGATTGAAGGAAACTGCGGCGAGAGAAAAGACCTTTCATAACAGAAAGCCTCGCACGGCGATTGCACGGTGTGTCTATTGCTTTCCGAAGCGGTAAACGATGCCGCCGGTGAATCCGCGGCTGGCCTGCAGCGTGGAGCCGAACCCGGTGAAAAAGTACTCGGGAGCCAGGCGGAGGCCGATGTTGGGAGTCACGTTCACTTCGCCGATGACGCTGGCGCTGGCGGCGAATGTGTTGCCGTCGGGATAAAGGCGGCAACTGCCGGCGGGAAAACAGATGGAGCCGAAGCCATTGGTGTCGCCGGAGAAGTTGCCGTATGCGTAGCCCGCCAGCACCCGGCCGGCGACGGAGTACTTGGGGTGCAGGAAGAAGCGGTAGGTGGGGCCGCCCATGGCGTCGTACTGACTGATCGACGGGCGCGTGATGTTGCTGGGGTTGAGGCCGACATAGGCGGTGCCGTAATACCCGCGGCCGTCGATGGTGGCGCCGAGGCGCTCGTTGAAGTAGCGGGTGAGGCCGGTGTCCCAGGCGTAGTAGGTGAGGCGCTGCAACGAGGGGCCCGGCCTGAAGCGCAGATAGCCCATATCGGCCCAGGTCTCGAAGCGATGGGAGTAGGCGTCGTGGATGGCGGCGGCGCGGCGCTGTTCACGGCGGGCGCGGATGCGGGCCTGGACGCTCTGCTGCGGCTGGGTCTGGTCTGAGGGTTGCTGCGGCTGCGGCTGGGCCTGGTCTTGACCAGTTGCCGGGGTTGGAGGATTGCTGCTCGAGCTTTGGGCCAGAACGGCGTGCATGGCTGGAACAGCGAGCGCCAGCAGAAGGGCAAGACGACGAAAAGAACGCATCGGTATCGGGATTCCTCCACGGGAGTACGGAAGCACACCACCGCAGGATGCAGTGCTCCCCCCATTAGGTATTAAAACACCTTGGGGGGAGGCGTGTGCGTGGACTTCTGCCCGGTTGGACGCGTTCGACGGCGAATTGTCGCGGCCTGTTCGTCCGATGCGGCGACGGAGATCAGACGATGGCGCTGAGGTCCGCTTGCAACTGTGCCTGGTCGAAGCCGCTGGGTGAGCCCTTCGCGGATATCCAATCCTGCGCGAGCAGGGTGTGAGCCTCGTCGCAGTACTTCTTCCAAAAGGCTAAGGTCATGGTCTTCAACTGGCCCCAGGTGATGCAGGTGAAGCCGTGCTCGTCGTACTTGGGAACGAAGACGCAGTGGCCGCCCCAACTGCCGGGTTTGGCCTTGGCGCCGCCTTTGGGGACGACGTCCCACACATCCTGGGACTGGGCGGTGATGGGCAGGGAGAGGCCGATATAGACGCCGCCGAAGAGGGCGATGGACTGCCGAATCTCGACCAGGTTGGCGACTTTGGGGTCGGCGAAGGCGAGCAGCGGGTTACTGGCGAAGCCCTGCTTCTGCCAGTCATTCAGGACGTCGAGCTCGATGCCGCCGTGGTCGGTGGACGGATTGCCGGGGACGTAACCGTCCCATTGCTCGTAGTAGCTCTCAACGGTGGCATCCGGAACGGTGACCATCGAGCCGGCGTTGGCGGTCCAAACCTGAACGGCGTGGGCGACACCGGCAATGGTGCAGTCGCCGAGGGTGTCGTTGAGCATCATGCCCCAGGAGGCAATGCCTTTGGTCCAATCGGCGGTGGGGGGCGGGGGCGGCAGGGTGGGGGTGAGATAGTCGCCAAACGCGAGAGTGCGGCTGTCGGTTTTGATAGCCTTGCGGCCCAGCTTCATTTTGGATTGATCTGCCATGGGGGGACGCTCCTAGTGTGCCCTCGGGAGTGACCGCGGGAAGCGGCCTGGAGAAGGGCATCGGTCAAAGATTGTCAAATTCGAATGGCGTTGTCCAGTGTTTTTCCCAGACTTGGAAAGATGAACGATTTGTCAGGGCTGAAGCTAGGGCGAATGCTCTAGGATTGAGGTCTACGGAGGCCGTCTGGTTTATGGGTCGAGTCCTGCTGGGAGTTGTTCTCTGCATCGTTCTGGTGCCCCTTGCGGTGATGGGGTGGTTTCATCTTGGCCACCCGCCGGTGGCGGTCGCCGACCCGCCGTTCCCGATGGAGAGGCAGATTACTGGGATTGCGCTGAATTCGCGGATTGACAGGGAGATGGTGAAGTCTCCGCCGATTCAGGCCGATGAGAATGCTTTTGATGCGGGCGCGGAGATCTATCGCGATCAGTGCGCGGCCTGCCATGGATTTCACGGCAAGCCATCTTCGTTCGGCGGGCAGATGTTCCCACCAGCGCCGCAGCTTTGGGAGAAACACAGCAACAGCAGCGTGGTGGGAGTGAGCGACGACCCGCCGGGCGAGACCTACTGGAAGGTGGCCAACGGGATTCGGTTGACGGGAATGCCTTCGTTCAAGAAGGTGCTGACCGATACGGAGATGTGGCAGGTGACGCTACTGATGGCGAATGCGGACAAGCCGCTGCCTCCGGCGGCGGTGGACATTGTGAGCGGGAAGACAGTAGCGGCGGCCGCACCGAACGTGGAAGTGCAAAGATGAGCGTTCTCGACGTATTGCGCAAGGGATTCGGGTATGTGCTGATGAGCATGGGTGTGTCGAGTCCGGCGCCCAAGAAGCAGTCGCCGAAGCCTACTGACAAGCAGCAGCCGGATTCAAAGCCCGGTTCCTAAAGCGCCTGTCGCGTGCGGCCAGAAAAGCCGAAGGAAAACACCATGAATCGAAGGAAGTTTCTTGGCGCGGCCGCAACAGCGATTCCGGCAGTGCCTGGGATGCTGTTTGTTGGTGCAGAAGCCGCGAGCGGCCAGACGCCCGCGGAGCTTTCGGGCGGAACTCGACAGGCAGTCCCTCAGGGCGGCGATGGCAAGCTTGTTCCACGGTTTGGAGATGCACGCGACTGGTGGTTCCAGAAGCGGTTTGGCATGTTCGTGCACTGGGGTCTCTACGCGATCGCCGGATGGCATGAACAACTGGAGTGGCGCGGTGGCGTGCCTCGCGCCGAGTTCGAGAAGAGATACTTCGGCCAGTGGAATCCAAAAAACTATGACCCGGAGGCGTGGCTCGACCTAGCCCAGTCGGCGGGGATGGAATACATCTGCTTCACCACCAAGCATCACGAGGGCTTTTGCCAGTGGGATACGAAGCTGACCGACTTCAGCGTGACGAATACGCCGTATGGGAAGGACGCTCTACGGCAGCTTGCGGATGCGTGTCACCGCCGGAATTTCCCCTTGTGTCTTTATTACTCGGTGGTGGATTGGCATAGCCCGCTTTATCCGAACCAGGGACGCTCGCACGAGTTGCAGCCACAGCCTGGCGATCATCCCGACTTCAATGAATACGTAGAATTTGTGCGCGGGCAAGTGCGGGAGCTCTGCACCAACTACGGAAAGATCAGCGGCTTCTGGTGGGACATGTATATCGACAAGATCCCAATTCCATCGATCAACGCCATGATTCGCGAACTGCAGCCCGCGGCGGTAATCAACAACAGGGGCTTCGACGAGGGCGACTTTGGCACGCCGGAGCGCGACTATGACCGCACCTGGGACATGCCGCTGAGCTTTAAGCAACGCGTTGAAGCCAACCAGAGCGTGGGCATGGAGAGCTGGGGTTTCCGCAGGGACGAGGACTACTACAGCCATCGGTACCTGACTTCGAGCATTGCCAAATATCGCGCGCGCGATGCAAATTATCTTTTGAATGTGGGGCCGGATGCGGATGGCGTGATTCCAGAGAAGGCGGTGGCGATTCTGCGACGGATTGGCGCGTGGTACAGACCCCTGCGCGAGGCTTTCGATGGCGCCGCTCCGGTTTCTGCAATGACCATGAATCGCAACGTGCTGCTGACACGCAAGGGAAACAGCTTGTACGTGCATCTCTATCAGCCGCCGGATGGAGAAGAGGTTCGGCTGAGTCCGCTGGCGGTGGCGCCGCAACGCACGGTGCTACTGAACGATGGGCGGCCCGTGGAGTGGCGGCTCGATATCGCGCCGATGGAATGGAAGGATCACAAGCCTTACCTGAGATTGCACAGCCTGCCCGTGGAGGAGTTTGCAGGAACGACGATGGTGGTGCGGCTGGATTTTGCGAGCCTGGAGGGGATAGGGGGCGCGGCGCAAGGGGCGGATCCGGCGAATGGCGCGGCAGCGCAGTAGCAGGAGATTGCAGGTTTGGAATTGAGGGAGCCGCATTGCGGGAGATTCCGAGTTTTTTCGAAGCCCCGCAGGCTGCCCGTACAATGGAGAAGGAAGGTCGACTCTCCTAACCGATGGCGGACGCAGAGCAGAATCAGCCTCAAAAAACCGGTTCCCAGCAGCCGGCAAGGAAGCAGGACGAAGACCCGGTCGGCAAGGTCTACGACTCGCGGCTGATGCGGCGGCTCGCCCGCTATGTGAAGCCTTACTGGATACAGGCGACCATCTCGTCGCTCTCGGTCTCGCTCAAGTCCATTTGCGATGTGGCCGGCCCCATCATGGTGATGATGGCGATCGACCGCTACATGGCGCCGAACCTGAAGAGCACGGACGCCAGCAGCGCGCTGGCGCACTGGCTGGCGACGAACAGCCCGCTGGCCAAGGTGCTTCCGGCCGATGCCTACCGCGGTATCTCGTTCCTGGCGGCTCTGTATTTGGCGACGCTGCTCGCGGCGTATCTGTTTGCGTTCATCCAGACATACCTGATGCAGTGGATGGGACAGAAGGTGATGTTCGATCTGCGCCGCGACATCTTTCGCCACATGCAGCGGATGCATATTGGGTTCTTCGATACCAACGCGGTAGGGCGGCTGGTGACGCGGTTGACCTCGGATGTGGACGCGGTCAACGACATGTTCACCGACGGCATTCTGGCCATCGTGAACGACTTCTTCATGCTCGTAATCATGGCTGCGGTGATGCTGAGCATCAACTGGTGGCTGGCCTTGCTGGCCTTCGCGGTGCTGCCGCTGATTCTGATTGTCACGCGGATGTTCCGCGATTCCGTGCGCGAGAGCTACCGCCGGGTGCGCGCCGCAATTGCGCGTATCAATAGTTTCACGCAGGAACATATATCGGGCATGTCGGTGGTGCAGCTCTTCAACCGCGAGGAGCGCGCGTACCGGGATTTTGAAGCGGTGAACCGGCTGCACATGATCGCGTTCAAGGACACGATCTTCGCCTACGCGCTCTACTATCCGGCGGTAGAGCTGCTCTCTTCCGTGGCGATTGCCTTCGTGGTGTGGTTCGGCGGATTCAGCGTGCTGAGGCACGGCACGGTGACCATCGGCGTGCTCGCGATGTTCATTCAATACTCGCAGCGGTTCTGGCGGCCGATTCAGGATTTGAGCGACAAGTACAACATCCTGCAGGCGGCGATGGCGGCCTGCGAGCGGATCTTCAAACTGCTGGACACAAAGCCGGAGATTGTGAGCCCGGCGCATCCGGTCGCAGGCGAAGGCAGCAACCGGATCGAATTCCGGCATGTGTGGTTTACATATCAGAAGCTCACCGATGAGCAGAAGGCGACTGTGGCTGCGGCTGAAGCGTCGAATGTGCCCTCTGCGCGGCTGGCGGCTCTCAACGGGATTGCCGGAATCGAGTGGATTCTACGCGACGTGAGCTTTACGGTTGAGCCGGGACAGACGGTTGCGATTGTGGGGCATACCGGCGCGGGCAAGACAACGCTGATCAGCCTGATGATGCGCTTCTACGACGTGACGGCGGGCGAGATTCTGCTGGATGGAGTGGACCTGCGCAAGCTGGACTTGACCGCGCTGCGGCAGCACTTCGCTGTAGTGCTGCAGGATCCGTTTCTGTTTATCGGCACACTGGCCGACAATATCCGCTTCGGCAACAGCGCGATCGGTGACGACCAGTTGCGGCAGGCCGCTCGCGACGTGAATGTGCTGGACTTCATCGAGAGCCTTCCCGCGGGCTTCAACGAGCCGGTACGGGAGCGGGGCAGTTCGCTGTCGACGGGGCAGAAGCAACTTATCAACTTTGCGCGGGCGCTGGCCTATAATCCGCGCATTCTGATTTTGGACGAGGCGACTTCAAGCGTGGACACGGACACGGAACTGCGTATTCGCGGAGCGCTGGAGCGAATGGTGGAGGGACGGACGAGTGTGCTGATTGCGCACCGTCTGTCGACCGTGCAGCGCGCAGAGACCATCCTGGTGATGCACAAGGGGCAGTTGCGGGAGATGGGTTCGCACCAGGAACTGCTGGCCGAGCGGGGGCTCTATTGGAAGCTGTACCAGTTGCAGTACAAAGAGCAAGAGATCAGAGATCAGAGAACAGAGATCAGGCCTCAAGCTTCGGTGATTACCAGCTAGCTTGCCCCAAATCCCTACTTCAACTCCCGCACCCAGATATTTCTGTAGCTGATGGGTTCGCTCTTGTCGCCGTGGGCCTGTAGCTTGATGGGCGCGGCGGCAAAAGCCTTGTAGTAGGGCGTGCCAATGTAAAGGGTCTGGCCCTTCAGCTCGAAGTGGTTCTGCACCAGCACCCCATTGAAAAAGACAGTGACATAGGCCGGCGTCTTCAGGGTTCCGTCGCCGTTGAAGATGGGCGCGGTCCATACGACGTCGTAGGTCTGCCACTCGCCAGGCTTGCGTCCGGGATTTACCAGCGGAACGCTCTGCTTGTAGATGGAGCCGGCCATGCCGTTGACGTATGTCTTGTTCTGCCAGGGATCGAGAACCTGCAACTCGTAGCCGTCGTCGCCGGGGCCGGTGGAGGCGAGAAAGACGCCGCTGTTACCGCGGCCCTGGCCAGAGCCTGTGATGTTTGCGGGAACACTCCACTCGACGTGTAGCTGGTAGTTCTTGAAACCGCGTTTGGTTTCGATGCCGCCCTTCGACTTGTCGACGGTGAGTATGCCGTTTGCCACGACCCACTGTGCCGGAGAGTGGTCGCGGATGGAGACCCACTGGTCCTCATTGCTGCCGTCGAAAAGCACGACGGCGTCGGAGGGGGGCGCTCCGGGGGTTGCTCCCGGCGTAACTACGTCGGGAACGGGCTCCCAGAATTCCGTCTCTTCCGGTTTGGGTTTGGCGGGCGCCGCACCCTGTGCGGGAGTTGCGGCTGTTGGCTGCGCGGCTGGAGAGGCGGCCGGCGCTTGCGCAAAGAGCGGAGCGGTGAGCGCGATCAAGGCCGCGGAACAGAGCAGATTTGAGAGGCGAGTTTGCGTCATCAGAAGAAAATACACCGTTGAGCCTCGCTCTGACGACCGGGACTCGCAGATTTTTTCGGCGAAGGTTGCGCGGCAATCAACGTCCGACCAGGACGAAGGCTCCCCAATAATATGGCAGGTCCCTTCCGCCGTGGGCAGTCTTGACCTTCTCACGCATTTCGAGCTGAGCTTCTTTCAGGGCCTGGTGGGCTTCGATGCCGGAAAGCCACCTGGCGTAAAAGAGACTCATCAGTTCGAGTGTCTCCTCATCCGGGACAGACCAAAGCGACATGAGAACTACCTGGGCGCCGGCCTCCTCGAGGGCGCGCCGCAGGCCGAAGACGCCTTCGCCATTCTTGACATCGCCCTGGCCGGTATTGCATGCGCTGAGAACCACAAGCTGCGTGCCTCTGAGATTCAAGTTGCCGGCTTCCATGGCGGTAAGCACGCCATTGTCGAGGCCCTGAGCCGAGGGCTTGCCTGCGAGGGCGCGATTGGCTCCGGAAAAGTAGAGCCCTGAGCGCAGCATGGGATCCTCGAACTCTGAAGGCGAGCTCTCGCCGCGGCTGAGGCGGTCGTTTTTGAATTTCTGGTCTGGAAGGAAGAACCCATGCGTGGCCAGGTGGAGGACGCGTGGGCTGCTTGCCTGCTCGACTACGGACTTGAGAGCGGAATCGTCGGTATAGACAGAGGTCTTCCACTTGTGTTGCAGCATCAGGCCAGCGATAGCGCGAACCTCAGTGCCCGTTCCGGGAAGGCGCGGCAGGGTGGAGCTGTTGCCTTGATCGCGCGAGACCTGATTCGGAGACGACGGACTGGGTGACGGCGCCGCTGTCGGCGAAGGCGCCTGCTTCTGAGGGATGGTCAGCTTCTGGATCGCAACGCGTTGCTGCTCTTCGGTCAGGTCGAAGACAGGATCGCCGATCAGCAGCGCCGTAGAGCCGGCCGGTGGCGGCACGGCGCGTAGGATATCCCTGGTGCTTGAGAGCAGGCGCAAATCGTATTCTTCCATCAGGAGTTTACCGTCGAGTGCGGCGACGATGCCGAGCGGAATCTGGTTCAGGACGCCATCCGCGGAAAGAAAGATGCGGGTTTCGCCGGCCAGTGCGGGTTGCAGCGGTTTCCAAATGAGTTCGTAGGCATTTGCGCCAGGAAGTTTGGCCGTCGGCTCCGCGTCGAATCCGCGAGTTTGGACCGAGTGCCGGAATTCCGCGATCGCATCGCCTTCAAACTGCTTGTCATCGCCAAGGAAGATGTACGCCGGCTGGTCTTTGCTCCCACGCGTGATTACAAGGGCTGCGTAGTAACTGTTGCCGGTCCATCCTTTATCGTAGTAGTCGAATCGGGCAAACTCAACGGCAGCCTCACCGGGCTTGAGGGCGTCGCGCACCTGCTGCCATGTGGCGCGGTCGAGCTTCTTCTGTTCGGCAAAGGCGGAGGAGCGGGCCACCAGAGCTTTCTCGATATCGTCGGCTTCGGTTCTCAGTTTGTCGATCTGTTTGCGCCAACTGTCGCGGTCCGGCGGGCTTACATTCAGCAACGCCGCAATTTCCGTGCGCTTCGCGGAAAGTTGGCCGAGCAACTTGATGGCCTCGGCATCGCCGGAGGCCTCGACCAGGCGGCGCATATCCGCGACGCTGCCGACGACGAATCCCTTTTCCCACAGCAGCAGGTTATACATGGAGCCGGCGAGCCGCGGATCTTTTTGCCGGAAGCGATGGACGAAGCTGAAGTAAGCGGAAAAGTCGTCGGTGACAGTGTCGAGAAACGCGAGCCTGTCGTTCTCGGTCATATAGGTGAAGTTGTATTGGAACTGGTAGAAGAGGTTGTCGAAGGCGCGCAGGAAAAGGGGTTCCGCGTCGGCGTACTTGCCCTGGTGGTCATAGAACAACGCGAAGTTGCTGAGATCGGTGGCCACGGAGGGGTGCTCGGGTCCGAACGCCTTTTCGTCGATGTCGAGGGCTCGCTGGAAGAGAGGTCCCGCCTCGGCATATCTTTTCTGGCGGTCATAGGACAAAGCCAGATTGTTGAGCGCTGTTGCGACGCTCGGGTTTTCGGGTCCGAGGGCTTTCTCATAGATGCGCAGAGCGCGCCGATAGAGAGGATCCGCTTCGGCCAGCCTGCCCTGCTTTAAGTAGAGCTGGGCGAGGTTGTTGAGAGTGCTGGCGAGATTTGGGTGATCGGGCCCCAGCGCCTTTTCGTAAATCTGGAGAGCGCGCAGGTAAAGGGCCTCGACGCCGGCATAGTTGCCCTGGTCGACCTGAAGTGCGGCGAGATTGTTGAGAGCGCCGGCGACGTCCGCGTGATCGGGACCGAGCGCCTTTTCCCGAATGCTTAGAGCGCGCTGGTAGAGCGGTTCCGCGGCGGTGTATTTGCCCTGGTGAACGTAAAGGGCGGCCAGATTGTTGAGGGCCGAAGCTACTTCAGGATGATCGGGTCCAAGGGCCTTCTCATTGATGCGGATGGCGCGTTGGTAGAGAGGTTCGGCCTTGGCGTATTTGCCCTGGCGAGAATCGAGGCCGGCAAGGTTGTTGAGAGTGCCGGCGATGTTGGCGTTATCGGGACCGAGCGCCTTTTCTTCGATGCCCAGGGCGCGCTCGAGGAGCGACTCTGCAGTCCCGTATTGACCCTGGTGGAGGTAAAGGGTAGCAATGTTGTTGAGATCCGTTGCGACATCGGCGCTTTGAGCTCCGAAGGATTTTGTGTCGATGCTCAGGGCGCGCTGGTAGAGGGGGTCGGCCTCGGCGTATCTGCCCTCGCGGTCGTAGAGAGCGGCAAGATTGTTGAGAGCGACGGCGACTTCGGGTGCGTCGGGGCCAGAGGCCTTTTCGCGGATGGCGAGTGCTCGCCGATAAAGAGGCTCGGATTCGGCGTACCTGCCTTGGTGGTCGTAGAGTGCGGCGAGATTGTTCAGGACCGTGGCGACTCCGGCACTTTCAGGTCCGAGCGCCTTTTCGCGAATCTCCAGAGCCCTTTTATCAAGTGGCTCGGCCTGTGCGTATCTGCCCTGTTCATCGTAGATATGGGCGAGATTGTTGAGTGTGGTGGCGAGATCGGGATCTTCAGGCCCAAGCGTCTTTTCATAGATGGGCAAGACGCGCTCAAAGAGGGGCTCCGCCTCCGCATACTTGCCCTCGTCGACGTAGTTCATCCCGAGATTGCGAAGATAGGTGGCAAGACCGGGGTCCGTGGGGGCGAGCGTCTTTTCCTGGATGTGCAATGCACGTTCGAAGAGAGGCTCGGCCTGGGTGTATTTACCCTGGCGGAAGTAAAGGACTGCGAGAGTTTCCGCGTCCATCGAGACAAGAGGATTCTCGGCGCCAAATGCCTTCTCGTGGATTTGAAGAGCGCGCAGATAGAGAGGCTCCGCCTCGGCGGGGCGGTCGAGGACATCGTAGACCGAAGCGAGATTGCTGGCGGGGACAGAGATCCAGGGATCGCCGGGGCCAAGCTCCGCCTCTGCCGCCTTGAGGGCTTCGATCGCAAGGGGAAGGGCGTCAGCGTATTTGCCTTGGTGTTCCAGATCCCTCGCCTGGGCACTGAGCTGCTTCCAATCCGGCGTCTGCGCGGGCGCGGACGTTGCAGATACTAGAAACGCCACGAGCAGCATGAAGCAGACTACACTATTGCGCGCTAGGTTCATGAGAAGTCTCCATGCACGACGAACAGGCCGGGGACGAAACGAATGGAAATGCGATTGCGCGAGTATAGCACCGGAGCCGGAAATGAAAAGGGCCACTCCGCGGTTTCGGAGTGGCCCTTTGTTCGCGCGTTTGGAAACCGGAGTTACTTGGCGGCGACCAACGGCTGCGTGCTGAGGGTGCCGTCCTTGTAGCCCTTGGCGATCTCGGTGATCGCGATGGGGCTGTAGTCGCCGGCGTGGCCGGCCTGGCCGAACTGGGTCATGCGCAGGGCGACGACGTTCTTCATGGCTTCGCGGGCGGGCTTCATGTAGTCGCGCGGGTCGAACTTTTCCGGAGTCTCCCAGAGGACCTTGCGGATGGCGCCGGTGATGGCCAGGCGGTTGTCGGTGTCGACGTTGACCTTGCGGACGCCGTTGCGGATGCCGAGCTGAATTTCTTCGACCGGCACGCCCCAGGTTTCCTTGAGCTTGCCGCCGTACTTGTTGATGATGTCCTGCAGGTCCTTGGGGACCGACGAGCTGCCGTGCATGACCAGGTGGGTGTTGGGCAGGCGCTTGTGGATGGCGATGAGCACGTCCATCTTGAGGACCGAGCCGTCGGGCTTTTTGGTGAACTTGTAAGCGCCGTGGCTGGTGCCGATGGCGATGGCCAGGGCGTCGACGCCGGTGCGCTCGGCGAACTCGACCGCCTGGTCGGGATCGGTGATGTGGTCGAGGCCGCTGCCGCCGGCTCCGTGGCCGTCTTCAACGCCGCCCAGGACGCCGATTTCGCCTTCGACGGTTACGCCGCGCTCGTGCGCGAAGTCGACGACCTTCCGGGTGACTTCAACATTCTCTTCAAAGGTGGAGGGGGTCTTGCCGTCCGTCTTGAGCGAGCCGTCCATCATGACCGAGGTATAGCCGAGGTCGATGGCGCTCTTGCAGGTCTCGAAGCTGTTGCCGTGATCCTGGTGCATGGCGATGGGGATTTCCGGATTCAATTCCGCCGCCGCCTGGATGAGCTTGAAGAGGTAGAGATCCTCGGCAAACTGGCGGGCGCCGCGGCTGGCCTGCACAATGACCGGCGACTTGGTTTCCTTGGCCGCCATCATGATGGCCTGGATCTGTTCCATATCGTTGACGTTGAATGCGCCGACGCCGTAACCGCCCTTGGCGGCCTCGTCGAGTAGCTGCCGCATGGAGACTAGAGGCATAAGAATTCTCCTTTTCTAAATGGCCCCGGTTGCCGGTGCGTTGGGCTCCGATGGATCGGGAGAACGGGCTGCCGGACTGCGGGAACTGCGATCATCCCTATGGTAGCAGAGGTGCGCAAGAAGAAAGTGTGGCGGGCGACACAGGAAGGCAGGGAGCAGGGAACAGGGAACGAGGGAACAGGTCGAAGACACGCCGTGGCGGGGAAGGAAGAACTGAGGGCGGGTTTCCGGGATGGGGCTGCTCCGAAGTGGGGTGAGGCAGCAGTACGAGGTTAGTGGCTGGACGAGGGTGGAATCGCAGTGGAAGTGCCGGACGTTGCCGTGGTGGACGGTTTTGGGGCTGGCTTTGCCGCCGGCTTGCTCTTCTTGACCACCTTGCGCGCTGGAGGCGTCGCTACGCACGGGAGCGCCACCGGGACGGCTGCGGCCGCGCGCTGGGCTGCCTGTTGCTGAATGGCGGCGTGAAGATCGACGACCTGCTTCTCCATCGCTTCCGCCGATCCCTTGATGCGATCGTCGAGGGTGAGACGCGCTGCGGAGAGGCCTTGCAGGGCCTGTTGGAGCTGAGCGGCCTGGTCGTCGGGCGCTACAACGCGCGAGGCTTCCGCGACCCGCAGAAGCACGTCGTAGAGCGCATCGACATGACTGGACAGAGGCAGCAGCTTGCTGACGGCGCCAGGCGCGGCATCGGCATCCGCCAGAAGGGGCGGCATGTTCACGCGCAGATCGCGCTGGATGGAGTCGATGTTCCCGCTTGCCTCGTCGCGGATCGAGCCCTTCTTCCACCGGTCGATGCGCAGAGCAACGAGTGTCTGGCGCACGGTGTCGAGTGCCGGTTGCAGCAGCCCGGATACCGGGCGCGCGGCCGGTGCGGCTACTTGCGGCGGCGGCGCATTGAGCGGCGATTGCGCCGCCGAGACAAGGAGGGGCGAAGAGAGGATCGCCGCGATGAATGCTGCCAATGCGATGCACCTTATTGATACGTTTCGGCCTATCTGAGGTCGATCCATGAATGACTCCAGTTTACTTGGATTCCTTGGGAAGAGAAATGGATGGGTTCAACGGGCCGAACGCACGGGAGATAGGCGTGCGGAACCGTCCAGGCATCATCCGCGGAAAAAGCGGGGATGCAGGCTTGCTATGAGTTGAACAACTCAAAATGCCAAGGCAGGAGCGACTTCCGGTAACAATGCAGCAGATTGGCCTCCGCTTGAGCGGGGATGGCGAGTTGACAAGGCTGCGGAGGCCGGCGGCTTGCCTGGATACGCTCCTAGCCTGGATACGCTCCAGTGATGTAGCCCTGCAGCTCCTGGATGGCCTGTTCCTGGCCGGAGATGACCCATTTCACGAGGTCGCCGATGGAGACCAGTCCGACAACCCGGTCGGCCTCGAGTACGGGAAGATGGCGGAAGTGGCCCTGGGTCATAAGGGTCATGCACTCGTCCACGGTGTGCTCCGGGGTGACCGAGCGCACCGGGCTGGTCATGATCTCGCTGACCAGGGTGTCGCGGGAATGGTGGCCGACCAGGATTCCCTTGCGGGCGAAGTCGCGCTCGGAGAAGATGCCGACCAGCGTGTCGCCGGAGAGGACCAGCAGGGCGCCGATGTCGTATTTGGCCAGCATCTCGATGGCCTCGTAAACCGATTGCTCGGGCGCGATCGCCAGGACCATAGATTGGCCTTTGTTCTTCAGCACCAATCCAATCGTGTCTGTAATCTTCATCGGGACCTCCTCGGGGAAGCGATGCGGTTCGTATGGGGAGTCGCGAGCCGCTGCGGGCAACGGTCAAGCCCGATTCTGTGATGAATCAATATAGCCGGATTCTCTAAAGAGAGTCCAGACCTTGAACAGTGGTCAGTGGTCAGTGATCAGTGCTCAGAGAACCGGCGTCGGTACAGTGCGTTGGATCGCGCGACGCTCAGGAGCCCCGTCCACTGTCCACTGCCCACTGTTCACTGCCCACTGATCACTGCCCACTGATCACTGACCACTGTCCAGCACGGCTCTCTGGGCGGCGAAGATCTCCTTGAGGCCGTCTTCGGCGATGTCGATCAGGCCGTTGAGCTGGGCGCGGGAGAAGCTGCCCTTTTCGGCGGTGGCCTGCGTTTCGATCAGGCCGCCGTCTTCGGTCATGACGACATTCATGTCGACTTCGGCGGCCGAGTCCTCCTCGTAGCAGAGGTCCAGAAGGGGCGTGCCGCCGACGATGCCGACCGAGGTGGCCCCGACCAACTGCCTGAGCGGAGAGTGTTTCAGGGTGCCGGCGGCGACCAGCGCGTTGAGGGCCAGGGCAAGCGCGACGGCGGCGCCGGTGATGGCCGCGGTGCGCGTGCCGCCGTCGGCCTGGATCACGTCGCAGTCGAGGATGACCGTTCGTTCACCAAGCATTTGCATGTCCACTACCGAGCGTAAGCTCCGGCCGATGAGGCGCTGGATCTCGTGGGTGCGGCCGCCGATCTTGCCGCGCTCGCTTTCGCGCGGCGTCCGGGTCACCGTGGAACGGGGCAGCATGGCGTATTCCGCCGTGACCCAGCCCCGGCCGCTATTGCGGAGCCAGCCGGGGACACCCTGTTCGATGGTGGCGTTGGTGAGGACGCGCGTGTTGCCGAGCGAAACCAGAACGGAACCCTCGGCAGTCTGGACAAAGCCGGGAACCAGAGAGAGGGGGCGGAGCTGGAATGGAGTTCTGCCTCCGGGACGGAAGAACGGGCTTGGAGCGTGCATAGTGGGATTGTACGGGAGGCGGGGAACGAGGGACCAAGGGAATAGGGAACAGGGAATAGGGAACAGGGAGGGCCCGGCAGTTCCAGGATGGGAATGGGAGGTTTGGGGCGCCAGAATGGGAAATGGTCCGGAACCGATAGACGGGCAAGAGGTTAGAAAGAGTTGGCAGCGGCGGTTGGTGCCGTTTTGGGACTGAAGGAGAGGCGCGGAATGGGGTGACTGCGTGCGAATTCGACGGTAAGCCCCTCCCTTGTCAGGAACTTAGAAGAAGTGTTCTGGTTTGGCACGCAACGTGTACTAGAAGAGGACAGAAAACCAAGGAATAGGGAATAGGGAACAGGGAATAGGGAACAGGGAACAGGGAATAGGACGAGCAACTGCGCAAGTCTTTGCCCCCGATCCTGACGCCTGATCCCTGACACCTGATCCCTGACCCCTGATTCGGAGGAGCAAGTCATGCGGCGTACGCAAGGGGTGGCGGAGTTCGGTCAAGCGGAGCGGAAGCGTGTGGAAGCGGTGGTGGAAGGGCTGGCCACGATAGGAAGCCATTGCGAAAGCCTGGCCGAGGTTGCGCATGATGCCAGAAACATGGTGACCGCGCTGGGACTCTATTGCGATCTTCTCGAGGAGCCGGGGGTGCTGGCTACTCCCTTCGCTCATTACGGAAGCGAACTGCGGCTGGTGGCCGCAGCCAGCCGGCGGCTGGTGGAAAAACTGGTGGCGGTCGATCGGAGTCGCGTAGCGGACACTTACGACGGGACCCGGAAAACGAGTTTGTATGCCGGCCTGAGCCCGAATCCGGGTGCGAATCTGGGAACCGGTCTTTACCCCAGCGCGCCCCGGAGGACCGCTTCACGGCCCGCCGGCTCCAAAGCGGCGATGGGAACGACTGCCGCGTCCGCCTCCGGCAGACTGTTGGAGCGGGGGCGCTTCGAAAGCAAACGGCATGAGGCGCGCGGGCGATGGGACCTGATGCCTGCCGCCGCGATCGAAAACCTGGCCGCGGAGCTGCTTGCCAACCACAATCTGCTGGCCGCGCTGGCCGGGCCCACGATTGTGCTGACGGTGGATGTGGACGGAGGCGCGTGTCCGGTACGGCTGACGGGCGAGGATCTGACCAGGGTGCTGGTGAACCTGGTGAAAAACGCCGCTGAGGCGATGCCGGCGGGCGGGCGCATTCAAATCCAATTGCATAAGCGTCCCGCCGTGGCGGGTGCCGCCGAAGCTCTGGCGCTGACGATCGAGGACAACGGGCCCGGCATTCCGGATAGGGGGCAGGACGAGATCTTCGCGCCCGGCTACACCACCCGGACCAGGGGCGCTGAAGGCGCGGGTGGCTGGCCGGTCATCCATCGCGGACTGGGGTTGTCGATTACCCGCTCACTGGTGGAAGCCTCGGGTGGGCGCATCGCGGCCGCCAATCGCGCACAAGGCGGAGCGCGTTTCGAGATCGAACTGCCGGTGCGGAGAGCCGGGCGCTGAAGGCCGGCGACATTACACCCGCGAACGAGCTAATAAGCTTCTTGAATTCATGCGAGGCGAATACAATGATTGAAACCATCTTTAACACAAGGGCCATGGAGTTCATCCCCCAACCAGCGGAGCCGGCGGTGCGCTTGCATCTGCTGGTGGTAGACACCGACGCGGCGGTGCGTTCGGCCTGCGCCGAGATTGCCGCCAGCCTTGGCTACGCGGTCGAAAGCACCGGGGACCTCGGCCAGGCGCGGAGCCAGATGCGGGGCCGCCCGGCCGACATCCTGCTGGTGAACCTGCCGGCCGGATCGAACCAGGGCCTGGAACTGGTCTCCGAGGTGAAGCTGCTTTATCCGGACACCTCGGTGATCGCCATGACCGCTTCGAATTCGGTGAACGCGGCAGTGGAGGCGATGCGCTGCGGGGCCTCCGACTACCTGACCAAACCCTTCGCGATGGACGAGCTTTCGACGGTGCTGGACCGCGCCTCGGCCAGCCACCTGACCGATACGGCGACCCGCCATTTGCGCGAGAGGCTGCGGCTCTCGCAGGGGCTGGGCTCGATGATCGGCCGCTCCGGAGAGATGGAGAAGCTCTACCGAATCCTCTCCAAGGTCGCGCAAAGCACGCACCCGGTGCTGGTGCTGGGCGAGAGCGGAACAGGCAAGGAGCTGGTGGCGCGGACCATTCACGCCTACGGGCCCAATGCGCCGAAGCCGTTTCTGCCCGTGGACTGCGGTTCCCTGGTGCCGACGCTGATCGAGAGCGAGCTTTTCGGCTATGTGAAGGGCGCCTTTACCGGGGCCCTTCGCTCCAAAGACGGGTTGTTGGTCTCGGCCGAGGGCGGAACGGTGTTTCTAGACGAGATTGGCGAGCTGTCGCTCGACCTGCAGGCCAAGCTGCTCAGGGCTCTTCAGGAGAAAGAAGTGCGGCCGGTCGGGGCTACCCACCGGGTGCCGATCAAGGCCAGGATCGTGGCCGCCACCAACCGCGACCTGGCGGAGATGGTGGAGAAGGGCACCTTCCGCAAGGATCTCTTTTACCGTCTCAACGTGGTCAACCTGCGCCTGCCCCCGCTGCGCGACCGGCGCGAGGATATCCCCCTGCTTGCGGCGCACTTTCTCGACCGCATCAGCCGGGAGCACGGCACCAAGTTCACGCTCAGCGACGAGGCCCTGCGCACCATGATGCGGTACGACTGGCCAGGCAACGTGAGGGAGCTCGAGAACTCGGTGGAACGGGCCTGCACCATGTCGTCCGGCCCGGTGCTGCACCTGGGCGATTTGCCTACCCAGCTTCAGCAGCAGGGGCTTGAGGCCCGGCGAATGGCCGCGGCCGCGGGCGAACCCGCGAACCAGCGCGAGGGCGCCGGCGCGCCGGCGCTCAGGACACTGGCGGACCTGGAGCGGGAGGCCATACTGTCAGCGATCCGGACGCTGAAAGGCGACAAGCTGCAGGCCGCGAAGCTGCTGGGCATAGGCAAGACGACGCTCTATCGAAAGCTGAAGGAGTACGGCATCGCCGACCCGCTGCACGAAGAGTAGAAGATCAGCCTCCAGCTTTCAGCTTTTAGCTCTTAGCTCTCAGCCTGTCGGTTGCCGGGGTAGAGCTCCTGGCCACTCGGGAAATGCACGGAAAAGTAGTAGAGCAGGGAGCGGCGGCGGATTCTGAAACCAGAAGACAAAAACTGGGAGTATCTAGCTGAAAGCTAAAAGCTAAAAGCTGAGAGCTAACAACCGCAGGCGGGAAACAAGGAACGAGGAATTCGCGATGAGCATTCTGATAGTGACCGGAATCGAAGGCGCCCGCAACTGCGCGGCTTTGGTGGGCGCGCAACTGAGCATGGAAGTGGAAGTTGCGGAGGGGCGGAAAGCGGCATTGACGGCGCTGCGCCGGCGGGAGTTCTCCGTGGTGGTGGTGGACGAGACCCTGGCGGAATGCGATCCAGCCGCGGCCGACGCGATCTGCGAACACGCCGGCCTGTCGATTCCGCTGCAGATCAACTTCGCGCTCTCCGGGGCAGCGAGGCTTATTCGCGAGATCCGCGCCGCGCTGCACCGCAGGGAGCGGGAGCAGGCATTGGCGCGAAGGGCGGCTGCGGCGGCCATCGAGACGGAACTGAAGGGGACCGTAGCCGGACTTTTGCTGCACTCGCAACTGGCTCTGAACGGCCCCGAGGTGCCTTCGCCGGTGGCCGAGAGGCTGCGCATGGTTGTCAGCCTGGCGGCCAATCTCCGTCAGCAGTTGAGCGCGCCCCTCGAGGCGCGCGGCAATACGGCGGCCTGAGGGCTGCCTGTCGAATCCGGGGCCGCTTCTCACAAAGATGTTTTTGCGCCGCACGCGCCTCGCCGGGGCGGAATCTGCCCCGGCGTTTTTTTAGGACGCCGTGCAAGATTGGCGGTAACGAGTTGTAACTCCCTTGCCCAAACCGATGGGGAGACGGGACAGCGAAGCGCAGGGGCGTCATCGTCGGGCGGAGCCTGAAGGAAGCGTGGAGCAGAGGCGTCTCTTCCCCTCTGCCGATTCCTGGGACCACGGACTGCTCACTTGACGATCGGTATCCGCAGATCGCCGCCCGTCATTTCTTTTGGCAGGCCCAGCTTCAGCAGGCTCAGCAGCGTCGGCGAAATATCCCGTAGGGAGCCATCCGCGCGCAGCCGGTAGTGCGGGCCGTCTTCCGCAACATAAATCATTGGCACCGGATTGGTGGTGTGCGCCGTGTGCGGCGCGCCCGTGATTGGATCAACCATCAACTCCGCGTTGCCGTGGTCGGCGGTGATCAGCCAGCTTCCGTTCTTCTCCCTGATCGCCTTGTAGATGCGTCCCAGTTGCGTGTCCACGGCCTCGCAGGCCTTGATGGTCGGCTCCAGCTTGCCGGAGTGTCCCACCATGTCCGCGTTGGCAAAGTTCGCAACCACCAGGTCGAACGCCGTGTCGTTCACCGCCTTCACAATCGCATCGCCGATGGCCTCGGCCTTCATCTCCGGAGCAAGATCGTACGTAGCCACCTTCAGCGAGGGAATCAGCGCGCGGTCTTCGCCGGGGAAGGGAACTTCGATGCCGCCGTTGAAGAAGTACGTCACGTGCGCGAACTTCTCCGTCTCGGCCACGCGCAGGTTGCGGAGGTTGTGTTGCGAAAGAACATTGGCCAAAATGTTATCCAGCGACTCCGGAGGCATGATCAGCGGCAGATCGTAGAGCTTGTCGTACTGCGTCATGCAAAGGTAGTAGAGATTCTTGGGAATCTCGGAGCGGGGAATCGCCTGATCGAGTGCTTCCCAGCCGTCAAGATCGCGGCCGCCCTTCTTGTTCAGCCCGCTTTCGCGCGTCAGCACGCGGGTGATCTCGCGGGCGCGGTCGGACCGGAAGTTGAAGTTGATGCACACGTCTTCGTCGCGAATCTGCGCCACCGGCTTGTCCGCGCCATCCACCACCACGAAGGGAATAATGAACTCGTCGGTAACGCCGTTGTTGTAGCACTCTTTCATCCGCGCCACCGCATTGGGATAGGCGCCGCCCTCGGCCTTGCCGGCGACCATCGCGTCGAAGGCCTTGCGCTCGCGCTCCCAGCGCTTGTCGCGGTCCATGGCGTAGTAGCGGCCGTTTACGCTGGCCACCTTGCCCACCCCGTACTCGCGCATCTTCTGCTCGAGCTGCGCAATGTATTCCGCGCCCGAGCAGGGCGGCGTGTCGCGCCCGTCCATGAAGCAATGCACAAATACACGCTGCAGGCCGTACTCGCGCGCCGTGCGCAGCAACGCGTAGAGATGCTCCAGTTGCGAGTGCACGCCTCCATCGGAGCAAAGGCCGAACAAGTGCAGTTGGCGTCCACCTTCGCGCGCCTGCCGCATCGCCTTGGCGATGGCGGGATTCTTCTGAAATTCGCCGGAGGCAATCTGCATGTCGATGCGCGTGATGTCCATCTGCACAATGCGCCCCGCGCCCAGGTTCAGATGGCCGACTTCGCTGTTGCCCATCTGCCCGTCCGGCAGGCCCACAAAATGGTCCGAGGCCTGAATCAACGTGTTCGGATACTCACGCAGCAATTTGTCGTAAGTCGGCTTGCGAGCCAGCGCA
>Ga0182030_10006058_pt1 | contig 25568 bp, 21 predicted proteins | sample 812S3MmetaG_FD_121299 | JGI IMG/M metagenome (GOLD analysis project Ga0182030, IMG submission 121299) | Permafrost microbial communities from Stordalen Mire, Sweden - 812S3M metaG (Illumina Assembly) | ecosystem: Environmental > Terrestrial > Soil > Wetlands > Permafrost | place: Sweden...
ACCTGCTCATGCGGCTGGACCTGCTCATGCGGCTGGAAATGCTGCCCGGCACCATCGTCCGGCCGCGCGGGCGCGGTGTGCATGGTCGCGGAGGCATGGGCGGGCGGCGCTGCGCCACCATCGGGGCGTGGCCCCGGATGATTGTGAAGCCCGGGACCGGGATGGGCGAAGTCGGCTGCACGTGAGGTCGTCAGGATCTGCGGCCGGCCCCCGTTCTGGGAGGCATGCAGCTCACGCATGCCCTGCGCATGGTCCCGGTGATCGCGCTGCGCGGCGGTCAGCCCGACATGATGTTGACTCATGGCGATACGATCTCGGGCGGTCGGCAGCGCTCGCACGCCACCCTGTCCGCCATTGAAGCTCACGTGCGAACGGCCCCAATGAGGCGCGGGAGCGCTATAGACGTTCACGATGTTGACGTGCCCGAAATTCGCGACCGAGCGGTTGTAGAAGAACGCGCCTCCATGCCAGTAGCCGCCCAGGTAGCCGGCGCCGCCGTAGCCGAAACCGTAATCGATGCCGCCATAGAAGCCCACCTCGGGGCCCCAGTAACCGGCGTTCCACACGTACGACCCATTATCGTTCCAGCCCCAGTATCCGGGCGTCCACAGCAGCCCGGCGACGGGCGGCTGCACCCAGGTCCCGGGTACCCAATAATAGTCCATGCCATCCCAGGCCCAGTAACCCGGCGTCCACAAGTACCCGTCCGAGGGTAGCGGCGGCTGCTCATAAACCGGAATCGGCGGAGGCGCCAGGCTCACCGAGATATTGATATCTACGGCGGCCTGCGCCAGTGCTGAGGCGGCACCGAGCATGAGGATTGGAAGCAAGGCAAGAACTTTGGCGTAGCGCATGGAATACCTCGTCGTTTCGTCACACATCTTAACGTGCCAGCGATACGATTGTTCACATTGTGGGCGCGCGGCGACAACGCCGACAAGGTGATGATCATGGTAGGACTTTCGGCCAACATCAGTATGCTGTTCCGCGAGCTGCCCTTGCTCGAACGCTTCGCTGCCGCGCGCGCAGCCGGCTTTCTGACGGTAGAAATCCAAAATCCCTACATGCATCCGGCGGCAGCGCTGACGCGCGCAGCGCGTGCGGCCGGTGTCGGGGTGATATTGATCAATGCACCGATGGGCGAGGAGCCGCGCACTTTCGGCACTGCAAGCCTGCCCGATCGGGCCGCATTGTTCCGCGCGGAACTGGAACGGGCTGCCGACTATGCCCACACACTCGGCACACCCCTGGTCAACGTGCTGGCCGGGCGCGCCGCGCCAGCGGCTCGGGCAGGCGCGCTGCAGCGACTGACGGACAACCTCGCATGCGCCGCGCAGATTCTGGGTCCGGCGCGGGCGCGCCCGTTGCTCGAGGTGATCAATCCCGTCGATGCCCCCGACTACTGCGTGTCCGATTTCGAATCGGCCGGCGCCGTCCTTGAGGCCAGCGACGCGCGTGTCGGCCTGCAGTTCGACGTCTATCACGCGGCAATGCTCGGCCTCGATCCGGCAGCGGCTTTCATGCGGCAGCTGCCGCGCATTCGTCATGTGCAGTTCGCTGACAATCCGCACCGCCACGAACCCGGGACCGGGCGTCTCGATTTCACCGGCATATTCCGCACGATTCGCGACAGCGGCTATGACGGCTGCGTCGGCGCCGAGTATCACCCGATCGCGGCGACCACGGCAGGCCTGGGCTGGATGCGCGACTACGGTTGGACTTAGGCCGCCGCGCTCTTCAGTGATGATAAAAAATATGCGGCGGCTCGTCCTCGACGTCCGCCAGGTCCGGGGCCGCCACACCTTCGCTGAAATCCACGCGGCGATACTTGCCTGCCACGAACAGTAGCGGCTGGTGTGGCGTGATGCCCTTGTGCAGGTAAATCACCTCACCCAGTACCAGGTAGTGATCGCCCGCCTCGGTAATGCTGTGCGTGCGACAACCTATCGATGCCAGCGCGCCCTCCAGACGCGGACCGGCCGTGCTGTCGACGAAACGGAACGGCGGCGGCGCGGAATCCTTCCAGCCTCCCGCAAAATAAGTGGACAGAGCCTGCTGGTCCTGACGCAGGATGTTGATGGAGAATCGCGTCAGACCCGGCAGGTCCTGCGCAATGCGCGCCTTGCGCGACGGACAGAACAGCATGAGCAAGGGGTCCAGGGACACCGAGGTCACCGAATTGGCGGTCATCGCGTGCACCTGTCCGTAGACCTCCGCAACAATGATCGTCACGCCCGTCGCAAACAGTCCGACCACTTCACGAAATTGCCTGGAATCCAAACTATCTAGTCCTTGGCGGTTGCGATCGGGCCGATTGGCGGGGCAATGCGAGGATGCTTCCCGGCAGTTTACCCACCCGCACCCAAACCCGTCCGGGTTGCAGGTAGACCACTGGATCGGACGCGCGGCATACGCCGCAACTGGGATGCAGCCCCAGCTTTCCCAAGGTGGGATTGTGCGGATGCAGACTGTCCGGAACCGAGACGCGCGCCACAATCGTCGCCAGAAACTGGCTCAGATCGGCCGCCGCGGTACTTACCTGCTCATCCAGCGGCCCGTTCGCGGCGAAAAGCGCCAGGCTGCGGTGCGGCAGGCGACGATCGGCCGCCAGCGCCGGCGCGAAGTACTCCACCTGCGTATGCCTGCGCGTCTCGTGCGGGGTGGCGATGGCGCGCACCGTGACCAGATCCATCAGCACATGGAACTCCACTTTGTCACCAAGATCGACCAGCTCCGCCTGCACCACGGCGACGATGGCATCCTGGGCCGGCACGGTCTGCAGCTGGCTGTCAGTTTCCGGACCCGAACTGCTGATAACCAGCGTTCGCCACGGCCAGTTCGACGATACCTGGGACAGCTGCATCAGCAGTGCCTGGCTGAAGCCGCGATCAGGAGAGGCTGTGAGCCAGGCCGACGGCAGGTGCGTGCGTCGCTCCTCGTGATCCCGATCAATGGCGGGTGCGGCAATCCAGTACCCCAGTTTCTGCGCCAGCGACGGCGCCTGCCGGTCCGGCAGGGGCCCGGCATGGTGGACGAGCATCAGCTCGCCCTGCGGCGGTTGCAACACCAGCATCGGCCGCATATCCGGCGACAGTTCCGTGGCCGGCCCCAAAGTCGCCGCCGGCGTGGCGCCGATACTCGCCGCCACGATCATCGCGCCCACGATCGCGCCAGCCTTGACTCGCAGGCGCGGCGGCGCAAACAGACTGCAGAACCGGGGTCGCACGCTTCATTGTAGTATGCGGCCTTGAGGCAATGTGTTGCCGATGAGGGAGCGTCAATGCAGATTTCCGAAATGTTCGCCGTGGACGGGTACGGTGTGGTCGTGACCGGGGGGGCCAGCGGGCTGGGATTGGCGTACGCCGAAGCGTTGGCGGAAAACGGCGCACGCGTGACCCTCCTGGATCTCAACGCGGCGCAGGTGGCCGAGCAAAGCGCGCGTCTGACTGCAGCCGGACTTGATGTGCGGGGGGGCGCCGTCAACGTCACGGATCACGTGGCCCTGGATGCGGCGATCGATGCGGCGGCCAAACTCTATGGCCGCCTGGACGTGGTGTTCGCAAACGCCGGTGTCGATTCTGGCGCAGGCTTTGTCGATGGCTGGGTCGGGAACGATCGCAAGCGTGTACCCGAGGGCGCGCTCGAAAACTACAGCGACGAACGCTGGAACCGCGTCATCGATGTGAACCTCAATGGCGTATTTGCAACGCTGCGTGCTGCCGCCCGCCACATGCGCCCGCGGCGCTCCGGCCGGATCATCGTCACCACCTCGCTGGCAGCCAACAAAGTCGAACCGGCCATCGGCTCGGCCTATATGGCGGCCAAGGCCGGCGCCTTCCATCTCACACAATGCGTGGCACTGGAACTTGCCGCATACGGGATCACGGTCAATGCGATCGCACCGGGATTCATCGTCACCAATATCGGCGGTGGTCATGCCAAGAAGCCGGAAACCCAGGCCACCGTGGGCAAGTTCATTCCAATGCACCGCGTCGGCTTCCCCGAAGATCTGAAGGGACTCGCGCTGTTTCTGGCCTCACCGGCTTCCGCCTACATCACCGGCCAGCAGATCACGATCGACGGCGGCTGGGGATTGGGCTTCGCGGACTAGATGAACAGCAGCGCGGGCTGTTCCAGTAACTCGCGCAGGGTTTGGATCAAACGCGCGGCATCAAAGCCATCGATGAACCGGTGATCGAAGCTTGATGACAGGTTCATCATGCGCCGGATGGTGATGGCTCCCGCCTGCACCACCGGCCGCTCCACGGCGCGGTTCACCCCGATGATGGCGAGCTCCGGGTGATTGATGATGGGAGTGGAAGCGATGCCGCCGAGCTTTCCGAGGCTGGTCACCGTGATGGTGGAACCGGTGAGCTCGGCCGCTCGCGCGCTGCCATCGCGCGCAGCGGCGCTCAAGCGACGAATCTCGGCACCCAGTTCACGCAGCGACCGGGTTTGCGCATCGCGGATTACCGGCACCTTCAGCCCCTGTGGGGTTTGCACCGCGATGCCCACATGAACGGCGCGGTATTGCACCAGCACCTGGCGCGCCGCCTCAAAGCGCGCATTGCACTGGGGATGGCGCGCCAGAGCCCGGACCAGCCCCAGGATAATGAACGGCAGATAGCTCAGCGCAGCGCCGCCGGCGCCCGCGGTGGCATTGAGCTGCGCGCGCAACGACTCCAGCGCCGTGACATCCACCTCTTCCACGTAGGAGAAGTGCGGAATGCTGTCGGCGCTGCGGCTGACCTGCTCGGCAATAAGCCGGCGCAGCCCGGTCACGGGAATTTCCTGCTCCTCAGGGGCGGCGTCGGAGGCGGGTGCAATGCCCGGCGCGTCAGCCTGCAGCCGCGCGTCAAGGTCACTGGGCACGATGCGGCCATGTGGACCGCTGCCCGCAATGCTCGCCAGGTCGACGCCGGCCTCACGGGCGCGACGGCGAATGGCGGGCGATGTGGCGACGCGCTGCGGGGCTGCCACGACGGGTGCGCGCGCCGCGGCTGCTGGTTCGACGCCGGTTTCAAACACGGCCAGCTCGGCGCCCACGGCCACTCGATCGCCCACCGTACCGGTGGTGCTCAACACACGGCCGGCCACCGGCGCGGGAACTTCGACCGTGGCCTTCTGCGTCAACAGCTCCACCAGGGGCTGGTCCTCCCGGACCTGCTCCCCGGCGGCCACTCTCCAGGCAACTATCTCGGCATCCACCGCGCCCTCGCCCAGGTCCGGAAGCTTGAACACGTAGCGGCTCATGTCGCCTCCATGACTCGGGTAATCGCGGCCGCAATGCGGTCCGGTCCGGGGAAGTATTCCCACTCGAAGGCGTGCGGATAGGGCGTGTCCCAACCGGTCACGCGCTCGATGGGTGAGAGCAGATTCCAGAAGCACGCTTCCTGGACCGAGGCGGAAAGTTCGGCGCCAAAGCCGCTGAAGCGGGTGGCTTCATGGACGATCACACAGCGGCCGGTCCGATTCACCGATGCGCACAGCGTATCGGTATCCAGCGGTGCGAGCGTGCGCAGGTCGATGATCTCGGCATCCACACCGCTGCGCGCGACCGCCGCCTGGGCTACATGCACCATGGTCCCATAGGCCACAACAGTCACCTGTGAGCCCGAGCGCACGATTTCGGCACGGGACAAGGGCACGCGGTAGTGCCCCGCCGGCACGTCCCCCTTGGGGTGGGTGCTCCATGGTACCGCCGCTTTTTCCGGCTCGCCGTCAAACGGTCCGCTGTAGATGCGTTTGGGCTCGAAGAAGATCACCGGGTCCGCATCCTCGATCGCGCTGATCAGCAGCCCTTTCGCGTCGTAGGGGTTTGAAGGCATGACGACCTTGATGCCGCAGACATGGGTGAAGATGCCTTCGGGACTTTGAGAGTGAGTCTGGCCGCCGCGGATGCCGCCGCCGCACGGCATGCGCACCGTCACGGCGGCATGAAATTCACCCGCCGTCCGGTACCGCAGCCGCGCCAGTTCGCTGACGATCTGGTCAAAGGCCGGATAGGCGTAGTCAGCAAACTGGATTTCGACCACCGGCTTCAGTCCATGCACGCCCATGCCGATTGCCGCCCCGACAATACCGCCCTCGGCGATCGGGGTGTCGAGCACCCGCTGCTCGCCGTACTTGCGCTGCAGGCCGTCAGTGCAGCGGAACACGCCACCGAAATAGCCGACATCCTGGCCCATCAGCACGACGTTGGCATCCCGCTCCAGCATCACGTCCAATGCGGAGTTGATCGCCTGGATCATGTTCATCTGCGGCATCGTGACTTCCGCGGACTCAAATGGGGGTCGCATCCTTGGTGGCGGCGACGAGTTCCCGGTCGAGCTGCTGACGCTGGCGCAGCAGATGTGGCGGCATGGTCGCGAACACATCTTCAAACATCGTGCGCGGGTCCAGGCGCGGACCATCGGTCATGGTGCCGGAACTCTGCGCCTGCTTCCAGCACTCGAGCACATGCGCCTCCAGTTCCGCGACCAGCTGCTCATGGCGCTGCGCCGACCACTCCCCGAGCGCAATCAGGTGCTGTTTGAGGCGCTCGATCGGATCACCCAGCGGCCATGCCTGCCAGTCATCCTTCGGCCGGTAGCGCGCCGGATCGTCACTGGTTGAATGCGCGGCGGCGCGATACGTCACCGACTCGATCAGCGTCGGTCCACCGCCGCGGCGCGCGCGCTCGGCGGCCCAGGCGGTGACCGCGTGCAGCGCCAGGAAATCATTGCCATCGACACGGATCCCGGCAATGCCGTAGCCGGGGCCGCGCGCCGCAAAGCTGCGCCGCTCGCCGCCGGCAAGGCCCTGGAAACTGGAAATCGCCCATTGGTTGTTGACGATGTTGAGAATCACCGGCGCGCGATACACGCTCGCAAAGGTCATGCCGTAATGAAAGTCCGCCTCGGCACTGCTGCCCTCGCCGATCCATGCCGCAGCGATGCGGTCCTCCCCCTTCAGGGCCGAGGCCATCGCCCAGCCGACGGCCTGCGGGTACTGGGTGGCGAGGTTGCCCGAAATGGAGAATATATTTCCCGACACCCAGTGATACATGACCGGCATCTGGCGGCCCTTGCACATGTCGCGGGTGTTCGACAGGCACTGGCACATGAGTTCGACGAGGCTGTGGCCGCGGGTAATATGCAGCCCCTGGTTGCGATAGCCCGGGAACAGCATGTCATCCGGCCGCAGTGCCATGGTCTGGGCAATCGAGACCGCCTCCTCGCCCAGCGAGCGCAGGTAGAACGAGATCCGGCCCTGGCGTTGGATCGTTTGCATGCGCTGGTCAAACAGTCTCGTCAGCAGCATGTGGCGCAGGCCCACCTGCAGTTCGTCGGGTTCAAGGTGCGGATTCCAGGGGCCAACGGCCACGTGCCGTTCGTCCAGTACCCGCACCAGGCCGGTGGCCAGGAACTCGGTATCGGTGAATGCAGCCATGACCTCCGGCCGTGCCAATGCACCGGGCGGGGAGATCTGCAGATAGCTGAAGTCGGGAGTCTGGCCCGGGCGGGCCGGAGGGTGCGGGATATGCAGTCGCGAGACCCTCGTCATGGCCGCTTCACACCGGGGTCAGCCATCCGAAGCGGTCCGGCGTGACGCCGCGCTGTACGTCCACCAGCGCCGCACGCAGTGCCTGGGTCACGCGCCCCACGCCGCCATCGGCGACACGGATTTCGCGACCCTGCCAGATCAGGGTGCCGACTGCGGCGAGCACCGCGGCCGTACCCGACAACACCGCTTCGCCGTTGCCGACCCACTCCAAAGTCTCCTCCACCGTGACGATGCGCTCCTGCACGGTGTAACCCATCTCGCGGGCCAGCGTCAGCAGCGAGTCGCGGGTGACGCCATGCAGGAAAGTCGAGTCGAGGCTGCGGGTGAGGATCTGACCGTCACGCACCAGCAGGAAGTTGGCCGCACCGGTTTCCTGCACCTCGCCGCCGGGGCAGAACAGCACCTGGTCGGCCTGGTACTCCCGGCGCGCGGCCAGCGTCGGCCCCAGGGCCGCCGCATAGTTGCCCCCGGTCTTGACCATACCCAGATGCGGCGCCGAACGCGGTGCGGGTTCCATCATGATGCGCAGCGGTTTCATCCCGCCCGCGAAATAATCCCACACGGGGCTCGCCATCACGACCAGCGTGGCCTGGTCGGCCGGGGTCGCCGCAGCACCGATGTTCGCAGTCGTGCCGAACAGCAGCGGTCGCAGGTACAGCGAGCCGGGCGACTCCGGAACCTCGGCGCGACTGCGATCGATCAGCGCCAGCACCATGCCGCGCACCAGGCTCGCGTCCGGCTCGGGCAATACCAGCAGGCGTGCGCTCTGCCGCAGTCTTTCCACATGACGGTCCAGGCGAAAGACATGCGTGCCGCCATCGGCGCGCCGATACGCCTTGAAGCCCTCAAAACAGGAACTGCAATAGTGCAGCGCGTGGGCCCCCGGATGTAGCGACAAGGCACTCATCGGCGTCAGCTCAAATGCCGACCAGGCGCCATTCTTATAGGTGGCGACAGCCATCAGATCGGTAAACACGCTGCCGAAGGGCGCGGTACGTGGGTCAGGTTTGCTCATGAGGGAATTATAGGGGAATAGCGCCGCGATTGGCCGCTTCCCCCGCCCAGACCGGCAACTTCCGGCACTGAATCGCTGTGGTCGGGCAAAAAGCCCCCGGCCTGACGCGTCCACAATGTCTCGTAGAGGCCCCCGGCCGCCAGTAACTGTGCATGCGGACCGTCCTCGACGATTTGCCCGCCATCGAACACCAGGATACGGTCAAGGTGCGCAATGGTGGACAGCCGGTGTGCCACCACCAGTACCGTGCGGCCGCGCATGAGATCAGCCAAGGTTTCCTGAATAGCCTTTTCGGTCACTGAATCCAGGCTGGAGGTCGCCTCATCGAGGATCAGGATCGGCGCGTTCTTCAATACCACCCGCGCAATGGCGACGCGCTGGCGCTGGCCGCCGGAGAGCTTGATGCCGCGCTCGCCCACCAGCGCCGCGTACCCGCCCGGGACGTTCTGGATGAAGTCATGGGCGTGGGCCCTGCGCGCCGCCGCGATGACCTCCTCATCACCCGCCCCCTGTCGTCCGTAGCGGATGTTTTCCATCAAGCTGCGGTGAAACAAACTCGGCTCCTGTGGAATCAGGCCCAGATGCGCATGCAGGGACTCCTGGGTGATCTGGCGCACATCGGTGCCGTCGATCAGCACGCGGCCGGATTGCGGTTCGTAGAGACGCAGGATCAGGCTCACGAACGTGGATTTTCCCGAACCGGAATAACCCACCAGGCCCACGCGCTGCCCGGGCGGAATGCGCACCGACAGATCATCGAACACGCTCGCGCCGCCTTCGTAGGCGAATTTCACGTGCTGCAGCTCGATCGCGCCACGGGTGATATGGGCCGGTTTTGCGCCGGGCAGATCGATGATTTCATGGGGCCGGATAATGGTGTGCACACCATTCGTGACATTGCCGACGTACTCGAAGAAATCCAGGAAGCGCCGACTGAGATTGCGCGCCTCGTTGATGATGAGCAGCGCCGTGGTCGCGGCCATGACGAATTCCGCGACGCTGATGACACCGTGGCTCCACAGCAGCAACGCGTAAAACAGTGCGCCAATCTTCAGGATCAGGGCGGCGCTGAACTGAAACCAGCGCACCCGCTCGGAGTAGTGATTGGAGCGCTGGATGGTCAGCAGCTCATGTTTCAGCTGCCGGTCCAGGTAACGGCGCTCAAATCCCAGGCGTGCAAACAGGCGCGTATTGGTGAGGTTCGTGACGGCATCCACCACCTTGCCCGTGGTGTCGCTGCGCGCCGCGGCGGCGGTCACCGCGAAGGGCCGGGCCCGTACGGCCAGAAACCACGACAGACTCACGAAACACGCGGCCCACACCCCGACGAACACGGCCAGACCCGGATACGCCGACCAGAGCACCACCGTCGCCACGACGAACACGATGGCCATGGGCCAGAAATCAAATATCACGGCCCACACGGTCTGGGACACGCCCAGCGAGGTCTCGCTGATCCGGTGCGCCAGCGCGCCGGCGAAGTCGTTATGCATGTATCGATGCGAGTGATGCTGCAGATAGGCGTACAGCGCCCGGGTCACGGCGTGCCGTTGCCGCGGACCCACCGTGACCTGGCAGTAGCCAGCGGCGCGACTGGCGAGCACCTCGACCACGGCCAGGCCGATGAACAGCATCAGAGGATGCAGCAGCGGACCGGTCAGCACCGGGCCGGCCGCATGCCCGCCGGTCACGGCGCGGATGATTCGCGCCATGGCGTAGGGAATCAGGATGCCGCAGGTCGAGTTGACCGTCTCGAACAGCAGCATTGCGCTGTACCACCAGCGGAATTCCCGCAGAAAATAACCCACAAATCGCAACGGTGTCGCCGGCAGAGCCGGGGCATCCGGGGCGCGCGTAAATGGGGTGGCGGCGGTCATGGATCGGTCTCAAGTGTAGTGCAATGCGCCATCACAACCAGCGGGGTGCGGCAACGCACGTTAGTCTTGCAGATTGTATATACAACCATATACGATTGGGCGTGACCGGCACACCTCTGTACGAGCGCATCAAGTCTCTCATCCTCACGCAGATCGGCAGCGGTAGCTGGGCCGTGGGCCAGCGTATCCCCTCGGAGAATGAGCTGGTGCGCCGGGTCGGGGCCTCACGCATGACCGTGAATCGCGCCTTGCGCGAGCTCACCGCTGCCGGGTATCTGGTGCGGCTACAAGGCGTGGGCAGCTTTGTCGCGCAGCGGCGCGAGCCGGGGGACGCGCTCGCCATTCGCGACATCGCCGATGAGATTCGCGACCGCGGTCACCTGCACGCGGTGCGCGTCATCACCCTGCAGCGCTGCATCGCCACCGCGCGGCTGGCGACGCACTTCAATCTGCACCGCGGCCATGAGTTGTTCCACTCTCGCCTCGTGCACCTCGAAAACGGCCTGCCCCTCCAACTGGAGGACCGCTACGTTAATCCCGCCGTGGCACCCGGGTACATGGCGCAGGACTATGCCGCCATCACACCGGCTGCCTACCTGGCGCAGATCGCGCCGCTGCAGAGCGTCGAACACATCATGCTGGCGGCCCGTCCCGATAGCGCCACGGCCCAGCTGCTGCGGATGGACGCCACGGAGCCGTGCCTGGTACTGCGTCGACGCGCCTGGACGCCGCGCGCGGTCCTCACCGCCGTGACCCTGTCGCATCCGGCCTCAAGATTTGAACTGCGCTCTCAACCTGCGCCGCGCAGCAGCGCCGACGCCCGATCCAGCTGATCGCAGTAGTTGCTCAGGGCCGCCGCAGTGCGCCGCGAGTATTCCTCGGCCGTCTGCCACTGGCTTGCCTCGATCGCCTCGCGCACGCCCGGAAGTGTCTTCGCGCCGTAACCGGTCAACAGGCCCGGGGCATAGATCAGATTGGTGTACCAGCTGCGACCCGGCAATCCCTGCGGATCGGTCAATGCGCGCTCCAGGCCGCGCAGCAACGCGTTGACCTGCGCGGTGCGCTCCGCGGGGAGCGTACCCCCGGTGGCAAACTGCGCCGCGTATGCCGCATCAAATGCCCGCGCCGAGCCGTTCAGTCGCGTGACCGCGTTGTCCAATGCAGTGAAGTCCAGGAACGGGACGGGAGGTTCGGACTTGGGTGCCAGCAGGGGCCGGGTGGGGTCGGCAGCCAGCTCAAACACGCGCGCATCGATCATGGATTGCAGGTCCGCGGCATGCTTGCGCCGGGCATCGGCGAGCGCATGCAGTTGGTGAACATAGCCGTCAATGCGCTGCGCTACGGTGCCGGCCTGCTGCGGCAGCAATAGCGCGTCGGCCACGCGCAGCATCAGCCGCCCATTCGTCTGTGCGAGCGCCACGCCGTACTTGAAGTCCGGGTCACCGAAACGGACGTAGTGATCGAACGTGTCGTAGCGGGAATGATAGACGCCGGACTGGTCGGCTTCACCGCCGAATTCCACGGACAGGGTCGCGATCCCCAGATGCTGCAGGAAGGGGCTGAAGTCCGAACCCGACCCCAAAGCCTCCAGCAGCAGGTCGCCACTCCCGCCCGCCGCATCGGCGGCGGCCCGCGCATCCGGATCGCCCATGCCGCCCGCCGGATCGGCGAGCGTACGGGCCCGCAAGCGCGCCTGCACGCTGACGCCCGTTTCGGGATCCGTGACCGCGGCAGCCACCTGATTCAACAGATGCTGCAGCGAATCGCTGCCGCCGGCGCTGAGGAAACCGCGCCCGTTCTCGTCCGAATTCAGGTAAAGCACGGCCTTGGCCTGCAACTCCTTTGCATGCGTCTCGACCCATTCCGTGGAGCCGAGCAGCCCGGGCTCTTCGCCATCCCAGCTGGCATAGATGAGGCTGCGCTTCGGACGCCAGCCCGTTTTGAGCAGACCGCCGATAGCGCGTGCCTCGGCGAGCTGCGCGATCACGCCGGCCAGCGGATCCCATGCCCCTTCCACCCAGCCGTCATGGTGATTGCCGCGAATCACCCATTCGTCCGGAAAATCGGCGCCCTTGATGGTCGCGATCACATCGTAAATCGGTTTCAGCCCCCAATCCGACTTCACCAGCAGATGCACTTTGGCGGCTCCGGGACCTAGGTGATAGGTCAGGGGAAGCGCGCCACGCCAAGCCGCAGGTGCCACCGGACCGCCCAGGGCCGCGAGAATCGGTTGGGCATCGGCCCAGGAAATCGGCAGTACCGGGATCTTCATCAGCGATGGCGCGTCCTTGATGGCCAGGCGCGTCGCGCCCGGCGTTGCACCCACCCCCGGTGTCAGGGGATCCCCCGGATAGACCGGGATGTCCGCGACCGACCCGCGCTGAATACCATTGGCCGGCCGCCAACCCCCCGCCGGGTAAGCATCACCGACCGCGTAGCCATCCTCATGAGGATCCGAGTAGATCAGGCAGCCGACCGCGCCGTGTTCATGGGCGAGCTTGGGCTTCAGGCCACGCCAGCCGCCGCCGTATCGGGTCAGCACGATCTTGCCGGAGACGCTGACGCCGCGGCGCGCCAGCTCCAGGTAGTCCGCGTCCGTGCCGAAATTCACGTAGACCACTTCCGCCGTAACATCACCGTCGGCGCCATAGACGTTGTATGCCGGCAGGGCCCCGGCAACAGCGCTGCCCGCGTCACCGGCAATCGGCGGCTCGATCAGCTGGGCCACGTGCTGCGTCGGGGCCACCAGTTCCACGCGCTCCTGCAGCGGTGTCGGATACAGCACCTGGAATGTTTCGATGCGCACATTCCAGCCCCACGAGGCGAGCAGGTCCCGCACTTTTTCCGCATTCCTGCGGTCATGGGGTGAGCCGACATTATTGGGCGCCGCCGCCAGATCTTTCAGCCAGCCGCGCAGATCGGCGGAGAGGATGCTTGCGTCGAGCTGCTTTTCGAGGCTCAGTTCCGCACTGCCGCCGGGTGAGTCAAATCCGATCAGGCCATCCGCGGCGGCGCCCAGGGCGGGCATCGCCAGCAGCACGCACGCGAAGGTAGACCACCGAAGCTTGCTTTGCATGAGGCTGCTCAATCAATCAGACGCTGGGAAAGATAAACGAATTCGAGCGCCAGCCGGCGGGCGCGTTCACGCAGGTCCGCCGCGGCCGAATGGCCGCCCTCCGTGTTCTCGTAGTACAGGAACGGCATGTGCAGCGAGGCGAGTTTCGCCGCGTATTTGCGGGCGTGTCCGGGGTGGACGCGATCATCCTTGGTGGAGGTGAGAATGAAGACTTCCGGATAATCCTTGGCGTATTTCAGATTCTGGTAGGGCGACATTTTCGCAAGCCAGGCGCGCTCCAGTGGCACCTGCGGCGAGCCGTATTCATCCACCCACGAAGCGCCCGCCAGCAGTTTATCGAAGCGCAGCATGTCCAACAGCGGGACCTGTACGACGGCCGCGTGAAACAGCTCGGGCCGCTGCGTGAGCATGACGCCCATGAGCAGGCCGCCATTGGAGCCGCCTTCGATCCCGAGGCGGCGGGTGGAGGTGATACGGCGCGCAATCAGGTCTTCCGCGACCGCAATGAAGTCATCGTAAACTACCTGTCGATGAGTCTTCAGCCCCGCCTCGTGCCAGGCCGGACCAAACTCCCCACCGCCGCGGATATTGGCCAGTACGTACACTCCGCCTTGTTCCAGCCACAGTTTCCCGGTGGTCCCGAGGTAACTGGGGAGCATGGACACATCGAAGCCGCCATAGCCATACAGCAGCGTCGGCGCCGCGCCATTCGCCACGAAGTCCTTCGGCCGGACCACGAAGTACGGCACCTGGGTCCCGTCTTTTGAAGTCGCGATAAGCTGCTCCACCGTGAAGCGTGCGGCTGCAAACTTCGGTGTCAGGCTCTTGCTTGGCGTGGCGGTGAGGGTTGATACCGCCACGTGGTACAGCGTCGCCGGCTGCAGGAAGTCTTCATATGTGACGAATGCCGTGTCGCTGTGCTCATCGCTGGTCGCGATGCCGACTGAACCATTTGCGGGCAGCGCAATATCGCTGGGCAGCCAGTTCTTGCCATCAAACTGCAGGCGCAGCAACCGGCCCTTCACATTGGAATACAGCGCGACCAGCACCCCACTGTGCGTGATCGCGACCTGTTCGATCGAGTCGCGCGGCCCGGGCACCAGGACCTTGCGGATCGCAGGCGTCGCGGATGCGACTGCCGCCACCGGCATCGACAGCAGCGAGCCGGTCTTGAAGAATTGTCCACTGATCTGCCAATCCTGGCTTATGCGGAACAGCAATTCGCCATGGCTGATGCCTTGCAATTCAACTTTCGGCGGCAGCGTCATCGGTTGCAGCGGGCCGGGCCCGACTAGAAGGTAGTTGCTGCTGAAGAAGGTCCTGGCGCGCACGATGACCAGCAGATGTTCGCCCCGATCACCTTCGATCCGGCCCGGGCTGACCAGCACGTCGTGGGGCTCGCCACGGTAGGTTTCGCGTGCCTGGGACAGCTGCTGCCCGCGCTGCCACTCCTTGACGACATAAGGATAGCCAGATTCGGTGAGCGAGCGGTCACCGAAGTTTGTGGCCACCAGCAAAGTGTCGGCGTCCTTCCAGCTCACGTCTGATTTGGCTTCGGCGAGCGTAAAACCATCCGCCACGAAACTGCGGGTGCGTTGATCAAATTCGCGCACCACTTTGGCATCCTGTCCGCCATCCGACAGGCTGATCAGGCAGCGCGGACCGTTGTCGGGCTGGCAATCCACGCCCTTGTAGACCCAGTTGCGTCCTTCGGTCCTCGCCAGCGCATCCACGTCCAGCAGCGTTTCCCACTGTGGCGTGGCCGTCTCGTACGAAGCCAGCGGCGTGCGGCGCCACAGGCCCCGGACATGCTGGTCGTCCTGCCAGTAGTTGTAGACAAAGCCGCCACGCAGCGCGCCGTAGGGAATGCGGCTGCGATCCTCCAGGATGGCCAGCGCCTGTTGGTAGGACTGCTCATAGCGGGCATCTCCCGTGAGCCGCTGCAGCGAGCGCGTGTTCTGCTGCTGCACCCATTCCAGCACGCGCTTGCCCTCGATGTCTTCCAGCCACAGAAACGGATCGGCGCCGGCGACAGCCAGGCCAAGGGAAGCTATGGCTGCCAGCACGGGTTCATCTCCATCGAAGCCGGAAGGACTCACCAGATGTGTACGCGCTGGTCGGGCGGCAGGTACATCTTATCGCCCCGCTTGAGGCCAAAGGCGCTGTAGAAGGCGTCCTGATTGCGCAATGGTAGCGAGCCACGCGCAGCGTACGGGGAGTGCGGATCGGACTTCAGGTACACGATCTGTTGTTTGTCCCGCACCTTGCCCGCCCAAACCTGTGCGAACGCCAGGAAGAAGCGCTGGTCGCCCGTGTAGCCGTCAATCACCGGCGCCTCGTGACCCTTCAGCGTCAGACGGTACGCCTTGTAGGCAACCGCCAGACCGGAGTTGTCGGCGATGTTCTCGCCCAGGGTCAGGTTGCCGTTGATGTGATAACCGGGCAGCGCCTCGAAGGCGGCATATTGGGCCACCAGCGCCGCGGTCTTGGCCGCGAAACGCTCATGGTCCTGCTTGGTCCACCAGTCACGCAAATTGCCGCTGGAATCAAACTGACTGCCCTCGTCGTCAAATCCATGGCTCATCTCATGACCAATCACGGCGCCGATGGCGCCGTAGTTGGCGGCATCGTCGGCCTTGGGATCGAAGTTCGGAGGCTGCAGAAAGGCCGCCGGGAATACGACCTCGTTCAGATCGGGCCGGTAGTAGGCATTGATCGTCTGCGGGGTCATCTGCCATTCATCATGGTCGACGGGCTTGCCCAGTTTGCCAAGCTGATAGGCAAATTCGAACGCGTTGGCACGCATCACATTGCCGATGAGATCGTCGCGCCGCACCACCAGGCCGCTGTAGTCGCGCCAGTGGTCCGGATAGCCGATCTTGCGGCGCAATTTTGCGAGCTTCTCCAATGCCTGTTTCTTGGTGTCCGGACCCATCCAGTCCAGCGAATTCACATCCTGTCGATAGGCCGCAAGCAGATTGTCAACCAGCTTCTCCATGCGGCCCTTGGTGTCCGGTGGAAAGTACTTACCGACATACAGCCTGCCGAGGCCCTCGCCGATCGAGCCATCCACCAGCTCCACCCCGCGCTTCCAGCGCGGCCTGATCGACACGGTACCGCGCAGATCCGTGCCGTAGAACTGGAAGTTCGCGTCCACAAATCGCTTCGGCATGTATCCGGCATAGCTGACGATCAGATGCCAGCGCAGATAGCTCTTCCACACGGCAAGCGGTTCCTCGCGCACCATGGCGCCAAAGGCCTTGAAATAGCTGGGCTCACCAACGATGAGATAATCAGTCTTACCGGTGATGCCGGTATCATCCAGGTACGCCTGCCACTTATAGCCGGCCGTATGCGCATCCAAGGTGTGCAGCCTGATCTTGTTGTAGGTCTTGACCGGGTCGCGCAATGCCGTGCGCGTCCATTGCGCCTTGGCCATGCGGGTCTCCAGGGCCAGGACCGACTTGGCCTGCGCCGCGGCGTCGGGTTGACCGGCGAGGGTCATCAGTTTCTCGATCGCCTTCAGGTACAGACCGCGGATTTCCACCAGTCGCGCGTCATCGTCCTTGATGTAGTAGTCGCGGTCCGGCATCCCAAGTCCGTCCTGATCGACGCCGGCCGCATTGTGCGTCGTGTCACGGACATCCGGACCGACACCGACGCCGTAGGGTGTGGAGACACCGATCCGCTCCAAATGCGCAAACAGGGCGGGCAGTTCACTTTTTGACACTACCGCGTCAATGCGCGCCAGCTCGCCCGCAAGACTGCCGAGGCCGGCCGCCTCCACCGCCGCCTCGTCCATGAAACTGGCATACAGGTCACCAATTTTGTGCGCCTCCGATCCGGCAGGATCCCGGGTGCTGTGCGCAGCGCTGTCGATGAGCCCGTGCAGTTGATCAAGACTCTTGTCGAGCAGCTCGGAGGCGATCGAGACGCTGGAGCGATCATCCGGAATGGGCGTATTTTTCAGCCAGTGGCCATTCGCGTATTGGTAAGCATCGTCCTGCACGCGCACCGACTTGTCCATGGCCGCCAGATCCAGGCCGGAGGTCAGGGCCGGCGGCTTGCCGGCGGACAACTGTGCCTGGGCGTTGGCGCTTACCAGCGCCAGTGCCAGTGCCAATGCGGCGCCGACGCAGCCGCGCGGGTCAAACGCTCGGTAATATATGGAAAAACGCGTCAATTCTTCAGTTCCGGGTTCGTAGGATGGATCTGTGGCTGCTGCCGACTTGTTACCGTTGATTATAGCGGCACCGTTCGCGCCACGCGCAAAACGGGCGCACCGCCGCTGTCCATGCGCCAAGATAGTGCTTAATTGTGACCAATCCTGCACTGCATCGCAGAACCGTGCGCGCCTGCAGTTCGTGCATCGCATCACCGTGCAATTGCGATCGTCCTCTCAGCGACAAAGTTCCACATCAGGTAGTTTCGGCGCGGTTCCGAGCCTGATAGATTTACCTCACGCATGACAGTATCCAAGAACTGGACTTTTCCTGCCGCTCTGCAACCTCGGCCAGAGCAGGTTCCGTTCGACCTGCGATCGGCCCTGCAGTCGGTGGTCATGGTGCACGCGGAAATCCCCGAGGCCGCCTTCACCGCGCCCCTGTTGGGCACCGAGCGCATCGGCAGTGGCGTAGTCATTGGCGATGACGGCATGGTGCTCACCATCGGCTACCTGGTCACCGAAGCGCGCAACGTCTGGCTGTCCACCCATAACGGCCGTGCCGTACCCGGACATGTGGCCGGCTACGACCAGACTTCCGGCTTTGGCCTGGTGCAGCCCCTCGGGGACCTCGGCGTCCCGGTCCTGCAGCGCGGCTCCTCGGCCGGCCTCGATGTCGGCGCCAACGCCATTGTCATCGGTCATGGGGGCCTTGCGCATTCACTGAACGTTCATGTCACGGCCCGGCGGGAATTCGCCGGGCACTGGGAATACCTGCTGGACGATGCAATATTCACCGCGCCGGCCCACCCCCAGTGGGGCGGCACGGCGCTGGTGGGCACCGATGGGCTGCTGCTGGGAGTCGGCTCGTTGCTGGTGGAAGAGTCCACCCGCGACGAAACCTTCGACGCCAATCTGTTTGTTCCGGTTGACCTCCTCGATCCGATCCTGGACGACATGCTGCAGGCGGGCCGGCCCCTGCAGACGCCGCGGCCCTGGCTGGGCATGTACGCCACCGAGCAGCACGGCCGGCTGGTGGTCGGCGCGCTGGCGCAGGACGGGCCCGCACATCGTGCGGGTGTTCGGGTGAATGACGAAGTCACCGCGGTGGCCGGACGCGGTGTGGCGGGCCTTGCGGATATGTTCCGCAAGGTCTGGAGCATCGGGCCGGCCGGTGCGGAGATTCCCCTCACGCTCACCCGGGGTGAGCGCACCTCACAGGTGCGCGTGCATTCCGCCGACCGCTACGACTATCTGCTGAAGCCGCAGCAGCACTAGAAGTGCGGGGCGCCGCCGGCGCCGCGGATCGCTCGCGGATCAGCTGGCGGGTCCTGACAGGCAGGTCTTCATGAAGGCCTTGCGATCGTCGCCCTTCAGGGACTTGGTCGTCGCATCCGCGTTGCAGGTCTTCATCTTCTGCTGTTGCGGCGTGAGCGCCTTGGCCGCGGCGGGGGCGCCAGCGGCTGACAGACACGACTTCATGAAAGCCTTGCGGGCATCGCCGGCAAGTTTCTGGTCCCCCGCCTGGGCGTTGCAGGTCGTCATCTTGTTTTGCTGGGCGTTATCGGCGTGGGCGCCGACCGACATTCCCAACGCCAGTACAACCATGGCCGTCGCGGTTTTCATGATACGCATCGAAAGTACTCCTACGGACTTCAAGTGGGATTGATCTGCCAATTCTAGCAACGCGCCGCATTCAGCACGCGCAGCAGGGCCTCGACTACCCGCGTTACATCACTGTCGCGCATGTCGGCAAACAGCGGCAGCGTCAGGATATTGCGCCCGACGAACTCCGCGATCGGGAAGTCCCCGGGTTTGAATCCCCGACGCCGGTACAGGGCGAACAGGTGAATGGCCGGATAGTGCACCCCGGTGCCGATTCCCATGGCATGCAGTTGTTCCATGACCTGTGCGCGGGAGATGCGCAGATTTTTCTCCGGCAGTACAACCTGAAACATATGCCAGTTGCTGTTCGCAAAATCCGCCAGGGGTAGCTGCAGCCCCAGGTCAGTGGCGCCGCAAGCACTGAAATGCTCGAAGTACAGGCGCGCCAGCTCAACCCGCCGGGCATTGAATTGCGCCAAGTGGGGCAGCTGGCCCAATCCGACGCGCGCCGCGACATCGGTCAGGTTGAACTTGCCGCCCGCAATCTCGACTTCCATGCCATCGAAGCCGCTGCGCATCACGCCCTGCAGACGATATTGCTCTGCCAGGCGCGCCTCGCGCTCGTCATTGAGCACCAGGCAGCCGCCCTCGATGGTCGTGATGTTCTTGTTCGGGTGGAAACTGAAAGATGACAGGTCGCCAAACGACCCGATGGTGCGCCCGTGATCGCGGCTGCCGATGGACTGCGCGGCATCCTCTACCACCCGCAGGCCATGGCGGTGCGCAATGGCGTACAACTGCTCCCGGTCCACCGGCAGTCCCGCCAGATCCACCGGCAGCAGCGCGCGCGTGGCCGGCGTGATCGCCTCCTCGATGCGCTCCAGATCGATATTGCGGGTGAGCGGATCGATGTCTACAAACCGCGGGGTCGCGCCGACAGCCAGGATCACATTGCTCGTGGCCACCCACGACAACGGCGTCGTGATGACCTCGTGCCCGGGCCCGACGCCCGCAATACGCAGGCCGATTTCCATGGTGCCGGTGCCCGAATTGAATGCCCGTACCGGACGTCCGCCAAAGTAATGGCTCAAGGCGGCCTCGAAGGCCTTCACCTGCGGACCGGAGGTAAGCCACCCGGAGCGCAGCACTTCGCTTACCCCCTGGATGGTCGCCTCATCGATGCTGGGCCGGGTCATGGGCAGGTAGTTGGGCGGTGGCGCGCTCATGAGTGCTGCAACCTCGCCAGTGTGATCACTCCGGCGCAGATCATCGCGATGCCGGCAAGTTTGCCCACGCTCAACGCCTCGCCAAACAGCAACGCGGCGGCGAAGGCGTTGACCACATAGCCGATGGAAAGCATGGGATAGGCAACGCTGACTGGAACGCGCGAGAGCGCTCCGAGCCAGACCACGACACTGACGCCATAGCAGGCCAACCCCACCCACAGCGGCACCGCGCCCAGCAGCTGGATGACCGATGACCAGGATATCTGGCCGGAATCGGCGACCAGTTCACCACTGTGTCGGGTCGCCGCTTTCAGCAGCAGCTGCGCGGTGGCATTCAGGAGCACACCGCCCAGCAGCAGGCACCATGTCAGCCACGTCATCGCCGACTCACGATGTAGGACTTCGGTGAGTTGGCGCGAATGACCATCGGGAATCCCTCGCTGCGCATCTGCTCATAAGTCTTCCGTTCTATCACGGCCAGTGCCTGCGCGCTGTCGCGCCACCGTGGCGCGAAGTCCGCCAGGCTCGCGATCGACCGGTTGGGCTCAAGGGTCTGGCCAAAGTCCAGCTCGCCGCGGTAATCAACCAGCGTCACGGGGTGTCTCAAATAAAATGTCAGGCTCTGATCATACGTGCGCACGCTGTACACCGGTACACCCTGGCGCAGGGAAACGGGCAGCTGCGCATAGAGCGCCGACCCCGAGTAGAGCGGTGCCACGATCGCCGCCGCCCACAGCGCACCCGCCCAGGTGGCGAAGCCGGCCACGCCGACTGCCAGCGTCGGGCGGATGCCATCGGGCCGGACCCGCCATGCCGCGATGCCGCCGCCCAGGCTGCAGGCGCCCATCAGAATCAGCGCGGGTCGAATGTGGATGAAGTACGGCGCCGTGTGCGGGTCGTACAGGATGGTCTCATACAGAATACGCGGCAAAAACGCGGCGCCGAGCAGCAGCAACACACCCACCACCGTCATTCCCGCGCCCGTGGCGCGCAGATCAGCGTTCAGGCGCACCGTGGGAGAGGTCGCCATCAGCAGCGCCAGTGCCGGAAACATCGGCAGGATGTAGGAGAGCAGCTTGGAGTCGGAGGCGGAAAAGAAGACGAAGATCACGACACACCAGATCCAGGCAAACCGGCGCGCGTCGAAGCCCGGACGCGCGATGGTGCCACGCCAGTCCGCACACAGCGAACGCAGTGCCGGCACCAGCCACGGCAGGATACCTGCGACCAGTATCGGAATGAAGAACCACCACGGCTGGTAGCGATCCTCGATCTTCGTCAAGAAGCGCTGGAAGTGTTCGCGCACGAAGAAGAACTGAAAAAACTGCGGTAACCGGTGCTGGATCAGGATCAGCCATGGCAGACACAGCAGAGCGAAAAGTGCCGCGCCGCGGCCGAGCAGCAAGCGACGCCACGGCGCCGGATCTCGCTGCAGCGTCGAGTAGACGATGAGCGTGAACAGCGGCAGGACACCGGCGATCAGGCCCTTGGTCAGAAAGGCCCCGGAAATTCCCGCCCAGCTCAACAGCATCCAGCCCTGCCAGCGCTCGCTGCGCTGCGCATTGCAGAATCCGACCAACGTCAGCGTCATGTACAGCGTCAGGCTCATGTCCAGGAGCAGCTGCTGCCCCAGCAGCACGAACAGCAGCGAGCTGCCGAGCATGATGGCTGCGCGCGCCGCGGCCACCCCGCCCCACTGGCGCCGAATCATCGCCCACAGGGCAGCCACCGTCGCCAGGGCACACAGGCCCGTGTACAGCCGCGCCGCCCAGGCATTCTGGCCGAACAGCGCCTCGCTGATCGCGGTGGCCCAGTACTGCAGCGGCGGCTTCTCGATATATACCAGGCCGTTCAGATGCGGAATGACCCAATCCCCACTGGCCAGGATTTCGCGCGGAATCTCCGCGTAGCGGCCTTCGTCCGGATTGAACAGGCCCCTGAAGCCAAGGCCGATCAGCCAGATCGCGGCACATGCGGCGAACAATACCCCCAGCCATCGCGGCAGCGCGGTCTGGTCGGATGCCGGCGCGCGATTCACAGCACTGTACCTTGCGTTGCCAGGGTTCCGGACCGCCCAGGAACCGTGCCCCACACCAGTTCGCATCGGGCCGTGCTCGCGCCATCCAGCAGCTGGTGGTACTCCTGCATGGACGTGAGGGCCATGCCCTCGTCGCGCCAGTGCTGCAGCAGGAATTCAAATTGTGGCAGTAGCTTCTGACCCTCCAGTTCGGCGTGCAGCGTGAATACATGGGTATCCGTGGCACCGGTGCGCGACAGACGCAGGATCTCCTCCGCGGCGCCCTGCGCGTCGCGGGCCGCCACGCCGATAAGTTCATCGAAGGTCGGCAGGGTCGTGGGCAACTGCATGCAGTGGCCCTGCACGCCGGCCATCGTCGGCCAGAACGGCTCGGTGCCGCGGCAGTCACTGACGTACTGCAGGCCGAACTCATGCTCCAGATTCAGCACCTGCGCGTTGATCTGCCAGCCGGCCGCGGCATGCGCCCGCGCCGCACTGCCGAACACGCCCTCGAACGCCTGCAAGGCCAGCATGAATTCGCGACGCGTCCAGGCCGCATCGGCGTGCGCGACCCCATCCTGCCAGCGGATGTGATCGTGACAATGCACGCCCACTTCGAAGCCGGCGTCGCGCACGGCGCGCATCACCGCCCCGGCCTTCAGATCAATGCGGGGGCCCGGCAGTACGGTGCCGTACAGCAGCGTGCGGAGTCCGTAATGCTCGACCACGCTGGTGCGGCGCACCTTGCCCAGAAAGCCGCGCCGGAACACGCGCCTCAACGCCCTGCCGGTATGATCGGGACCCAGGCTGAAGTAAAAACTGCCACCCGCCTGGCGCTCACGCAGCGCCGCCACGAGTCGCGGTACGCCAACGCGCGTTCCGCGCAGCGTGTCCACATCAACCTTTAGTGCGATCCGGCGGGTCTGCACGGTGGATCAGGTCACTTCGACCAGGGCGCGCGCTTCCTTCAGATCGGCCTTGTAGGAATCAAACACACGGCGTAACGCGGTCGGCATGTCGACATCCGGCTTCCAGCCCAGTTCCGCGATTGTGTTCTTGATCCACGGTCGGCGCGCCAGCACGTCCTGGTAGCCGGCGCCGTAATATTTGTCCGCGGTCACCTCGATCAGTTTCACGGGTTTGGCGAACTCGGCGTACTCGGGAATCGACCGCGCGGTGGCCAGCATCAGCTCGGCGAGTTCGCGGATGGAGAAGTCATTCGCCGGATTGCCGATGTTGTAGATCTTGCCGGAGGCCACCCCGTTCGGATTGGCGATGATTTTCAGCAGACAGCTGATGCCCTCCGAAATGTAGGTGAAGCAGCGGCGCTGCGCGCCCCCGTCAACCAGACGGATGTCCTCACCACGGACGATGTTGCCGAGAAACTGCGTCAGGACACGTGAACTGCCCTCCTTCGGTGTCGTCATGCGATCCAGGCCCGGTCCGATCCAGTTGAAGGGTCGGAACAGGGTGTGATCCAGCTTCCCCTCCTGGCCATAGGCCCAGATCACCCGGTCGAGCATCTGCTTGGCGCAGGAGTAGATCCAGCGCGATTTGGGCACCGGACCCAGCACCAGCGGGGAATCGTAGGGATGGAATTCAGCGTCCTGCGACATCCCGTAGACCTCGGAGGTGGAGGGGAAGATCACCCGCTTTCGATGCTTGACGCATTGGCGGATGAGCGGCAGATTCGCCTCGAAATCCAGTTCGAAGACCCGCAGCGGATCCGAGATGTAGGTGGCGGGCGTGGCAATCGCCACCAACGGCAGCACCGCGTCGCACTTGCGGATGTGGTACTCCACCCACTCGCGATTGATCGTGATGTCACCTTCGAAGAAGTGGAACCGTGGATGCTCCATAACGTTGGCCAGCCGGTCGGAGTCCAGGTCCATGCCGTAGACATCCCAGTCCGTTTCACGGATGACGGCCTCACTCAGGTGGTGGCCAATGAAACCATTGACCCCCAGGATGAGCAGTTTCTTCATGATCTTTCCTTAATCTCGGGCAATGAAATTGAAGCGCCACGGCTCAACGCCGAAGCGCATTTGGAAGTCGCCTGCGTCCAGTTCGGTGCCATCGACCCGCACGCTGCCAATCAACAGCCGGACACCATCGCTGCAGTCCATGAACAGCTCGCCCTCCGCCGCGTACAGACACGGCGCCGCATCGGGGTGCCGGGCCGGCGCAGCGGTAAGTCGCGAGCTGACGAACACCACGCGCCGCTTCCCCACCGCCACGAAAGCCCCCGGAAATGGCGGCGCTACGGCGCGAATCATGGCGTGCACGCGCATTCCCGGCCACTCCAGCTGAATGCGACCATCCTCAGGTGTGCGGCCGCCGAAGTATGAACCCGCCGCAAGATCCATGGGCCGAGCCGGCGGCGGCCCCAGCGCCATGCCGGGCAGGGTGCTACCAAGCAGGTGCGCCGCCGCGGCCGCCACACCCATGGATACGGCCAGGGCATCGTCATTCGGGCCGATCGCCACGGCTTCCTGCGCGACGATCGGGCCGGCATCGGGGCGCGCCACCATGTAGTGCAGCGTCGCGCCGGTTTGGGTCTCCCCGTTGGCGATCGCCCAGTTGACGGGCGCGCGCCCCCGGTACCGGGGCAGCAGCGAGCCGTGCATGTTGAGCGCGCCCCACCGCGCCAGCTGCAGCAGCTGTGGCGGCAGCATGGAGCGGTAATAAAAAGCGAGCAGGTAGTCCGGGTGGATGCGGCGGATCTCCTCCAGCCACTCGGGGGCGGCGGGCTGGGTCGGGGTCACGGTGCGCACGCCGTGCGCTGCTGCGAGGTCCGCGACGCTGCCGAACCAGCGTTGTTCGCTGGCCTGGTCCTCGTGGGTAAAAACGAGGGGCACCTGCACGCCCTGCTCCAGCAGCACCTGCAGGCAGCGTCGACCCACTTCGCTGTAGGCGAATACGACTGCACTAAACACTGGTGGTTTCGAGCACCTGCAAACGCTCGGGTTCCGATTCCCCGCCAGGTGGCAACACAGCCGCGATCAGGTAGCGCGGTCGCCCACGCACCTGTTCATAGGTGCGGCC
>Ga0182030_10006059_pt1 | contig 25568 bp, 13 predicted proteins | sample 812S3MmetaG_FD_121299 | JGI IMG/M metagenome (GOLD analysis project Ga0182030, IMG submission 121299) | Permafrost microbial communities from Stordalen Mire, Sweden - 812S3M metaG (Illumina Assembly) | ecosystem: Environmental > Terrestrial > Soil > Wetlands > Permafrost | place: Sweden...
GGTCACCGGCTACTCGCAGCTCTTCCACGTGCTCGATGGCTTCGCCGTGCTGGATAACGCCGCCATGCCCGTGGTGGGCGATCCCGACACCGTCAACGACACCTACATCAAGCAGATCGTCGACGACGCCAAAGCCGCCATCGATAAGGCTGCCGCCATGGGCGTGACCGACCCCGCGCGCGTCGGCGTGGGCGGCCACAGCTACGGCGCCTTCATGACCGCCAACCTGCTGGCCCACTGCGATCTCTTCAAGGCCGGCATCGCCGAGAGCGGCGCGCACAATCGCACCCTCACCCCGTTCGGCTTCCAGAGCGAGCGGCGCACCATCTGGCAGGCCCCCGATGTCTATCTCAAGATGTCGCCTTTCATGTACGCCGACAAGATCAAAACGCCGATGCTCCTGATCCACGGCGAAGCCGACGATAACGACGGCACCTTCCCCATACAGAGCGACCGCATGTACCAGGCCATCCGCGGCAACGGTGGCATTGCCCGCCTCGTCTTCCTCCCCTTCGAAGCCCACGGCTATCGCGGCAAGGAGACCATCGAACACGTCCTCTGGGAAAAAATGACCTGGCTCGATAAGTACGTCAAGAACGCCGCACCTTCACCCAGCAACTAACCTGGTAGGACAGACCATCGCCTGGCGTGGTCTGTCATGCCGCGGCTCCGAGTGTTATCGTGGGGCCATGGTCTCGGCTCCCGGGCGCGTCAATCTGATCGGCGAACATATCGACTACCACGGCCTGCCCGTGCTTCCCATGGCGCTCAAGCGCTCCATTCGCGTGCATTTTCAGGCGCGCGCGGACAACCGGATTTGCGCCACCAGCGGGGCCTACGGACACCGCGAATTTGCCTGGACGCCCGGCCTCGCGCCGGTGGCGCGCGGCGATTGGGAGAATTACCTGCGCGCCGCCGCGCAGGCGATCGGCGGCAAGTGGGGAGTCATGAACGGCATCGACGCCACCATCGCTAGCGACCTGCCGGCGGCGGCGGGACTCTCCTCGTCGTCGGCGCTATTGGTCGCCGTGACGCTGGCGCTCTTGCGCGCCAACCGGCGCGAGGCCTCGTTCGAAGAGTTGATGGAAATTCTGCCCGATGGCGAACAGTTTGTGGGCACGCGGGGCGGCGGCATGGACCACGCCGCGTCGCTCGCTTCGCGTGAGGGCTGCGCCTCGCTGATCGAGTTCGTGCCGCTCGCGGTGCACCACATTCCGATTCCCGCGGATTGGGCCTTTCTGGTGGCCGACAGCCTGCAAGTCGCCGAGAAATCGGGCGCCGTACGGGAGCGCTACAACGCGGTCCGCACCGCCGGCACGGTGGCCCTGCGCGCGACGGGCTTCGCGTCGTATGCCGAGGCGATCCAGGGCAGCACGGAAGAGGAACTCAGGGACCTGGCGGCGGTGAAACATCTTCCGCCGGCGTTCCTGCACGTGGTCACCGAGGCCTTCCGCGTGCGCCACGCCGTCGCGGCGATGCAGGATGACGACCCCGCCCACTTCGGCCGGTTGCTGCTCGCCTCCCACGCCAGCCTGCGCGACCGCCTGCAAATCAGTTGTCCGGCCATGGACCGTCTGGTGGAGGCCGCTATGGATTCCGGCGCCGTGGGCGCGCGCCTGACCGGCGGCGGTTTCGGCGGCTGCGCCGTGGTCTTTTGCCGCCGCGCGGACCTCTCCAAAGTCCACGACGGCCTGGTGGAGCGCTTCTATTCCGGAAGAGGGGATCACATTCTTCATGCGGAACCGGGTCCCGGCGCTGTAAACTCATAGTTCCTATGCAGCTTCACACTCTCGACTGGATCATCGCCTTCCTGTCGGTTTCCATCTGTTTTGTGCCCGCGCTGTTCTTCGGAAAGCGCTCCGGAAAAAGTACGGCGGAGTTCTTCGCCTCGGGCCGCTCCGTCCCCTGGTGGCTGGCCGGCATTTCCATGGTGGCCACCACCTTCTCCAGCGATACCCCGAACCTGGTTGCCAACTTCGTCCGCACGCAGGGAGTGGCCGGCAACTGGCAGTGGTGGGCCTTCACGCTCACCGGGGTATCCACGGTATTCTTCTTTGCCCGCCTATGGCGGCGTTCCGGCGTGCTCACCGATCTGGAATTCTACGAGCTGCGCTATTCCGGCAAAGCCGCCAGCGCGGTGCGCGGTTTCCGCGCGGTGTACCTGGGCCTCTTCTTCAACTGCATCATCATGGCGACGGTGAACCTGGCCGCCTGCAAGATCGCGGCCATTCTGTTCGGCCTGGAGCGCTGGCAGACGCTGCTGGCGGTGGGATTGCTCAACGTGATCTTCGCCACTTACTCGGGGCTGTGGGGAGTGCTGGTCATCGACATGATCCAGTTCTTCATCAAGATGACGGCGGTGATCGCGGCGGCCTATTTCGCGGTCACCCTGCCGCAGGTCGGCGGCATGAGCGGGTTAGTGACCAAGCTCTCGGCGATAAGAGGTCCGGGCGGCCTGAACTATCTCAGCATGGTGCCCGATTTCACCAATAACTGGGACCTGGCGGTGGCCGTGTTCGTCATCCCCCTCACGGTGCAATGGTGGGCCACCTGGTATCCGGGCGCGGAACCGGGCGGCGGCAGCTACATCGCGCAACGCATGCTGGCCTCGAAATCCGAAAAAGATTCGCTCGGCGGCACGCTGTTCTTCAACGTCGCCCACTACGTCCTGCGGCCGTGGCCGTGGATTCTGGTGGGCTTGGCCTCGCTAATTATTTACCCCGAGCTGAGCGATATCCAGAAGGCTTTCCCGAACCTGGACCCGACGCTGGTCGGCCACGATATCGCTTACCCCGCGATGCTGCGCTTCCTTCCGGTCGGCTGGGTCGGACTGATGCTGGGCGGTCTGATCGCCGCCAATTCATCGACCATTCTCACCCACCTCAACTGGGGCGCATCCTACCTGGTGCACGATTTCTACCGCCGCTTCATCTATCCCGAGGCCGCCGAGAAGCACTACGTCAGGGCCGGGCGCTGCGCCACGGTGCTGCTGTTCGTCGGCTCGTCGAGCATGGTCTTTCTGCTCTCCACCGCCAAGGACAGTTTCAATCTGCTGCTGCAGGTAGGCGCGGGAACCGGCCTGCTGTATCTGCTGCGCTGGTTCTGGTGGCGCATCACGGCGTGGTGCGAGATCGTGGCCATGATCAGCTCTTTCGGCACCGCCATCGTCTTCCTGATTCTCAAGAAGAACGGCGTGGAATTCGGCTTTTCCGTACAGTTATTGATGGGCATCGCGGTCACCACCGTTTCCTGGATCGCGGCGGCCTTCCTCGGCCCGCAGACCGACGAAGCGGTGCTGCTCAAGTTTTACGAAAAGACCCGCCCATTCGGCCCCGGCTGGCGGCACATTCAGGCTCGGGCCAGCGTTGCCGAAGTGGAAAGCGACAATATCCCGCTGGCGCTGACGGGCTGGACGATGGGCGTTACCATGATCTGGTCGGCGCTGTTTACGGTGGGCAATTTCCTCTACGGGCGAACGACTTATGCGCTGATTCTGGGCGGCATCTTCGCGGTCAGCGGGTTTATCGTGATTCAGGTGGTCAGGAAACTCTGGAAGTAGGAGCGAGGCAATGGGAAATTCTTCACGGCGCGACTTATTGAAACTGGCGGGGCTCGGGTCGCTCGGCGCCACTCTGGCGCGGCCGCAGGCCGGCGGCGGCAAGAGCATGGCCGATGTGCCGTTCAAGCCCAAGGAGAACGTCCGGATCGGCGTCATCGGCACCGGCGGGCGCGGCAATTCGCTGGTGGATAACTTCTCCATGGTTCCCGGCGTGCAGATCGCGGCGCTGTGCGACACCATCAAGGACAAGGTGCTGCGGACGCAGGCGAAACTGGACCGGGCAGGCAAGGCCTCGCAGCCGATCGCCCTGTTTCACTCCGACGACCACGCCTTCGAAGGCTTGCTGAAGCGCGAGGATATCGATCTGGTGGTGGTTTCCACGCCCTGGATCTGGCACGTTCCCATGGCGGTGGCCGCCATGAAGCAGGGGCACCACGTGGCCATCGAAGTGCCGGCGGCGCGCACCATGGAAGAGTGCTGGGACATGGTGAATACCAGCGAGGCCACCCAGCGGCACTGCATCCAACTGGAAAACTGCTGCTACGGCTACAACGAAATGATGGTGCTCAACATGGTGCGCGCCGGCTTGTTCGGCGAACTGACGCACGGCGGCGCCGCCTACAACCACGATTTGCGCAGCGAGCTGTTCTCTGGCGGCGGCGAAGGGCTCTGGCGGCGCGCCGAGCATATGAACCGCGACGGCAACCTCTATCCGACCCACGGACTGGGTCCGGTGGCGCACTACATGGACGTCAACCGCGGCGACCGCTTCGACACGCTGGTCTCGATGAGCTCCCTTTCGGCCGGCCTGCAAAGTTACCGCAAGGAGAAGCTTGCCGCCGACGATCCGCGGCAGAAGGAAACCTACAAGGAAGGCGATTTCAACGCCAGCCTGATCCGCACCGTGAAGGGCCGGGTGATCGAACTGGAGCACAACGTGAGCAGCCCGCAACCCTACGACCGCATCAACCTGATCGCCGGCACCAAGGGCATTTTCCGCGACTATCCGCCGCGCGTGTATTTTGACGGGGCGCGGCGCGAGGCCTTCGAAACGCTCGACGGGTACAAGGAGAAATACGCGCCCGCGCTGTGGAAGAAGATCGGCGAGATGGCGCAGGAGCTGGGCGGCCACGGCGGCATGGATTACGTGATGGCGTACCGGCTGGCGGAGTGCATCAAGCTGGGACTGCCGCCGGATATCGATGTCTACGACGCGGCGGCGTGGAGCGCTCCCATCCCGCTGAGCGAAGCCAGCGTGGCCAACGGCAGCGCGCCGCAGAAGTTCCCCGACTTCACGCGAGGCAAGTGGCAGACGCGGCAGCCGGTGTAGGACAGGCCAGGAGGCCTGTCCTACTCGATCCCGTATTTCTCGGCCAGGGCGTCGGCGTCTGCGGTGGATTCGATTTCCTTGGTGCGCAGGTCGGCGGCGGCGCGGCGCATGCCGCGGACCAGGTCGCTCGATTTGCGGCGGCCGGCTTCGTCGAGGCCGGCGGCGGTGTCCTGCACTTCCTGTATGCGGTCGCGCTCGAACTGGTCGACGGCGGCGTTCAACTTGGCGCGCTCTTCCACGGCAGTCTGGCCTTTGGCGGCGAAAAACGCGCGGTTCTGTAGCAGCATGGTCCCGAGATCGGCGCGGACCTTGACCACCACGGCGCGCCAGCTCTCCTGTTGCGGATTGGCGGGCGCGGCGGCGGGACGCGGCGCAGTGGTCGGCTTGGCCGATGCGGGCGAATCGTAGATGGCGTTGAAGAAGAATTTGTACGTGCCGTGGGATTGCCCGCGCCATTGCGGGCGGAATCCAAACAGGTACACGCGGCCTTCGCCGTAGAACACTTCGAGCGCGGCGGCCTTGCCTTGAATGCGCTCGGGGTGCAGCAGGTAGCCGCTCTCCAGCGGATTGCGGTCGCGCGGGTAGGCGGCCAGCACCGTGCCGCGGAATCCGGACTTGGTCTCAAAGGCCGGGCCGCGTTCGAACATCACGATGGGCTCGCGCGGCAGGCCCTGCACGGCGGTGTGCGCGGCGTCGCGCAGTTCCACGCGCAGAAGGGAACCGGAGCAATAGAACTGTTCGGGGGTGAGTGTGCCCAGGAGGTTGGTCACCGGGAGGTGGAATTGCTCGATGGCGAACTGGGTGGCGTTGTTGAAGGCGATCAGCGTGCCGCCTTCGCGCACGAAGTTGCCGAGCGCATCGGCGCCGGGTTCGCCGAGGCCGCCGGCGTATTCGCCGGGGATGGAGCCGGGGGCGTAGCCATCCATGATGGAGCGCTGGCTGGCATCGGCGATCAGGATGGTGTCGAAGCGTTCGCGCAGATGGCCGGCCTGCACGTCGCCATTGCGCAGAGTGACGGGGGTGAAGCCGTACTCTTCGAGGATCCAGCGGGTCCAGCCTTCGTCGATGGAAGACATCCAGGGGCGGTAGAGGCCGAGGCGCGGCTTTTTGGTGGCGACGGCATCGGCGGGAGCTTTCGCCGCGGCCTGCATGGCGACGGCGTGTTTGCGTGCCAGCGCGGCGGCGCGGGTGGCATCGAGGCCGGAGAGCACGATGTCGCCTTTGGAGAAACTCGCCTGCCCGCCCGCGGACAGGGCTTCGTTGAGCGCTTTGAAACTGGCGTTGGTGTTGCGGCTGAGGGTGTAGACCGCGCCCGTTCCCTGCACCGCGCCGGCCGGCGGGATGGCGGCCTCGATGGGCCGCAGCAGGGTGCGCTGCTGTGCGGTGACGGGCTGCATGACGGCGGCCACTTCCACGCCCATCTGCATGGGCAGGGTCCAGCCGGCGACGTCGTAGGGGCGAGTGGGCGGGCCGTTGGGGGTGGCGCGCAGGTCGGGCCACTGCTGGGCTTCGAAAAGCTCCTTGACCAGCGGGGAAAACGGTTGATCCATGAGCACCACCCAGGCGTTCGCATACTCGCGGCCATTGGCGGCGAAGGGCTGCGTCGCCTGGTGGACTTCGATGCCGTTGGTAAGCAGCTTGTCGACTAGGACAGCAGCGGTGGGAGGGTCGCGCTGCTCCTGCGGAATCACGTAGGCGTACGGCGGTTCCTGGCGGAAGCGCTCCATGTTGTCGCGGGCGGCCTGATAGCGATTGTAGAGCAGCGTCTCGCGGTATTTGGCGGCGGTATCGAGCACGCTCATGGAGCCGCCGAGCATGTAGCGCACGGCGTCGCCGAGGCGCCACCAGCCGCCTTTCCAGGGGCTGGAGTAGAAGATCTCGCTGCGCAGACCCTGCCGCTCGCGCGGAAAATCGTTGACCGTGTAGAAGTGCGGCGTGGCGTAGGAGTAGAGCGCGGTTTCGGTGAAGAACGAAATGGAATTGCGGAAGATGTGGGTGAAATCGAGAAAGCCGGGATACCAGTTGTCGAAGCCCACGCGGTGGACGGCGCCGGGCATGCCGTGCTCATCGAGGTAGGCGGCCATATCGATGCCGAGCACGTTGAGCCAGCGCGCCATCAGCGGGTGAATGTTGCTGGAGATGGGTTCGGTGAAGGGCGGGATGAAGATGCGCGTGGGGAATGGCGCGGTCTGGTGATGGCAGTAGAAAATCACCGGGTCCCATTCGAGCTCGGTGCGGGTGACGTCGCGCGATTCCAGCATGTTGTTCATGTAGCCGTCGCGGTTGTTGTCGTGGCCCACGTACTCCTGGTAGAGATCGGGCAGGGGAGAGACTTCGTAGGGCGTGCCGAGATTCTTGCGATACCAGGAGACCACCTCTTCCTGGCCATCGGGGTTGAGGGTGGGCCAGAGCATGAGGATGACGTTATCGAGGATGGCGTCGATATCGGGATCGCCCTGGGTGGAGACGAGCTTGTAGGCGAGGAGAATGGATTGCTGCGCGCCGGCGACCTCGGTGGAATGCAGGCCGCCATCGATGTGCACGATGGCTTTGCCTTCGCGGGCCAGGGCGCGGGCAGAGGCGTCATCGAGAGAGCGGCCGTGGGCGAGGCGCTGCGAGATCTGCTTGTAGCGGTCCAGCGCGGCGAGGTTCGCAGGCGAGGAAATGATGGCGATTTCCCAATCGAGCCCGCGCGTGGTTTTGCCGACGGTGATCAGCTTGATGCGATTACTGGCGGCGGCGAGGCGGCGGAAGTAGTCGCGCGATTCCCGATAGTTGGCCAGGTAGAAATCGTCACCGGGCTTGTGTCCCAACACCGATTCGGGAGTGGGCACGGTTTGCGCGGGGCAGAGCGGGAGCAACGCCGCGGCGAGCAGAAGCAATGAGGCACGCATTTTTTCGATGGTAGCGCGGAAGAGGTGGGCGCCGCAGCGGGGGAAAACATATTTGGCCGCCGATGAACGCCGATGAACGCGGATAAGACTTGACTTCACATTGTAGTGCAAGCGCGTTACGATCGCCTTAGGAGAGCCGCCATGTCCGCCACCCTCGCCACGAAATATCCGCTGCTGGATGAAGAGGCACGCACCGCGCTGCGCGCCGCCGAACCCGAGCGCTTCCAATATCAGGCTCAGGGAGGCGCCTACCTCAACCTGCGCGGACTGACGCTTGCGGCACTGCCGGAGATCGACGAGGCGCGCATCGCCAACCTGTGCCGGGTGGTGCGGGGACTACTGTTCGCGGCGGTGGATGGCGTGCAATCGGGCCATCCCGGCGGATCGTCGTCGAAAGCCGAACAGGTGGTCACGCTGCTGGCCTCGGGCGCCCTCGGTTTCGACGCGTGGAACCCCAAGGCCGCCGGCCGCGACCGCGTGGTCTGGTCGGCCGGGCACTGCAGCCCGCTGTTTCACGCGTTACTGGCGCTGGTCTACCAGACGCTGCGCCGCCAGGGCGATTGGCTGGCCGGGAACGACGCCCACCTGGCGGTCTATCCGGAGGATCTGGCGCGCTTCCGCAAATGGGGCGGCCCGAGCGGCCACGTGGAGAGCCACTATGCCCTGGCCGATACTTCCACTGGTTCGAGCGGCCACGGCATCTCGGCGGGCCTGGGCTTCGCCGCCTTGCACCGCTCCAGCGGCCTCGCCACGCGGGCGTTCGTGATCGCGGGCGACGCCGAAACGGAGGAAGGCATGACGTATGAAGCGCGCAACCTGGCCTCCAATCTGGGCATGGAGAACCTGGTGGTGAGCATGGATTACAACGGCTTCGGGATCGACGGCCCGATCTTCGAAGTGATGCCCGCGCCTTACGTGAACCACTGGTTCGCGCTGGGCTGGAACGTGATCGAGGCCGACGGCCACAATCCGCGCGAGCTGGCCTATGCCTACCGCTTGGCCACGGAAGGCTTCGGCCCTGGCCGTCCTACGGTGGTGATGGCGCACACGCGGAAGGGCACGGATTACGGGCGCCTCGAAGGCACGAGCGATTCCCACGGCACCCCGCTCGCGCACGCGGAATATGTCGAGGCGATGCACAAGCTGGGCTTCGCGATCCCCGGCGTGAAGGGCGAAGTGGGCAACGATATCGCGGTTGTGGTGGAAGCGCTGGGCGAGAACGATATTCAGTATTTCACCGCCCGATTGCGCGCCGCCGCGGCCCTGGTGGCGCCGGAAGAGGACCTGGTGGAGCGTATGGAGACCGCGTTGGCCGGGCGGCCGATCCGCGATTATACGACCATCGAGCGCCCCGCCGAACTGCCCGCCGAACTGGTATTTTCGGAGGGCGAAACGGTGGCCACGCGCAAGGCGAGCGAAGCGTGGTTCGCCTGGGCGATGAAGAACACCGCCTTCTTTTATGTGGGCGCCGGGGATCTCATGAAGAGCATCCTCACGGGCAAGGCGGAGAACGTCTACGGCATCCTCAGCCGGAGCAACAAACTGGGCCGCGGGATTCGTTTCGGCATCGCCGAGCAGAACATGGCGATGATGTCCTGCGCCATGGCGCAGGATACGCTGCCTGGCGGATTCCGTCCCATGACGGCGTTCGCGTCTTACGGCGTGTTTACCTGCATGATGGCCAACTCGATCCGCATGACGCTGATCAATAACGCGGTCAATCCGAAGGCCAACGCCTTCTTCCTCGTGCTGGCGGCGCACGACGGGCCGGAGACCGGCGAGGATGGTCCGACGCATCACGGGCTTTTCTGGATGTCGCTGTTCACCGCCTACCCCGGCATCAAGGTTTACAAACCGCTGGACGCCAACGAAGCGGTGGAGATGCTGTTCCATGCGGTGAGCCGGCGCGAGCCGGTGGTGTTCAGCGTGGTGCGTCCGGGCGTGCCGGTGCTGCGGCGTGGTGAGGGAGTGCCGCCGGCGCGCGCAGCGGTCAACGGGGCTTACGTGTTCCGCGCGTTCCGGAATAACGGGAAGCGGAAGCTGGTGCTGGCGATTTCGGGCGGCCAGGTGATGGCCAACACGCTGGAGACGCTGCCGGAGATCGAAGCGAGCCACGATGTGAAGATTGTCGCCGTGACTTCTCCGCAGTTGTTCGAAGAGCTGCGGCGCGAGAATCCGGAGAAGGCGGCGGCGATTTTCCCCGACGAGGAGCGGCAGTACGTGGTGGCGCTGCACAACGGCTGGCGCGGCTTCCTGTATCCGTTCCTGCTGCCGGGCGATTATAGCGAGCGGACGTTCGGCATGGACGATTTCTCGCGCTCCGGGAGCCCGAAGGAAATCTACCATCACGAGGGGTTCGACCCGGCGGGGATACGGGCGAAGATTCTGTCGGCAGTCGGCGAGTAGGGGTGGCGTGTGGAGGGTTAGGCGCCCGGCAGGTCAAGACCCCGGATTACTTCCTTCGGCCGTCCAGGAAGGTAACGACGTGGCCACGTAGCGCAGCCACGAATCGTTGGAAGCTCAGGTCTTCGGCTGGCTGGGTGATTAAGGTTCTTGCGGCATTCGTCGCCATCACCAGACAGGCGGAGCTGTAAACGCGCTCAAGCACCAGGCGCCTACATAACAGCTCATACCGCTTACTGTAGGACGCTGCGTCGAAAGCCGGGTCCACCTTGAAATATGGCTCTCTGTTGCGCACCGGCCGCTGAACCTTGCTGCAGTCTTCCAGTAGGAAAAAATAGCCCAGGAAAGGCGCCGGCGACTGTCCGAACCGGCCCTCGCGATATGCCACCCACACGTCCGTAGCGCTGCCGATCGCTTCTTCGCACCGATTATTGAAGTTGTTGCCAAATGAGGGACCGCCTTGAGATTTGAACTCCATTGCAGTGACGAGTTGGCCTTCCGATACGACGATTAGATCCCATTTCTTCTCGGCGCGGTAGTATCCGGGGAGTTCCAAGGAGGTGTGGGCCCTTACGTCTGGTTTCTTGATCCCTGCCTCGCACAGGATATCGGCAACCAGAACCTCCATCGCGCCCATCTGCGCGCCGCCCGTGACTTCGCCCCGCGTGCCAGCATCGATCTTGCCACCCCCTATCTGCTTTTCCTTGTTTTTGGTGCGGGCGTTCCAATAACTCTGAACGGCCTCTTGCAGTCGTTTTCTAATGTCCAAGCGCTATCTCCATCTCGTGTTCGCCGATTCCGTAGACTTCGAGCGCAACTCGCGTCGCGAGTTGGCGGTTACGCTCACGGAACGCAACTCTAAGTTCATCCGACTGCGATAATGACAGCGCGTTGGGAGCCGGTACGCGAATCCGCCGCAAATACTGCGCCTGGAACCGCAGATATCCGCCACGCATGCGGACACCATACGATTCAACAAAGAACTGCCCTATCGATGAGAGGAGTAGTCCTCCGAGGACTTCGAGATCCCATGCATCCGATTCGATGAAATACAGATTGTGGTGCGGATAGGTTTCGCCACGGTCGAGAACCGGATCAAGCGCGTTCTTGATATCGGCGACGTAGAGCTTGGGTTTGGCTGCAAGTGAATGTGTGACGCGGTCAATCGTCTTATACCATCCCCCCAGGTTGTGCGCCGCGGTATGGCGTTTGCGAAGCGCCGCTCCGTGCCGTTCGAAGTACTCCCGTAAACGGGGATACCTGGCAAGATCCACCAGCCCATGGCAGCTCCAGGGGTCCACCAGGTAATGACCGGACCATTTCACGATGCCTTCGCAGATATCGCCTGCGAGTGCCAACTTGAGCAGCCGCGAACGTTCGACCAGGGCCGCATCCTTGGTGATGAATATGCCGTCGTTACCCGTTGCAACACCGATCCCGACCCTGGCGTTGGTCTCAAGTGCCGCAAAGTGCTGTTCAAGCTGTCGAAGGAGCGCGAGTTGTGCCGGCGTACGGCAGGGCCACGGGTCACCTCCTCTGAACCATGTATCGACGAGCGCAGCTCGTAAGCCGCGAGGCAATGCCAGGGACTCTCGCCGGGCGGTTGCCTCCAGGGCCGCAAAGAGCATTCGCGGCGTGGCGCTTTCAGCCTCTGGGCCGGCGCAGGCAACCACGGTTGCCGACTGGGGTTGCCGCCGAATCACCGTGATCGCCGGATAGGCATCCACCTCATCGTCAAAGGCATCGGCATTGTGCATCTCGATCACGACCTGCACGCCATACTCGGAAGTGATGAGTTCGCGCAGATCGGAACCGTATTGGTTGCGCATCCACCGGTCGGCACAGATGAAGGCGCAGACGCCGGCAGTCTTAAGCTGCCGCAGCGCGGCCTCAAAGAATGCCACGTATAGATCCGCCCGGCCCCGCATGGTGGAATAAGCGTCCCGGTAGAGTGCCGCTGTCGCCTCCGGCACGTCTTCAAGCCGGACGTAGGGAGGGTTACCAATGACAAAATCCGCCTCACTGCCGCCACCCTCGAACAGGTAGTCTCCCGTGCGTACCCAACTCACGGCCAAGTCCTCGGCCACCGCGCCCGGCACTCCCAGTTCGCCCAGGACCCTGACTGCGAGCGCACGCGCATGGTCGGCACTCCGGTCGTCTAGTTCATAGGCAATCAGAGAATCCCGACAGTCCAGCAGGGGCCGGCCGAGCCGATGGCAAGACCGAATCAGGCGTTCGACCATCGGTCCCAGAAAAGCTCCCTCGCCGGCAGCGGGTTCCACGGCCACCGCGTCCACGAGGTTTAACTCTTCGCGATAGCCTGACAGATCGAGAAGGAGATCCACCACCCAGCGCTTGGTGTACACTACGCCTTTGACTTCCACGGGTATGCCCGGGAGCGAAGGCCGTGGGGGGACGATTAGCGGTTGCTGAATTCCTCGTATCGTTCGTAATGTCTGGCCTGCTGGCACGAAAAGAGCCTCTTCATTTCCTACTGTTACTTGTTTGACGTCAAAACGCAAACATGGCGCGAGATTAACGAGGCCGGGTTTGTCGATCCTGGCGTCAGCAGCAGGCTGGATTCTACCTCCTGCCAGCGATCGCTGGAAGCGTGCGCCGATTATCCTGCGGCGGTACGAGAATGGGGACATGACCGGTGTGCGAATGGACAAGTGGCTCTGGGCGGCGCGATTCTTCAAGACGCGCTCGCTGGCCGGGCGGGCATGCGAGCTGGGCAGGATTGAATCCAACGGACAGGCGGCCAAGGCGGCGCGCGAGGTACGGGTTGGCGACCGGCTGCAAGTGAAGAACGACGGCGGCGATTTTCAGGTGGAGGTGCTGGGCCTCAGCGAAATGCGCGGTCCGGCGCCGGTGGCGCAGGCGCTCTACCGGGAGACGGAGGCGAGCCGCGAACTGCGGCTGAAGTTGGCGGCGGAGCGCAAAGCGATGCCGCATTTCGAAGCGCTGCGAGAGGGGAAACCATCGAAACGCGACCGGCGGGAAATCGACCGGTTTCGGGGAAGAGGATAGGGGATGCGACCGCTGTCTGACCCGGCATAGCCGGAACCAAACAGGGAATGCGGCCATTTGACGCGGAGGCGCGGAGACGCGGAGGAAGACGCGGAGGAACGCGAACGCGAGCACAAGCAGCCGGAAGGGAGCAGGATTTGCACCCGCCCCGGGGCGCGCGCGGAGGAAGCGGAGATCGCGGCGGGAATATCCTGCCAATCCCGCCGCGAATCTGGCCCGGCAGGGAGTAACGGTCGCGACTCCGGTTGGAGCCGGCCACGTATTGGACACTTCGCCCGCCCGGCGGAAAACGAAGCCTACCAGGTATAGCGGCCGGCGAACTGCATCTGGCGCGGCGAGCCGAACTGCCCGGCCAATTGACCGAAGACCGATGGCGAAGTCATGGAGATGCTTGCCGTATTGGGATCGAAGCGGACGGAGTTGGTCAGATTGAAGGTTTCCCAGCGAATCTGGAACTTCTGGTGTTCCGACCATGGCATGCTGAAAGTCTTGCTGACGCCGCTATCGATATTGAAGATGCCGGAGCCGCGGAGAGTGTTGCGGCTTCCGGTCTCGCCGGCCATGGTCTCGCCGTAGGAGGCGAAGGCGGCCGCGGGATTGGACCACAGATTGGGTCCGGCGGCCACGCCCGTCTGGGCCGCCGGCGCATTCGCATTGTTGGTGACGGCGGGACGCGGCTGGCCGTTGGGAGTGGCCAGGGCATCGACTTCCCAATCCGTCGGCCAGCGCTGGCCATTGATGGCGCTGATGGGAAATCCGGAGGTCGTCCGGAAGGAGCCGCTGATTTGCCATCCGCCCGCGAAGGCGTCGAGCGCCTTGTTCATCTGGCTGCCGAATTTCCGGCCGCGGCCGAAGGGAAGCTGATACACCACGAAACCATTGATCTGTTGCGTAGTGTCATAGGCCGACACACCGCGCATTTGACTGGGGTTCCAGGCGTTCTGCACGAAGTCGTTGTTCCCCGTGAAATTGGAGTTGCCGGTGCCGGCATCGCTTTCGCGGGCGGAACCGAGGTCGATGGATTTCGACCAGGTGTAGTTGAGGTCGAATTGCAGCCCGCTGCCGAAGCTCTTGCGAAGGGTCCATTGCATGGCGTGGTAATCGCCCTTGCCGATGGAGCTCCAGGCGGCCAGCGCGGAGAACTGCGGGTTGAACATCATCCAGGGGCCTTGCGCGCCGCAGGCGCCCTGGCTGACACCCCCGGTGGCGCTAAACACCGTGCTCCCCGCGTGGCAGTTGCCGGCGTTGTCGAAGTCGTTGAGCACATCGGAGAAATCGCCCTGGGCATTGTTCTCGTAGTAGTCCTTGGCCCAGACCTGCGTGGCGCTGAAACCATTACCCGCGGCGGCAGGCCACATATTTTCGAAGAAGGGGATCTTCGGCATGCTCGCAATGGAAACGCCCTGATAGTCGATCATGGTGGCTAACTGGTTGATGGCCTGGTAGAAGGTTTGACCGCTCTTGGGGTCCCTGAGGTTGGTGTACGCCGCCATATCGCGGTCGGTCAGGGTGTTGCGCGAGAGACGGCCGACGTAAGACCCCTGCAGGAAGAACCCATGACTGAAATCGCGGCCCACGGTGAAGTTCAGGTTCATGGTGTAGGGCGCCTTCAACTTGTCGTCCAGGCTGCTGGTGATGGCGAACGATCCGGCGCCGGAGGTGGGATAGGGCGCGCCTAATCCGGAGGGACCCGCCGCGGGCACGATGGCGCTGGGCACAGTATAGAACGAGGTGTACCGCGGCAGTTGAGCGGTAGTCAGGACGTTGGGAGGCGTGGTGAGAGTGGTGGCGAGGCCGAAGGCGTTGGCGTTGATGGTCTGCGCCAGCGGCTGGCCCATCTCGTCGTAGTACATGCCGGCGCCGGCGCGGATGGAGGTCTTGCCCGCGCCGCCGAAGAGGAATTTCGCCAGGCTGCTCTCCGCCTTGGGGGAGTAGGCCAGGCCCAGGCGGGGAGACCAGTTCTGGTGTTCGGGGTAGAGCGGCCTGCCCGCGGAGCTGTTCCCGGCGACGAAGCTGACCAGCCCCACTCCCATTTGCGAGAGACCCTGGTCGGCCAAAGCCTCGCGCGTGTTCATAAAGGTCTGGAACGGCATGTTGGGGGAAACCTGCTGCCCGTTGGCCTCGTAAACCGGCGGCGCCAGCGAGAAGCGCAGGCCCGCGGTGACGGTGAGGTTACGGGTGGCCTTCCAGGTGTCTTGCGCGAACATTTCGCCTTCGTGGTTGACAAAGTCGCGCATGACCGGGGCGCCCACGGGGATCAGGCTGCCGTCGGTTTTGTAGTTATAGTCGGCCGTCCCCTCGCTCTCCAAGCCGAGCAGGGCGGCCATGGCGTACTGGTAGCTGGTGTTGTCGCTGCGGGCAATGTTCAGCGAGCCGGGGGTGAAATCGCTGCCCGTGCCCTTGATCCAACTGGGGTTCGAGGACGCGCTGCTGAAGGAGTGCGAGTAGCTGGTGGAGTTGTTGGAGATCAGGCGCGCCATACCGCCGAAGTGGAAGCTGTGGGCGCTTTTGTTCCAGGAGAGATCCTGGGAAATGGTGTGCACCGGGACGATGCGGGCAAGCCCGGTACTGGTGCCGTAGGGCGTGGTCAATCCGCGGAACCATTCATAGTTGCCGGTGAGAATGCCGGTGGTCTCTCCGCCGGCGCGCGTGAAGCCATAGCGGGTGGTGGCGACCATGCTGGGCGACAGCACGGCGGTATAGCCCACCGCCATGCCCTTGTTGTTGGCCAGGGTCACCGAGTTGGGCACCTGCCCGGGGAACTGGGGAGCGTTGGTGGTCTGGTTGTCTGTCCAGTCATTCTGGAGGTTGCCGCGCGCGAAGAAGTTGTGCTTTCCGGCATCGTCCAGCTTGTAATCCAACCTGGTGATGTAGGTGTTCTGGATGTTGTAGCCCGGCGCGTTGAAGAGGTACCCGGTGGTGTTCAGCCCATCGCCGGCCGCGCTAGAGTTGCCGACCGGGTAGGCCTGTAACTGCTTCAGCGCGGCCTGATCGATGCCGATCCCCGAAGGATCGATGGCTTGGATGTCGGCCGGCGCGAGTTGGTGGAGCACGCCGTTTTTGTCGTGGTACAGAACAATGCCCTGCTTCATCGTCTCGGTGGGGACGGTGCGCGTGACGGTGACCGAGCTGGCGTCGCGGCGGCCTTCGTAATTGAAAAAGATGAACGCCTTGTTCTTCTTGATGGGCGCGCCGGCCGAGCCGCCGAAGACATTGATCAGCAGGGGGGCAATGGGGACGCCGGCGCGGTTGCTGAAGAAACTGTTGGCGGCGGTTTCGGTGCCGCGCCGGTATTCGTAAAGCGAGCCATGGAATTCGTTGCTGCCGGATTTGGTGACCAGGGCGACGTCGGCGCCGGAGCCGCGGCCGACATCGGCGGCGCCGTTGGTGGTGGTGGTGCGGAATTCGGCGACGGAATCGAGCGTGACGCGCAGGACGCTGGTAAAGGCGGCGCGCGCGTTCTGGTCGTTGACATCCACGCCGTCCAGCGAGACGTTGGACTGATCCGCCCTGCCTCCGTTCACGGCGCCATCGCGTTCGTCGGTCGAGCCGCCGCCGGTGGAGGTGACACCCGGCTGAAACTGGAGCAGGTTGACCACGTTGCGCGCGAAGAACGGCAGCTCCACAATGGCCGAGCCGCTGACGGCATTGCCCAGGGAAGCGTCGGTGGTGTTCACCTGGGCCGCGGCGCCGGCGACCTCAATGGTGGTAATGGTCGAGCCGACTTTCTCGAAGGTAATCGCCCGGGTGGCCGGCTGGTTTACCAAGAGCTCGACCTTGTCGATCACCACGTCGGCGAAGCCGGCCGCCTTGGCGGAGAGCTTGTAAGTTCCCGGCGTCACCTGCGCCATCGTATAGCGCCCTTGGGCATCGCTCACCGCATCGCGCGGCGTACCGGTCTCGATGTTCACGATCGAGATTGCGGCTCCTGGGATTACGGCTCCCGACGGATCGGCCACCGTCCCGGTAAGGGACGTTGTTTGCCCGAACAGAAGCGCGGAAAAACACAGGAAAGTTGCAAGCCAACAAAACGATTTCAACATATTCAACTCCGTTTCCAACAAAGGAAGTGCCCTGGATAATAGGTTAGGTATAGCATCTTCCCGGCTCCCTAGCAATAGATTAGGGGACCTTATACGCCTGATACATAAAATCTATCGGACGAGTACGGTTTTACCGAACGCCGCTCGGTTTCCGGTCCGCATTCAGCGCCGGCAGAAACGCCGTCAGCAGCCCGATAGCGGGGAGAAAGGCGCAGACCTGGTAGACGAACTCAATCCCGCGGGCGTCGGCCAGTTTGCCCAGCAGGGCGGCGCCGATGCCGCCCATGCCGAAGGCGAGACCGAAGAAGAGGCCGGAGACCGTGCCCACTCTGCCGGGCACCAGTTCCTGCGCGTAGACCAGAATGGCGGAGAAGGCCGACGCCAGCACCAGGCCGATGATCACGGTGAGGATTTCAGTCCAGAAGAGGTTGGCGTACGGCAAGGCGAGGGTGAATGGGAGGACGCCGAGGATGGAGCACCAGATGACATATTTGCGCCCGATGCGGTCGCCCACCGGACCGCCCACGATGGTGCCGGCGGCGACCGCGCCGAGAAACACGAACAGGTGCACCTGGGCGGTCCGCACCGGGACGTGAAACTTAGCAATGAGGTAGAAGGTGTAGTAACTGTTCAGGCTGGCCAGATAGAAATATTTGGAGAAGATGAGGGCAATGAGAACCGCCATCGCCCAGGCAATCTGGCGGCGCGGCAGGCGGGTTGAAGTGGAGCGGACGGCGCGCGATTTCGGCGTCATGCTGGGATGGCGCTTATACCACGCGCCGACGCGCACGAGGATCATGATGGCGACGAGCGCCAAGGCGGAAAACCAGGCGATGCTGCGCTGTCCGGCGGGCAGCACGATAAACGCGGCCAGCAACGGCCCCATCGCCGACCCGGCGTTGCCGCCCACCTGGAAGAGCGATTGCGCCAGCCCATGGCGGCCGCCGGAGGCCATGCGCGCCACGCGGGAGGATTCCGGATGGAAGACCGCCGACCCCATGCCGACCAGCGCCACCGCCGCCAGCACGATGGCGAAGGTGGGCGCCGATGAGATGAGGATCAGCCCGACCATGGTGAACGCCATCCCCACGGGCAGGGAGTATGGCGTTGGGCGGCGATCGGTATACAGCCCCACCAACGGCTGCAAGAGCGATGCCGTGAGCTGGGAAGTCAGCGTGATCAGCCCGATCTGGCCGAAGTCCAGGCGGTAGGAGTCCTTGAGGATGGGATAGACGGCTGGGATCACCGACTGCATCATGTCGTTCAACAGATGGCAAAAGCCGATCGCGGCCAGTATGCGGAATGCGGTGGCGTTTTCCCTGGCGTTGTCAGGCACTCTCCGTAGTGTAGCGGAACGACGCTTCTACTCCAGCACGTGGATGTTCTTTTCGGCGCACATCTCCTTGAGGATTCGCGGCCACACGCTGACCGTGACTTCACCGAGGTGGGCCTTGCGGAGGAGCAGCATCAAGGTGCGCGATTGGCCGATCCCGCCGCCGATGGAGAGGGGCAGGTCGTGGCGCACAATGGCCTGATGATACGGGTAGCGGAGGAAATCGGTCTGGTTGGTCATCCGCAGTTGCTTTTGCAGCGTCTCGGCGTTCACGCGGATGCCCATGGAACTCAATTCGTGGCGGCGCTGGGTGACGTAATTCCAAACCAGGATGTCGCCGTTCAAGCCGTGGCAGGGCCGGCCGTCGATGGAGCGCGTCTCGGAGCACCAATCGTCGTAATCGGCGGCGCGCATTTTGTGCGGATAGCCATCTTTCAGGGTCCACCCGATGCCGATGAGGAATACGGCGCGGCGCTCCTTCAACAGCTTGGTTTCGCGCTGTTTGCGGGGCAGGTCGGGGTACATGTCGAGGACGTCCTCGGTGTGCAGGAAGGTGAGCTTCTTCGGCAGGTTCGGATAGCGCGAATTGTTCAGGGCCGGGAACCGCTCCTGGAGGAACGTTTCGGCATCGACGAGCACTTTCCAGATGGCGTTGACGGTCTGTTTCAGGAAATCCAGGTCGTGCTCGTAGAAGTGGATCGCCTTCTCCCAATCCCATTGGTCGACGTAAGCGCTGTGGTCGTGGTCCAGGAAGTAGTCTTTGCGCACGGCGCGCATGTCGGTGCAGATGCCTTCGCCGGCCTGCATGCCGAAGCGTCCGAGGGCGACGCGTTTCCACTTGGTGGCGGCCTGCACGATCTGGGCGTCGAGCGGGTGCCGGTCGCGATCGTTGGAGATGTGGAACTGGATCGGCGTACGGGAGCCGTCGCGATCCAGCAAATCGTTGACGCCGCTCTTGGTGTCGACGATGAGCGGTACGGTGACCATCATGAGGTTGAGGGCCTTCGACAGGTGTTCCTCGATGAAAGCTTTCCCCGCAAAGATGGCTCTTTGCGTGTCCCTGATAGAGAGCAGGGAAGAGTAGTCCGTTGGCAGGATCTTTTCCAGTTCGGTGTAGTCGCCAATGCCGGGCCCGGTAAGGTCGGCTTGCTTGTCGGCCATGGGAGAGTTGTACCTCCGAATCTACTATACGCTGGTGTGCGCTACGCTGGAAGCAGTTCCCATGGGGCCCCAGCGCAAACCTGAAATCATGAGTCCGGCCGGATACTGGCCGCAACTGCGCGCCGCCATCGAAGCGGGCGCGGACGCGGTGTATTTCGGGCTCAAGCACTTCACGGCGCGCGCCAAGGTGGGGTTTTCGCTGGGGGAATTGCCGGAGGTCATGGCGACCTTGCACCGGCGCGGCGTCAAAGGCTACATCACCTTCAACACGCTGGTCTTCAACCACGAACTGGACGCAGCCGCGCGGGCGCTGGCGGAGATCGCCGAAGCGGGGGCGGACGCGCTGATCGTGCAGGATGTGGGTGTGGCGCGGATGGCGAAGCGGATCGCGCCCGATCTGGACACACACGGCAGCACGCAGATGAGCGTGACCAGCGCCGATGGGGTGCGCCTGGCGCAGAGTTTGGGCGTCAGCCGGGTGACGCTGGCGCGCGAGTTGTCGTTGGGGGAAGTGCGCGCCATCCGCGCGGCGACCGATTGCGAACTGGAGATCTTCGTCCACGGCGCGCTCTGCGTGGCGTACTCCGGGCAGTGCTTTTCGTCCGAGGCGTGGGGCGGGCGCAGCGCCAATCGCGGGCAGTGCGCGCAGGCGTGCCGCCTGCCCTACGAGATGATGGTGGATGGGTTGCCGCGCCCGCTGGGCGACGCGCGCTACCTGCTTTCGCCGGGCGATCTCTACGCGCTCGGGCAGATACCGGAGATTGTCGATATCGGCATCTCCGCGCTGAAAATCGAGGGCCGGTACAAGGACGCCGACTACGTAGCTCTGACCACTGCCGCCTATCGCCAGGCGGTGGATGAGGCATGGGCGGGGCGGAAGCCGACGTTGGATCGCGCCGCCGAGTTGCGTCTGGAGCAGGTGTATTCGCGCGGCCTCGGACCGTTCTTCCTCAGCGGGACGAATCATCAGAAGGTGGTGGAAGGGCGCGCGCCGCGCCATCGCGGCGTGCTGATGGGCCGCGTGGTGAAGGTGACCGAGGGCGGGGTTTTGATAGAGCCCTCCGAGGCGCAGCGCATTTCGCCGCTCAAGCCGGGCGACGGCGTGGTGTTCGATGCGGCGGACTGGCGGACGCCCGAGGAACCGGAAGAAGGCGGGCGAATTTTCGAGATCGAGAACGGCGAACTGCGCTTCGGCAACGGCGCGATTCATGGCGAGCGCATACGGCGCGGCGACCTGGTGTGGCGCACGCACGATCCGGATATCGATAAAGTGGCGCGCGTGTACACGGAAGCGGCGACGCCGCTCCGCAAGCAGGCGGTGATGGTGCGCGTGGTGGCGCGCGAGAGAGAACGGCTGCGCACGGTGTGGCGGGTGGGCGCGGCGAGCGTGACGGTGGAAAGCGAGGCGCCGTTGGGCGCGGCGCGGAATCGCGCCATCGACGAAGAGTACCTGCGGGCGCAATTGGGGCGGTTGGGAAATACGCCGTACGAACTGGGGGAAGTGGAGTTGGAAATCGCGGGAGCGCCGTTTGCGCCGAGCTCGATGCTGAATCAACTGCGGAGGGAGGCGGTGGAGCGGCTGCAGGCGGCGCAGGGGGCACGGTGGGACAGACGATCGGTTTCCGTCGTCTGTCAACCGGTGGTGGCCGAAGACAGGCCCGAAAAGGCGGGGACAGGCCAGGAGGCCTGTCCTACTTTGCACGTTTTGGTGCGCACGGCGGAGCAACTCGATGCGGCAATCGAAGCGCGGCCGGCGTCGATCACGCTGGATTACCTGGATCTATACGGGCTGCGGCCCTCCATCGAGCGCGTGCGGGATGCGGGAATTGCGGTGCGCGTGGCCAGCCCGCGGGTGCTCAAGCCGGGGGAGGAGAAGATTGTCGATTTCCTGGTGGGCTGCGATTGCGCGATTCTGGTGCGCTCCGCCGGGCTGGTAGAAGCGCTGCGGCATCGCGAGGCGCGCGATCTGACGGGCGATTTCAGCCTCAACGCGGCCAATGTGCTGACGGCCGGCGAGTTTTTTGCGCTCGGGTTGAAGCATCTTACGCCCACTTACGATCTGAATGCCGCGCAGGTGGCCGACCTGGCGCGGCAGGTGGGCGGCGAACGGATCGAGGCGGTGGTTTACCAGCACCTGCCGGTGTTTCACACCGAGCACTGCGTCTTCTGCCGCTTCCTGTCGGAGGGAACCAGCTATCGCGATTGCGGACGGCCGTGTGAAGAGCACCGCGTGGCGCTGCGCGACACGGCCGGACGGGAGCATCCGGTGATGGCCGATGTGGGCTGCCGCAATACCGTCTTCGGCGCGGAAGCGCAGGAGGCCGGCCAGCACCTGGAGGCGTGGCGCGCGGCCGGAATCGGGCGCTTCCGCGTGGAGTTCGCGCACGAATCGGCGGCGCAGGTGAAGGCGGTGACGCGCGCCTTCGAAGATGCGCTGGCGGGGAAGTGCGCGGGCCGCGAACTGATGCAGCAGTTGCAGAAGGCGGCGCCGCAGGGGGTTACGCAGGGGAGCTTTTTTGTGCCGGAGAACTATCTGACGCTGCCGGTTTTGCAGTAGGGGCGGAACAGGGAAGCTGTCAACTAACACTGTCCAAGTGGCGCCGCTGGTGGGGCAGGCGCTTCCGCCTGCCAACCGGGGGCTCGATCAGGAGTTGGCAGGCGAAAGCGCCTGCCCCACCTTGCCTGGTCCACCATTTTTCATGAAGTTTCGCGGGCCGCAGGCCCATCCCAACTGGCCAGGAGGCTTGTCCTACTAATCGCAGCGCAACGCTTCGAGGGGGTCGGCTTGGGATCCGCGGCGGGCGGGGCCGGTCATGGCCAGGACGGCCGCAAGAGCGAGCAGCAGGGCGGCGCCTCCGTAGAGGAGGGGATCGCTGGAATCCAGGCGGAGCGGCGTGCCCGACATGTTCTGCCGCAGGGAGGCCGCTTGCGCCACGGAGAGCCAGAGGCCGATGAACAGGCCGCGCGCCACGGGGCGGCCGCCGGTGACGAAGACCTCGCGGACGATGTCGAAGCGGGTGGCGCCGAGCGCCATGCGAATGCCGAGATCGCGGGTGCGCTGGTTGACGGCGAAGGAAACCGCGCCGTAGATTCCGGTGGTGGCGAGCACGGTGGCGACCAGACCGAGGATGACGATGAGCGAAACCACGTTCCACAGCACCTCGGTAACCTGGTCGATCCAACTCTCGAGGACGCGCGCGACCACGAACATGCCGGGGTCGAATTCGCGTAGCGCGGCGCGCACGGCGAAGGCGCCTGCCTGGGGATCGCCATCGAAGCGCACGGCGGCCACGTTGCGGTTGGGGTGCGCGCGGCGCATGAGGTAGAGCGGCGGATTTTCGGAGCCGCCGAAGCGCACCGGATCCACATCTTTGGCGACGCCAACGACGGTGGCTGTAGCGCCCTGGATGGCCAGGGTTTTGCCGAGCGGGTCCTCTTTCGGCCAGAAAGTGCGCGCCATGCTGCGCGAGACCACGATGGCGTGGCCGTCCGCCTCTTGAAATTCGCGGCCGCGAAGAATGGGGACGCCGAGGGTTTCGAAGAAACCGGGCGAGCCGTTATAGATATCGACGGCCTGGACGGCGTCGCTGCGCGAAGGCGGGCGGAGTTCCACGGTGACGCGGTCGATCATGGGCAGTCCGTCGGAGAAGGCCACGGAATGCGCGCCGGGCAGGGCTTTCAGGCGCCGCGCGATGGCATCGAGGCGGACGCGCGCGGCTGCCGCCGAGGTATTCTCGGGGAAGCGCAACTGGCTGACGACTACTTTTTGCGGAAGGTAGCCGGGATCGGCATGCAGGTTGCGCTCTTCGGATTTGGCGAAGAGTCCCGCGCTGACCAATAGCACCATGCTCATGGCCACCTGCGCGCTCACCAGGGCGGCGCGCAGACGGGCGCCGCCGAGCACGCTGGCGTAGCCTTTGAGCGAGGAGGTGAGATCCTGCTTCACCGACTCCAGCGCGGGCGCGAGTCCGGAGAGAATGCCGCTGAGAAAGACGATGGCGGAGATGTAGAGGAAGATGCGCCAATCGGGATTCATGGGGTAGTCCGGGGCGCGCGGAAAGAGGTAGCGATAGAGAGGGTGGGGGACGTGGCGGACCAGGTAAGCGCTGGCCGCGCCGGCGAGGGCGGCGAGGAGCAGGCTTTCGGTGACCAGCATGCGCACGAGGCGGACGCGGGGCGCGCCGAGGGAGAGGCGGACGGCGATTTCGCGGCGGCGCGATGCGGCGCGGGAGAGCAGCAGCGTGGCCACGTTGGCGCAGGCGATCAGCAGCACCAGCGTGAACGAGCCGAGGAAGAAGGCCAGCAGAAACAGGTCGCGGGCGGAAGAGTAGAGTTCGAACTCGGCGAGCCAGGAGCCGTCGGTAGTTTCGACGGCGGTGGTGCGGCCGGGATGGTATAGATCCTCCTGGCGCTCCAGGATGTCGAACTCGGCCCTCACTTGACTGTGCGAGAATCCCGGCGCCAGGCGGCCGGCCAGGGTGAGCCACAGCAGAGTGTCGTCGGTGAAGCCATTGCGGCTGGAATCCATGTAAGGCTGGGCGGTGTAGGGTATCCAGATGTTGGGAGGGGTGAGCCAGCCGGTGGTGAGATCGGGCGCCACGCCGACGATGGTGACGGGGCGGTTGCTGACGCGGGTGACGCGGCCGACGATGTGGGGATCGGAGGCGAAGCGCTGATGCCAGATCTTCTCGCCGATGACGGCGACGGGGGCCTGGCCGGGCGCGCCGCAATCGGCGCCATCGATCAAGCGGCCGACGATGGCGCGGTCGAGGCCATCGACCAGGAAGAAGTTGCAGGAGACGGCGATGCCGACGCTGCCGCCGGGATCGTCATCGCCGATGGTGGTGGGGAAGTAGCTGAAGGCCGCCAGTTGGCGCAGGGTGCGGGTGTGGTCGCGGAGGCGCAGGTATTCCTGATACGAGGCATGCCTGGGCTGGCCTTGGAGGCGCGATTCGGGGACGAGGCGGACGAAGCTGGCGGGATCCTTATAAACGTGCGGGGTGAGCATCATGCCGTTGATGACGGTGAAGACGCTGGCATTGATGCCGATGCCGACGGTGAGGGTGAGGACCACGACGAGAGAGAGCAGCGGGTTGCGGCGGATGACACGGCAGCCGTAGCGCACATCTTCCCAGATGGTGGCGAGGAGAACCGCGGGGTGGCTGCGGTCTTCGGCGATCTCCTCTTCCCAGGATTGGGGCAGGAGTCCGCGGGAGGCGACGAGCCCGCCGCTGCTGCTCTCCGCCTCCGGCGAACTCGCGTCTTTCCTCGCCCTCTTCAGGTGAAGGGCAGCTTAGACCAGTTGCGGAAGAGGCGTTCGAAGCAGAGGAGGGCGACCAGAACGCCGAGCGCGGTAACGGCAAGGGCGCGGACCAGAGATGACGAAGCGCTGGACGGCGGCCAGCCAGGCGGCGCGGCCTTCCTGGTCGGCGGTCTGGAACATCCAGTTGGCTTGCAGGGTGACGGGCAGGGCGAAAAGATAGCGGAAGGCCAGGATCATGAGCACGGCAAGGCCCAGCGGCGAGGCGACGGCCATGAGGCCGTACATGCCTTCGTCGTGGAGGGAAACCGGCGGCGCGCCGAGCGCGGCCTGGATCACCCAGCCGAGCGCCAGGCCGGCGTAGGCGAGCAGGATCAAGCGGTGAATGCGGCTGCGCGCCAGGGTTTTCCAGGTGAAGGAGAAGGCGGCCTGTTCGCGGGGGTTCGGGATCCAAAGTTCCAGCAGGCGCGAACCCAATCCGGACCAGTGTCCGCCGGTGTGGGCCGGAGGAGCTTCGAGCAAGAGCTTGCGGTAGCGGTGGTAGCTGAGCAGATA
>Ga0182030_10006060_pt1 | contig 25568 bp, 22 predicted proteins | sample 812S3MmetaG_FD_121299 | JGI IMG/M metagenome (GOLD analysis project Ga0182030, IMG submission 121299) | Permafrost microbial communities from Stordalen Mire, Sweden - 812S3M metaG (Illumina Assembly) | ecosystem: Environmental > Terrestrial > Soil > Wetlands > Permafrost | place: Sweden...
CTCGTGTTAAATTCCCTAGTCAGCCTATCGTGTTTCATCCGCTTTACCGCATGATACCTATCAAATCGCACCAAATCCTTCGAGGAAGGCTGAGTTGGGACGGTATGGGGCTGAGCAAGTCATCGCTGCCTGCCTAGCGGCACAGCAATTAGTCAACCCCACTTCAACCTGTTCGATCAACAATATGAATAGCATATAACTTGCTTAAATTAACTTTTCTCTTTTTCCCGTATTTAACCTCTTCGAACACCATTCCATCAGGTGAAGCAGAAATTCCACAATTTCGATCACCTCCTATTATTCAACGAACTTCAAAATGGCGGAGCCTACAGCAAGCACCGCCTTCTTGGCAGACAACGATCATGACCATGGATACAATTACTCTGAGGAAGACGATAATCTTCCTAAGAACGCACCAGCAAACGCACATTTCAAACGCCCCATCAAGATCTTAACCGCTATTACCTCACTGTTCTCATTCTTGGTCTTTGGTCTGCTTATTGGCGCGTACGTTTTCCTAAAAACGGGTCCTTTCACCCAAACAAATGATCCTGAGAGAGCAGCCCGAGATCTAGCTATTGTTGTAAGCCGAGATCTCCCCTTTATGCGCTCCGATTCATTTACTAAATCCAAGCTAACCCATACCAGCTATTCGTGAATTTGATCTTGAGTACTCCATCAATCTTCTTTATGATCCCAATCCTCATCACAACCGCCATCAACATCGCCTTCTCAATAACTGTCCTCGTCTTCTCCGCACACATCTTCAGTGACGGATGGCCTGACTCATGGGTCTGCCAACGATGGGACTATACTCCAGGCAGATATCATACTTTACCTGAGACTTTACAGTGCAAGAATGCGAGGACACAGATGAGGATTATTTTGGGTGTTGCTGGGGGGTGTGGGATATTGATTGGGTATGTCCCCCTGTATCAGAAATTCAAGATTTATTTTCAGAACTTCGCTGACTTCGAATAATAGGATACTCATTTTAGCGACATTATTTCTACGAATCATCGCGATCGTGAAAACTAGGTTCTGGGAGAATCATGCAAAGGCTTTCGGGGGATTCGGATGGAAACCAAAGGGTTTTACGATTCAGTTCAGCTTGAGCATTTTGCCCCATGATGACACGCGCAAGGCGGTGACGGGGGCCGGGGAACGTGCTGGAGAGGGGAGGTTGATTGAGACTGATGTGTAATTCTCTTAAGATGAAATGTTGTGGGTGCAAGAGATTTTGGGGGGCGGCATCAGGCACGATTGAAATGAGATGGTGATAATGGGTCGGGTTTTGCTATCTCAAGGGAAATGTTTTAAATGATTTCGGATATTGCAAGCGTAAAATTCACACCTCAAATAATGAGATACTTTAGGGGATATCATACATTCGCTCCAATTAACACCCTCCTAGCCAGCGTAGCAACACAGCCTAACGTAGCTGACTAGCCGGTAAAAACGTGACTAGCCTGCTCCTGATAGTGATCACTGTACAACCTTGGGCTCATATATAGCGGATTATCAGGACTGAAACAGTCCAGAACCCATTTCATCACTGTACAACCTTGGGCTCATATATAGCGGATTATCAGGACTGAAACAGTCCAGAACCCATTTCATCACTGTAATCCTCTTCGGATTTACAAAATAAGGGATGGGATATCGTTCTCCCGTCATTCTCTCCTGTCTGATATACTGGTCCTGCAGTGGAGCAAGATGGACGCAGTGGATATTTGATGTGGGGTAACGTGAAACTACATCATCGCTGTGGGGGGGAGCGGTATACTTTTGTGTTTGCTGCCTATTGCTCCACCTTATTAGCACATCCCCAACACCCATAGCCAACGCACCCCTAGCCTGCTCCACATCCTCCTCTCCCTACCCCCAACCATCCATACCTCCAAACTCCCACAATCATCCCGAAACAACAGTGTCAAACAATCAAATTCTGTATGCACATTCAATCTCTTCATTTTCTGACTCCCAATAACAAATCCTTGGATTATGGGTCAATGGCGTAGACTAAATTCATTCGCATGAGGTGATCACCCTAAGCCTCAATCCCAAGTCCATACTTGCAAACCCCTCCCCAACCATATCCAAGACAAACCCTCAACAAGCCTTCATGAACAATTTTTCAACGTCAGCCCAATCTATACCAGATGAGAGCTCACGATACTGGTCCAAAGCTCCTACTGTTCTCGCGTAATGTTTTCCAAATGCCCTGAAAGAATAAAAAGCGTCATTGTAGAGAGCTAGAAAGAAGCGGGGATTAAATAGCTGATAGCAAGCCGGTGCGATGGGAAGGGATATGGACTCTTAGACATCAAACATAAACATGGAATGATGCGTGAATGAGGTACGAGGCACTATGTAAGTGCCATTCTATTTTGTTCTGAGATTTTAAAAGAAGAAATATATTCTATGTCGAACACCAGCGAGGAGCGACCTCTCTATATATTCTCCTTAGCTAAATTACAAAATACCATATTTAAACTCTAAACAACGGAAAATAATTTTCTAACCACCCAAAGGCCTATATGTAAAAAATGTCACTCGTCTGAGCTCGAAGGTATTCGTAGATCCTCCAACCAAACCGCTTCAAGCTTCCGGCTCAACCTTCTTCGCCTTCTTAACACTCTTCCACCCCGTTCCCCAACTGAAAACAAAAGCCCCCACCGCTGCTCCAGTCGCCAAATAAAACACATGATTCACAGATTGATTATAAGCCAATATAACCCCTCCTACCTGATCTTTTGGGACCACAGCCCTAAAGCCCGTCGCTCCGGCATTGATGACGGTCTGGAAATTAACTTCAGGAGCGAATTTGGGGAGGGCATCGAGGAGACCGGCGGAGAGAGTGGTTTGTGCGAAAGAGAGGAAGAGTGCAGCACCGAAGTTTTGGCCGAAGATTATGGCAGACATGCCGACGGAGTTGAGGGCGGGTGGGAGGTGGTTTTGTACCGCTACGAGGGGCTGTGGTCTGTTAGTTGAGGAGCTTGGTGGAAGGGGTACCATGGGGATGTACCATTTGTAGACCGAGTCCACGCCCTACGCCTCCGATGATTTGATAGAAAACCCATGCTACGGTTGAAGTATTAGGCTTGAGTGTGCTTAATAGTCCAGCGCTGATTGCTGTTATAGCGCCACTTGCGATGCTAAAGGGGAGGTAATATCCGAGACGTGTGACTTGGTATGGTCAGCAACTCAACTATCAACTGGCTTCGTGAGAAACAAACCAAGGATTCCAGATCCAACGGAGCAAAACATCTGACTGAGGATTGAAGGGAGAATGTAAACACCGCTAAGCATCGGAGATTTTCCTCTGATAGATTGGAAGTATATGGCCATGTAGTAAGATGTAATGAGCATGTTGGCTGAAACGAAGAATAGGGTGACGCAGCTCATCCACACAATTCGTCGTTTCAACATGGACAGAGGAATCATTGCCGTATCACCACGCTTCCATTCCCATACTAAAAAGACAACTAACATGCCTGCAGATCCGCAAAATAGTCCGATTATCGTTGCGCTTCCCCAATTGTATTTGTTTCCTCCCCATTCTAGAGCTAGCAAGAACATGATGGCCGTGGGTGCGAAGAGACCGATTCCGGGGAGGTCGAGTGAATGAAGAATGGCAGGTAGGGTAGTCTTGACTTGGCTCTTGATTCGCTTGTCAGGTATTCGAATGAAGAAGATAAGAACACCAACAAGTCCTCCGACTGGAAGATTGATGTAGAAGCCTGGCATGTATTAGTTTGGATGCGTTCGAGCAAACCGAAAGTTTCACTTACACCATCGCCATGATGTGTACTCTGTCAGCGCCCCACCTATTATTGGACCAAACAATATGCCAAGCTGAGCGACTTCTCTATATCAGCACTATTTCGATGTTCTGGGGTTGAAGGTGATCCATACAACCTACCATGAATCCGAGATACGCTGCACAAACAGAAGGTTAGTGGGGTCCGAAATTTCGCCAAAGAAAATATACCTGGTCTCTTTTGCAAAGGCACGCAAGCCGAAATAATAGTCAAACCACCATTTAAGATTCCAGCTCCTCCCATCCCCGCCACCGCCCGTCCGATAATAAACATTGTGGAAGACTGTGCAACCCCACAAAGTAGAGATCCAAGTTCGAAGATTCCAAGGAATATCATGAAAATTATCTAAAAATTCTTAGTATATCTAACTTGCAGGATACACATTACCTACTTTAGAATCGAACTGGGCGTAGAGTTTGCCTGTGATTGGTTGTAGCGTAGCACTTTAATCTTTTATCAGTGGGATCATCCTGAGTGGCAATCTATGGAGAAAGTATACTTAGTGAGTAGAAATGCACTTCCGTACCATCCGATATCCTGTAACGCGTGGAAGTCGTTCGTAATTTTCGGAATAGCCTATTAAATATGGTTAGATAGGTTCCTGATTTGAGGTCCAACATTTGCCTACTGTTGCAACGATCGAGGTATCTAACAGCATAACGAAACAAGCTGCAGTCACAGCCGCCAGAACGACTGCTAGATGCCATGCAGTAACATATTCAGCTGCAGGATCGATGGTCTCAGACACGGTGGTAGCTTGCTCCTCTGAAGTCGTGCTTTCATACCCACTTTCTTCTTGTTCTTTCTTTACCCTTTGAAGAGTGTCTGTAAGAATATCGTCCTGATGGAGACTGCTCCGAGCCTTCTCTTCTTCTGGTGGCCCCATGGTGGGTTCGGTATGATGCGGTTGCTCAGGTTCACGAAGCAGAAATTTAGAATAAATTGAAATGAATGGATGAATGAATGAATGATAAAAAGATAATAACCAAAATTAAGAGGCTCAACGCGATTTATATCAATAATACATCGCTCCTGCTCCGGTGCCGTAATCTCAGCGAGGGAACGGACCTCTAAAGGTAAGAGTCCGCTCCCGACCCGGCTTATATATTGATTGGCTGGAACAGGAACGGAGCGGCAATCGACTTCACCGCTATATCTCCGTTCTTGCTGCCTATTGGAACAGGAATCGCGAAAGTCGTGAATTCGACCGTGATTATTCCATGACTGCATCGATTGAATAATCCCAAGGTACCAAAAGATCTCTTAACCAACCGTCGTCGAAATCTGTGAATTCTTCCATCCCGGACATATCCGTTTCCTGAACGGCTAGCGTCTCATCTTTATCTCCAGGTCCACTTGCAGTAGCAGCCATCTTTTCGTCACAATACTTCCGAACGCTGATCATTCTCTTCGCAGTGCGGGAGAAAAAGTCATATCTTGCATCACCGATCTCAAGTTCAACACTCTCCATTTTCCCAACAAGCCGGTCCAGGACTCCTCGAAAATCAAGTGTTTGTCGGACAAGTTCCAGGTTCCAATCCGGGTGATTGAAAATTGACAACAGTTGAAGAGTTATGAGAGACGATGTCAGTTGAGACCAAGAGGCGATGCAGAATGAGAAATAGTCCAGAACGGGTATTGAAAAATAGATGTCGAAGAACGATTTGGTTGCTTGGAGGCAAGCGTATAGCCACTCCAGCCGCTGTGACTGAGGACCGATTGTAGTTGTGGATAGCTGGGATTTTGAAAGTCCAACTTCATAAATAGAAGCTTCAGCTGTATGAAAAATCATCAAGATTGTAGCTTTTAAGAAATTAGTTTGGGGGGATAGATCAAGCCTTTGAGAAACTCACGGTCTTGTTTCAATCCCATGGGCAAATTTTCTCGGAACCTTTTCAATTCTTCTTGAAATGAGTGTACTATAAATATAGGAGGCGTTGTAAGGTCGGGAGGGTCGATTTTCTGGTGCCACGGGCTTTGGTGGATTCTTTCCACAATAACTTGTAATCGGACCAACGCAGCTGCTCGTTGATCGTCTGGATATTCAGCATTGGTTTCTAGGTATTGGCAGCACTGCTCAACATATGGCGTAAATCGGATAAACATAGAGCGTCGGAAGAAGGTGGAGGCGCTGTGCAATGTCAGCAGCAAATCTTGTTGGGCGATTTTTACCGAGATAGAAGTCTTACACAGAGCACAAAAAGAAGCACCCCAGAAAGATACGCCTGTCTTCTGAAGTTCTCACATTTTTGTTTAACATTGGATTCTGGGTGCTCCATGTGGTCGCCCTTATCGCATCCTCGAAGATGCTTTTGTTTGGATGCTTGCAATTTTGTCGATTGAGACCAAGGTCAGAGACCATTGTTAACATTGCTGAAAGCAAGCTTGTCAACTGAGGAATATTCCAAAAGTGGTAGAAGCACCTGCGAATATTTAGTTCCAGATGAACAGAAGGACAGTACACTGTGACTGATTTCGACAACTTACCATCCAGCATACGTAAGGACGCCTATCAGTAAATCCATGCTTCGTTCACAGTTAATAAACATCCGGGTCGCGAGATCCTTCATAATAGCCGTCCCAAGCTCTCTTTGCTGATCGGGCTCAAAACTTGAAACTGCAAATATACACTTGAGAAGGAAAGGTCGCTCTTTCCAGAGTTCTTCGGCCGACATCGATTTTGGGATGATAACAAAAGGAAAGAAGATGCTCAGCTCATCTCGAAAACGAGTCAGGCGAATATTCGCTTCTTCTAAGGAAGGACAGGGTGAAGTCGATTCTTGGGAAGTTCTTTGGGGAAATGGATGTGGACCCGGAAGATAGGCGTGGTTATGAGTATGAGCAAAGGGTTCTCGAAATGATACAACAGAGGAGCCACCAGTGGGCGGCTGCTGAGTGGCTGGCCGAGAGCCCGTGGAACTCAAAGTCGGCTGGTGATTGAAGGATTCGGGGGAAGTAGCTGCGTAGGGCGTATTTACTTCAAGATTTTGGGATGCCCTCAAGAGGTTGACTAGACCTTGACAGGCTTGAGGTTCGGAACCATTGATTGTGGCTTGTTTAACAGCTGACGGATCTGATACCTGAAAGTTCAAAGGCTGTCGCTGCAGGTCAAAAGACCCCCGGCCATCGACTGAAGCAGGAGGGGTGACCTGCAGAGTTTGAGTCGACTTCAGTAATTCAACCAAGCCATCCAATTTTTGCTCTAACTTCTGTACATGAGTCTTGGGAACGCGACTGTGAGGCCAATTAGCAAAAAACAAGACTTTACTGAAGGTATAGGTATCGCGCCATACGCTGTAGATGGTGTTCTTCGTTTGCGTTGCTGAGCTCGAGCCTGAGCTGTTACAGGCTCACACGGTTTATTTAGCCGGTTGCATCTATCATTTTGTCAATGGTCATTGCACAATTGCCCACGGGGGTAGCATACATACCTCTGACATTTTTCGCCGGGTGCTTGAGAGGCGACGCATTTTGCTTTAGCGTGAGCACAGGTTATACAAGCTCTTGGCTGACTCGTCGGCGGAGATGTCACTGAAGATGAATCCATGTCTGAAATGGAGAGTTGGCGCAGTGTATTAGAAATGAATCTTGTTGCTTGCAAGTGTAAGCTTGTTGAAAGCGTGTACTTAAAGGTCATGCTGACTAATCAACACCATATCTGCCGAGCACAACCCAACACACTTCAGATAAATTCTATAACAAGATAAGGTACAATTAGAGTTGACAAATAGTGTATTGTAGTAAGCAGTGGAAAGTTAGAGAAGAAAAGGACGAAACGCGGGCGGAAGGCAGGTGCGCCAACACGATAATATAGTCACGTGGTCATGGCATCCCACTTCAAGGACCAGTCTTGTCTACGATATTTATAATAACACAATCTATAGAACCTAATCTAAGATAAGCTGTCAGGGTCATTGGTTAAAAGCAGTTCACGAGGCATCATTTAATTAGGAACCATTTATGAGGGAATGTACTCCGGCCAATTTTCAGTGCTGTCAATCACTAAAGTAGACGAGACTTCAGGGTGCCTTATGCGCTCTCATCGCTTTGCGACAGAACGGGGTCGCTATTTTGCAGTGTTCCGTCGCCGTAAGCCTGGGGAAAGCTTCACTACTTGGCACCCAATTTTAAAGGACTCCTTCCTACATTGTATTGAAAACGTATTCGAGAGTTTGATGCATTCTCCACCAAATATTGACAAAATATAATTTGGTCATGTTCTCCAAAGGTTTTCAGATAAAAAATCTCATAAGTTAGATGGAAATATCTGGACGCTTTATTTAAATGTGCCCAAGTCCGCACGTAGCCATAGTTAGTGGGTTGGCCCTGGAGATTTAGCGATACCTTTGCTAGAAAGCCCTGTAAGCTTAGCAATCTTTCGCACTAGAATTCGTAAATTGGTGATCTTACCCGCAATCCGGTGGCCGAAGTTTTGGCGGATATATAGTAAATCGCCCCGCACTCAACGGAAGCTTGTTATTATAGAAGCAATTTGCGCCATCTGAGAGGAACTCTCAAGACTTTGTCTCAGGGGGTTTGGAGAGATTGTCTATAGATGTCTATTTAGCCAAAAACATCAACCAAAACCCTCAATATCTTTCAATAACACTCTACACCGTCTCACTTCATATCAAGCAGCAGTTTCAACTTTCCCAACCAATGACGAACTTCCCCCACCGACAGGCCCAGAATCACCGGTCTGCTCAGCCAATTCCTCCGCTCCATCCGTATCGGTTCTGGACCATTCCAACCACCCATACCACACCCTAGCGACTCTTTTCGTAAGCCGTGTTAAAAGCATCTCTCTTCTTGCTCAACACATCATTCAATGCAGCTGTCTTCATACCTTCAGGTAAGACTGCTAAGATCCTATTCTTGATGTCATGCATCATGAATGGGCTCAATTCTCTCTGTCCTCTCGATAAGGCATTGTCTACTTTATCCACGATGTATTGCCCAAAGTGATCCCATCTTGGCTCGCTATCGGGGACACCTTCGCAGTTTCCTTGACTCCGCACCTCGCCAGGAATAATTGCCAAGCAGTCGATATGGTTCGTCTCCGGGTTCGAGCCCAGCTCGCGGGCAAGTCCACAGCTAAAGGCCCAGTTGAAGGCTTTCGTAGCTCCGTACATAACGAGCCATGGCACGCCGACCATACCACCGGAGCTTGAGTTGAGAATCAGCGAGCGCTCTGTTGGCCTAGACTTGCGACTGAGAATCGGCAGCATCAAGGCTGTGAAGCGTGCCATAAACCGCGCGTTCATATTGATAACAGCGTCAACTTCCTCGCTCGAGTAGGTTGTCATTGCTCGAAACGCTGGCAACTCAACCGGGTTTCCTCCAACATTGTTTACGAGGATCGATACCGGCAAGTGCGCAATAGACCGGACGGCAGCATTCATCTCTTCAGGAGTGGCCGTTCTGGCATCCATGACTAGAATCCGGACCACGGCGCCTGATCTGAGCTTTTGGAGTTTCGTTTTCGCTTCGGACAGCTCGTCGGGAAGGTGACCGAGCAAGATGATAGCGAAGCCTTCCTTCACCAGTGCTTGTGCGACGCCGAGGCCGATGCCGGCGCTGGAGCCAGTGATGAGAGCATACGCTGGCTCAGGGCCCGCACGCTTGTAAGATTTGAGAGGATGAGATGGTTTGAGAAGGTGGAGGGTTAGGAAGCGAAAGGTAGCATAGGCGGCGTAAGAAAGGGTAAGAGCCCCAATGCCGGCGAGGATGACAACATACACACTGAAAATTCTGGCCATTTCGACGAAAACCTGAGTTATTTAAGCTTGTTATAATCAAATGTGCCGCAGTTTATTCCAATACTTCCAGCTAGGAGGGGCGAGTTCTCGAGATCGGCGACTGCGGGGGCATCGTAGTAAGTGAGTTGAGGTGAAGATTCAGCGGTAAGGCGCTTTGTTGTCAGGGGGATTTCCCCCTTGCGACTTTTAGCGCAAAGTTCCTTGTTCAAGCTAGGTATTTACCTAGAGGGGTAAGCATTTTAGGCCACTAAAGTTTAGCGGTCAGATATTCGTTTTCGCATCGACAGCCATACTCGACAACGCCCTCCGAATGTTACCACAAGGCTCTACTAACTTACCTCGAGAAGTTGGAAATGATACCGTCGTCCTCCCTTTGAGCTCAACTTATACAGAAAAGCACATAGTTATTTCAAAAAGTCTGTTAAGAATCAAATTCTCGTTCCACTTCGTGCCCAATTACCTGGGTGCAAAAGATACAACCTTTGTACTAGGCTCAGTATTATAATACTCTTACACTCGGATTCAGGACCAGCCCAAATCCTTCGTAATGATCCCTTCAGAAAACCCCTTACCGGGAATTCCCCAAAAAGTGCGTCGAGATCCCAGATGCCTGTCAATGCGCAGTACTGCGCCATCCGCGGACACAATCACCTAATAATAGATTCCATGTATGGGGCTTAGATAGATCTTTAAATGTATGGAATTGCATTGCGACGCTTCCGATATACATACATGATATGGTTGGTACGGAGGTTCAACTCAAAGAGAGGTGTGTATTCAGGGCTTAAAGCCTGCAAGGTTAGTTTTCAGACCCCGCAGTTGTGCTGCCAGCAATGCTAATAGCATCATCATAGGCTTTGAATGAGGCGACTGTAACGCCTAGAGATTGTGCTTCAGGCCACTCAGGCTTTGCAGACTTTACATCTCATAGATTGACTGCACGCCCAAGGTCTCACGATATTTGTGCACTGCGCGAAGATTTAGTTCTACGAAAATCGCCCTGAATTTTTTATTAACATTGAGAATCAATCTATGAATATTGATTTTAACAAAATGTATTTATCAAAGAAGTATTTTTGATTTTACAGAATATTAAAAAGAACGATACATGCGATTGTATACACATTGATAAGGTGAGGTGGCTCAGTCTAATTTTTTCATCACGTCTCCTGAACGTCTCCAGGCAATTTCATATGCATGATAACTAGCCAAGTATGTCAAAGCCCACTATAAATACAGTAAGCACACCAGGAGCAGTAATTGTGTCACAGCTCAAAAATGTGGAGAAGGGGAACGAAACCGAAAGCTTACCCGCTTCGCAAGGTCAAGGGATCTATTAATAAATAAGTGCTTATAGGGCGGTACGATCATAATACCACCAGATTGTATAACTGAATGACAAGTACATCGATATAATCTTCTCCGTTGCTTACATATTAACTTTTTAACGCCAAGCCAGAGTCCATATCAAAGCCATTGATTTCTCAGGAAATATGCGTCTACAGAGCCTCAGTATGGACTCTATCCATGAATTGGTTATCTCGAATAAAGCACAAGTCGATCTCGCGTGGCATTTATTTATATATACACCGCTTATTCTACATCCCCAATTCGTACGACACTTCACCTCGAGCAAGTTCGCTGGATATAGCAAACTACCTTACACCCCCCTACTCACCCATATTTTCCTCGGCATTTTTATCGCTTTCCGCTACCAGTTCAAAGCCGTGAGTTCTGCCGAGCCACCCAGGCCAGAGTCTCTTGATATAGCCATCGGTGTCACGAATGCGATCATATCCTGGCGCCTCTGCAAATACGAACACCGCGGTAACCCACGTATTGCGCGCGCCGCGTTCCAGGTCATGGCTTTGATGTTGTTGTTCACTGCCCTCATGTGCTACAGGACTGCAAGCCCTGTGTGGTACCATTCCATGGCCAAGATGCACAATTCTTTTGTCTATGTGCGATGGTTAATCCTCGTTGGTAATGCAATCGGCATTTACAAGGGATTTCACGAGCTTTATACTATTTCTATATTCTTTGGGAGTATGCTTGGAGTATGGGAGGGAAGGTTTCCATGGGATGGGATCCTCGGCGTTCCTCTGGCCTTAGTGTTCCACGTGGTGCTTGTTATGATAGAGAGATTTACATCTTCCCTGATTACGCTAGAGTTATTATCCCCAGCATTTTCTAATAGAACAAATATACTAACAGCTTACAGAAACTCACATGCCAATCCTTTCCTTAGATTGATGCTCTTTATTGGCTTGGTTGATGTTGGGACATACAAGATACTGAAACCGCCAATGGTGGCTTCTGATCATTCAAAGGTGATTGAAGATGACAATAAATAGACTCGAGGGCCATGTATATAAGTATATTGACTACTTTGAGGGAGACGAGAGCCAGCAAGTATAAACATGAGGTGATATGAGATGAGTATAGCGGCAGATTGTACCAAACTTTAATTTCGAAGGCCAGAGGAGACGCCATGTTTTAGTGTAGGGGGACGAAAGCATGTTCCTGAATTATGCCTGAGCAGGTCCTGAGCAAAGGGGGTGTGGGTCATGTTAGTACGAGGATTGAGAAGATTCGAGGTTCCGCGGTATAGCAGCTAAAACTCTAGGCATGTAGTTCTCAGTATCCAACTACTTCTCTCCCTCCCTTGACCCTGGAACATCTAGATTTCTGATCAAAGCGTTCTTGTATTTGTTTTCTTACAATTTATATGGGCTGACTCAAATGCTCAATACACTAGGGGAACTTCGCTTTGATTTCGACTCATCGACTGAATTTCCCCGCTTCACGTGATTCTGACACTGACACTGCCTCTTCACTGGCGTCCTCTTTACACTGCTGAAATTCCCGGATTATTGTCCACACTTGTTTAACGGCCAATTTTTATCCTCCCTGCCAATATGAATCCTAGACGTTTGTCGAGGTCCAAAAGGATTAACACATAAGACCGCTATACCCTCAATTTCCCGGCGTCAAGGCTAGCGAATCCGGGCTACCACAAACCAGTGATCACATATTCACACATATCGGTTGTCACACGATATGAAACCATTCTGGATCTCGCTCAGGTTTCTCCAAATCTCGCACGGCACTTCCATCCATCAGATCATCAACATAGCACTCTCCAACCATGTTCCAGCAATCTCCAGACGGACGAAGAACAAACGGTTTCACCCCCCCAAAGAGAACACAGAGTATATCTCCCTCAGCCATACTCACAGGGCCAAGCCCTAAGCGGCCACTTTTTGTCAGAAAAATTCTTCGATCTTCAGAGAGCTTGCAAGTATTAGCGAATCGCGCCCAATTCTTTCCTTTATGTACCTGCAGACTCGCAAGGTCATCTCCCAGGGATTCATTAAATTTAGTTCTGGATTTTAGTGGGACATGATCAGCGACCGCGAAAAGATAGCCCCAGAAGACTGGCAATGCAAGGTCAGCAGCAGAAAATTGGCCAGCAGTACTGGCGCGAAAGAGAAATTCCGCAATAGTGTGAATATCGCTGCAGGCATGGAGGTGGGCGACGCACGATGCCCACAAATCGAGGATTGCTTGTGCCCCCGGGTCAATATTTTGGGTTTTGGCGCAAGAGCAAGGTTGTGCGTAGCTTGCGCAGAGGTGGCTGAACGAGCAGGGCGCCATACAGTGCTTGATCGTGTCGATCTTTATACCTTTGAGAATGAGGGTATCCTCATCCTCTGTTTTTTTCATCTCGGCTTTCAAGCTGCCTGTCGCGTTGTGCCCGATCTCGACGCGGAACTTCCAGCCTTTCTCGTTGCGTTGCATGGTATATCGACTGAGCTCTATAGGCGAGTGTTCGGCGTCCCATCGAGGAACCCACGATGGCAGGCCGAGGTTCTTTCCTATGGGCTGACTAACAACGTGGTGCAGAGCATAGAGGACTGAGAGACTCTTGGATGTCTCAATACAATACCGAGTGGCGTCTCGAAAAACCTCCTTGATTGATCGGCTATAGTCTGGGCGTAGAGCTCCCGGCCACTTGTCGGGTTGTTCAGTCTCACCACAGAGGCCGAGGAAAGCAAAGACTTTATCTCGTGGATCAGTCGCTCGCGCAGGTCGTGTCATCAACAGGAGTGATGATAAGTCCCACAGTCCATCTTCGGCGGCAAGGTTATGGATGTTCTGGATGGGCTGCAAGAACTCCTGGAGTTTGCGATCATAGCGCTCATTGGTGAGTAAAGTAAGGGCTGCAGTCAGAAACTTCGTCCATCGAATTTCAATATCTCCGCATAAAATGACAATCCCATTCTTGGGAACAACTACTTCCTGTATAATCCATGCTCTTCGGAACCACGGACGAGATAGGAAATGATACAGTGATTGTCGTTTGTCCACCTTATGGCTCTCCCATATGCTGCGAATTTTGAAACCACCAGGCTTCGATCCACCCACAGATTCTGCAGGAAAGACAGCTTCACGCAGTACTTGAAGGGCTGGCTCGGCATGTTTATCTTTCGGGCCTAGCCATATGATGACTTTGGTGGCTCTCTGATAGATAACCTTCATGATCCGGACCTGTTCTGTACGCTCAAACAGATTTTTCTGGTCAATACAGATCTGATCAATCCATAACCAACGGGTGCCGGATGCTGAAGGAGTATATAGCTGCTCTAAAGCTTCCCCAAGTCCGCTAGAAACTTCTAATATCTGGTTCTCGCACATGATAGCTTGTTTCCGCCCCGGTTCTCCCCAACAGTAACTCAAGGCATAATAATCAGGGGCATTTGCGATGGAGAATGTTTTCATCCTAAATTCAAATCCATTCTTTCTCGATTTTCCAATCAGCTTAATGAGTCGGAAAGAGTAGGGTGAATGAAGGCTCTTGTGTGTGAACAGCTGTTGGCCTTTTCTAAGCTTTGGTTCGGACGTTTTCTGCTTCAGAAACAATTCTCGCCTGCCTAGGGAAGTTGTTGATGATCTTGACTTAGAAAGTGCGAGAGAGGTCTGCGAAGGCTGCGATAAAGGAGGCAGTGTCCGAAATTCAGTTGCCCATTCTACACGCTGCGATAGCTTTGTAAGAGAGAGCACGGTACTGCCTGATGCGATCTTGATAAGATCTAAAATCTCTGCTTTCAGTCGATTGATTTCATTTTGACGCTCCTCTAAGTGATTAGAAAATAGCCACTGCGAACGGATGAGACTTTTTATATGGGCCGTAGCAACAGTACCTAAGGAGTACAAGAACCAAATCCTAAAGGCTTCGATGCAAAAGCCAACCCAAGGGCGTGCATCTCTCCAGATCCACGCCAAATGTGTGCCGAGTGGGACGGGATTCATCAAGGAGATTTGTTTGTTCGCGAGGCGTCTTAATAGCTCAAAAATGATTTCCTGAATGCCCAGAAGCCCCGACTCAAGTTCACTCTTGCAAATCACATCTCCTTCTGAGAACGGGTTACCTGCCCGAGAATGAAATCTCTCGAATTGTTCGCGTATGTCCTTCGAACCTTGACCTAGAGCCACGGCAAGATCCCTGACATCCTGATCAGGATCCAGAAGGAGCTCAGCATCTGCAAAAGCATCGAGAATATCGGAGACGAGATCTCTTGTCTGCGGTCCAGCTGCATGTTCCCCAGGCAAAGTGGCATCATCACTGAGGTCCATGTGCTGCAGGTGGTCACTAGAGATATTCCAATAATCTCTATCCCGTGCCGAGCCGGGCGTGGTCTTGGCGCTAGGTATTCCTTTCAAGGCGACGATCGGTATGAAGGAGATTGTCATAACAAATTTGACTAGACCTTCGAGGATTAACACAACAATACCAGCAATGATCTGGCCGAGGCCCTTCTTCGAGGCATTATTGGCCATAATGCCATGTATCGCCTGTCGAAGCACCCCCAGAAGTGAGGATTCGTGGAGTCAAATAGTGAGGTAACTCAGAACCAAATTGTAGCGCAGAGTTTAGCCGCCGACTTGTCTACTCAGCTCAAGATTCTTCGTGAGCAAAAGCGGAAAGATTGTGGATGCTGCACTAACTTTGTTCGCGTATCTTTTTCGCGCAAGCCTGATTAGTGATCTATGCGAAGTTTTCTTAGATCACGTGAGTACAACTTATTTACCAGTAAAATCGGTGCACTAAAGTTTTTTCTTTTCAAATGCGTGAAATATGCCCTCAAAATCAAGATCTTTAAAGCTATATTGCTTTATAACTACTGTCTGATGGCATTGCGAGTGGGTACGATAAGTGAATTAGATCACGTGACTCGCACTACATCTGCACCTCCTTTTATAAACTTTTATTTCTTAAACTCAATCTTCTCATTTTTAACAATAAACCGAAAAATTAGGTCATTGAACCATTAAATCCAGCAATCATATAGTTTAACGTAAGAGTAAAGACCAACTAGGTAAAAGGAGTATAAAGGGGGGCGAAACAGGCCTTCTCTCACAGACCAGGCTAAGCACCCGTATCTAGATTATACAAGGGTCTAAAATGGATCTCGTATCCTAGTGATCAAAGCTGCCTCGGTCATCCTCAGGTGTCTCGAGCTGGCTCAGCATACTTATCCTTGGTGAGCCGGTACAGTAAGGCTAGATTATCCATTCTTCATGAGATTCACGAAGGAAGTTTAATAGATTCGCTAAGAAATATTCATGATTTTAGGGATCGTAGATCTTCTGCTTGATTTTTTATCCAAGCAACCATAGATTGCACAAGTAGACGGGACATTTTACCATTACTAAGTACACAATTTAATACTAGTAATAGCCCCCAAATATCCCTTTGCAGCTAAAATTAGGAAAACACGTTTATTTGCTCCTTAGGGACATGAAATATTCCTTCCAAAAGAAAGAAATCCCTCTAGGCTTCCAACATGGAAAGAGCTATTCAGAAACGCGTGAATGCGTCTGGTTTGGACACACCATCAGTCTTATGCAACTCTCCAGGCATCGGATCCAAGCAATCCTTCAACCTTTCAGGCGTATACTCCTCATAAACCTCACTCATCCCCAACAGCTTCTTCCCGACGCCCGACCAAAGCCAAACTTTCCAATGACTCAAAAACGGCATACTGGTCCACTGACAACGACATACCCACTCCGGAATACGGGGTGCGAATGGCATCCAGTAGCGAGGAAAATACCACAATGCATACGCGGTCATGAATGGCAAGGAACCATGGTAAGGATGATGGTCGAAGGCCGAGTAGAGCACGAGCAGTTGGATGGAGAGGAAGTAGCCTATCAACCAATCACGAAAGACGGCGGGAAAGAGAAGCCGTGGGAGCTTGAATAGGAGCCGGATGGGGAGCGGTGTTGTGGATAGGGAAGGGTAGAGAGGGGCATCCAGTTCCATGGAAGCCCAGTTTCTGTAGAGGAGCTCGTGGCGGCGGGTGTATTTTTGATCCCAATGGTCTGGACTTGGGGATATAGCGACGGTGAGAACATCGTCGGTGTCTCCGTTGTTCACCCAAGCTCGTTCTTCTTCAATATTATTGCCCTTTTCCAAATCACGATCAAGAAGAGGTTGATATTCAGATCTCTTGGTTTGCATACGAGAACTTGCGCTTGTTGTTTTCTGCCACATCTCAAGTCGCTGCCAGTAATGCAAGCTAAATCTCTGGTATGTCTCACTACTCCCTGCCCCGAAGAATCTATCCACATTACTATAGGGTCCGTCACCCGAGAATGTATGGACTCTGCCAGTGATACATGTGAGAAGGACCCTATATTGCTCATTCCAGTAAGGTGGGAGTCCATTGGAGGTGCTATTTGGCGGGACACTGATTTGAACGGCGTGAGGGGCATCGTCTGCGGTCTTCGTAAAGTCATAGTGTCGGCCATCTGGGCTGGGAAGTGAGATTGAGTTCTTGTTGGCGGTTTGGGAACGTTTGGTCATTGTGCTGTATTTTCGTTTTCTGTAATTTTGGTTTCTCTACGAGGTGAGTAATATGCACGAAATGAACTCAAGGGTTATGTTGAGATTGTTGAGGAAGATTTGTTGCTGCCTAGAGGAGACGAGAAGGATCCAGATCCCAGACGCTGCGCCATCATGCAACCTCGCCGCATCCTTGAGACTGTGCAAAGATCCTTTCTTATTTGATCATTCATTATGCATGCGCTTACATAAAGTTAGACTTTCCATGCGCAAATCCTGATTCGTTAGCAAAATTGACGAAACTCATTGCCTGGAAGTTCGCCATAATATGATGATGGCTCAATTGAAAGGGCTGCTGCTTACTCTTAGTGATTTCCAAAAAAAAATATTGAAGATAAAGTTGAAACTAGAGTTTAACTATACTGGTAATTGAATTTTCGTTCCACATTCGGTTGGTAAGCATGGCCGCTTCTACTCAGGTGCTAATCACCCTTGGCTTAGCCAGCTCACCTGAGAAACTCGAGCGCCCTGAGCAGTACCCAATTAACTAATAAGGTAAGACATTAGCTTAGGAAGTAGTATGTCACTTTTGTCAAGTTTTGACGATTATTCCTAGGAGCCCAAAGAGGATCCTAAAGATCTCTAATAGAACCTCTATAAAAATAGATTACGTTATACTCAGTATTGGAAAGGAATAGACTAATTAGACTAATGGACTATTAGTCTAGTCGGACTAGTTAACTATTAATCCTACTAATAATGTACTATAGGGACTAGTTATTCTAACGCTGGTTATACTACGAGCTACTATTTATAGTAATCCGGAATTTTATTTAAAGAGAGAAATTTACCACTCTTTACTATAAATCTTGTCTCTACTACTAGTTATAACCTAAATCCCCCTTCTTAAATATAACTACTAAGCTATTTTTAATCTCCCCTTTTAAATACTATATACGTCTCCTTAATTTTAATTTAATTTATTTTATAATTTCTCTATACTCTTACTATTACTAGATTCTATATAACACTAAAGGCTTAAGCAACCCGGATAGGAGTGTTCAAGTTCCACTCTCCGTCCAGCTATACAAAAGGTCAACAGAAGCACAGTTCCACCGAACAAAGTACCTTTATTACGTACATTTTCAACATTTACTCAAATATACGTCCCAACCACTCGGACTCGAAGACTAGAGTCCTAGCTCTTACTCAATTTCCAGAACATATCAAAGGTGGCGGCTCAGAGTTCGCATTATCATTCAAAAAAAGAATCGTCTCAAGCACTCTAGAGACATATAAGATTGAAGCACGTTAAAAAGTAGATAATCTTGCCGACTTTGTCAACAACTTACTTGAAATCTCGCCATCAGTTCGTCCAAAACCAGTTCAGCAGATTAGCAAATCTTTCACAGCACTCACAGTTACCATAAACACATTAGAAAAATTGACCGCAATATCGCATTTCCACTTTCGAACTCGACCTAATGCGACTACAATTCCGATCATTTAATCTGAAGCCATTTGACCCCCGAAGTGGAAAGGATCGGTGGCATGCTGAGGGGACTCCGGCCGATGTGGCATCTGATAACTTAGCCATGGAGGAAGTGGTTGAGTATCAAGTCAAGCGTATATCCCTAGCTCAGAGTCATCATTTACAGCCACTACTACTGGTAGGCGGGGTCGACCACCTTGCCGCTATATACAAGATCCAGCTCATCAATTCTCTCCCAAGCATATTCGACCCGCTTCCAAGTCTTGATGCCCCCAGTCCTTGTATCAAGTTCGAAAACCCGCGTTCGTCGGTGATATCGCTTGTCGCCGTACGAGCAATACCCTCCGAATCCACTGCCCCCTCCGTAACACAGCCAGGGGCCGTGGGGTTTGTCGCCATCCTGCTGCGATTCTTTTGGAGGCCGAAGAGCGCAAAAGTCATTCACATGATCGTGCCCACAGCCTAATACTGCTATGCCTTCTTGGGCCAAGGCATCGTAGAAGTGGGAATTGAAGCTTGGTCCTTCAGTTGGTTCTCTTCGCTTGCCGCCCCGCACTATGAGATCGCTGTCTGCGTATTCTGGAATTGGGATATGCATGAAAGCCAGAGACAGATAATTATTGTCCTTCTCACAGCGATCCTGTCGCAGCGCCTGGGAAGTGCGTGTGAACCAGTCGATTTGGCTTTGCTTAATTGGGTCATAGTCTGGATCTCGTACTTTACTCGGTATTTGCCCGTGCGAGTCTAAAAAGTATAGAGTCGATAACGGGAGTTGTGATGACTCATGAGCGAAGATTTGAAGGTAGTAGTTGCCTACGCCATCAACCCGTTCTGGGCCTGACTGACAAAGACTAAATGGTAGATCCTGGTATAATGACATCTGTGCCGTGCCTGCCATGCTATCTCGTTAGCAAGAGTCGCAAGTTGTCATTTCAGAATATTGCTCGCCGAATTTTAACACCCTGGGTGTGTTTTCGATAGCTTGCTTGTTTATGGGCTATGAAAAAAAATTGACTCACGCGATAGTGCGTAAGTACCCTCATCGTCATGATTGCCAAAGACGGCTGCGTATGGGATTGAACGATCGATCAAAGGAGCAACTACCTTAAAAAGGGTAGATTGACTGTCCAAGATATCGTGGTGCAATTGATCTCCTGTGAGAATCACGAGGTCTGGTTTCTCGACATCCAAAATTTCCCCAAGAAAGCTTACGGTGAGTGGGTCAGCCTCGCTTTCAGGTAGAGGCTTCCCATGAGCATCAATGGCATCTCTGCACACTCCGACGCCAGTCACCATGTGTGTGTCGGAGATCTGGACAATCTTGAACTTGCCGTCGTCCTTGATCCGTAGTGGCATCCGAGGGACGTCTGGTCGCGACTTCGCTCTGCCCTGCCGTACGGTTAGTCTTGCGACTGGTACCTTAGGGTGAGCGCCCAGCTGGAGCGGCATTCCCATGAGAGCCCATTGCGATCGCGGGTCAACTGCATCCACGCCAAAGAGAACGTCCACGGCCGTCACAGCCTGGTGGCGGTCGCCAGTATAGGGGCTTCTTAACACCCAGATGCCCCCGGGTCGACGCTCCCATAAGTTTTCCTTTTCCGAGCCAGCACCGGCGCCGGGATGCAGCTTGCCAACTCTGATCTCCGTAACCACCAAGTCGTCCGCCGTAAGGTCTTCTTCCCTCGCCTGCTCTATCTGCAGCCACGCAGTCTGCTGAGCTGTATGTAGGTAGAGGTCCTTTTCTATGCGGAGCCATCTCGGTGATTCAAGGGCGCAAGTGGAAAGAGGATCGGTCGGAGAGCAGAAGCTTACGGTCAGATCGGTGACAACTGGGTGCGCGTTGGCACTGCCGACGTCAATTTTGTAAGGATTGGACAGCGTCGCCATCTTGGCGGGGGAGAAGGAGACCCCAAGAAGCTCGAGTGCACCAAGGACAACTTCTGAAACGAGCCTTATGAGCGCAGACATCGCGCATGCGCTTGTATACGTGGGACATGTAGCGCCAGGCGGTGAAGAACAGCTAAAATCGCGGAGTTGATTGAAGAATATTATTCCAGAAACCTTGAAAGGGAGTAGAAATAGATTCCCTAGGTAAAGTTTGGTAATGAAGCTATAGCCGGTCCATATAGGAGGCCAAAATAAGCTCTATATTATAGTGCGTAGACTGACTTAGGACGTGCTCAGAATGCTTAGGCTCTGCTTAGGTTAAAGCAGCAGCAGCTCATTTCCGGAGACTAAAACGGAACTAGCGAGGACGAGATTAGAGTCTGACTTTCCTAGAAGTCTCAGACCACATTTTTTTTAGATTCACTTCCAACGTGGTTAATCAGCGTCGCTGCTCTACTCAGGCGCTACTCACCCTCTCTGCTCACGTCACGTTCCTGCTCTCACTTACCTACTATTCGGCTCTGCCGTGCAAAAGTTGTCAACTTTACACAACTTTTATCAAGGGGACTAAGTCGGCTTTTAAGGAGCCTAAATAAAGCCCCTGATGTGCATCTCTAGGTTGGCGAATCAGGGCGAGGTTTTGACACGATATGAGCTGACATTGCGATTATTGGACATGCTCAAGGGATGCTTCCTAAACTCTTTGATCGCGATTGAGATGGTTTTTGTCAATTATGGCACGTCATAGATGGAGCAGGAAAGTCGTATATTGATGTCTGATTAGAAGGAAGGAGGCTCGTCGGACGCGTTTGAGTCAATTATGCAAAGCTCTAATGCGACATCAACCATAGGGGTGCAGACACATCCATAGTAATGTGATATTTCGAGGGAAGAAAACACATTCACATCGCCTAAAGCTTTAGGTCTTGACAAGGAGGATATGCTCTACTATCTCGGGACCTTAGCATAATCTGCAAGCTTTCCTATGAGAGCAGAGTGGACAACAAAGGACTATTTTTGTTCTCACGCATCCAAGCCCCAAGTCCCTCTGCTAAATCTGGATGTACCAGACAGCACCAACAATACAAAAAGTAGATGTTCTAATACCGGTGCTATTTTCATCGAGGAAATCTAGACAGCGAAACTGATGTGGCTAGCTTGTGGCTTGCAGCGTGCTGAAACCTTTCGCTGCGTCTCGACGCTTAGTCTCCCAAATGCAAATAGCCATTTTCGCTCACCAAACCACCATCCTACTTGTTATAACCTTTCTAAATCAATACCATCAATTCGCAAATTCTTTCGCCACTTCTTCTATTCAAGATCGGGTCCTATGCCTAATTCCAGCCGTTGGGACCGCCAGCTTTCATTGTTCGCTTAGAACATAAGCCAAAGATGCAGCCCCTCTCCTCCTTGAATTTACGAATACGGAATTCATCATCTATATTTTTACAATGGAGATAGACACGCATCAGTCTATCCCCAACAATCTCGAGAGAATATACAAGCCTCTCTCGATCAACAGCCTGATGTTCGAGAATTCAGGCTCATTACCCTCCTGCCATTAAACTGCTCCCGAATGGCAGGTACTCTGGCTTGGTAGGGCTATATCACAGTTATGGTGTAGGACAGCAAGACGTTAAAATGGGGACATGTGTATAGTAAGGCTTGGAGGATGGTATTCCAAGTACGCGGTAGCCGGTGAGGTGCTCGGAAGGAAGTCAATATGCGGAGTTGAAATATAAAAGTGCGTGGCGAGTATCAATTGAGGTATTATGGCAGCTGCTACAAAGATAATCTTACAATATGACCGATAGAATTTTGAGGATATTCCTAAGTCAAGAACAAACAGGACAAGATGAAGGGAGGATACAGGGACGCGTTTAGCTTCCTGAGGTAAAGAGGTGTTTACTTTAGATCTGGCGGCACGTGGAATTCTTACAGTAGCTAAAAAGTCTTTAGATTAAATATAAAAATGGTAGCGGCAGCTGCCTGGTCTTGGTGCTACAACTAGCTCAGCTACTTAGTACCATTAACGACTTGACAACAGATCGGCAAAGCGATGATTTGTCATTAGACGGCAAGGTAGCCAGCGAATGGACTAGGTATCTTCCAGCAAACTCTCCGTCCGATCCTTAGATATCACGGAGTACTTCTACCGTTTAGAAAAGCTATTAACGCTATCGCATCATACACAAAATGCGCCAACCTCCTTTCACCTCCATTCTAAACACCCTCCAGATAACCTTCAAACAATAACTAGACCCATTCCAAACGAAAACAACATCTCCATAAGAAGCGTCAACCACGACACTTGCTTGCCTGGGGCAGTCCCCTGGAACTGCTGCACAGTTCCGTTCACCGCTACCGACGGGGTCGGTAATCCCTTTCCAGTTCCCGCGGCGGGGATAGTGCTATTAACAATGTTAGCGTGTGGGGTGTACGATGCCGGTGATACTGGTGATGTGACGGTGTCCGTAGCAGATGCGGAAGCACCCGGGACATATGCAACGTTGGTCACCGCCGTGCCTGAGCTAAGTGGTCCAGCTGGTGACGATATTCCACCACTACCGCTCTTCGCCGTGCCGCTCACAGGGACAACTGTCGTCTTAGTCGCAAATGATACTGTCGGCGTGAACGCCCAAGTCGTCCCTGCTTTGAACTCAACATCAAAATTGCACTTCGTTGTCCCCCTAGCCCCCTCTCTCGATTTGAAGCTAGGTGTGGCGCCTGGGATGGGTACAAGAACAGTGGTCGTGGCGTACGGGACTGTGGAAAGCGAGTGCGTTGAGATTTCGCAGGAGCCATCGCCGGTGCACCCCGACGCGGTGCTAACGTAGGGGCAGATGGTGACGGTGGAGAGGACGACGACGGTTCGGGTCATTGGGACGCCTTGGCCGTTGGAAACGCAGGCCGAGCAGCTCGGGTAGGTGCCGGTTGTGGAGAGCGTTGCTGTCCCTGTTGGGGTTGAGGTCATGGCTGTTGATGTGAAGGTCCAGTTGCCATAGGTAGAGGTTGGCCCTGCAGTCGAAGTGGAGTTCACGCCTGACAGCGTGCCGTTTCCTGGGGCAGAGAAAGTGACGTTGCCGACCCCGGTGGGAATCGAAACGTTGCAAGAAGCAGTTGTATTGAAGACATTCGGATACATACGCTGGAAGGGGAAGCCGCTTAGATCTCTACCCAGTGCGTAGGCGTAAAAGGACCCGCAAGGGACGGTGACATTGTTGACCCAGATATGCTCTGGTGATGATCCCGCGCTATAATTCAGTCGGTTCATGGCAAATGTGGTGAGTACTTGGCCGTTTTTAGAGGATCGGAACTCAAAATGATCGATGTCTTGGGTGCCTTCAATATCTGCGGTCACGGTGTACTCAGTCCCCGAGATAAGAGTCTCATTGATAGGGAAGTAGCCCGGGTGGTGGCCGCGGATTTTGACGAAGGAAAAGTCGATCAATGTCAATTTGCTGATGGCTTGAACCTGCAAACTCGTTCCATCGGTCGAGCTGGATCTTTGCGCCGTCCAGGTTCCGGGTTGTGGAGAGTTTATGGTCACGAACGTTGTAGCTGCATTTGAAAAGTACGAAACTCCCAAATCAGTTGGTTGTACAATCGTTCCATCAGGCCTTGCGATAGTGAGTATGGACGAACCTGCGGAATCGAAGATTATAGACGTCATGGTCGAGTCGACGAGGACGGATAACGAGCTGCTGTCACGCTTTGCAAAGGCGGTTCCTGACGAAGGGATGGGATAATCTCCGTATGTGTTGACAAGATCTGGATGGATCAGCTGTAGCGCCATAGTGACTAGATCCTCAGTGCCACTTCTGTCTGGCATTGGAACAAACTTCCCCGTTGTAGCCTCGGCGAGAGCACCGTAGCTGGAGCCGTCAGAGCATGAGCTGGGGAAGAGGAAGAAGTAGAGGTGAATATTCTTGGCTACAGCCGCGTTGACGACATCGTCGAATAGTTCCGGATCCTTGTCTTGCGCATCGGTGAAGAGGAAGACATTGCTAAAAGGATCAATCGAAGAAATCGTTTCCTCCAAAGCTGAGAGCGCGGGTTCTGGACAGTCGCCGCCCCCTGAGGCGTAAAGAGTTCCCAGATCCGAGAGGAAAGTAGAGGAATCCGTAGTGGTAGTCATGACGTTTAAGGTGTCCGGATCGTTATAGCACATGAGAGTGTAGCTTAATGGCTGATCTTGCGTGCCGTTCAGAGTGTTAACGATCTCGCTGAGACGTATTTCAAGAGCACTGATAATGTCAGACATGCTACCGGTACAGTCAACGACGAAAACGAGTGGAGACGAGCCGATGCCAAACAGATTCTTCAGTTGTGATTCGGTAAGAGCAGGCATGCTCTGTGCGGAGTAGTCGACGGCCAATTGGCCTAGGTAGTCTTGTGTGGCTGATTGAGACAATGTAGCAGCAACCTGGTGGCCGTTGGCGCCTGGGCTCTAGCTTGAAATTGGAATCAAGCCGTGAGGAGCGTAGAGCGGCCATTCACTGTCTTTTTGATTCCCTCCGTCCCTTTTGCTCCAGCATCATTCAGCCCACCGTGTGTGCATTTCCCAGGAGGCTTGACGCTGCCAGGACTGTCAATAACCAGATAATAGCCACTCGTGACACCGGTAAACTCCGATACAAGGTTTGCAGAACAATCTGGCAGGTTGCAGCTGAATGGGTGGCTTTCGACGCAAGTGGTTTGAAATAGGAGCTGCCACCAATACGCGTCACCCCACTTGCAATTGTCCAGGCAAG
>Ga0182030_10006061_pt1 | contig 25565 bp, 18 predicted proteins | sample 812S3MmetaG_FD_121299 | JGI IMG/M metagenome (GOLD analysis project Ga0182030, IMG submission 121299) | Permafrost microbial communities from Stordalen Mire, Sweden - 812S3M metaG (Illumina Assembly) | ecosystem: Environmental > Terrestrial > Soil > Wetlands > Permafrost | place: Sweden...
AGAGCGGCCAGCCCCAGCTCTGCCGCAATATGTACAACATGGAAGGTCAGCCCGGCATGGCCGAGTACATTTCGGTCCGGTTCAACAGCCTTGATAAATTCGATGGCCTCGATTTCAAGTGGGCGTGTTTGACCGAACCGCTCGCCGTTTCCCTAACCTCCGTGCTGAACGCGGAGATCCCGCTTGGTGGCAGTGTCGTCGTCCTTGGCCCCGGTCCTCTCGGCCTTATGGCGGCACAACTGGCCAAGCTCCAGGGAGCGGGGTTCGTAGCGATAACCGGCACGTCGAGTGGAAGACCGCAATCAAGAGCCCGCCTGGAACTCGCGCCAAAGCTCGGCTGCGACTTGGTCATCGATGTGAGCAAGCAGAGTGTTGAAGATGAAATCAAGTCAAAATTCCCCGGAGGAGTGGACCGAGTCATCGTCAGTTCGCCCCCTGAAAGCATCTACGATGCCTTGAAGCTGATTCGATTCGGCGGCATCATCACTTTCTTTGGCATTCACTTTGGTAGAAACAAGATCGAAGTGGACGTGAATGACCTAATCTTCCGGAAGATCACGCTGCGCCCTACATTTGCCGAGCCCGCCATCAACTTCCCCACAGCCATTCGCCTGCTGCGCGACGGCTTGGTGGACGCGAAGGCGATCGTCACCCATACATTTAGCTTCGACGAGGCAAAGCGAGTTATGAACAACATCATTGATGGGAGCCAGCCCATCGTTAAGGCTGTAATGTTGCCTCATGGGTAGAGGGTTGGAGCGGCGCTCGAGCCGCTCGGCGACGAGGAAGGCAATCCATCGAAGAGCAAGGAGATCAAATCATGCCCGTCTCAATCGGTGAGCACCTGAACGGCATTTTCCCTGCTTTACCCACTCCCCTGACGGTAAGCGGCGAGGTGGATGTTCCAGGCCTCGAAAAGCTGGTCGATTATGTGATCCGCGCGGGCGTGCACGGTCTCTGGGTTCTAGGGAGTACAAGTGAATTCCCGGCGCTTTCAGCGGCTGAACGCAAGCTGGTTCTGGAAGTCGCCCTAAGTCGGGCCAAGGGTCAAATTCCGGTGTTTGCCGGCGTCATCGACAACGACGCGAGAAAGATAATCGCAAACGCTGAAGCAGCGCAATCGGCAGGGGCGACCGCTTGTTTTATGACCCTGCCATTTTACTTTATTGTCGATCAACAAGAGGCGGTACGATACGTTCGCGAAATTGCCGAAGCATCTCCCTTACCGGTTATTCTTTACGACAATCCCCCATCGACAGGAATAAAACTCACGGCTGAAACTCTCCTGGAGATGGCCGAATGCCCCAACCTCATCGCCTTGAAGGACAGTACCTGCGATTTTGTCAGGTTCCAGAATCTTCTCGTAACGATCAGGAAGAAACGGCCCTTCAAAGTCCTTCAAGGCATCGACCAGCTTGTAGCGGCGAGCCTGATGATGGGGGCCGACGGCATCATTGCGGCCCTCGCAAGCGTTGCACCGGCCCTATTCGTCAATATGTACAAAGCTGCCAAGGCAAACGAGTTTGCCGACCTCATTGGCCTGCAAGGCCAGCTGCTTCAGTTGTGCAGGCTTTATGCGATAGCCGCTGAATGGACAGATGGAGCGTTCTTCATGGGAATGAAGGCGGCCCTCCAGGTGCTGGGAATTTGCGGGCGCACCGTATCTAAACCGTTTCGTGCGATGCCCGACGAAAAGATGAAAGACGTCGAGGAACTGTTGCAAGAGTGCAAAATCTCCCGGGTGGCATGATAAGAAGATACAAGCGCCTATCAGACTACGCCGGCACGCAGATTGCCCATGGGACAAGCAAGAACCGAGACCGACACGGCAGGAAACCGAGCGACCGGCGGTCGAATAGTATACGGCCTGCGCTGGTGGATCTGCGGTCTGCTCTTCGCTTCGACCATGATCAACTACATCGACCGGCAGAGCCTTGCCGCGCTGGCGCCGTTTCTCAAGATCAAGTTTCAGTGGCGAAATCAGGACTTCGCGTTGGTTCTGATCGCTTTTCGAATTGCCTATACCGGTGGTCAGTTGGTTATGGGCCGCCTGATCGACCGGATCGGAACACGCAAAGGCCTGACGATTTCAGTTGCCTGGTATTCCGCCGTGGCAGTCCTGACGTCGCTGGCAACAGGTTTGCGCAGCCTGTGCGCCTTCAGATTTTTGCTAGGTTTCGGCGAGTCTGCCAACTACCCCGCCGCAGGGAAAGCTGTTGCTGAGTGGTTTCCAGCTCGGGAACGCGCTTGGGCGGTCGCTATTTATGACACCGGATCCGCCGCCGGAGGTGCGCTGGTACCGGCCATCGTAGTGTGGCTATACGCCAAGTTTGGAAGTTGGAGACTCGTGTTCTCGGTCACTGGGACGCTAGGCTTCGTGTGGTTGATTTTGTGGAGATTACTCTACTATCGGCCGGAGATTCATCCGCGGATTTCCAAAGAAGAAAAGGACATGATCTTGAGGGACAAAGCGGAGAGCGGTCTGCAGGAGAAGGAATTCCCGCATTCTCTCAGCTTACGCGAACTGCTAAGACTCCCGCAGACGTGGGGCCTCGTCTCAGGTCGATTCCTCATCGATCCAGTATTCTTTTTTATAATGGAGTGGTTCGCTATCGTACTGGTAGCAAAGGGCTTTAAACCTGAGACGAGTGTTCTGGCCTTATGGGTACCGTTTGTTGCGGGCGATCTGGGCAATTTTGTCGGAGCCGGAATATCAAGTTGGCTGATCCACCGCGGCTGGCCTGTAGTTCGATCGCGCAAAATGGTGCTCTCGTTGTTTGGACCGGGTATGCTCGCTCTCATTCCTACGATCTATGTTTCCAATTTGTACCTCCTCACAATGCTCTTCGCGGTTTCGATGTTTTCTTACGTGGCCTGGATAACCATGAGTCTTGTTTTGCACTCGGACTTGTACCCGAGCAACACCGTCGCCACGGTCAGCGGAATGAGCGGGACGGCTAGTGGTGTAGGCACAATTATCGCAACATACCTAATCGGCATCGTATCGGATCGTTACTCCTTCAGCCCGGTCTTAATTGGGGCGGGCATTCTTCCGTTAATCGCCACCGCCCTGACATTGTTGCTGGTGCAGAACGGAAAAGTGAATCGCGGCCAGTTGGAGCGGCGAGATGCCTGATAAGCGGGGACAGATGAAGCCAATCACGACAAGTGAATGCATGTTAAATGCCCAAAAGGCAGGAACCGTCATACCTGCCTTCAATATCTCATACCTCCCCATGATGGTACCGATCGTGGCGGCGTTGCGCGATACAGAGAGCTTCGGCCTCATCGCGGTGGCGCGCCCGGACTGGATCAAGTTTGAAGCGGAAGGTCCCAAGGCAGTCTATGACGAGTACCAGCGGCTTAAAGACGAGAGGTTCATGAGATTGCACATGGATCACGTCCCCGTCATCGATGAAGACGACTTGCGCATCGATTACACGGCATTGGTCCGGGAAGCGGTCCAGCTCGGATACGAATCCGTCATGGTGGACGCCTCGCGTCTTCCCTTCGACGAGAACGTGCAGGCAACAACAGAGGTGGTGAAGATTGCCCACGCGTCCGGGATTCCGGTGGAAGGCGAATTGGGCGCGGTGTTAGGTCACGAACACGGCCCGTTACCTTCGTACGAGGAACTTTACGCGACGGGCAGAGGTTTCACATCTCCGGAAGATGCCGGGCGATTCGTTCGAGAAACAGGAGTTGACTGGCTGTCCGTGGCGATTGGAAACATCCATGGCGCCATTTCCGGGGTCGCCGCCCGCAACCGGAAAGTCCAGGCGAGATTGAACATCGATCATCTGAAACGAATTCACGAGGCAACCGGCATCCCGCTCGTTCTGCACGGCGGATCCGGCATCGAGAGGGAATGCCTTCGGGAAGCGATTCAGAACGGCATCACCAAGATTAATGTCGCCACCGCCATCCGGCAGCCTTATCTGAAGGTAAGGGAGCAATCTCTCGAGGCCGCGCAAAAGGCAGTTTATGAGGCCACTGTGCAGGTGCTCACCGAGGAGCTTCACGTTCAGGGCTTGGCACACAAGGTGAACCCCGAAGTATAGCCGGCAACCTCACAGAGCTGGGGCATCGCGGGTGGCAGTGATTTAGTCAACGTCAATTAGGCACGAGGAGGAAGGAGTCATATGAGTATTACCATGCGCGTGAGTCAGCGGTTTGATTTCAAGCACGAGGAAGAATTTATGGCGCTGGAAAAGAAGTTTGCGGAGATGGAAGCCCGCCGCGACGACTTTCCCAAGGGAAGGCGAATGCAACCCATTGCCGGCGCTGAGGTGCGGAATACGCTGATATGGGAATGCGAGTTCCCCGATTTGGCTTCTGCGCAAAAAGCTCTGGATTTCGCCTCAGGCGATGCGGAGCACGACGTGCTCTTCAAACAACAACAGCCCTTCTTTGAGGCGGTCAAAATAGAATTCTTCCGCAATCTCGACTAGTGGCAACAAGCATGCACTCGGCCTGCCCACCGTGATGTGACTTGGGAAATCGAGCCTTCACGGTGACAGCGAACATTGGCAGGTGGCAGGCCGGGTGGGGCTGCCCGGGTTCGCGACTTAGTTGGAAAGCTAGTTTCCGCGGAACAAGAATGAGAATCGAGGAGGTTAAATCGAAATGCCCAGGTTCAAAGGACAAGTCGCCACGGTGGTTCTGACTTCTGAAGAGCTTCACAGATTGCTGACCCTGCCCGCGGAAGAGATCGACGAGTGGAGTCCGGTGAAGGTCGAAGTGCTCAAGGACAAGGACTCGCTCTACGAGAAGTTCGCGCGTTCCATCGCCGGCACGATCAAGAAAAACAACCAGGAGGGAAAGACCACGGCGATCGTCCTTCCGGTTGGGCCATGCCCGCAGTACCGTATTCTGGCGGACCAGTGCAATCGGGAGCGCATAAGCTGGAAGAACGTCTGGACGTTTAACATGGATGAATACCTTGACTGGGAAGGACGCCCCGTAGGCATCGATCACCCCATGAGCTTCAGACGATTCATGGTTACAGAGCTCTTCCAGCTTTTGGACGAAGAACTCCGCATCCCGCCGGCGCAAAGTTGGTTTCCAGACCCGTTTAACCCCGATGCCATCGATGGGAAAATTAGCGAGCTGGGCGGGATCGACGTCGCCTACGGGGGCATAGGCTATCATGGCCATATTGCCTTCAATGAACCCGTGTCGACTTACTTCACGCGCCTGACCCCAGAGGAGTTCAAGAATTCCAAGACGCGCGTCGTCCCTCTGCGGGAGGACACCTTCGTTATCAACAGCCTTTGCGGTCTTGGGGGAAACTGTTATTCCCTTCCACCAATGGCGGTCACTCTCGGCATGAAACCAATCCTCAAGGCAAAGCGCATTGAGCTCTACTGCGATGGCTGGGTCCTCAACAAGCAGCAGACGACATTCCGGTTGGCCTGCCTGCATCCGCCCACTCTCGACCGTCCCGTGACCTTCGTCCAGGAACACCCTGACCCTAAGAATACCGTGTTAATTTGTGCCGATCGCGACACCGCTGCACCGGTCAACCTGGAACTGCAGTAGGGGGGAAGCGCAGGTAGGCAGCAGCTTTCCCCGCTGCAACCTGTGCCGCCGGCTTTGGCCAGCCCAGCACAACTCGAAGCGAGAGGCAAATGAGAGAATATAAATCCAGAGCATTTGTGTATCAGGGACGGCCGGGGGCCGTCACCAAAGAGACGGTTTCAATCGAGTGCGGTCCCACGGACCTCTTGGTTGAGGTCTTGTTGTGCTCCCGCTGCGGCACGGACAAGGGCATCTACCGCCACGGCCATCCGAACGTTGATCCTTATGCTCCGGTGGTCCTGGGGCATGAGCTCGTCGGTAGAATTGTGGAGGTGGGGAGGCGCGTTCGCGAGTTAAAGGAGGGAATCGGCTACCGCGAGGGAGATACGCTTTCCGGCGAGTATCTTGACTTCCAGCCGGGAGAACGCGTGGTGTTCCAGTCGCGTATCGCCCGCCACGATCAGCACGGCCTGATGTTGATACCCAAGCCCCTCGCCAATCTCTCGTTCCAGATTAACGGCGGTTTCTCGCAATACATGAAAGTCCCGGAAATCATGATTCGCTCCGAGTCGGTCTTGCGCGTCCCGGAAAACGTTACCGACGAGGAGGCCTGCCTGGTGGAACCTGCCGCCTGCGCCCTCGAGTCCATCTTTGCAACTCCGCACCCTGTGGGAGTCGATGCGGAAGGCCGGCACACCTACGCGGCGGGCGTACGTCCCGGCGGTAACGTGTGCGTGATCGGTTCCGGCACGGTAGGCATGATCTACGCGCTCCTGGCCATCCTTGAGGGTGCCAAGCAGATTGTGATGGTGGTCCGGTCCGAGGCCAAAGAGAAGCTCGTGAAGAGTCTGCTGGGCGAAAAGGCGGAGGTGTACGTGGCGCCGGGCCTTGCCGATGACGCTTCGCCCGGGACGCTGGCGGCGGAAGCTGCCGTTGTACTGGAGCTTGCCCGTCTGACCGGAGGATATCTCTTCGATGATGTTGTCGCTGCTTGCGCCGCGGCGTCCGCACAGCGCCTGATGCTCAAGCTTTATACCCGCGAAGGGTATGCCGTGGGCGCGTGTTTCGGCGGTACGCATCAACTCGTGGATGCTGCGGACATCGACACGAACCACTACCGCGCCGGCAAAACGATTGGCACCAGCGGCTGTTCGACAAGTTGCATGAAGACGGTTCTCAAATGGCTGGGCACCCGACAGCTGGACCTCAACGACTTCATGGCCTCGCGCCGCTTCACTCTGGATGATGATCCGCATGAGTTCTTCACGACGGAGGCTGACGGACGTAAGCCCGTACTTTGCCCAGAGGTGAAATGAGATGAAGCGTGGCAAGGCGGTGATTGTCGGGGCGGGTGCGTTGGGCCTGGGCTTCCTGGCGGAGAGGATGGCACAAGGCTACGATCTCTGCCTGGCGGATACCAGCGCCAAGTCGGATATATTGAGCCGCCTGAAGAGAGAACAGTGCTTCGCGGTGAACGTCTGCGGCCTGGATGGAATCGCGGTCATGAAAGTAATCGGTTCCTTCGAGACCGCCATCGTCGGCACCGCGGAAGGCAGGGAAATTCTGGCCCGGGCGGTGCTCGAGGCAGATCTGATTCTCACCGCCACCGAAAGAAAGGCGCTGCGCAAGGTGGTGGACGAAATTGCCCCCGTCCTGAATGCGCGCCTAACAAAAGCCTGGCTGCTATTCTGCGAGAATGGGCTGAACATCGCCAAGGCCTATGCGCCGTCTTTTGGAGCTCAAACCGTACTGGTCGACACTGTCATGTCGCGGATGTGCCGCTTCGCGCGCCCCGGGGAGACGAGTTACGAACCGATGTGGACGGGCGGCGAGGCCTTGGTCACCGAGGCTTACGATTATCTGCCCCTTGATGCCGATCTTTGTTCGCCCGGGCCGTTCAACCCGGTGTTCTCGATGGTGTGCCGCGCCGACTTCTCGTGCTGGGAGGATATGAAGTTATACTTGCACAATGGCGTGCACGCCTTCATCTCGTACCACGCTTTTCTGGAAGGTGTGCGATTCTTCAAGGATACTCCTGCCCCGATTCGTGAGCGGGCGCGCCAAGTTCTGCTGCAGGAGGTAGTGCCGGCAATCGTGCAAACGCATCCGTCCGCAGACGAAAAGAAGGTGCAGCAGTACGGCCTGGAGCTTTTGGAGCGATTTTTCAGCCCATACTTCAATGACAGTATCGAACGCGGGATAAGGGGCATCGAGGAGAAGCTTGCGCCCGATGAACGGCTGGTCGGCGGTTGTGCCTATATCAAGCGAGCCGGTATCGAACCAACGCTCTACGCAACCACCATCGACGCAGGAAGGAAAATCCAGTGCCTGCAGAGGTCTCAGGAGAGGTAGTTCCGCACTCGGACTTGAATATGGCAACTTACGAGGCTATTTTGTTTGATTTTGACGGGGTGCTGGTCGAAAGTGAGCCGCTCCACTTCGCTTGCTGGCGTGAGGTTTTGGCCCCCCTGGGAGTGAACCTTGACTGGGAGACTTACCTGCGGCGGTGCCGGGGAAAATCAGACAGGGACTTGCTCGACGTGTTGTGCACGCTAAGCGATCCGCCTCTCGATCTCAATTGGCTACTCGAGTTGTATCCGAGGAAAAAGGAGCGCTTCCGTCAAGTGATCCTCGAAGGTGAGCCAATCGGCAAGGAAGTGCGCGCTCTCCTGGAATCTCTCTCGGGCTATCAACTCGCGCTGGTGAGTTCCAATGGGCGCGTCGAGATCGAGCCTGTACTCGCCACTGCCGGAGTTGAGCACTATTTTGAAGCGGTCGTGTGCCGCGAGGATGCACCACGCCCGAAGCCCGCCCCCGATTCCTACCTCAGGGCAGCCGAACTGCTGGGTGTAACCACGGCTTTGGTGGTTGAAGATACCATCATCGGTGCGGCCAGTGCGAGGGCGGCGGGCTTTGATGTGGTGGTCGTGCCTTCCGTCCAGGAGATGCCCGGCTTGGTCCGCAGGGCTTTGGATGCGAAGGTGGAATCGAATTCATAATTGTAAGGGTGGGCCGGCGGTGTGTCTGCCCAGTCCTTGAAGTGCCTGGCGTCGACTGGCAATGAAGAGCTCATTTACTTGCCCGAGACGATCCGGGCGACAAACGTCCATTCCGACCTGCGGCGCGGCCCTTCAACCTGGCTCTCTCCACCAGCACCAACGATTCTGTCGTGCAGCCGAAAAAACTGGTCGACAGCAACGGCTTCCGGCATCGGCGTCGTCTCGGAGTATCGCCCCGTGCCGAGATCGAGCTGCCATACCGTCTTTAGACCCGTGAACAGAAAAATGCGGTCCCCGATTTTAAGGGAACACACGGGTTGCATATCGGCTAAGGCCTTCGGAAGAGCGGGCATTGCGCCCCAGCTTTCACGGGCGAGATCGTACTTCAGCACTTCGCCCAGGTTTGTGACGGGATCCGCAGAATGCGACTGAAACATGCCTCCGAACAGCCAAATTGCCTTCCCGTCGGTCGTAGCAGCCGGCATCCAGCGGCCTCGGCCTGGAAACGAGGCGAGGTGGCGCCAGCCTTTCGCCGGGGATTCCGTATCGAATACCAACAGGCTGTTGGTCACCGTATTGGTAGCACAGCAAGTGCCCGCCGCGTCAAAGGCTTCAAAGGAAGTGGCGCCGCCGACTAGGTAGATCCTCCTTTTCACATTAATCGCTGACGCAAAAACCCGATCAGCGCTCATTTCTCCAAAGACGCTCCAACTGTATCGGCCTCCGCTTTTGCCCAGTGTGAAGATTTTGCGATTTATGCTATCGCCGGTATATCCGCCCAGCACGAACAATTTATTGTCAACCACGGTCGAAGCTGCATATCCCAGTGCTATCGGCAGGTCAGGCAGTCTTTCCCACCGCTGCGACATCGGATCGAAAGCATGTGTGCTGGATGAATAGCGTTTCTTAGTCCAGTGACCCACGGCGCCGTCCCAGTACGTTCCACCGGCAATTACGAGCTTGCCGCCGACAATCCCGGCAGCGTATCCCGCCCGTGGTTCGGGAAACGGTACAGATGTGGACCACTCTAAGGATGAATTCGGGGAAGATTTTGCTTCTACGAATGTCCTTGCAAAAGCGAGCAAGCAAATGCTCAGGCAGGCCGTAACGTACGTTGTCGGCCTTGTCATCGTCTCCGAACCTCGACAAAAGTACCGTAGATGGCGTTCTTGGACGACTTATCCGACAGCGGGATCGGATGCCATCCGTAGGGGGTGCTATCGTATACGACCAGCAGTTTTCCCGGCTCCACTTCAACAAGGTCGGAGTAGTGGGTGCTTTTACCCGTGGAAACGGTTGTCACATTCGTCCACGTTTTTCCTTCGTCGGAACTGAACATAACAATAACCGGGCCGGGCCGGCCGGTGGAGCAAGCTAGTAAGCCGTCGCTCATTAGCCGTAAGTGGGGCGCCACGCCAATTAAGCCGGTCGAGACGGGTTGGGTCCATGTCTTTCCATCGTCGGCGGACCGCGCTTGCCCCAGATAGCCGCCCTCGCCCGTGCGAAAGATGCAATACAAACGCCCCGAGGGTAACCGCACCAGCGACGCCTCATTGGGCCCCTCTTTACCCATCCAGGGCCAGGGCTCCTCCTTGGGCTGAATGGCCGCAATCACTCCGTACTCTTCCCAGTTCCTGCCCTGATCGGTGGAGCGAATCAGCACCAGCCGGCGCCGCCGTGAATCGCGCTGCGTCATATAGTAGAACGTGGCCAACAACTCACCGCCCGGACCACCGATAATCGTGCCCTGTGGGTCCGCTTCATAAACCACGCTGAGGTTCGTCGCGTCTTTTCTCCCCGTCTCCATCACCGTTGGGGGCATTGACCATGCAGGCTCCGCCAGGTGAATTCTAGCATCGCGAATTTGAGTGAGTTCCAGTCCTCCCCGCGAGATCTTTGACAAGGCGGCACGAAAATCCACGGCCTGGCCGGGGGGGGCCGCTTCCAGCGAATCATAACCAGCTCCCAGCACGCAGAGGGGCCCGTCGGCGGGAATGACCTGCGTGTACGCGGCGTCTACGTTTGCACCCGCACCCAGGGTATAGCGCCGGCCCCAGGTCTGCCCGCCGTCCTTCGAAACGCAGTAGCCTGAAAGCTCACCTTCTGGATTTGCGTCATCCCCACTCATGCGCATCGTTACAAGAATCTCGCCTGTGGGGAAACGGTGCACCGTGGGAAACCAGCAGTAGTTGATGTTCGAGGCGGAGATTTCCACTGTTTTCCCCACTTGGACAGTGAGTTCAGGCTGGCTCTCATCACCGCGGTACAAAGCGGGAGTCAAGCCTGCGATCAGCAGGGCCATGAAGAGTATGCCAAGGTACCGCACTACGTCGCGTTCTCGACCCACACGAAGCGTTATTTTCATCAGCCCTCCGTTCTGGACCCAAGGCAAGCAGTGCGTCCAAATGCGCACTGAGTATAACGGAATGATCGCAACCCAAGGCAACATCCAAGGACGGCTCACTCTCTTTTGCGTGGACGTTCCCACCCCATTTACTCAACTCTCCCACTGCGCAGCCTGACGGCGCGCCCGGAGCCGCTTGCACAGGCGGTAGGCGCTGGAACCGTGTATCGGTTCGGGAGATTCCGCCATGGGACCAAAAAGTTGCACCGGTCGAGGGTTGTCAGTACTGAGACAACCCTCGGCCGGCGATGGCTTTGTTTTACGGACACCCCGAGAGTGTGCGTGCGGATGCCGAATCTCGAATCCCTTCGGCATGCTCACGGGGTGAAACACCGGCTACCAGTAAAATTTCAGAGCGAATTCCATCGAGCGGGGATCGTTCTGAATGTTGGTGATTAGTCCGAACCCGCAACCTGCCCGATGGACTAGGTCCGTCCCGCCACTGGCCGTGGGTGGGAGGCAAAAGCCGGTATTGGGATACCCTGGATTCATGTGGTTCAGGGCGTTAAAGGCCTCCCAGCGGAACTCAAAATATTTGCTCTCCGATAGGTGAAAATTCTTGGTCAAGGCAGTATCCAAGTTCCAGAATCCGGGAGAACGCATGCTTGGTAGGACCGGACCCATGTTTCCGAATTGCCATTCTCGAGGATCGGCAGGGTTGGGGTTCGCCCAGAAGCTCTGGTCCCCGCCGAACGACGGTTGGAAAGCGGTGGGGTTAATCCAGTCAGCAATCTGTTGCTGCTTAGAACGGCCTCCAGAGAAATGCGGATTTCCGACCAAGTTGCACCGGCTTGCATTAGCGGCACTTCCCCCTACCTGGTCGTATATGGCGGATTGGAGCGAATCCTGAGGGCAGCTAATGGGAAGCGGTAGCCCTGATTGCCCAATAAAATTCCCTGTGAGCCTCCATCCACCCACCGCCTGGTTCAGAACACCCTTCTGATTCAGGAAGCTTCTCCCCACCCCGAAAGGTAAGTCATAGCTCCCGAATACGCTCAGGACCTGGGGAATGTCGTTTCTGTCGAGAGCACGATCAACCTTGCGGTCGTCTGGGTTTTGATACAGTTGGCCTCTAACGTTGCCGACTACTCGCGTCTCCCCGCCCGAAGATTGCCCCTCCTCCCCGTGAATAGAGTCAAGGACGTTTGAAAGCATCTGCGCAACGCAACAGTTATCAATCATCTTGGAATTCGTATAGGCGACCCCATAGTTAAGACCATGTGAAAGTCGCTTCTGGACCTTTACATTCAATGCGTTGTAGACCGATTCTCCATCCAGGCTGAAGGTTGGATTAATCCCGCCCCAAAACGGATACGGCGCCAAAAGCACATTCAGGGGCAAGGTCGAGGATCCGTAAAGCTGGGCGAGCGCCTGCGCAGTTTGTCCTGAATAGTAGTTCGTGATGGGGGCGGTCCCGAAGTACGATTCTTGCAATTTTTCGATCGTGGCGGTCGGAACATAGTTCTCGCGCCGGAAATGATCGCCTGGCAGGTGGACTCCGTGGGTTCCAGTGTAGCCGACGGTAATCATGAGGTTACCCGGCAGCTCACGCTGAACCTCCAGCTCCCACATCTGAACATAGGGATCGTGAGGGGGGCCCCCCATACCTGGCCAACCGGTGGGACTCCAACCGCTGTAGCCGAATTGCTGGGTCCCCCCCAATGCCGGGTACTGGGTGCCGGCAGCGGGAAATGCTATAGCGCCTTTCGGTGTCGTGGTGTCGCTCAAGGGAAAGGCTACACATTTTCCCGTAAAGGATTGGCACTGGCTTGGAGTCCAGCTCTGGGCCCAGGAGTTTCCAACATACCACCCGGTCTGCTGACTCGGGCCGCCTTCGCCAGGCGATATTTCCATATCAGCCGCGTTGCTGTAAAAAAGGTCATAGCCGCCCCGCACGACGGTCTTCTTGTCCGCGAATGGCGTCCAGGCGAAATTGATTCGCGGCCCCAGGGCCCGATACGGCGACCCAACGGGCTGATTTCCCTTGGTATATACGATCTCGCCGGGGAGCCCCGTCTGCGAATTGGCGCAAGTGTAGCAGAAGTTTACGTCGTCTGGAAAGCGGTCCTTATACCAGCCGAAAATGTCGTAGCGAAGACCCAAATTTAAGGTGAAGGACGGAGTGACGCGGTACTCGTCCTGCGCGTAAACCCCCCAGGAGGTTCCAGTGCTATACGGCGCTGCCAGGATGCCTGTGGCGGAAGTGTTGTCAACGGCTCCCAACATAAAATCCGCCAGCCCGGCTCCTCCGCCCAGTCCTGTTACCGGGTTCCCGGCGTTGGCGCCGAAATCAAGATTGGTGGGAAAGTTGCTGCTTGTGGCTGTGTGCTCCAGCCGGTACATGATCCCGGCCGTGATGGTGTGTCTTCCTTTGACCTTGATCACATTGTCCAAAATTGTGTAAGCTTCAGCCATATTGAGCACGTTGTTGTATGCGGCTCCGAATTCGTAATTGGCCCCCTCAGGTCCGGAAAAGGCAAAAATGGGGTACGGGTAGCCATCGCCGTCGGGGATTTGAGAGGCCGCCATCAGTTGTTGAAACTCCGGCTGATCGCTAATGCTACTGGGTAGGGGGTGATTGGGGTGGGTTGTAAGATATTGCCGGGTGAAGTTCGCCCGGAACTCGTTGATCAACGTCGGGCCTAGAGTGTAAGTGTTCCCGACTCCAAAAATCTGGCTCGTGTTAGTGAAGGGGTAATTACCATTGTATCCAATCTCAGGCTGTGGGAACGTCAGCCCGGTCCAAGGCTCTTGGTAGAACCCATAGTTCGTTGGGTTGTAGACCCATTCAGCAAAATACTTGCTTTTCTCACTCCCTTGCTGGTCAATTTTGATGGACAGATTATTCGTATCCTGGAAATTGCCAACACCGCCCAGGTAGTTACTGCAAATCTTGTATCCACCCGCCCCCGCGGGGCAAGTGGCCAAAGGGTTGTTATAGTTCGGTAAAGGGAACGATTTCATGAAGGCCATGGCAGTGGGATCGAAGCGGTTCGCAGGAATCGCCTTGGCGAAGTTGCAGCTCGTACCACCCGAGGCGTTCACCTGCGAGGCAAGGCAGCCATTGGGATTGCCAGCCGCCGGAGTGCCAAAAGCGGTTTCGTCAAATATTCCTTGCGCGTTCGGGCCCACAATGCTGTAAGGGTCCCAAATACCATACTGCGCAGTGTTGGGATCTTCGCTGAAGTCCCCGGTCCGCATCGCCGCTGTGGGCACGCTGAAGGGCTGTTGACCTAACACATGCAAGATGCTGGTGTCCCAGGAGAAGAAAAAGAACGTTCGGTTCTTCCCGTTGTAAATGTGCGGAAGCACGACGGGTCCGCCCAACGTGCCGCCAAAGTCGTTGTAGCGTATTTGGTGAGACTTGATGATATTGCCCTGCCCATCGATCGAGGTGAAAGGATTGCGGGCGTCCAGGGCATCGTTGCGCAGGTAGTCGTATATGTCGCCATGAACCTTGTTGGTTCCTGACTTCAGAACCACGCTGAAGACACCGCCACCGGTGCCGCCGTATTGGGCCGCGAAGGAATTGCTAATCGCCTGAAATTCCCCTACGGAATCGGGTGACGGGTCGACTGCGATATTCTGGGCCATAGCTGATATATTGTAATTGCCGTCCAGCCACCAGGTATTGGCCCCCCCCTGGCCGCCGTTCACGGAAAGATTGGACCCTTGAACATGGGTGGGATCGGGAAAGTTACCGTATTGGCTGTTAAAGCCGAAAAGGGACCCCATAGGCCCCCCAAAACTCTTGACCCCCGGCACAAGGAAAACGAGTTGTTGTATATCCCTGCCCGAAAGGGGAATTTCACTGATAGTGCCACTCTCCAGAGTAGTGCTGGCATTCGTGGGGGAGGTTTGCAGCATCACCGCTTCGGCCGAAACCTTGACCACTTGACGCGCAGTGCCTATTGTCAACCCTGTGTCGACCCGCTGCACTTGGCCGGCTAACACCTGGATGCCATTAATGTCGAGCGGTGCAAAGCCCGCGAGCTCAAAATGGCCTTGGTATGTCCCCGGAACCAGATCAACCACCCGGTAGTAACCTGCACTGTTGGTCTTGGTGGTCACTGAAACATTTGTTTCTAAATTGGTGATTGTTACATTGACTCCAGGAACTACCGCACCTTGCGGGTCAGTCACGAGACCCTCGATCACCCCGCGATTCAATTGGGCTTGTGCTTTGGCAAATGGAGCCAAAGAAAGAAGAACCACTACCACCACGAGTTCAAGAAACACGTTACGTCGCATCAAAATCGGCCTCCTTCTTGGATATTCACGCGAAGACTCCACGCTTAAGGCCGGCCGATCTCCCTCAGCCAACCGGAACTCTAGCGCGGGCTACCTGCCCTCACCGACGGCCCCCAGGTCTGCGCCGATCGAACGTATTTGGAATTCACAAATCGAAATTTGTGTTCTCTAAGAGACGTACAAAATGGTTTGGAAACTTTCTCGCGACTACAGTCACTATACTTATTATAATGAATACTTGGTGTCAAGTTGTTTTTTGCGCATGGTCCCCATGGTCTGTGACTCGCCACAATTCTATCCGGCTGTGAAGTCAATGGCATAAAAGCCTGGATGAGATTCCGATCTGCTATAACTATTCCACCATGCTCGATCTTTTCTGGATCTGGTTCGGAGCCGCCCGTCGCTTTTTTCGTACGCGCCAAAACTTGATGTTGGAGAACCTCGCTCTTCGCCAGCAACTCGTCGTCCTGAAACGCCGGCATCCTAAACCCAGACTGGATCTGCTCGATAAGCTGTTTTGGGTGGCCCTTTGCGAGCTCTGGTCCGACTGGAAAAAGAGCCTCGATCTGGTTGCTCCTGCCACGGTGCTGCGTTGGCACCGGGGTGGATTCCGTCTGTATTGGGCACTGCTTTGTAAAGTGCGCAAGCGAGCTGGTGGCAAGAAGATCCCAAGGGAAGTTCGGGATTTGATTTTCCAGATGGTGGCCGAGAACGCCACCTGGGGTGCTCCACGCATTCATGGCGAACTGCGTATGCTGGGCTTTGAGGTATCCGAGCGAACCATCTCCCGCTGGATGCGACGCGCACCCAGAAATCCTGAACGCGCCCAGCGTTGGCGGGCATTTCTTCGTAATCATCGCGAAGCCGTCGCGGCCATGGACTTCTTCACCGTCCCCACCCTTACCTTCAACCTCCTATACTGCTTCTTCGTCATCAGCCACGACCGTCGACGCATCCTGCACTTCAATGTCACCCGGCATCCCACCAGCAGTTGGATCGCTCAGCAGTTGCGTGAAGCGTTCCCCTATCAGTCCGCTCCCAGATTCCTTCTATTTGATCATGACCAAAAGTACGGGCTGGAAGTTCCCGCTGCCATTCGCTCCATGAACCTGGAGTGCGTGCAAACCTCGATCCAAAGCCCCTGGCAAAACGGTGTTGCGGAGCGCTGGGTGGGCGGCTGTCGGCGTGATCTCCTCGACCACATCATCGCGCTGAATGAAGCCCATCTGAAGCGACTTCTGGGCGATTACATTCGCTATTTCCACGGCGATCGCACCCACCTCGGGTTGAGCAAGGAGACGCCGAGCCGCAGAGTTCGATCGCCAGCTCGGGGTCGTGTTGTTGCACACGCGCGACTCGGCGGCCTGCACCACCGATACGACCGTGCGGCGTGAACGGCATCAGGGAATGATCTAGGTGCTCTTACCCTGGCCAGAGGGGAAGTGTCACGCGTTCCCAGGGAATCGCGAGGACGACACTGCCAGGAAACATTTCACCACCAGAACCGACCCTCATTCAAGCCGCTAAATCTTGCCGACTGTCCACTTAACCTTGATGCACATTGCATTGTGGCGAGACACACTGCCCGACGTGCAACCCCATTATGTCGTTCTCCTTTGTGAAACAACGGCCGGCGAGTTATTTCACTTCGTACTCGATCATGCCTGCGTTTCAAACATTTGGGGCTCTTTAAGCAGGGATGCTGATCACCATGTTAAGTTCCACGTCAAGCGGAGTGGAGCAAATTGGGAGTTAAAACTGAAGGACGGACCTTTGCTCCAGTTGAATGAATACTGCCTCCCTGGGGCGGCGAGCATTCTGCGGTAACAATCCAATGCGTCTGCACGCGGGACGTTCCGCGAAAGGCCCAAAGCGGGATTCAAATTGGATATAGGGTGGCATGGTGAACCTATGAAGCGCTCTAGAAATGAATCGGCCCATGCAGGAATCGCCTTTAGCGAGTTCGCACGTGGACTGCGCGACCTCGCCAAGAGAGAGCATGCTGGATCAATTAGCCACGATGTGTTCGTCAATTTATATTCCAAAGCCGTTTCCGATTTTGTGGAGAAATATGGTCCAGACCTTATAGTTGGGAAACGGCGGGAATTGAACCGCCGCGGACTTTCGCGTGGATCGAAGCAATTTCCAAAGCATGGAACCAAATCGTTGCGGTCTCGGCTTTCTGGGTTAATCAGGCAGTCAGGCGCACCACCATTACAAGGCGGTCGTCCTTGGTCAGGCAAGCGGTAAGCGGGACCATGGTCAGTTCCGACTTGCCGTGGATTTGTGGTTATGAGTAAAGGCCGCGGTCAATCAGGGCACGAACGACACCAGGGATGGCCGTCGGAGTTTCAAGCCGGCTCTGCAATGCAGAGCGTTGGGTAATGGGCGATCGTGGTTCGGGATCGTTGCAAGGGCCGCGATGCGCAAATCCCGTGCCAAATAAATTTCACTGGTTCAATCGTTTCTCATCGACCTATGCTTGGTCCAGCGCCTGTCTTCGGGCTGAGGTGGTCAGCAATTCGCGTGCCAGAAATATTTCGCTGGTCCAATGGTTTCTCATCGACCCTTGTACGTTATTGCCTATATCACGCCCATGACCGGGACTCGCTGTTAATGCGAAGCAACGCCCCTTCCTGTAGCGCGCTACCCGGCGTTCGGCTCGACTGCTACCGCTGGCTCGTCGGACGTATTCGCCTCGGGGACCAGATCCAAGAGCTCGGTAATCTCTCTGGATGCCACTCTGAATTCGTAAGAAGCGTCAGGGCAAAGGCCGTGGGCCTCGGACTGTCGGAATGCCTCAAAACGGAGCGCAGCATCCATTGTCCGTCCGAGTCGGGCGAACCTACGCAGATCCCGCTTGTCCAGCAATGGCGATCTCTGAATTCCAGGTGCCAGGGCTGCAAGCAATAAACGGAGTCGGCGGCGCAACTCGTCTGCTCTGATTTTCTGTTCTCGGGGGAGGTGCAGCCAACTGAATTCCTGAATCCTTGAGACCCCGATTGGTTGGTTTGCAGCTTCTTCAAAAAATGCCTTAGCCTCGCTTAACAAACTGTCGAATTCCCCTCTTCGATTAGGGGTGTGGTCAGGCATGTTTACTCCTCTTTCTCCTGAAATCGCAAATAGCAAAATACATAAACTCCCCCCGCCAAGAACAATGGCGAGGGGTCTTTGGGAAGATTCTTCACCCTTTCACCCACGTTTTTGAGACAAACTTCGGCGAGCTTAAATTTTGTTTTGGAACCAAATGGAACCAATTTGAGGTTTCGGGAGGTCGTAAGTGCTTGAAAATATGGTGCCGCGGGACGGAGTTGAACCGCCGACGCCAGCCTTTTCAGGGCTGCGCTCTACCACCTGAGCTACCGCGGCACACGTGGAAGTCTCTCGGACATGGCAGAGTCATTACCCACCGCCACGGCAAGCAAAGGCACTGCTTTGCGACTCATGTCCGTCCCAACATTTTCAGACGGATTTGGTTCCTTGTCAAGAATTGAAGCCCTGAATCGAATCAGTAGAGATCGCGCCCATCATTATAGAGGCATTGCGGGATCTGCCTTTCCCATCAGCTTCCTGCTTGCTTGGCGGGGCAGCGCGCGCCTTTTCTCATCTTATGAGCAGGGGGGAGTGATTTCCAGTCTAGCGCCCTCCCCAATCTTCCGGCGGAAACTCGATACCCCAGAAGCGGTGGGTATTGGCCCACTCGACTCCGATCCGCCCGGCCTCGCGGGTCCCGTCCCGGCCTATCCACACGACTTGAAACAGTCCCGTATGGCCTCGATCGACGGTATAAATCGAAAGCACCTGGCCCATCGCATAGTTGCGAGTGGTCCTCAAGCAGGCGCCGAATTTGCTGATGCTGACAGTTTCTGTCTCTTCGGTGAATCTATTATCTTCCGCATCAACTCCGCTGATCTTGACGCGGCATCGGAACTGGAGCCGCGAAGACCGTCTCTGCTGAGGTGGCGATTGGGTAGCCATGGCGGGCCTCCGTCTCTCGTCATCGGGAAAGTAGTGGGATGTGAAGCCTGACCGGCGACAAAGGCCAGTTCACCTGCATCCTCATACCGCTGCCGGATCCAACGCTTAAAGAAGAAAACGTCGGGCGGCCGGCTCACTTGGCCGTCCTCGCCCCGGTATGGCGGAATGCAACGCCCCCCTGTATTTGCAGGACGGCCGGGGCGGGCTCATGCAAAACTCAAAGCTTAGCGCAGCGATTGATCCACTTCCTGGAGCCAGTCTGGACGCTTCAGCACCTCGCGGGGGCGCGCACCGTCCGGGGAGCCCACGATGCCGTCCTTTTGCATCATGTCAATCAGCCGAGCCGCCCGTCCATAGCCGAGGCGCAAGCGGCGTTGCAGCAGGGAAGTCGAGGCCTTTCCAGATTCCACCACGATGCGAACGGCATCTTCGTAAACGGAATCAAGTTCGGAGGTTTCCTCCTCATCCCCCGGCACTTCCTCCTGATCTTTGTCGTGAATGGGTTCCAAGAATTCCTCGTTGTATTGAGGCTGCGACTGGGATTTGCACCAATCGACCACCCGCTCGATTTCTCCTTCGGTGATCAGCGCCCCGTGCAAGCGCAGAAGGCGAGAGCTTGCCGGAGGCATAAAGAGCATGTCGCCGCGCCCCAATAATGCTTCTGCGCCATTGGAATCCAGGATAGTGCGCGAGTCCACCTTGGAGGCGACACGGAAGGAGATGCGGGACGGCATGTTAGCCTTGATCAAACCCGTGATGACATCGACGGACGGCCGCTGCGTGGCCAAGGCCAGGTGAATACCTACGGCGCGCGCCATTTGGGCCAAACGCGTGATGGATTCTTCCACGCCCTGCGGTTCCACCATCATGAGGTCTGCCAATTCGTCGATAATGATCACGATGTAGGGCAGAGGGCGCTCGCGCTCGCCATTGTTGTCAAACAAGCTCAGGGTCGATTCCGGCTCGAACAATTTATTGTACTGGGCGATGTTGCGCACGCCATGCTCGGCAAGCTTGCGCAACCGATCGTCCATTTCCATTACCGCCCGGCACAGGGCGTTGGCAGCGCGTTTAGGCTCAGTGACAATGGGCGTCAGCAGGTGCGGGACGCCCTCGTAAAGGTTCAATTCCAGGCGCTTGGGGTCAATCAGGATCAGCTTTACTTCATCCGGCGTGGACTTCATAAGGATGGAAACAACCAGGGAATTGATCGCCACACTCTTGCCGGAGCCCGTCGAGCCGGCAATCAGCAGGTGGGGCATTTGCGTCAGGTCGCCGATGCGGATTTTGCCGGTCACGTCTTTTCCCAGGCCGAGAGTCAGCCGGGAGGGCGCCCCCATGAACTCGTTCGACTCGATCAATTCGCGCAGGTGGATGATCTCGCGGCGCAGGTTGGGCACTTCAATGCCCACCGTGGATTTGCCCGCAATGCGATCGATCAGGATCGACTCCGCCTTCATGGCGAGGCACAAATCGTCAACGAGATTCGTGATGCGGCTGTACTTAATGCCGGCTTCCGGCTTGAATTCGAAGGTGGTCACCACCGGCCCGGGATGAATCTGCGTGACGCTTCCGGTGACGCCGAATTCGAGAAACTTCGCGGTTAGCCGGGCGGCGCGTTCCTTCAGTTCGTCTTCATCGATTCCCTCCGCGTCCTCGGGAGGCCGCAGCAGCGTGACGCTGGGCAATTTGTATGCCTGTGCGCCACGCCCCACGATTTTTGGGGGTGCGTCTGCGAGCGAAGACTTGAGTGTTCGTACCACAGGTGCAATCGCCGGTTCTGCCGCGGCTTCCGGCTTCGCCGGGGGAGCGGCCGGGGGAGTGGGGGTGGGCGGTACGATGATGGCGCGTGCCGGCTGCCCTTGCCGGGCGGCCACCTTCTGAAGCAGCACTGGCGGCTTGCCTGTCAGGCGCTGCCGCTCCATCTGTTTGCGCAGGCGCACCGCGGCTTTGGCCGCACTCGCCTCCCGCCACGCGCTCCACCGCGTTTGGAGTGGGGTCAGCACCTGGCTCCAACGATTTTGCAGGAATTCCGCCGCCCAGCCGAAAGAGAAGCGGGTGACCAGAAACAGAGAAGTGAGGAAGAGGGTGGCGGCCACAATGCTCGCGCCCAAGCGGTTGAATGTGTGGATCAGCCCCGCCGCCGCCAAATACCCCAGCAGTCCGGCGCCCCGCAACGCCCCGTGAATTGCCGGCGTGTAGGGAAAGAGTTCCAGCAGTGCGCCCAGAGAAACCAGCAATATCCCGGCACCCAACATTTTGGTGCGGGGCGCCGCAAACGGCCTTGCCATAAGCAGGCGTGTCCCCACCACCAGCAGAGCGAAGGGGAGCAAATAGGCGACCCAGCCGAAGAACTGGAATAGGCCATCCGCAACCAAAGCGCCGGCTGGGCCTATCCAATTGTGCGGCAAGGTTCCCCTGGCCACCGCTGTATTTAACGAGGGGTCTTCGGGCAGGTAAGATGCCAGGCTTAGTAGAATCAGCAAGCCGGCGACGCCGGTCAGCAGTCCGATTAACTCTAAAAGACGTCGTGAATCAAGCAGCGGTGCTTTGGGGGTCTTGGAGCTGGCTTCTTTGGTTTTCGAGGAAGACGCCGTCGATGGGCTACCCATTGGTTGCCTCACTTTCAGAAACAGTGACCAGTGACCAGCAAACCCATCCGCCTCTCACCGAAGCGGTGGTATTTGCTCGTTACTTGTTGCCTTTCACTGTTCTTTATCGAGCCGGCGCATTACAGACCCGTGGCGAGTGACCACTGACGAGCAGCAACGATCCTGGCGTGTTAGATCGTAGATGCTTGCTCGCCACTTGTCACTCGTCACAGGTCAAGGTACTTCTCAGTGACGCAATCCCCATCCAACCAGTAATAGTATCACGCCGAGAATGACCCGGTAAACAACGAAAACGGTAAAGGTGCGGCGCTCCAAATAGCGGATCAGCACCGCGATGACGGCATATCCCACTACCGCCGACACGATAATCCCAAACAGGAAGGGCATTCGCATGTCGGCAGCCAGGCCGGAGTGGTGAATTTCCCACCCTTTCTTGAGGCAGGCGCCGGCTATGAGGGGTGTCGAGAGGAGAAAGGAAAAGCGCGCTGCCGTCTCGCGGTTCATGCCCCGGAAAAGGCCTGCGGTCATCGTCGAACCCGAGCGCGAAACCCCCGGGATGACGGCAAACGCTTGGGCCACGCCCACCAGGATGGAATCCAACAAGCTGACTTGGCCCAGGTCATGATCTTCGCTGCCCAACCTTTCACCCCACCCCATCAGCAGGCCCACGATAATCAGCGCGGGGCCGATGATGAACGGCGAGCGCAGTTTCTCGTCCGCGGCACGCTCAAACAGCCAGCCGGCAATCCCTCCGGGAATAGTGGCGATGATGAGGAACCAGAAAAGTTGGCGGTTCTCACCGAGCAGGGTCATTGACCCCGCTGCTGATTTTGGGGGTTCGATTTTGGATTTTGGATTCAAATCCTGAACAGCGGCTGTGCCGTCTGTCCCCGTCCTGGCGGTATTACCTCCGTTGATGCCCAGCACCATCTTGATCATTTCCAGCCAATAGCGCCAGAAATAAAGAAGCACGGCCACGAGAGTTCCCGCATGCAGCGCAACATCAAAGGTCAGGCCGGGGTCGTTCCACTTCATGATCCAGGGAACCAACCACAAATGCGCGGTGCTGGACACGGGAAGAAACTCGGTGAGGCCTTGCACGATGGCGAGAACAATGGCTTGGTAAATTGGCATACAACTCCCCATGAACGACTATTCATTTTGGATTTTAGATTTTGGATTTTGGATTCACTAACACGGTGTCCCCGGATGCTTAGGGGCGCCTCGTCCGGCACGGTCTCCTTTAAGAAAAGAGAAGCTTCTGGTAGCGCATCTCATAAAGTTCTTTGGTCATTAGGGAATAGGCCACCAAGGAAAAGTGGCCACTCCCTCTCGACTTTATTCTCGGTCGCGAGCAACAATTTGTTGAATGAGTCTTTGATTACGGAGAAATCAAGCCTGTTTTCCGGTCTTTCCCAATTGAATTGCATAGCGGGCGCCAATTTTCGAAGAGGATGCAACCCCCGGGGGATTACAATCCGAGAAAGTACATGATTAGGCAGCGCGCTGATTGCGATAGCGCAGAGTCTTGATTGAGGCAACGGTCATCGCAAGAATCTCGTTAGCTTCTTTAATCAGCGCGCTTACGCGCTCTGGTGAGACCACTCGACCTTCAACCAGCAGCTCCATCCAATAGATTGACTCGTCCGCCTCCTCTTCGACGATACTAAGCTTGGCAACAACATCAGATGCGGATTTTCCCCGGCAGGCCGCGCGGTAATTTGCTCCAACAGAAGTTCCCGAACGTAGCAACTGCCTCCCAAGTATCCCGGCGGTCTGGCTTCGCGGGAGAGTTTCGACCAATTGCACCACTGAGAGGGCGAACTTCTTAGTCCTTTCCTTGAAGGTTTTTTCGTCCATAAGGTATCCCCTGGACCGACGCTCCCCAAACGTCCGGGCATCAATCCAAAATCCAAAATCTAAAATCCAAAATTGTTACACTTCCAGAATGACCGGCAAAATCATGGGTCTCTTACCGGTTTCCTCATCGAAGTGCCGGCGCAGGGCGGTGCGGATTTTCTCTTTGATTACGCCCCAATCGCTGACTTCCTCGAGGTTGGATTTGGCGATGGTGCGCATGATGACTTCCCGCGCGCTCTCCATGAGGTGGCTGGCCTCCTCGAGGGGCACAAACCCGCGCGAGACGATTTCCGGCTGGGTTTCCAGCACGCCGGTGTGCTCGTTTATCGCGAGGATGGGAATTACAATCCCGTCTTCGGAAATGTGGCGGCGCTCTTTAAGAATGATCTCTTCCACTTCGTCCAAAGTGCCGCCATCGATGCAGATGCGGCCGATGGTCACGCGGCCTGCGCGGCGCGCTCCCTGCTCATCGAACTCCAGTACGTCTCCGGTCTCGAGCAGGAAAGTTTCCTCCGAAACCGCTGCCAGCTCCTTGGCCAATTCCACATGCCGCCAAAGTTGCCGATACTCCCCGTGAATGGGCACGAAGTATTTGGGCCGGACGATGTTCAGCATCAGCTTTAATTCTTCCGCGCTGCCGTGACCGGAGACGTGCACGGGCGGCTGGCTGCCATCATGATAATGGACCACCGCCCCGCGCCGGTAGAGGTGATCGAGCATGCGGAAGATGGCCTTCTCGTTGCCGGGAATCACGCGGGCGCTCAATACCACCTCATCGCCGGGCTCCACCGTGACCCAGCGATGGCTGGCCACCGCCACGCGCGCCATGGCGGACATCGGTTCACCCTGGCTGCCGGCGATGACCACGGCAACTTGGTTCCGCGGCAGCTTGCGCAAATCCTGCGGGGACACCAGCATGCCGGTGGGCACGTTCAGCTTGCCCATCTGCATGGCAATCTCCGAGTTCTTAAACATGCTGCGGCCCACAAAGCAGAGCTTGCGGCCAAACTCATGGGCGAGGTCGGTGACGATCTGCAACCGATGCATGGACGTGGCAAAGCAGGAGATCATCACTCGCCCTTTGGCGTCCCCGATAATGTGCGACAGGCGCTGCCGGACGGCGCGCTCCGAAGGGGTCAGGCCCGGGCGTTCCACGTTCGTCGAATCGGAAAACAGCGCCAGCACGCCGTTCCGCCCGTAGTCGGCAAGCGTGTGCAGATCGCTGACGTGCTGGTCCGTGGGCGTGGGGTCAAGTTTGAAATCGCCGGTGTGAATGATGGTGCCCAGCGGCGTGGTGATGGCCAGCGCGCCGGATTCAATGATGCTGTGCGTCAAGTGGATGAACTCGATGCGGAAGGGCCCCACCTGGAACGGCGCGCGGGGTTGCATCTCCCGCAGCACCGTGCTCTCAGCCAAGTCGTGTTCGATCAGCTTCGAGTGCGCCAGCGCCAGCGTGAAAGGGGTGCCGTAAACGGGGGCATCAACCTCTTCCAACAGATAGGGCAGGCCGCCAATGTGATCTTCGTGGCCGTGCGTCAGCAGAATGGCGCGGATGCGTTCACGATTCTCGCGCACGTAAGTGAGGTCGGGAATGACGATGTCCACGCCGAGCAGCTCGGCGTCCGGAAACATAATGCCGCAATCGACGATCACCACGTCGTTGTCAAACTCAAACGCCATCATGTTCATGCCGAATTCGCCCAGGCCCCCGAGCGGAATAGCTTTCAACTTATGGTTTAGAGATGGAATACGTTCCTCCTGTGTGTCATCCCATGCTAACACACAATCTTGAACTGTGCATTCGAGCGGGTCATCTATGGGTGCGCGACCTGGAAGTTAAGAGCGGTGGATTTTCTTTTTTTGTGCTATATTTCTGAGCGTATATAGATGCTCAGACAGGAGGCTCAGATGCCTGACTCTCTTTCCGCTTTAGAAGCTAAC
>Ga0182030_10006062_pt1 | contig 25564 bp, 13 predicted proteins | sample 812S3MmetaG_FD_121299 | JGI IMG/M metagenome (GOLD analysis project Ga0182030, IMG submission 121299) | Permafrost microbial communities from Stordalen Mire, Sweden - 812S3M metaG (Illumina Assembly) | ecosystem: Environmental > Terrestrial > Soil > Wetlands > Permafrost | place: Sweden...
CAGCCCGGCATGGCCAGCGTGCTCAACGTCAACCTGAACACCCTGTTCAGCAGCATTCAGTTTGCCTACCCGCCCATTGATGACGGCAGCCTCATGAGCGACGAGTGGAAATGGGTGCTGCGCAGCGCTTCGCCCACCCGCCCCGTGCTGCGCTTCGACAGCGACTCCGTCGCCAACAGCACGGTGTCCACCGTTTCGCGCCGTCACACGACCGTATTCAGCGACACCCGCGGCATGTTCCAACTCTCGGCGGGCGAAGGTTCGCTCGCTTCCGGCACCGCCGCCGAGGCGGACATGGGTACGGCGTTCGCTCTCGCCACCTCGCTTTACGGTAACAATATGCTGCAGGTCAGCGGCAACGTCGGCTACGGTTCGCAGACGGGCGTTCCCACCGCCGCTTTCCGCACCAGCTACAGCCGCAATCTGGGCGGTGAGAATCCGGAAGTATCGGTCACCATGCGCCAGCTTTACCTGCCCGGCCGTTTGGGCGCCGCGCTCACCGGCAACGAGAGCGCGCTGCCCATGCTGCGCACCATGGCGGCGAGCTTCGACGACCGCACCGCTCTCACCGATGAACTGACCGTGCAGTACGGCTTCACCCTGAATTCCGTCTCCTTCCTCGATCATTTGAATTACGCCAGCCCTTACGCGCGCCTGGTGTACTCGCTCGGCGGAAACGGCGAACTGGCCTTCGCCTACACTTCCGGCGACGCCCGCCCCGACTTGGCCGCCAAGGGGCAGCCGGACGCCGATTTGCAGCGCGATTTGAACACCCTGGGATTGTTCCCTCGCATCAGTTTGCGGGACGGACGGCCGCAGGTTCAGCGCGGCGAGAACTTCGAGCTGACCTACACGCGTAAGTTGGGCTCGCGCAGCTACCAGGTGTCAACCTACCGCGAGAGCGTCGCCAACGCCGCTTTGTCGCTGGTGGCGCCGGCGGGGATGTACTCCGGCGGCGACATTCTCCCCGATCTGCTTTCCGGCACTGCCACCTTTGACGCCGGTAATTTCCGCAGCACCGGCTACACCGCCGCGGTCACCCAAAACCTGGGCGATTACCTGGCCGCCACGGTGATGTATGGATCCATGGGCGCCCTCACCGCCGACAACCGCGAAATCGTCAGCGGCAGTCCGGACGAACTGCGCGGTATGATCCATGCCGGACGGCGCCAGGCGGCCACCGCGCGCATCACCGCCAGGGCCCCGTGGATCGGTACCCGCCTGATTGCCAGTTACCAGGTGACCGGAGACCATCGCTGGGCATCGCCGGGGCACGGTTACAGCACCGATTCGGTGCGCCAGATGCCGGGTTTGAACCTCTACCTGCGCCAATCGATTCCCGGCCTGAGCATGCTGCCTTGGCGCATGGAAGCCACCGCCGATCTGCGCAATATGCTGGCCCAAGGCTACCTTTCCCTCGGCGCCGTGGGCGGGCAGCAGGTGCTCCTGGTGGAGAATCCACGCAGCGTCCGCGGCGGCCTGAGTTTCATTTTCTAGGCGGAATGGCCCCAGATGAACACCGATGAACGCGGATAAAACGGGCTTGCGCTATCCGTGTTTATCTGTGTTCCTCTGTGGCCAAATCCTGTTGGGGCAACCGTGAGCGCCTCGGCCGGAGGAGGGCATGCGGCTGCTTTTCCGCGCATCGATTCCCACCAGCACTTCACGCGCGAGTACACTCCCTCGCTCCTCTCCCCTATTCTCCGCCGCAACCGCTTCGATGGATCCGTGGCAGTCGCCCAGAGCCCCAGCGTCGACGAAACCCGCTGGCTGCTCGCTCTCGCCTCGGAGCACGATTTTATCCGCGCCGTCGTTGGCTGGGCCGACCTCGCCGATCCCCGCCTGGGCCAAATCCTCGACGAATATCAGCGCCACCCCAAGTTCCGCGGCCTCTGCTCCGCGTTTCAACCAGAATTGCCTCAAGGCCTCGGCGAACTGGAGCGCCGCGGCCTTACCTTAGATGTCGGCGCCGGGTTTACTCCGGCTATCGCCGAAACCTATCCGGACCTGCGCGTGGCCATCGATGGCGTAGGCACACCGCGCGCCGCCGTCCCGCCTTCCCTGCCCCAGTACCCGAACGTGTTCGTCAAGATCAGCGGCCTGATTACCCATGCGCCCGGCCAGTGGAAGGCGGCGGAGTTTCAGCCCGCCGTGCGCGTTCTCCTGGCGGCGTTTGGTCCCGCACGCGTGATGTACGGCAGCGACTGGCCCGCCTATCTCCCCGTGGGCACGTGGAAGGAAGCCCTGGCGGCCTTCACCCAAGCCATCGGCCCGCAATCCATGGAGACCCGCGAGCATCTGCTGGGCGGCACGGCACGGCGATTCTACCGCCTGGAAGCCGGGGACGCGGCTTGATGTTCCGCCGGCGCGCGCTCTCCACCCCCGCCGCCTGTCTCGCCCTGACGGCGCTCAACCTCTCCATCTCCTGGCGCCTGCTCAAAGTCGAATACATCAACCAGTTCGGCTCCGTGAAGGGCTATTTCATCTCCCTGGCGCGCTACATTTCCGGGCATTGGGGCGATTCTTCCTGGTTTCCGCTCTGGCACTGCGGCATGCCGTTCCAGGACACCTACGTCCCCCTATTGCACCTCGTGGTGGCGGCCACCGCTTCCCTCGGACATATCTCCGCCGGCCGCGCCTATCATGGCGTGACCGGCGTCGCCTATGCCTCGGGCGCGCCGGCGCTCTACTGGAGGGCCGTGCGCCTGGGAGCGCCGCGCGGCGCGGCCTTGCTTTCCGCGCTCTGTTATTCCCTCTTCTCTCCTTCCGCCCTGCTCATGGCGGATATGGCGCGCGATCTCGGCGGCTTCTGGTACGGACGCCACCTCCAGGTATGACGGTCTATGGAGAACGAGTTGGCCGTTGCCGTAGCGCGCCGGAATTGTTCGTACCGTTACTTAATCCCGCGGTCAATCCACATTTAGGTTGCTTTTTACCACGTCAAAGCATATTCTTTCTCTAATCCGTGTTGTCTGCACTCTGGGTTTGTAACTGTCGGCCACGGATTACACAGAGGAGGATGCGTGAATAAACGTACACTATTGACGGCGTTAGTTGTGTGCCTGTTCGCTGGAACCTTCGCGGTACATGCTTCCACGATCACTTTCTATTACACTACGCTTGGTTCACCCGACGTTTTCAGCAACACTTACAACAGCGTGACCAACGCGGTCGGGACGCCGGTGGGGATCGGAAGCTCGCTACAGGGGGCGGATGGCATAGAAGATGGGCCGACCGTCGCCGGGACGCCAACTTTGTTCTTCACCGGAGAGACCGATCAAACCGTATTTCAGATCCACACAACTGGCGGAGCGGAGGTGTCCAGCGCCAGTGCCGGAATCACTGCCTACCTGCTCTCCGTGAATCCGACGGACACTGCGCTCTACACGTTCAATAACGCGGGCAAAATCTCGAGCCTTGGCATCACGGTCGGTGGGTTAATCGCCGGCCCCGGCACAGTGAATACCGTCACCGCCGGCGCCGGCGGCGACACCAATGTCTCAAGGCTCGTTTGGGGTTCCACCGGGCCGGTTTACTATATCACGGGCTCGCCGGGTAGCAACGGAGATCTGGGCACGATCACCATCCCGGGTTACGTCACCACCCAGCTTGACGCCAACATCACCACCGCCGAGGATGCCCATTATGATCCTTACACGGGCATGATCGTGCTTTTCGGACAGGGTCAGATCAACACCCTGAACCCCGCGACGGGAATTCTCGGCACGGCGATTACGTTGCCAGCCGGCACTTGCGGCAGCAGCACGCTGACTACCGGCGATTTCGACGGCTTGGGGCATGGGTTGGTCACCGATTGCGGCACGCTCTACTACCTCGATTTCAGTGCGACTCACAACGAGCTTACGGGCACCGTCACCGCTATCCCCGGAGCATTTAACGGGAAGGACATTGAAATATTTCAGACCACGACGGGGACGCCGGAGCCTGCCACGATGGGCTTCGCCCTGTTCGGCCTTGCGGTGGTGGCGGTCCGGCGATTCCGCCGCGGCTGATCGCTTTTCACCACCGAGCCTCCTCCTTTGACGGGCTGGGCTGGCACTCGCGGGAGTGCCAGCCCAGTTCGTCTGTCCGACCTTGGTTCCTTCCGCAAATCCCCAATTCCAAGCCGCTCACCGCGGCTGGCGTACGCTCATCCTACCTGCGTTTCCGGCATGCCATAATGAACGGATGACTATGGCCCAGCGGATGTTAAGCCCCGTTACCGGCTCCAAAGCAGGACCTTGCAGGCGGCAGGTAAACTGAATTGACCGGTCTTCCCAAGCTCTCGCGCCCGAAGCAAATCTTGCTGGATTTCTTCCTGGTGTTTCTCTTCACGGTGGTGTTGATCCGCCCCTACTTCAAAGCCAAGTACACCGACAAATGGGCCTCCATTGAAAGCACCTTCATTGCCGACGCGCGCTTTCTCGCCGACCACTGGCCCCATCCCCAATGGCAGCCGCTCTGGTACGCCGGCACGCGCTTCGACTACATTTATCCGCCCGCCCTGCGCTACGGCACCGCGGCCATTTCCAAACTCACCGGCTTCTGGCCGGTGAAAGCCTACCATTTCTACACCGCCCTCCTGTACGCCATCGGCATCGCCGGAGTCTACCTCCTGATGCGCATCGGAACCGGCTCGCGCGGCTGCGCCTGGCTGGCCGCCATATCCACCTCTCTGATGTCGCCCATCTTCCTTTTCATGCCGCGCTTCCGCGGCGACGCCTGGCTGCTGCATCCGCAGCGCCTCGGGGTGCTCGTCAAGTATGGGGAAGGCCCGCACATGAGCGCGCTGGCGCTGATCCCCATTGCCCTCGCCTTCACCTGGCTGGCGCTGGAGAAGCCCCGTCCCTGGGCCATCGCCGCCGCCGCCATCTTCTCCGCCGGCGTGGCCTCCAACAATTTCTATGGCGCTACCGCCCTCGCCACCTTCTACCCGGTGCTTATCTGGAGTTTCTGGATCACCCGGCAGGATAAGCGCATCCTGCTTCCCGCCGCCGTCATCCCCGTCCTCGCTTATGGGCTCACCGCCTTCTGGCTCGTGCCCTCCTACTTCAAGGTCACCGCGGAAAACATGAAGTACGTTTCCGAACACGGCACCACCTGGTCCGTCTGGGTCGCCGTCGCCGTGGCCATCGCCTTCGCCGTCACCACCGACAAACTCGCCCGCGCCAATACCGCCCGCACCTGGGAAGTCTTCCTCGCCGGCTCCGTAGTCTTCTTCTCGCTCAACGTCCTGGGCAACTTCTATTTCAATTTCCGCGTCACCGGCGAGCCCACCCGCCTCCTGCCCGAACTCGACATGATCTACATCATGACGATCGTGTACTTCCTGCAATGGATGTGGAATCGCCCGCAGATCGTCTGGCACGGCGTGGCCATTGTCCTCGTCGGCGCCGCCTTCTGGACCACCCACAACTACCTGCTCCGCGCCTGGGACATCGTCCCTGCCTGGCCCGACCACACCAACCGCGTCGAATACCGCGTCACCGACTGGCTCTGGAAAAATATGCCCGATGCCCGCGCCTATCCCACCGGCAGCGTGCGTTTCTGGTTCGACACCTGGCACGATCTCGCCCAGGTAGGCGGCGGCAGCGAACAGGGATTGCTCAACAGCCAGGTCGAGCCCGCCCAGTGGGAGACCAACCTCGGTCCCGACCCGAAACCCACCATCCTCTGGATGCAGAGCATGGGCGTGGACGCCATCTACGTCGCCGATATTCAGTCGCAGGAGGTGTTCAAGGACTTCCAGTTCCCCCACAAGTTCGACGGCGTCCTGCCCGTTCTCTTCGATAATAAGCAGGGCGATGTCTTATACAAGGTGCCGCGCCGCTGGCCCGACCGCATCCGCGTCGTCGAGACCGCCAAACTCAACGCCCTCAAGCCGCCGCGCTACAACGACGACATGCAGTACCTGCAGGCCTACGCCGACGTGATCGAAAAAGGCCCCGATTCGCCCGCCACCCTCCGCCGCGCCGGCACCGACGCCATGCGCGCCCACGCCACTGTCGCGGGCGGCCAGTCCGTTCTGGTGCAGGAGACCTACGATCCGGCCTGGCACGCATGGTCCAATGGAACGCCGCTCGTGGTGCGCAAGGATGCCATGGACATGATGGTTATCGACGCCCCGCCCGGCGATCGCGATATCACCATCGCCTTTCTCACCCCGCTCGAAAACAAGGTGGGTCGCGTCGTCACCCTGCTAACCCTGATGACTATCCTTGCCATGTTCTGGATCGGCCTCCGCCGGGGACAGACGAGACTGCCATGAATTCCTGGCGCCTTCTGCCAGAAATTCGCTGGCAGTCCCGTCTGTCCCCGGTTGTCAGGTGGGACAGACGATCGCTTTTCGTCGTCTGTCAACCGGCCGCGGCACCGCTTCTTGCCCTCCTCATCCTCCTCCTCAATCTCTCGCTGAACGCGCCCCTGTTCATGTCCGGCGAACTGCCCTTCCGCGGATCCGTGGAAGGCGGCTACGTGAGCATGGCCCGGTTCCTCTCCCGGCATCCCAACCCCTGGGGATGGAATCCGTTCCCCTACTGCGGACTGCCCGTGCAGTTCATGTACGTGCCCGCTCTGCCCTACCTCAGCGCGCTCGGTATTCGCCTGCTGCCGCACGTCTCGCCCGATCTCATCTTCCGTTCCATCGTCTCCTTCGCCGCGTGCCTGGGTCCGGTCACCCTCTTCTTCTTCGCCCTACACTTCACCCGCAGCCGCCGATGGGCGCTGGTCACCGCGTTGGCGTACAGCTTCCTCTCTCCTTCTTATGGCCTCTTCCCCGCCGTGGAGAAGGACCGCGGCATCGTGCAGCTACCCTGGCGCATCCAGGTCCTGGCCAAGTATGGCGAAGGCCCGCACAACACCGGCCTTACCCTGCTGCCCATGGCGCTGCTCGCCCTGTGGCAGGCCGGCAGGCGCCGATCCTACCCGCGCATTCTGCTCGCCGCCGTGCTCCTGGCCGCCATTCCGTTGTGCAACTGGGTGGCGGCGTTTGCCCTGGCCATCTCCTGTCTCCTGCTCCTGCTGGCCGCCTGGGGAGAGCCCCAATTTCAGGCATGGCGCGCCCTCGCCGCCGCCTCTCTCGCCTGGCTGCTGGCCTGTTTCTGGATCACTCCCAGTTTCGTGAAGATCATCTTCTTCAACTGGCCCGTCGATTCCTTCGCCTACCAACTGGGGCGTCAACAGGCCTGGGCGCTCGCCGGCATGGTGGGCGGCGCCCTCATCGTTCGCCTGCTCTTCCGCTTTCTGCGCGGTTCCTTCTATCTATGCCTCGTCACGCTCGGCGCATTCGTATTTGGATGGATCGCCACCGTGTTCTACCTCTACGGCGTGGATACCATCCCCGAATCCCGCCGCTACGCCATCGAATTCGAGTTCTTTCTCGCCCTGGCCCTGGCGGAGGTCTTCCGTCTCACCCTGAAGAATTCCAACCAGACGGTCCGCCTGTGTGCCTGGGGAAGCGGCGGTCTCCTGCTGCTCGCCGGCATGCCGCAACTCTGGGCCTATTGCACCCAGGGATGGCGCGAGTGGCTGCCCCTGGCGCCCCAGAGCACCATCGAGTACCAGTTGGCCCGCTGGATCTCCGAACATCCCCCCCAAGGCCGCGTCTTCGCCTCCGGCGGCTTGCGTTTCCGCCTCGACTCCTGGTTCGATCTCCAGCAGGTCGGCGGCGGCTTCGAAACCGGACTGCGCAACCGCGTCCCGGTGGATCTCGCCTGGAGTATCCGCGCCGCCGGCAACCTCTGGCCCGGCCACGAAACCGAGGACACCCTGTCGAAGCTCACCGCCCTGGGCGCCGCGTACGTCGTGGTGCACGGCCCCAAGTCGCGCGAATACTACCGCGATTTTGTCCGCCCCGAACGCATCGCCGCCGCCCTGCAACCCGTCTACCGCATGGAAGACGACACCATCTATGCCTTGCCGCCCCGCCGCCTCGCCTACCTCGTGCATCCCGAAGAAATTCCGACTTCCGATGTGCGCGAACACCACGATGCCTTGACGCGCTACGTCGCCGCCATCGGCGACCCCTCGCGGCCCGCGTTGCGCTCCCAGTGGATCGGCACCAGCACCTTGGCCATGACGGGAACGGCGCCATCCGGCGACCTGGTCGCCGTCCAGGTCAATGCCGACCCCGGCTGGCGCGCCACCCAGGACGGCCGCGAAATCCCCATCGCCTCCGACCCGCTCGGCTTCGTCGTGCTGCATCCCTCGCCGGCCGCCGACACCCGCATCGAACTGCATTTCGCGGGAACCTTCGAGCAGCGCCTCATGGCCGCCGTGAGTGCCCTCGCCTGGCTCGCCGCCCTCTTTGCATGGTGGGGCAGGCGCTTCCGCCTGCCAACTCTCCCAAGGACATCCTGATGCGCCGCAACTACGCCAAAACCCTGGGCTGCGCGGCCCTCCTCTTCGCGCTCAACGCCTACATCACGCCGGCCCTGTTCCGCACCGCCTACACCGCCCAGATGGGCTCCATCGAGGCGGCCTTCATCGGTCTGGCGCGCTACGCCTCGCAACACTGGCACGACATGGGCTGGTTCCCGCTCTGGTACGGCGGCATTCCTTATCCCGATTCCTACCCGCCCCTGCTGCACTGGACCGTCGGCCTCCTGCTGACGTTGACCCATGTCTCTCCCGGCCTCGCCTACCACTTCGTCACCGCCATGCTCTACGCGCTGGGTCCGGTGTCGCTGTTCTGGATGGCGTGGCGCCTTTGCGGCAGGCGCGAGTGCGCGCTCGCCTGCGGCATCGGCTATTCGCTGATTTCGCCCTCCTGCCTGCTCTCCCATGCGGTGCGCGTGGATTCGGACGGCTTCTTCGGCGCCCGCCGGCTGATCACGCTGGTGGTCTTCGGCGAAGGCCCGCACATGGCTTCCCTCTGCCTGCTGCCGCTGGCCATCGGCATGCTCCATCTGGCCCTGCAGAAACGCAAACCGTGGTATTGGGTGGCGGCCGCCCTGGCCATCGCCGCCGTACCCATGAGCAACTGGCTGGGTGGGATGGCTCTCGCCATCGGCATCGCGGCCTATCTGTTCGCCGGGCTGCCCGCGGAACGCAAGACCGTTCCCACCTTGCTGTCGACCGGCGCGCTCGGCGTTTACGCGTATGCGCTGGTAGTGCCGTGGCTCTCGCCTTCTACCATCGCCGTCATCCGCGCCAACGCGCCGCGCGTCGCCAACAACTTCCAGGCCGATCGGACGCAGCATATTTTCGTGGCGGCGGTGGCGGCGGCATTCCTGCTCGCCGCCTGGGCCATGCAACGCTGGAACCTCCCACGCCACACCCGTTTCGCCTTCCTGGCCGCGCTCGTGTTCGCCTCTAGCGCGCTGGGCAGTTTCTGGTTCAAGCTGGCGCTCCTCCCCCAGCCGGATCGCTACCACCTCGAAATGGACATGTTCCTCTGGGTAGCCGTGGCATTCGCCCTCTGGCCCGCCGTGCGCTGGTGCAACCGGCGCCTGGAACGGAGCCACCTGCTCGGCGTCGCCGCGATCCTGGCCATCGCCTGCGTCCCCGTCGTCAAGCATCAGCGCCGGTCGGCCCGCTGGGTCGCCAGGCCCATCGACATACGGACCACCATCGAGTACAAGACCGCCCAATGGCTCGATGCCCACCTGCCCGGCGCGCGCGTCTTCGCGCCCGGCACCATCGGCTTCTGGCTGAACGCCTTCAGCGACGCCCCGCAAATCACCGGCGGCTTCGACAACGGCATCCGCAACCCTTATGTGCCGGGGCTGATCTTCTACGTGTACGCGGGGGACAAGCAGCAGTACATGGTCGAACTGCTGCAGGCATACGGCTGCGACGCCATGATCGGCGGCGGCAAGGATAGCGCCGAGTACTATCACCCCATCTCCCACGTCGAGAAACTGCGCGGCCTCACCGAATTGTGGCGCAATGGCGGCGACGCGGCCTTCGACATTCCGCGGCGCTCGCGTTCTTTGGCCCATGTGATGCGCATGGCCGACCAGATGGAGCACCCGCTGGCGCTCTACGGGTTTTCCGCGCTCGATACCTACCTCGCCGCATTGGACAACCCGGAGTATCCGCCCGCCTCCTTCCGCTGGCGCGCTCCCAGCGCGGCCACCGTCACCGCCGACATGCGGCCCGGCCAGATCCTCAGCGTGCAGATCGCTTGGGACAAGGGCTGGAACGTCTCGGTTGCCGGGAGGCGGGTACACCACTGGAGCGATACACTGGGGCAGATGGTCGTGGAGCCAAATTGTAATGGACCCTGCATCGTCGAACTCCAGTACGATGGCGGCACGGAAGGCGCCTATGCGCGGGCCATCCACTTTCTGGCGGCGACCGGCGGCGGACTCTGGATTCTGGTGACGATTTTATGGCGAAAGCGTTCGGCTTTGACGAAGATGAATTGAAGATGCTGCTGGTGGCGGTGCGCCAGATGCGCCGCACCTTCGCGGCGGCGCGCAAAACGGCCCCGGCACCGCAACCCGCGGTGGATGCCTATGCCCGCCTGTATGACGATCTCTACGCCAAACTCCTGGAAATGGCCGGCCCTTTGCCGCCTGCCCTGGAAGAAGTGCTCGAAAAGTAGTGGCATAAGGCTCCGCCTTGTGCATCCGAGCGAAGCTCGGACGCATCACCGCCCGGCCGGGTCACATCGTGCGAAGGGGCACGCTAAGCGCTGCCCACCCACTGCATCAATTCCACCGATAGCGTATTAAGGCTGTTGGTGACGCGGTCCGCTTCCACGTTGACCAGCTCATAGCGCTCGGCATGCGACACCCCCGATCGCACCAGGGCGCGATGGTCCTCGCGCAGGTCGGGGAGGTCGCCGGGCTCCACCGGCACGCCGCGCAGGTAGGCGGCGAGGAAGTACAGGGTGGAATCCACATGGTTGGCGAACTGAGCGAATTCTGGGCGCGCCGGGACTGGCTGGCTGCGGAACAGGCCGGCTTCCAGCGCCATGGCGGCGTGGATGAACCGGTGCGAATTGGCCAGGATGGCTTGCAGCGTGGTGAGCCGGACGCCGGCCACGCCGGGTTCCAGGCGCAGTCGCGCCATGGAAGCTTCCAGGGTGGTGCGCGCCAGGCGGCCGCCCTGGCGAACCCGCTCCAGGCGCGGCGTAAAGGCCGGATCGCGCTCCAGGCCGGGGTGCAGGTAGGCGTCGCGCACGGCCTGGAAATAGGCGCGATAGGCGTCCAGCAGGCGCGCCAGAGCTTCCGGCACCTGGGTGCGCTCCCAGGTAGGCCAGACGCGGTAGGCGGCCAGCGCGATGGCTCCTCCCATCACCGTGAACAGGGCGCGCGCCGCGATCAGCTCGGCCGGGGCCACTCCGGTCGTGGCGAACAATAGCACCACCAGGGCGGTCAGCGCCGTCACCATCACGCCGTAGTTGGCTGGGCCCGTCCAGCGCATCAAATACACGAAAACGGCGATCAGGAGCGCCTGCATGGCGGCGGTGGGCGAGAGGACGAGGAACAGCGCCGTGGCCAGCGCCAGCCCGGTGAACGTGCCGGCCAGGCGCAGCACGCCGCGGCTGAAGGTGGTGGTGAAATCGGGCTTGAGCACGATGGCCACGGTCATCGGCCCCCAGTAGGCGCGATGCCAGCCGATGCCGCGGGTGAGCGCGTCGGCGATGGCCACACAGGCGGCCAGGCGCAGGGCGTGGCGGAAGGCGGCGGAATCCAGGGTGAGGTTGGCGCGCAGCACCGCCAAGGCGCCGGCCAGGCGCAGGCTCCAGGGTTGCGCCCGCTCGCGGCGGTCGAACTCAAGGGCGCCGCCCGGGCTGGAGTGCGCGGCCAGTTCCACGGCGGAGGCGAGCTGCCCGGTAAGCGCGTCGAGCTGCCAGCGGGCGTCGGCGCGCGTAGCGGCAAGCTGCGGGGCGGCGGAGGCGGCTGAGGCGCGATCGGAAACGCGCAGTTGCTCGGCCAGCGCGTGGAGTTCGCGCCGGCACTCGGGATGGGCGTCGCCTTTGACGCCGGCGGCGAGCGCCGCGCTGACGGAGTGCAGCATCCGGGCAGCCAGCTCGCGGGCGCGGTCGAGCAGGGCCGCATCGGCGGCGGCGCCCGGCTCGCGGGCGATGCGCGCGTGCAGGCGTCCCAGCGCCACCAGTGCCAGGCGAATGCGTTCGGCCTGGCTGAAGAGCGCCAGGTAGCGCTCCGCCTCCACGGAGCGGGCGGAATCAAGCGATGCCAGCGCGGCGCGGGCGGCCACAATCGTTTCCGTGGCGGCCGGCGCTTCGGTGGCGGCCACGCTGCTCTCGGCGCTGTGTGCCAGTTCGGTGTACAGCACGGCCAGCGCGCGGCTCTCCGGCAGGTAGCGCTGCACCGGCCACAAGGCGAGCGAGAAGATGGTTTGCAGCACGCCTCCCCCGAGCGCCAGCAGCCCCGACGAGTGAGCCTTGCCGAACGAGGAGGCGGGCGAGGCGGAAAAGACGATCAGGGTGACCAGCGTGATGCCGCCGATATCGCCGGGAGTGGGGCCGGCGGCTACCAGCAGGCCGGCGGCAAAGGCGCAGGCGGCTTCCAGCAGCAGGGCGAGCAGGTGATTGTGCCCGCAAAGGCGCCCCGCGAAAACGGCCAGCGCCACGAAGAGCGCCGCGCTCAGCATGCGGCGGCCGCGGTGCGGATACGGGTCGGCGCCATCGGAAAAGGCGACATCGAGCGCGCCCGTGGCGGCCATGGCGCCGCCCGAGGGGTTGCCCAGGGCGATGCCGATAGCAAGCGGCAGCGCCACGCCCAGGGCATTGCGCAGCGCCATCGCCGGCTTGAGTTGCGCGCGGTCGAAACCCGTGATGGTGGACCAGAATGTGGACGCCAAGGCTAACTCCAGGATAACCGCGCGTGGACGCGGCGCCGAAGCGCCGAATCGCGGCTCTGCGCTTTCAGAAATGCGGGCCTGATAAACTGAATCATCATGAGCACTACTACGAATCTGAACGAAGCATTCGCCGGCGAGAGCCAGGCCAGCCAGAAATACCGGGCGTTTGCCCGCAAGGCGGAGCAGGACGGTTTGCCCAACGTCGCCCGCCTGTTTCGCACCGCCGCCGAGGCGGAGGTGGTGCACGCCCAGGGCCACTTCAAAGCCATGGAGGGCGTGGCCTCCACCAACGACAATCTGAAGGCCGCGATCGCCGGCGAGACTTACGAGTTCACCACCATGTATCCGCCCATGCTCGCCGAAGCGGAAGCCGAAGGACACCGGGCAAGGTTCATGTTCGGGTACGCACTGAAGGCCGAGAAGGTGCACGCCGAACTCTACAAACAGGCGTTGGCGGCCGTGGAGCAAGGCAAGGACCTGGCCGAATTGGGCTTCTATCTGTGCCCGGTCTGCGGCAACATCGAATTCGGCACCCCGCCGGATAACTGCCCGATCTGCGGCACCCGCAAAGACAGATTCGTGACCGTGGCGTAGCCGCTCAGGGGCACCAACGCAACAACGATCGCGCCAGATCGATCTGCCGGATGGGCTTGGCCAGGTAGTCGTCCATGCCCGCCCTCATGCATTCGTCGCGCGCGCCACTGGTGGCGTGGGCAGTCAAGGCGACGATGGGGATTCGCGGGCCGTCGAGGCGCGCCCGGATCTCTTTCGCCGCCGCGTAGCCGTCCATCTCGGGCATGCCGCAATCCATGAAGATGACCTCGTAGGGCGAGCGCTGTGCCATGGCGACCGCTTCGCGGCCATCGCAGGCGACATCCACCCGGCAACCGAGCTTCTCCAGGATGCGGATGCCCAGTTTCCGATTGATTGGGTTGTCTTCCGCCAGCAGGATCCACCTTGGCCGCGGCGAGAGCCTCCCGGCCGGGGCCGTCTCGGCGGCCGGTTCCTCTTTCCCACCCTCCGTGGCGCAGGCAAGCGGCAGCCGGAGGACGAATTCCGACCCGCATCCGGGCCGGCTGGCGGCGGTGAGCGTTCCACCCATCAGCTCCGCGAGCTGCCGGGAGATGGCGAGCCCCAACCCCGTCCCCTGGTGCTTTCGGCTCATGGAGGAATCGAGTTGCGTGAAGCGCGAGAAGAGAAGGGGCAGCTTGTCCGCCGGAATTCCAATCCCCGTGTCCTTCACCGCGATGCCGAAGACGGGGCGGCCCTCGACGGTTTCCAATAACGAGAGCCCCAATTGAACCGATCCTTGAGCGGTGAATTTGATGGCGTTCCCCATGAGGTTCAGGACGACCTGGCGAATGCGGCCGGCATCGCCCGCCACGCGCCGGCACGCCGTGGCCGCCTGAAAGGTGTATTCCAGACCTTTGGCTCTGGCCTGCGGGGCCATCAATTCACTCACCTCGGCCAGACAGTCGACAATATCGAACACGGTAGTCTTGATTTCCAGGCGGCCTGCTTCGATCTTGGAGAAATCCAGAACGTCGTTGATCACCGCCAGCAACGCCTGCGCGGACTGGCAGATCGTCTCGCTGAAATCCCTCTGCTCGGGGGTCAGTTGGGTCTCCAGCAGAAGATCGGTCATGCCGACGATGCCGTTCATCGGAGTGCGCACTTCGTGGCTCATCTGGGCCAGGAATTCGCTCTTGGCGCGATTGGCGGCTTCGGCCTGCTGCCTGGCCCGCTCCATCTCCGCGGCACGCGCGGCGCTCTCCGCCTCGGCCCGTTTGCGCTCGCTGATGTCCCGGGACACGCCCAGAACGGCGGGCGCTCCTTTGTAAAGGAAGAAACGGCAACTGATCTCCACCGGGATGGTGGACCCGTCCTTGCGCACGTGTATCGTTTCGAAAATGCCGGAGCCGCACTTCATCGCGTTGGCAAGTCTGGCTCCGACCAGCGCGGCGTTTTCGCCCGCGTTGAATTCCGCGACGTTCAAGCGGAGAAGTTCTTCCAAACGGTAGCCAAGCCGGCGGCACGACACGCCGTTGGCCTCCAGGATGCGGCCCGTGAGGTCCATGATCAGCAGGCCGTCGTTGGCATTCTCGAACAGCGTGCGGAACTCCAGCTCCGACCGCTTCCGTTCCGTAATATCGCGTACCTGCACGAGAGTGTCGCGATCTTCGAATGGCAGCAGCCGGGCTTCATAGCTGCGTTCCCCGTCCCCGGACGCCACGCCGTACTCGAAGGCCGCGGCCGATCGGGTTGCACGCACGCGCGCCACGCAATCGCGAAATTGAGCGGCGGCTCCGGCGGTTGCCTGGTCGGGCGCGATGTCGAGCAGCGCGCGCACCGGTGGTTGCACGGTTGCCGGGTTGGTCTGCATCAAGTCCGACGCCCGGCCCTCGGCATCCACGCAAAACAGCCGGTCGGGCAATGCGTCGAGAACCGCCCGCAACCCGGTGTTGGCGCGCAGCAGCTCCTCGGAGCTGAGATCGAGCGCCCGCTCCACCATCTGCCGATGGGAGTCGAACTCCTCGTAAGCCCCTTCCACAGCGTGCAAGAACGGCTGCCAGGACTCGGGGACGGCGCCAGGGTCTCCCAGGTACTTGTCCAACTGGCGGCGCAGCAGGCTGTGAGCTCGACCCATACCGCTTATTGCTCCGCCAGGCTGGCCAGCGTTCCGGGCAATTTCGGCTTCCAGCCGGCCGGCGATGACCATTGACACAGTTCGGTACGCATTCCTGGCGCCTTCTTTCAGCTCTCAATAGCCTTATCGGTCCGGGACTTGCTCTCTTGAGACGCCGCGCGTACGGAACCGGGATGAGCCGCTATGCCTTCGTCACCGCCGCGATTTCGTAATCGCGCACCCCCGGCAAGGTGAATTCCAGCGTCTGGCCGGTGACTTTGAACTTCACTTCCGCTTCCGCGCGCAGCGCCTGCACCTTGCGCACTTTCACGCCCTCCGGCAGTTCCATGCGCACGGTCTGCGGGCCGAGCGGGTAGGTTTCGCGAAACCATCCCAGGGCGAAATTCGGATTGGTGTAGTTCAGGATGTGCACCGCGTAGCCGGGCTCGGTCTCCCAGGCGAAGAGTTCCACCAGGCCGTCGCCAGAGACACGTACCGGCATGCGGTCGCGCGCCACCCAGCGGATGGCTTGCCGCAGCAGGCGGCTGAGGTCGCCGTCGCCGCTGCGCCAGAAGCTGCGTTCCACGTCGCCGGGCAGCCAGATGCGGCGGCTCATGCCCTCCTCGGCGATGACGATGGCCGGTTCGTCCGTCCTCGGGGTGCGCGTGTAGACCATCTCGGGCGGGAAGGCGGGATAGGGCGGCACCACCGTCATGGCCTGCGGCGCGCGCGCCTTCACCGGCAGCCGAAATTCGGCGCCGGGGAGCAGGTTGGTCTCCTCGAAGCCGGCGAGGATGGGGTGGCGCTGCTCAATGCGCGCGTAGTAGGAGTTGCCCTTGGGACCTTCCACCTCGCCGGCAACCGAGGCTCCGAAGACGTCGGCCAGGCCGAGTTCGCCGCGGCGCGCGCCGGCGCCATCGTAGCGCCCGGTTTCGAAGGTGGCCAGCAATCCGCCGCCGGAGCGGGCGTAGGCGCGCAACTGGGCGCACTGCGCATCGCTGAGGATCGCGGTGTTGGGCAGCACGAGCGCCGCGTATTTTTTCAGCGTGGCGGCATCCAGATCGTCCTCGTGGACGAAGTCGAAGAGGAAGCGGCCCTCCAGCAGGGCGTAGTACATGCCTTCCAGGAAGTCGCTGGGCGCGCCGCCGCCGGGCGGGTTGTAGAGCGCGTTCAGACGCTGGCTGAACACCACGCCGACGCTGGCCACCGGCTTGCGATTGACGAAGTGCGGCTCGTATTTGGCGATCCATTGGAAGAAGTCGCGGCCGGGCGCGCGAAATCGCTGGTCCTCGGGCTCCCCGCCCAGCCAGTGATACCAGGGCACCATGCCGCTGGCGGTGGTCTGCGCCATCCACATGGTGGTTTCGGCGGGCGCCTTGGCGGTGTGCCGCCACAGGGGCTTGGAATTGGCGTAGCTGCCGGTGACGTTGGTGATGCAGCGTCCCTTCATGACGGATTGGGCCACGCGGCCCTGCTGCGCGCAATCCCAGATGGGGGTGGCGCCGGTGCGGCCCTGATGGTCGGCGTTGAACCAGCCGGCCACACTGGAGAGGCGGCGCAGGTCGGTGGTGGCGCGGATGCCGCCGCCCAGATTGCCCACGTACACGCTGTCCGGCTTCTTCTCCTTGGCGGCGTTGTCCCACAGCTTCCATACTTCGAGCACGCGCACCAGGTGCTGCTCGGTGAACGCGGGGGTGTTGCGCGCGGCCAGGCGCTTGCATGCTTCGCAATGGCAGGCCGGAGGGCGTCCGGTTCCCGGCCAGCCGTTGGTGAAAAAGCCATCCACGTCGTAGAGCGAGTTGACTTCGCGAATGATGGCCGGCATCTGCTCGGTGAAGTAGGTCGAGAACATGCAAGTCTGGAAGAGCCACGGGGATTCCGTGTGCTTCACCGGCTGCCCGTCGGCGGAACGCATGAACCACTCGGGACGAAGCTGCAGGGCTTCCTCGTAGGCGGAGTTGCAGTCCAGGCGCGCCACCACGCGCATGCCGCGCGCCTTGGCGGCTTTGGTGAAATCGCCGAAGAGGTCGCCATCGCCCAGAAACTGGCTGCGGTGGTGGCCCGGAATTTTGGTCGGGTAGAAGGCCATGATGCCGCCGGCGTTCAACAGCAGCGCGTCCAGCTTGAGGCTGCTCCAGTAGTCCACCCACTGCGCGATGTCCAGCCGGCCGGGGTCCATCTCGTTGAAGTTGACCTGGCCGCATCGGCGCATCTTCTGATACCAGGCCTGCCCGGGGCGGGAGGCTTGGGGCGTGGCCAGCAGCGGCAGGGCGGTACCGGTGGCCAGAAAATGGCGTCGCGAGAGTTGCATGATGCGCTCCATTGTATTCCCATGCGCAGGCGGGAAGCCGGCCGGCGATAGACCCCCCGCACCCCTATTCCCCGCCGCCATTTTGGCCGATAGATACTACGATGGGTCTGTCAACCCGGATCGGCATCGCCTGCCTGGCGTGGCTCCTTAGCCCGGAGATCGGACAGGCACAACACTGGTCGTTCCAGATGTATGGACCCGACCAGGGCCTGACCAATCCCACCATCCTCGCCTTGCAGCAGGATCGACAGGGATTCCTTTGGGCCAGCACCGAGGGCGGTCTGTTTCGCTACGATGGGGACCGCTTTCGGCCTTTCGGCGCGAACTCTTCCGCCAAGAAGGCCAACAGCAACGCCATGCACAGCTCGGCCGACGGCCAGTTCTGGACGGCGTCCAGCGCCGGCCTGTTCCGCTGGGCCGGTGACGGCTTTGTGGCGGTTCCGGGGTTTGAAGACGTCGAACTGGCCAGCGGGCAGGCGATCTCCAGCGATGCCACTAACTTATATGTAGCCACGCCGTTAGGCCTGCGCTCGATGCCCCTCGGCGGGGGCGGGCAGACTCATCTCATTTCGCCGAAGCACTCTTATAGCGTCTTCGTGGCATCCGATCGAACGGTCTGGTTCACTTGCGGGCCTCTGCTGTGTTCTCTCCAGGATGGCCGGCAACAGGAGTGGGCCGGCGACCGCGGCGTTGCCAGCGGGCCGTGGCAGAGCATCGCGGAGGACACCGCGGGGCGCCTGTGGATACGGTCCAACGAAAAGGTGCTGGTGCGCGAAACGCCCGGGGGGCTTTTTCACGCCGTGCCAAACCTCCCGAAGCTGGATTCCACGCACGGCTGGCTGCTGGTGCCGGATCGTCTGGGGCGGATGCTGATTCCGCACAATGCGGGGTTGATGATCTGCGACGGCGGCCGTTGCCAGAACCACGGTGCGGAAAGCGGTCTGCGGCACACCGAAGTGCTCACCGTTGTGGAAGACCGCGAGGGTTCGCTTTGGCTCGGCTACAGCGGCCACGGGGTGGCTCGCTGGCTGGGACGCGGACAATGGCAGAGCTTTGCCGAGGAAGAGGGGCTGCTCAACCCGGGAATATGGCGCATCGTGCGCGACGCCGCCGGCGAGTTGTGGATCGGCACCAGCCGCGGCTTGTTCCGCGGCTCGCAGGATGGCCGCGGCCGCTGGCGTTTCCGGCCCACGGATGCCGCCGGCGAGTTGTCGGTGTATGGATTGGCGGCGGAAACCGATGGTTCCCTGTGGTTGGGAACGTTCCAAAGCGGCGCCAACGGCCTGGTGTGGTATAACCCGCGGACCGGCCGGCGGACGGTTTATCCTCCCTCCCGGCCGGTGGCGGGCTTCTCCATCAGCGAGCTGCAGCGCGACGATAGCGGCGCGATCTGGGTGGCCACGCCGCAGGGCGTGATGCGGCTGGCTCCGGGCGCCAGACGGCTGGAACCCGTGGCCCTTCCCCTCGGCGGCGGCGCCCAGGTTTTTCAGGTAGGAAGCTCGCCGCAAGGCCTGTTCGTAGCCGGCAATAAGGGGCTCTACATTCAGCGGGGGCAGATGCGCCGTCTGCTGACCGTGACCGATGGGCTCAAGGATAATTCGGTTCAGTCCGTCACCATCGGCCCGGATGGGGCGCTGTGGATTGCCTATTTTTCGTCGGTGGGGATCACGCGCGTCGACATCGATGGCGCCGGCCCGCGGCTGCGCCACTATACCGTCGCCGACGGCCTGCCGAGCGATGTGGTCTATTCCCAGTTCTTCGACGCGCGCGGCCGGCACTGGCTGGCCAGCGACAGCGGCGTCGCCGTGCTGGATGGCGATCGATGGGTGCCCTACGATACGTCGGACGGCTTTATCTGGAACGACTGCAACGCGCACGCCTACCTGGCGGAGGCCGACGGTACCTTTTGGGTGGGAACCAGCGCCGGCCTCGCCCGGTACACACCGGCGGCCCTGCCGAATACCGTCCTGCCGGAAACGTTGATCACTTCCGTGCTGCGCAACGATTTGCCGGTCCAGGGCATGGAATTCGATTCCCCGACTCACTCTTTGACTCTCCGTTTCACGATGCTGTCCTACATCAGGCGGGCGGTGAAATTCCGCTACCGGATCGGAACCGGGCCGGAGCCGTGGATGCAAACGCAAACCCGCGAGGTCCGTTTTGCCGAACTGCCGCCGGGATCCCACCGGTTCGAGGTTCAGGGCGAAGCCAAGCCCGGAATATGGACCCATTCCGCGGTCCTGGAGTTTCGCATTCGTCCACCCTGGTTTCGCGCCTGGCAGTGCCAGATTGGTTTCGTGCTGGCGCTGGCCGGTCTCCTGTGGTGGTGGTGGCGGCAGCGCGAGGCTCACCAGCGTAAGGAGCGGGCGGCGCTGGAAGCAGCGGTAGCCGCGCGAACCCGGGATCTGGCCGAAGCCACGGAGCGGGCCGAGCAGGCCAACCGCGCCAAGGGGGAGTTCCTCGCCAACATGAGCCACGAAATCCGCACCCCCATGAACGGTGTGATCGGCATGACAGGCTTGCTGCTGGATACCGATCTCGCGCCCGGACAGCGGGAATACGCCGAGATCGTGCGGCGGTCGAGTGAAGATCTGCTCAACCTCATCAACGAAATCCTGGATTATTCCAAGATCGATGCAGGCAAGCTGGAAACCGAGTCCTATGCGTTCGACCTTGGCGAGGTCGTCGAGGATGTCTACGACCTGCTGGCCGCTAAGGCAGACGAAAAGCGGATCGACCTGCTCCTGGATTACCCGGCGCCAACGCCGCGCAAGTTTATCGGGGACGGTGCGCGCATCCGCCAGGTGGTCACCAATCTGGTCGGCAATGCTCTCAAGTTCACCTCGGCCGGCTATGTCCTGGTCTCGGTGGAGTGCGCCCGCCAGGATAACGGAAGCCCCCCAGTGCGCGTCTCGGTGCGGGACACGGGCTTGGGGATTCCGCCGGAGAAGATCGGCTTGCTTTTTGAAAAGTTCAGCCAGGTGGACGGCTCCAACACACGAAAATACGGCGGCACGGGATTGGGGCTGGCCATTTCCAAGCGGCTCGTGAATCTCATGGGAGGGACCATCGGAGTGGAAAGCCACCCCGGCCAGGGCTCGACCTTCTGGTTGGAACTCCCTCTGCGGCTGGATACCCACGCCCATGCCGCCGCGGCGCCGGCGGACGATATCGCGGGCCTGCGAGCCCTGGTCCTGGCCGAACACGAAGTCAACCGGCGCGTCCTGCGCGAACAGATCGCCGGTTGGGGTCTGCTCACCGCAAGCTTCGCCACCTGCGAACAGGCGCTGGCGGCGATGCGCGCCGCGCAGGAGGAGGGCGCGCCCTATCGCTTCGCGCTCCTCGATTGTCAGGCGCCCGACGGCGATGGCATTGGTCTGGCCCGGGCCATTCACGCCGATGCGTCGCTGCGCGGTTGTGCGATCGTGGTGTTGAGCGCCATCGGACAATGCCAGGAGATCGGCCAGGCGCACGACGGCGCGATCGATGCGTGTCTCGGCAAACCGGTGCGCCAATCGCAACTGTGGCATACTCTGGCGAACACCTGGGCCAAACGACAGGGAGTGGGGTTTTCCGAAGACTTGCGGACCAAACCAGGCGCGCCGGATTTGAAACGGGCCGGCTTGGGAAAATTCGGTTGCAACAGCCGGATTCTGGTGGTGGAGGACAATATCGTCAACCAGAAGGTCGCCTGCCGGTTATTGGATAGTCTCGGCCTGCGCACGGACGTCGCGGCCGACGGCCGGGAGGCGGTGGAAATGTCCGCCCTGGTACCTTACGACGCCATCCTGATGGATTGCCAGATGCCCGAGAAGGACGGTTACGAAGCCACCCGCGAGATTCGGCGCCGCCCGGGAGCGGCGCGGCAGGTTCCGGTGATCGCCATGACCGCCGATGCCATGTTGGGATCGCGTGAAAGGTGCCTGGAGGCGGGGATGGACGACTACATCACCAAGCCCGTGAAGGCGCGCGAACTGTACGCGGCCCTCAGCCGGTGGTTGCCCGAGAAGCAGTCGGGCGCTCCATAACGCTGGTGTCACAAAGCGGCTGGCTACCTCGTGATGTGCTTACCGAAGCCTGTCCGAAAACCACGCCCCCCGTAAGCGGCGCCAGGCCGCCGCATGCGGAGGGCCGCTTCCCAACCGGCTATCCTTCTTCAGAGCGCGACAAGCAAAAGCCGGGACTGAAGCTGGAACCACGCAAAGCCGGCTGGATATACTGGTAGCGGACGCTGCGGAAAAGCTCCCCGCCGAGAACTGGTCCAGGCAAGACTTTCCGAACGGAATGGCGTCTAAGTTCGTCATAGACTAAAACGGCTGTGGCTCGGGGAGGGCGCTAATGTTGTGGCCCGCGAGACGTCGTTCTACCAGGTACTGAATGGCCCGGAATCCTATCCTAAGAACGCTCTTTTGCTGCTTCCTCGCCTGCCTGCTGCCGGCGCTGGCCCTGGCATCGGAGCATCATGGAATCGTCCGATTCGCCGGCCTGCCGGTCCCCGGCGCGACGGTGACCGCCACGCAGGGCGACAAGAAACTGGTGGCCGTGACCGATCCGCAGGGCGTCTATACGTTCGCCGACCTGGCGGACGGGGTGTGGAATTTACAAGTGGAAATGCTCTGCTTCACGACCCTGAAGATGGATGTGGCGGTGGCGCCGGACGCGCCGAGTCCGATGTGGGAACTGAAGCTGCTGCCGTTCGACGAGATCAAGGCATCGGCGCCTCCGCCCGCGCCGCCGGCCCCGCCATCTTCCACCACGACGCCGTCATCCACAGCGCCCACGGCGAGCGCGCAGGCGGCGAGTCCAACGCCGTCCTTGACGGATAAGACGCCCGCGTCGAAGAAGGGATCGAAAGCGGCGGCAGCCAACGCCGGCGCGGCGGCGGGCAACGGGTTTCAGCGCGCCGATTTGAACGCTTCGAGCGCGCCCGCGGCCACCGAACCGGCAGCCGGAGGCGTCGACGAAGCCGCGCCGGGCGCCAATGACGCCCTGCTGGTGAACGGCAGCGTGAGCAACGGGGTGGAACGACGGGCCATCGGCAACGCCCGCAAGGGACCGGGCTCCGGGTATCGCGGCGACCTGAGCACGATTCTGGACAACTCTGCGCTCGACGCGCGCAATTTCTCCCTCACCGGCCAGGATACGCCCCGGTCGCCTTACAACCACCTGCGCTTCGGCGGGACGTTCGGCGGCCCGCTAAGCATACCGCACCTGTTCCGCACCAACAACGGAAACTTCTTCGTGGCTTACCAGGGCACGCGCAACCGCAATGCCAGCATTCAAACCAGCCTGATGCCGACGGCGGCGGAGCACGCCGGCGATCTCTCGCAGACGTTGAACCCGCTGGGCAATCCGGTGGTGGCGATCGATCCCTCCACCGGCACGCCCTTTCCCGGCAACGTCATCCCGGCGACGCGGATTTCACCGCAGGCAAAGGCTCTGTTGAGTTTCTATCCGATGCCCAATTTCAACCCGTCGGCGCGCTACAACTACCAGGTTCCGCTGGTGGGGACGGCCGATGCGGACGCCTTGCAGACGCGTCTCAACAAAGCGCTCAATTCGCGCAACACCCTGAACGGCACGTTCGGATACCAGCGCACCAGCGCGGAGACCCCGAACCTCTTCCAGTTCGTGGACGGCAACCGCACCCAGGGGATGAGTCTCAATCTGACCTGGCGGCATACCTTCAACAAGGCCCTGTACGGGACGCTGGGCGCGCAGTACAGCCGGTATTCGGTGCGCAGCACGCCGTTCTTCGCCAACCGGATCAACGTGGCGGGCGAGGCGGGGATCGGCGGCGACAATCAGGAACCGCAGAACTGGGGACCGCCCAGCCTCTCGTTCACCAGCGGCTATGCGGGGCTGAGCGACACCGAGCAGAGCTTCACGCGCAATCAGACCAGCGGGCTTTCGTATTCGGTGATGTGGCTGAAGCGGCCGCACAACATCACCATGGGCGGCGACTTCCGCCGGGTCCAACTCGATCTGCTGGGGCAGCAGGACCCGCGCGGCACGTTCGTTTTCACCGGTGCGGCGACCGCGGCGACCGCCAACGGGGCGGCAGTGAGCGGCACGGGGAGCGATCTCGCGGACTTTCTGCTGGGCACGCCGGACACCAGTTCGATCGCCTTCGGCAACGCCGATAAGTACTTTCGCACATCCACCTACGACGCGTATTTCACCGACGATTGGCGGGTGAGCGCGGGCTTCACCCTGAACGGGGGCGCGCGCTGGGATTATTCGAGCCCGATCGTGGAGAAGTACGGCCGCCTGGTGAATCTGGATGTCGCGCCGGGCTTTGCGGCGGAGGCGCCGGTGCTCGGCACCAGTCCCAACGGGACGCTGACGGGGCGGCAATATCCGGATTCGCTGGTGCGCCCGGACAAGCACGGAATCCAGCCGCGAGTGGGGCTCTCCTGGCGGCCGATTTTCGGCTCGTCGCTGTTGATTCGCGCCGGCTACGCGGTGAGTTATAACACGTCGGTCTACAATACGATCGCCATGCAGATGGCGCAGCAATCGCCGCTTTCCAAGAGCCTGAACGTGCAGAATGGCCCGCTCAATCCGCTGACGCTGGCCAACGGGTTCAACGTGACGCCGGGGATACCGCCGAATACCTTCGCCATCGATCCCGATTTCCGCATTGGCAACGCGCAGAACTGGCAGGCTTCGGCGCAGATGGACCTGCCGGCGGCGATGGTGGTGACGGCGACGTACAACGGCATCAAAGGCACGCGCGCGGTCCAGGTATTCCTGCCGAATACCTACCCGGCGGGCGCCGTCAACCCCTGCCCGGCGTGTCCCTCGGGGTATGCGTATATGACGTCGAACGGCAATTCGACGCGCGAGAGCGGGCAGTTGCAGTTGCGGCGGCGGCTGCACAACGGGCTGACGGCGACGGCGCTGTACACCTATTCGCACTCCTACGACGACGCGGCGCTGGGCGGCCGGGGGCAAGGCGGCAGCGTGATCGCGCAGAACTGGCTGGATTTGAGCGCGGAACGCGGTCCTTCGAACTTCGACCAGCGGCACTTGTTGAGTTTGCAAACCCAGTATTCGTCGGGCGTGGGCGTGCACGGCGGCGCGCTGCTGCGCGGCTGGAGGGGCGCGGCGTACAAAGGGTGGACGTTGACCAGCCAGATCAACGCGGGCAGCGGCCTGCCGGCGACGCCGGTGTACGGAGCGACGGTGGTAGGCACCGGAGTGACCGGGCCGCTGCGGCCGGACACGACGGGCGCGCCGGTCGAGGCGGCGGCGCAGGGGCGGTACCTGAATCCGGCGGCGTATAGCGCGCCGCTAGCGGGGCAGTGGGGCACGGCGGGAAGGAACTCCATCGTCGGTCCTTCGCAATTCACGCTGAATGCGTCCCTGGGGCGCACGTTCGCCGACAACCTCGACTTGCGGATCGATTCCACCGACGCGCTCAATCACGTGACGTATCCGAGCTGGAATACGACGGTGACCAGTTCGCAATTCGGACTGCCGTCCACGGCCAACGCCATGCGCAGCGTGCAAGCCACCTTGCGGTGGAGGTTCTAACCATGAAAGCCATTTCCATCGCGCTGATTTTCGTGCTGCTGGCCGCCGCGCAGCAGCCCGTCCAGGCCCCGCCGGCCGCGTCCGCCGGGACCGTCAGGTTTCAGGCCAACACCCAACTGGTGGTCGAGACGGTGACGGTGAAGGACAAGAACGGCAAGCCGGTAACGGGGCTGACGGCGAAGGATTTCACCATCACCGAAGACGGCGTGGCGCAGACCATCAGCTTCTGCGAATTCCAGAAGCTGGACGAGGCGGTCCCGGCGGTGGAACCGGAACTGGTGCGACGGCCGGAAGCCGCGCCCGCCGCGCCG
>Ga0182030_10006063_pt1 | contig 25563 bp, 24 predicted proteins | sample 812S3MmetaG_FD_121299 | JGI IMG/M metagenome (GOLD analysis project Ga0182030, IMG submission 121299) | Permafrost microbial communities from Stordalen Mire, Sweden - 812S3M metaG (Illumina Assembly) | ecosystem: Environmental > Terrestrial > Soil > Wetlands > Permafrost | place: Sweden...
CGAGAGCGAATCCTCAGCGCTTCACAACAACTGTTCCGCGATCAAGGCATCAACTGCACCGGCATGGACCAGCTCTGCGCGGTGGCCGAGGTGTCCAAGCGCACGCTTTACCAGCACTTCACCGGCAAAGACGAGCTGATCGCCGAATGCCTACGCCGATTCGATCCCGACATCCTGCCTGAAGTGTTCGACCGCACCGACCTCGCACCCCGCGAACGACTCCTCGCCGCCTTCGACGTCCACGCGCCTCTGTGCCCGTTCATCGCGGCGGCCGTCGAAATCCCCGACCCGGGCCACCCGGCACGCGTTCACGCCCGCGACTACAAGAAAGCCTTTGCGGCGCGGCTCACCGATACCGCCCGCGAGGCTGGCGCTACCAACCCCGAACAACTCGGCGAACAACTGGCGTTGCTGCTGGATGGCGCCTCGGCCCGCAGCCGAGTCCTCAACACCGAGACCCTCGCCACCGCCGCCGCCATCGCGGCCGTCCTCGTCGACAAAGCCATCCCCACGGCAGCGGTACCGCTCGGCGCAGGCGGGAACCCTTCAGGCGGGACGGGGCGCGAGTTCGCCGAATCGATTAGCCCTTGACCGTCATCCAGACGAAGGGGGCTACCCGTTTCCCTGCCCCGCCCCGGGAGGCGCAGCACCCGGGCTCAATAATGGGTCGCTTCCGGGCGACGTCGTGAAGGCCTGGCACCTCAAATACGCAGCGAACTGCGCAAACGTCATCTACCCGATGCAACCGAATTAGCGAACCCAGGTTCACCCGGGATCAGCCAGATCCAGGTCTTTCGCGCACACACGGTCGCCCTAACCCAGCGGGTGCTGAGCATGGCTCTTGCTGATGCCGTTCGCTGGGGACTACTCGCCAGAAACCCCGTCGATGCCGCGCAAGCCGACCTTCCCAAGTCAAAGGGCTCGAGGCGCTCAGCGACGGTGTGGACGGCCGAGCAACTCAGGTCCTTCCTGATTCACGTTGCGCAGGACCGCCTCTACAGCGTGTGGCTACTTGCCGTGATGACCGGCATGCGTCGAGCTGAGCTATGCGGCCTGGAGTGGGGCGATGTCGACCTCGACGCCGGCCGACTCACAGTCCGACGCGACACCGTCATGATGGCCGGCCGCGCCTTGACCCACACGCCCAAGAGCTACGCGCTTCTCGGCGTCGCTCACGGGCCGGTGAACCACCAAGACCAAGGCGCCCCCGACCGCAAAGGTGGAGGCCCGAAAACCGATCCGGTGCGCCGCGATCACAGCGGCACGCCGCCAGAGATCAGGATCCCCCACATCTGTGGCACCGACGCGTAGCTCCCGTGCCATCCCTGCACGCAAGTCTCGCTCGATCACGGCGGCAATGCGCTTCACCCGCTGGCTTTCGATGGACAAGGGCTTTCCCATGAGCACCAAATACCCGACTGTTGGCACGGAACCGGCACGCAACCAAGGCCCAACCAAGCTGCAAGGATCCAAAAGTCCTGGTCAGGACCTGTGCGCTCGGAGGGAGTCGAACCCCCAACCTTCTGATCCGTAGTCACTGGCAGACCGTCCGAGGGGGTCCACTGATATCGGAAACTCCCTGGTCAGCCGTTCATTGCGTCCGAGGGCGTTCAGGGCTTTCCGCTCACGTTGGCTCCACCTGTGGCTCCACCTGCGAACCCTTTCGATCCCCCTGGTGTGCGAAGGAACGAAACCGGAAGGTTGGCCGCGTCTCCTACTGTGCACGAAGCACACCGCAGCCCCGAGGTCTTCTCCGATGCCATGGAAGCTGCGGGCGTCCCGCCGAACTGTTCGGCATCAACGCAGTCACCTCGGTCATCCGGGTTCTGACGACCCGCCGATGCGACGGAATGAACGGGGAATAGCCTCCGCGATCGCGAGACCGGGGTGCGAGACTGCGACCCATGAGCCGAACCACCGCCATCACCTATAACGATCGCAGCCTCTGGCCGCTGGTTGACGCGCTCGGGGTGTGGCCGGCCTACCTCGTCGAGGAGATCGCCCGCCAAGAGATCCCGCACGGGAGGTTCCGGTGATCGGGCGACAGTTACCACCGGAGTGTGTCCGGTGAGGGTGAGATTCACGAGGAACGATCTTCGGCTTCGAACCGACGCAGCGCGATTCGAGCGTGGACGCGCGCTCGCCCTCACGATCGGGGACCTCTACGAGGATGAGTGGAGTCTGGTCGCCACCATCGACGATCAGGGCAAGTCCTACCAGGCGATGGTGCATGACGGCAGTCCTCCGCTGTCCGCCGAGTGCGACTGCCGCGAGGGCGCCCCGCCCTCGTTCTGCGAGCACTCGGTCGCCGTGGGCCTTTACTACTTGGGCGACGACGAGGATTTCGCTTGAAGCGCCAAGACAACGTGCCACCGCAGACTTCCTCGATCGGATCAACCCACATGAACCAGGAGCGAATCGATGCCACGCCCCAAAAGCACCACTACCACCCCGGTGTTGTCAACCCTCGACGCCGGTGAACGCTCACTGGTATTGGACCGGCTGCTCGCCGCCCACCCACACCTCGTCGCCGAAGCCGAAGAAACCGCTTCTGACGTCCTCGGCGACACCACCGTCGAGGCGGTGGCCGACGAGGTCGTATGGGCCATTGACGCACTAGAGCTGAGCGACCTGGCCTCCCGCGCCGGCCGGCAGCCCGGCCGCGGGTATGTCCATGAAAACGAAGCTGCCTACGAAATAGTCCACGAAATTGCGCAACCTTTCGTCGCCGATCTGCAGCGGCGCGCCAAACTCGGACTGTCCGATGCCGCTCGCGCCGTGGCGCTGGGAACAATCAGCGGCCTCTACCAGTGCGAACCTGCGACCGACGGGACGGTGCTCGCATACGCCGGTGAGGACACCCTCTACAGTCTGGCTGACTGGGTCGTGGATCAGGCGGCCAAGGCTGGGATCAACCTCCCACTCGAACAGCTGGACGAACTGTGCCCCGGTTGGTCGTTTCAGTAGGTCCTAATCCGCAAGGCGACCGAATCACTACAACAGGCGTGCACCTGCGCGTCGGGGGTCACCCCACCTGCAGGGCCGGACGGGGCTCACCGAGGCCGGCCAACACGGCTCAGCCGGCGGCCGACACCGTGGCGGGAAGGTCCGGGATCAAGCCCCGTCGGCGGGCCTCCGCCTGTACAGGAGGCGGCATTGCCCGCGCGTCGACGATGAAGCCATTGACCTCGATGAGCCATGCCGTCGGGTGTCGTTCGACGATCTCCTTACGGCAGAACTCGATGTCGTAGGTGTCGAGCTTCAGCTCGCGGCGAATCAAGCGTGCCTTGTTGGCCATGCTGCTCTTGGGCACACCTCGGCCACCGCCTGGCGCTGCTGTTCCCAGGTGCCTTCGGTGGCCAGGGTGGCCGACGTGCCGACGCAGCGCAGGGCGTCGGCCGCGCAGGCTTCGCGTAGGCGGCGGACCAAGATGGCCACGTCCGCTCCTTGGCGTCCCCGATAGGTGTGCAACTCATCCAGCACCAAAAACGGCAAGCCGGCGGCCGCCTTGACCAGCCGACGGTCGCGTACCCGGGTCAGCAGCAGCTCGAGCATCACGTAGTTGGTGAGCAGGATGTCCGGCGGGTTGGTCAGCAGCACCTCCCGGGCCTCTTGGTCTTCTTGGCCGGTGTAGCGGGCGAAGGTCACCGGCCGGGCCCCGTCGGGAAACCCGGCGACCAGAAACTTGGACAACTCGTTGTGTTGGCTGTTGGCCAACGCGTTCATGGGATATACGACGATGGCTTTGATGGACCCGCCGGAGCCCACCCGCAGCACGTGGTCGACGATAGGGACGATGTAGCCGAGGCTCTTGCCTGACCCCGTTCCTGTCGTGAGCACAAAATGCTGGCCGGCCCGCCCGGCCCGGATGGCGTCGACTTGGTGGCGGTGAAAACGCAACGGCTCCCCCGGCGCGGCCGAACCGACCTGCTTGCCGGCGCGGAAGATGTCCCGGCAACCGGGATGCAGGAGACCCTCCGCCACCAGGTCGTCCACCGACCCGCCGGGGGCGAACGCCGGGTTGAGACCGATCCGAGGCTCTGGCCACAAGCGCCCTTCGCTCAGCGCGGCGTCCACCCGTTCACGAATCCGCTGGTCCCGGAACGCCATGAAGCTGGTGACATACCGCCGGTAGTCGTCGATCACCTGCTCCCGCAGGGCGAACACATCCATAGTGCTGCCTTCCCTTGTCCCAGTCGTCGGTGGCTGTCTGTCGTCGACCTACGAGTTGACCACGTCGAAGGAGTCCACCGCGCCGACCAGCACCTCGGACGGCTCTCCGGACGCCAGGAGCCACAGCTGGTCCCGGGCCCGGGTCATGGCCACAAACAACTGAGAGACCGACAGGGCCCGCTGATCCGCGTGTTCTTCCGGGGTTTGGCCGGGCGCCAGGCGGCGCGGGAAATCGGCCGCGCCCAGGCGGGGAAGAAACACCACCTTGAACTCCAGGCCCTTTATCCGGAAATGGGTGCCGACCTTCACCTTGTCGACGGGCGTCCCGTCGTAGTCAGCCAGCTTGATGGTGGGGACCTCGGCCAGCGCCAACTGTTTGGAGATCTCTTCCACCTGGGCGTTGGTCGACGCCGACACGGCCAGATCCCCTCGGCTCACGCCGTCGCCGGTGGTCAGCCGATGGATGTGCTCGATGATCACCCGGATCTCATCGGCCGGGCCCGCACACAGCACCAGCACCGGGCGTTGACCGGCCCGGGACGCGGCGGCCGCGGCGTCGGCCCGGGCATAAGTGTCGCCCAGGTCGTCGACTGCGTCGCTGCCCGCCACCGCCATGGCGGCAGCGATGATCTCGGCGCTGTTGCGGTAGTTGGTGCGTAGCAGCGTGGTGCGGCCTCGCACCTCCACCCCCGCTTGGCGCAGAGTGAACCCGCCCGGATACACCCGCTGCGCCCCGTCGCCCACCACCAACAGCCCGTCGGGCCGGTCGACTCCGGCGCCCCCGTTGACCAACGCCCGGACCAACTGCAAACCGACCAACGTCAGGTCTTGCGCCTCGTCGATGATCGCGGCCCGATAGGTGGGCTCGGCGCGGGAGCGGGCATGGTCCCGGGCCCGGAGGACAATGTCGGGGAAATCCATGGCCCCGACCTCGGCCAGTCCCTCGTCCCACGCCGTTTTGAGCGCCCACACCTGCTCCCTCATGGCCGCGTTGAGCGGGGTCCGCCGACCGGTGCGCTCGACAGCCAAATAGGCATCGAGCGTGGTCATGCCCCGGCCTTTGATGACGTAGGTGATCTCCTCGCGCAGGTACTCCCGGCCCAAAGTCAGCCGAGCCCCTGTGCGCTTCAGCGCAGCGGCGAAGGTGGCGTCGACTCTGCGGGGATCGATCGTCGGCCGGTCGCCGGCCTCCACACAAATCCGGTGGGCCAGTCGGTCGAGGTGGCAAAACTCGATGGCGTCGCCCGGCTTCGCCAACGGCAGGCGGTGATACAGCCGTTCGAACACCGGCGGAAGCGACTTGATGAACGTGGTGAACAGCACCGGCTGGCTGTTCGATTCGTCCCGTTCGAAACGGCGGACCAAGGCCACGGCCCGATGCAGGGCGACGACGGTCTTGCCCGTGCCGGCGGAGCCCCGAACCCGGGCCGGGCCTTCGTAGCGGCGCTCCGCCGCGGCCCGCTGGTCCGGGTGCAGGAACACCATCCATTCCTCGATCGGCCCCGACAACAACTTGTCGATCTCGTCCGGTCCGAACAGGGGGGACAGACCGGCCAGCGCTCCGCGATCGGTGATGGCCTGGCGGATGTCCTCGGTCAGCGCCGCTTCGGCGTCCAATCCCGGTTGGCGCCACTGCTCCGGGGTTTGCCGCAACAGGTCGATCAAAAGGCAAAGCGTCTCCTCGTCGAACGGCAGGTCGAGCAACTGCTCCTCGGTGGTGCAGGCTCGGACGGCGGCGATCTCGTCGTGGCCCAGCCCGGCTTCTTGGAGATCGACATGGCCCCAATGCTCGAACAGGCCCGGCTCGTCGCTCGCCACCGGCCGGCATCGACGTGTCTCGGTGGGTGCGACCTCGGCCGTGGCTCGCTCCGCCACCACCACCCGACCGGTCCCCTGGTTGTAGATCAAGTCGATCCGAGCGGCCAGCTCGTACATGTCGTCGTGATGGCCCGCCCGCTCCAGGACCAACAAGTCGCCCTGCTTGAGGAGCAAAATCCGGATGTCCTGGTTGGCCCGGCACGTGTACTTGCGGCCCGAGGCATCCCCCTGGACCGGATGAAGCCGCAAGCTGTCAGCCGTCGGATCATGCGACAACTGGGTCACGGCCTTGACCACCTGCTTGGTCTCCGCGGCCGAGAGGTTGTAGACCGACGGCCAGAACTGGTCGGTGAACGACACCTGGGCCGTGACCGCCATATACTCCTCGCGCTCGCAGTTTGTCCGTTATCGACGCGAAGCGTAGCAACCTGCCTTGCGGCCTGGCCCATCCCGCCGGGTCGCGCCCTCAGCCACCTCCGGGTCCCCGGCTGCTGTCTCGCCCGGCGCCAGCACTGTCCCTGGGCGCCAGGGTGCGCGGGGCGGGGCATCTCCCCTTGGCGAGGGCCTCCTGATCGCTGGCCAAGGACCGCCAACGAACCCCCGGCCACAAGACGCGGTCGCTGACCGTGACATCGCGAACGCGGTCCCCGTCGAGATACAACAGGCGGTCGAGGGACCCATCGGTCCGGCTGACCTCGTCTGCGTAGTCCTGTCGCACCAGGATCCGGTCCCGCTCCGTGCGCAGCAAAAGCACCCGTAAAAGGCGGGGCACGGCCCCGTTCGTCGACATCGTTTGCCTCTCCTCGTGGTTCCAAGGAGGGGCCATCCAGCCGGCCACCGAGCTCGTCACTAGTATCGCAGAGGGCTACGACCACATACGGCGTCCGGCGCAACGTGCGAGAACCGTTTGACGTGCTGGCCAAAGTCTCAACGGTTACCTGCACCGGAACGATGCCCGAGGAGCCCTGCTGGAGGACGAGGCCGAAGCCGTGCTGACGCAGTATTGCTACCTGCTAGCCATGTACGAAAGCGTGTTTCGCGCACCTGTGCACAGTCCCGTACTCGACCTGTCACCGTCTGCACCCTTGAGCGAACAGCTGGCGCTAGTGCCAGAAGCCGCTGTCGTCGATCTCGTGAATCTCACCAAACAGCGGCCTCGGCGCTCGGCGCTCTTTTCGGCCGCCCGGCCGTCGCCAACCCGAGATTTGCGGGAAGTACAGATGTCGGCGGAGCCGACGCGGACCTCGAGCCCCACGCCAGCTCGGGGCGGAGAGTATCGGCGTGGCGGGACACGAACGGCACCAGGGCCATAGTGACCACGCTGGCAGCGACATCTCCCAAGCACCGCAATCGCTGGCCACCAGGCCTCCCTAAAAGGAGGAGATCGTGGTCTCGCTCACGGTGAGTGGTCAATCGCTCACCGCGCGATTTAGGTTAGAGTCAAAGTACACTCGTGTAACTATAGGTGGTGAGTTGCCATGGGCTGGAACGACGTGCTTACGAGTATCAGGCAGAAGTACGCTCCACGTGTGAGCGATTCTCCCCCCGAAGGCCCGACTACCGCCGCTCACACGGAGGCTAAGCAGCGCAACGAAGCGCTCCGGACGGCGTATCAGGAACTGGCCGGTCAGTGGATCGCCGTTGACCGCGTCACCGGCGCCGTTCGCGCCGCCAAGCCCACACCCTATGACCTGTCTGCCTACCTGAAGGAAAACCAGATCCGCGGTGTTGACGTTCTCCGCGCCACTGATCCGTCCGAACCCGAACTGGTCGGACTGGGTTAAGGCGCTTTCTTGGCCGTTCCGCCACTCCCTTGGCGGTACGACTATCTGCGCGACACACCTCGACAACGGGAGGTCCTTCGGCCCGTCGTGAGCGTCCGACTGGTCGATCATGACCTCAGCTCCCCCGTCAAGGCGTTAGTTGATTCCGGCAGCGAGCATGTGCTGGCCGCTCCGTGGCTCGCCGCAGACGCTGGCGCTGACCTGTCATCGTGCAAATACGAAATCGATCTCGGCATCGGGGGCGCGAACCCGACGGTCAAGTTCGTTGACATGACCCTCCGTTTGCAGCACCCAGGAGGCAACGACGACCACTACATCGAGTGGGAATGCGAGGTCGGCTTTCCGAGCACGTGGCGACCGCCCTGGCCTGTCTTACTGGGACAGCACGGCTTCTTCGATCGGTTTACGATCGACATGCACCGAGGCGCCCGACTGGTCTACGTCGACGAATGGGACGTATTCGATCAGCGCCACGGCACAGGCCGCTAGTCCGTAGAACCCGCTCGATTGCTCAGCTACCAGACAGATCGTGCGCGTCCGCTGAGGCTGTCCTGTAGTCGGACGAACGCCAGGCCGCGGGTCGCCGGCCTCCCTCTTCGGAGCCGCTGATGGTGCAACCGGCCCCTGTCGACCCGACACCGACGTCCCACGATGATAGCTGCACTCTGGTCGGAGGAGGTTGGTGCTGATGTTGCCGCTGCCAGTCGTAGGTGTCGATCGACACAACGTTTAGCTTTGCTAAGCATAGTGTGGATGGACTCTGATGGCGCTTGGAGACCACATCGGGTGAACCTTTGGCGCTACTGGTCGGGGCCCCGTTCGGGGAGTCGGCTCGCCAGGGCCGACACTGCCGGTGCCATAGATCGGTCATGGTGGCGGGTAGCGCCCGGATCAACCCGGGGATAGCCGCCGCCGGTCGGGGTCGGCTGATGAAACCCGGCCGCCGGCAGCCACCGACGTCTACGGGCCGCAACGGCCGGTTCGGCGCCGTTCACCGCACCACGCCCGAGCACACCGCCCCGAGCCGACCCCGCCTCCGGCGGGGTCGGAACGGCCCCCCGGGGGCCGAACGACCGACACGACACACCACCGACAGTCACCCTCAGCACCGGCCAAGCCCGGCGTCGGGCTCACGGGCAGCGACCGGGAAGGACCGAGACCCACTTGGAGCTGATCGGCGGTGATCAAGGTTTCGATCGAGGTCCCGGACCGGCGATCAAGGTTTTGATCGAGGTTGCAGTCGGTGATCAAGGTTTTGATCAAGGAACTGATCAAGGTCGACCAGCAGTTTTTCTTGGTGATCAAGGTGTCGGTCAAGGCCCGGGGCGGATCGTGGACTCCATGCACCCCACCCCCCGCACCGTCATCCCGCACCGTCGGGCCGCCGTACGCCTACCCGGCCGACTGCTGGCGCTGATCGCCTGCCCGTCACTGATCGTGGTCGGGGGGTGGTCGTGATGCTGTCCATCGGAAGAGTCGGACCGAACGGCGCCGACTACTACCTCGACCAGGTCGCCCGCACCCGAGACGACTACTACACGGGCGCCGGCGAGACCGCCGGCTACTGGGCCGGGTCCGGCGCCGCCCATCTCGGGCTGTCCGGGGAGGTGGGCGATCAACAGTTCTCGCGCCTCATCGACGGCCAACATCCCGACACCGGGCAGGCACTCGTCGCCTCCTCGGAGAAACGGGTGGCCGGGTTCGACCTGACGTTCTCGTGCCCCAAGTCGGTGTCGGTCCTGTGGGGACTGGCGGAGGATCCGTGGACGGTCCGCAGCGTCGGCGACGCGCACCGCGCCGCCGTCGCGGACGCTATCGCCTACTTGGAGACCGACGCCGTGTGGGCCCGGCGGGGGGACGGCGGCACCCGCAGGGTCCCGACTGCCGGGTTGACCGCCGCCGCGTTCGCGCACCGCACCTCGAGGGCCGGGGACCCGCAACTGCACACCCATGTCGTCGCCGCCAACCTGGTGTCCGATCTCGACGGCCGCTACAGCGCCTTGGATTCGCGGGCCGTCTACCGGCACGCCCGGACCGCCGGGTACGTGTACCAGGCCGCGTTGCGCTACGAACTGTCCCTCACGCTCGGTGCCGAATGGGGGCCGGTCAGAAACGGGTACGCCGAGCTCGCCCGCATCCCGCGAGCGTTGGTCGACGGGTTCTCGAAACGCCGGGCCCAGATCACCCAAGCGTTGGAGGACCGGGGGCTGGGGTCGATGCACGCGGCCCGGGTGGCCACCCTCGACACCCGCCCCACCAAACCGGCCATCGACCCGGCCGGGCTCGGGCGGCGGTGGCAGGACGAAGCCACCAGCCTCGGTCACCGACCCGACCGGATCGTGTACGCGGTGACCGGCCTCGACCGTTCAGAACCGATCGTCACCGCCGCCGGGCTCGGCGAACTCGTCGAGCACCTCGTGTCCCCCGGCGGGCTGACCGCCCATGCCGCGACCTTCGACCGCCGCGACATCATCCGCGCCGCCGCGGGCCACCACCGGGCGGGGGCGAGGTACATGGACCTCGAAGTCGTCGCCGCCAAGATCGCCGGCCATCCCGGCGTGGTCGAGATGTCCCCGCCCGACGCGTTACGCCCGGCCCGCCAGTGGACCACCACCGACCTCCTGGTCGCCGAAGCCCACATCCAGGAACTCGCCGCAGGGCGAGCCGACGCCCGGGTCGCCGTCGCCAGCACCAACGCCATCGACGCCGCCATCGGAGCGCGGCCCGGCTTGTCGGGAGAGCAGGAGACCCTGGTCCGCGGGATCTGTTCGTCGGGGGCCGGGGTCGAGGTCATCGTCGGGAAACCGGGGACCGGCAAAACATATGCTCTCGACGCGGCCCGCGCCGCGTGGGAAGCGTCCGGTGTCCGCGTCATCGGCACCGCGGTCGCCGCCCGGACCGCGGCGGGACTCGAAGCGGGCACCGGCATCCCAGCCTGCACCCTGGCCCGGCTCCTCGCCGACCTCGAACGACCCGGCACCGCCGGGCTCGCCGCAGGGTCCGCGGTCGTGGTCGACGAAGCCGGGATGGTCGGCACCCGCGACCTGCAGCGCCTCCTCACGATCGCGGCGCGCGACGGGTTGAAGGTCGTCTTGGTCGGCGACCACGCCCAGCTACCGGAGATCGCCGCCGGCGGCAGTTTCGGCCGCCTCGCCTCCCAGGCCGGCGTCCACGAGTTGACGGTCAACCGCCGCCAAACCGAGGTCTGGGAACACGACGCCCTCGACCGGCTCCGGGCCCGCCAACCGAAGGCTGCGCTCGACGCCTACACCGCCCACGGCAGAGTCACCGTCGCCGACACCGCCGCCGCAGCGAGAGCGGCGATGGTCGCCGACTGGTACCAAGCCCACAACACGACCGGCGCGGCAGCGGTCATGTACGCCCTGCGCCGGGCCGACATCGCCGAGCTCAACGCCCTGGCCCGCGACGCGCTCCGAGCCGACGGACAACTCGCCGGACCCACCATCACCGTCGACCGGCCCGACCGGAGCGGCAGTTTGGAGTTCGCGATGGGGGACCGGATCGTCTGCCGGCGCAACGACCGCCGCCTCGGCCTCACCAACAGGACCGCCGGCACCGTCACCGCCATCGACCCCGAACACCGGTCGGTCGTCATCGACAACACGGTCGTCATCCCGGCGAGCTACCTCGACGCCGGCCATCTCGACCACAGCTACGCCATGACCGTCCACAAATCCCAAGGCGCGACCATCGACCACGCCTTCCTGCTCGGCGACGACCGGCTCTACGCCGAAGGGACACCGCCACATCCCACTTTTCGCATCCGGCGAGTGGTGACCAGCGCAGCGGTCGGAGCCCGGGGGGTGGGGTGGTGGTCCCGGACGGGTCGAAGTACCAGCACACCCCACGTTCTTTCCGCCACGGCAACGTCGAGGCGAGCGGGCCCACGCCCTCGTCGGCACCAGTGCCACCCACCCTGCGGACAGGCACTGGGCCGAACGCGCCGAAACCCTCCTCGCCCCACTCCTCTATGCCGCAGCAGTGCATGGCTTGGAGTTCGCGTGGGTGATCCGCTCGGTACTGCGCCGCGACATCCCCGAACCCCTCCACATCCTCGCCGCCCTCGACCCGGGATGCGAGATGGCCACCGAAACGTTGACCGGGATCGCCGAGACCGACGAACGCGAACGCTCCGGCATCTACTCCACCGCGGCGCGCGTCCTCACCGCCTACCGAACCACCACCGCCCTGGGGCTCACCAGCGAACCGAACTTCGATCCCGAGAAGTTCGTGACCTCCGGCGACACCGTCTACCTCGTCGCTCCCGCCAACCTCCAGCAACAGCTCGCCCCCATCGTCATCGCCCTGCTCGACACCATCCGCCACCACACCTACCAGCGGCCATACACCGGGCCGCCAGTGCTGTGGGCGCTCGACGAGGTCGTCAACATCGCCCCCCTCCCCGACCTCCCCTCGATCGTCTCCGAAGGCGGATCCCAAGGCCTGATCACCCTCGCCTGTCTCCAGGACCTCACCCAGGCCAGAGCCCGGTGGGGACCCGCAGCCGACGGGTTCCTCACCCTCTTCGCCGCGAAGATCGCCCTCGGAGGCATCGCCGAGCCGAACACGCTGCGCACCTTGTCCTACCTCGCCGGGAACCACGACATCGCCTACACCAGCGCGGGGACCAGCCGGACCGGGGTGGACCCGCACCCAGACCACCAACACCAACTGGCAGCAACGACCCCGGCTCCCACCCGAAACAATCAACCAACTCCCACCCCGCGTCGCCCTCCTCGCCCACACCCACCGCGGCATCGCGCAGGTCACCCTGCGACCCACCCCGCCGCCCCGAGCACGCACCCGGGCCCAACGACGCCAACAGCGCCTGCAGCAACAACAGCTCGGCCAGCGCACCCAGAGCTGACCCGACCGGAAACACCGTTACCAGCAAAGGACGAAACACATGACCGACCACCACCCAACCACGAGCAGCCGCCCCGACCACACCACCTACGCCCGCATCCACCCTCGCGTTAGCGATCAACCCGAACGAGACCGCCAGTGAACAACAACGAAGCCACCATCCCCAAACTGCTCTACACCCCCGTAGAAGCCGCACAAACCCTGGGGATCAGCCGATCCACGCTCTACGTGCTGCTGGCCAACGGCAGCCTCGACTCAGTCCGTATCGGCGGCTCACGACGAATCCCTGCTCGGGCACTCATGAGTTTCGTGGATCAGCTCGAAACCCAATAGGTGCATGGGAATGGTCTCAACTCGCTAGTAAGATAGGCGCCCTTGGGAAGCCCCCGTCGGGGCATACGGCATCGCCTGATGTCTGTCGCGGAGTCCCAAGTCCGCCCTCTGGGAAGCGTCATCAAGGAGGACGGAATGCAGAACGATTCAACACGAAAGAGAGCGCACCGCGGAACCGGGGAAGGCGCCATCTACCGTGAACCGAACGGCCTATGGGCAGCCGCTGTCGAACTCGGCCAAGGACCAGACGGGCGTCGCCTGCGCCGGAAAGTACGCGGCCGGACCAAAGGGATCGTCCTTGACAAGCTGACACAAATGAAATCGCAAGCAGCCGCTGGGTCGCCGGTGGTTGACAACCGCCGCAGCCCCGCTGACTATCTCCGTTGGTGGTCCACTGACGTTCTACCAGGAAGCGTCAAAGACTCCACTGCCGACGACTACCGCTGGATCCTCGACCACTACGTCATCCCTCACCTTGGCCATGTCCCACTCGGCAAACTGGCACCCCAACACGTCCACCAGATGCTTCGCCGCCTCGAGGACGACGGCAAGTCACCCCGGAGCCGCCAGTACGCCCGCGCCGTGCTCCGCAGGGCGCTCGGCTACGCGGAGCGATGGGACATGGTGACGCGGAACGCTGCGGCGCTCGTCGACGACCCACGGATCGCCGGTTCCCGACTGGACGACACGCTCAGCCCGGATCAGGCGAAAGAGCTTCTGGCCGCGGCGAAGGGCACCCGCCTGGAAGCTCTCGCCGTGCTCGTGTTGCGCTTGGGGCTCCGAAAGGGCGAAGCCCTCGCCCTGCTCTGGGATGACGTCGACCTCGACGCCGGCCGACTCCAGATCCACGCCACCTTGAAGAGAAGGCCCGGACAAGGGCTCGTACGTGACGTCCCCAAGACCTCGTCCTCGCGTCGTACCCTGCCCTTGCCTTCGAACTGCGCTGCCGCTCTCCGGGCTCACCAGCTCCGCCAGCACGCGGAGCGCCAATCGCTACCCATCCGGACCCCAGACAAGAGGTACGTGTTCACCTCGCCAGTAGGCACCCCCATCGACCCCCGGAACGTCAACCGGTGGTGGGACCAGCTCTGCGAATCCGCCGGAATCGGCCACCATCGCTTCCATGCCAGCAGGCACACCGCCGCCACGCTCCTTCTCGATAGTGGAGTCGCCCTCGAAGTGGTCTCCGCCATCCTCGGGCACGCCAGCATCGCCATCACCGCCGACGTCTACGCCAAGGTAACTGCTGACGCCAAGCGGCGAGCGTTGTCACTCCTTGATGACGACGATCCGTTCCACCAGTAGCCCCTCCTTTTGGTTCCAAGTTGCCTCGCCAGGTGCCGCGAATCAAATGAACTTCCGTTTTGATCATTAGAGCGAAACTCGATCGTCGCCGACACAAGAGGTGATCTGTGCCGACCGGAGCCCCGAGCTAACTTTCCCCCAACAGTCGCTGAGGGGACGGAGGCGGGTCGATGGGCGAACGGCTCTGGAGGCGACATGGGCGGATCGTGGTTGCCCTGAGCGTCGTGGTCGCTGCGGCTGTTGTCCTGGTTGCGCTGATCGTCAACGGGCGGACCTCAACCGCCAAGGTCCGTTTAGTACCGGGAGCGATCGAACTGGGCGCCGGCGACTATGGCAAGCAGGTCAGCGCGGTTCGCGGTCAGGTGCTGCAGGTGATACTGCCCGATCCCACCGGTCACGGCTGGCAGCCGCCATCACTCATAAGCACAGGGGTATTGGCGCCGCTTTCGGTGACTGATCCTCCGACGGGTACCCTTTCGGCGACCTTCCGAGCGGTGGGGAACGGGAGCACCAAGCTGGCGGTGGAGTACCGCTGCAAGCAGGCGGCATGTAGCGCGCCACTGTGGGACACGTTTGTCACGGTGAGCGACCCTCCGGTCAAAGTCGCCCTCCCCGACAACACCAATACTCTCCACGTCAAGCCGGGCACCTTGATTGACGTGACGCTTCCCCCGTTGGGCCGCACCGGCTGGGTCGCCCCGATTTCCCGTCCTCCGGGAATAGTCATCGTCCAGTCGGCGACCTATTCCGGGGGTGGTCCGCTCAACGCGACCTTCCGAGCTGATCGCCCAGGGACGGCTGTTATCTCCACGCACTATGTATGTGGCGCCGGCGCCTGCTCGGTCGCCGGATGGTCCATCACGGTGGTGGTGGCCGGAACCTCGTCCCCGACCCGTCCCGTAGCCGTCACCGCGCCGCCCTTGACCTCGGATACCGCAACCGGCATCAATCTCGATGAGACCGACAGCGGACGCACCGTGGACCTCCGAACAGATGAGGTCATAGGTCTGACGCTCAGTGCCCAGCCCGGCGTGCAGTGGGGTCCACTCACGATGAGCCACCCTGGCATCCTCTCGAAATTCGCGGGGAACGTGCCCGGTACCAGCACGCTCGAAGCAGGACTCGAAACCGAGAACGAAGGGATGACAGTTCTCTCCTCGACGTTGACCTGCGCTGCCTCCGCTCCTCCCGGGTGCTCCAGCGGCCGCTGGTACGTGACTGTGGTGGTAAGCAACCGATTCCCCTATTGAGCTGCCTGCTCGGGGACGCGTGAGGCGAAACCGGTTAAGACGCCGAGGAGGCCGACGCCCAACCAGCCCGAGTTGCGACGGTCACACCCTTTGGCCTTCGGCCGTGACAGGTCGTGTTGGGCCTCGTGAAAACAAGCCCATTGGGCCTGAACCTGTGACAAGCCCCCATGCGAGCCCTTGTGAACTCGCTTGGCTCCACCTGTGGCTCCACCTGGCCCTCAACTCGACCGAACAGGCGAGCCTGCGAGCCCCTGACCAGCATCTTTATGGTGCGCTCGGAGGGAGTCGAACCCCCAACCTTCTGATCCGTAGTCAGATGCTCTAATCCATTGAGCTACGAGCGCTGGTGCGGCGAACAGCCTACCCGCGCGTCCTGGTGGTCGGCATCCTCACCCCGACGTGGACGTGGTGGAGGAGGCTGTCGTCGTGGTGGTCCCCGACGTACCGGAGTTACCGGTGGCCGGCGCCGTGGTGGAGGGTGGGGCAACGGTGGTCGTCGTGCTGGTCGGCGGCGCGTTGGGGTTGGGCATGAGGAACACAATGCTCTTGGTGGTCCCCGACACGTCGGTCTGCCCGGCGGCCGGCGAGACGGTGACCGTCAGCGTCACTTTCACCCCTTGAGGTGCTTCCAGTTGGGGAACGGCGGCGTCGTAGCTCTGCCCCTGGGCCAAGGAGCTGATCAATACCGACTGGCTGCCCAGGTAGCCGGTGACCGACGGGTCCAGCGAAGCGGTGACCCGGACCTCGTTTTCTGTCAAGTTGCCGAGATTGCCCACGGTGGCCGACACGTTGATGGTGGCCGCCTGGGGCAGGATTTCGACCTGGTTGGCGCCGCTTCCTTCCACGGACACCGCAGGAGGCAGGGTGGCGATGGCCTCCACCTGCAGCTGATGCACGGGCAACGGGGAGCGGGCGTTGCGCAGGGCGTCGAGGTAGAGGCTCAACGGGGCCGTGGCGTAGACCCCCGGATTCGATAGCCACACCGAGGTCGGGAGCTGCACCCCCACCGGCGGCATGTGCTGCAAAAACAGCGAGTACGCCTGATCGGCCACCTGAAACTCGGTCGTGGCTTTCTGGATCTGGGTCAAGGCATTGTTTCCGCCGGTGGTGGTGAGCGCGGCACTCATGGCCGCCGAGAGTGTCTGGGCTCCCTCCAGGCGTGTCTCCAGGCAGATGATCAGCAGCCCGCTCGGTCCCTCGATGGTCGCCGGCGGCTTGAGCGCCTGTGCCGAGGCGACTGTCTGCGTCGCGTTGGCCACCACGCCCTGCAGCTCGGGGAGGATGGTCCTGGCGCTGGTGGCAACCGGCTCGGTCAGCAGCTGGTTGATCTCGTCGCCCTGCGAGATGGTCTCGCCCAGGATCGGCTGCGCCTGGTCTACCCAGGCCTGACTCGACAGGGTCTTGACCGGGCCCGGGGAGCGGCTCTTAATGGAGGCGTCGACAAGGAGCACAAGCAGCGTGACCCCGATGGCCACGACGATCCACGCTTGGGTCCCGATACGGCGAGACCGTCGCCCGGACAACACCATCGACGGGCACCCTAGCCCGGCCCCGGGAAGCAGGGGTCAGCGGGGCGCGCCGGGAACGGGGCTCCGATCGGCCGTAAGGAGAGTGAACACCATTTCGGTATCGGTTAAACCGGACACGACCGCATCGGCACCGAGCCCTTCGAGCTCGCTGAAATCGAACCGCCCGGTGGCCACCAACAAGCAACGAGCACCGGCGGCTTGGGCGCAGGCCAGGTCCCGTGGAGTGTCGCCCACCACCCATACCTGCGCCGGGTCGAGGACCACCCCGTCGCGCGCAGCGAGGCGGGCCAGGGCCACGGGAACCAGCGCGGTGCGGTCCCGGTTGTCGCTCCCGTAGGCGCCGACCGCGAAATCGACCAAATTGTCGAGCTCGAAGGCGCCCAACTTGACCCGGGCGTTGGGGGCGATGTTCCCCGTCAGGATCGATGACACGACCCCGTCGGTGCGCGCCAGGCGGCTCAGCAGCTCGCGGGCTCCGGGCAGGGCAGCGCCTTCGGCGCGCAGCTGAGACTCCGAAGCAGCCAGGCGGGCAGCCAACTCGACGAGAACCTGGCCGGCGCCCGCGAGATCCCAGTCCATCATCTCCAGGTACTCGTCGACGATTTGCGGATCGGTCTTGCCGCTCATGCGCACCCGACCCGATGGACGTGCACCGTAAATGGCCTCGAGCGCGTCTTCGAACACGACGGCACCCAGCTCCCCGGCCTGCACCAGGGTCCCGTCGATGTCCCACAACACCAGCAGTTCGATCACCGGTTCAAGCTACCGGGCCTGGGTAGGGTTCCCCAGCTGGCGCGGCGTTCGGGCCGTGGCGGTCTGCGAAGGTGGAACTGACGCTCTCTGCTTCCGGAGGAAACATGTCGCGAACGTCCGGTTTCTCTTTTCCCCACATGTCTTGGCGTTTGGTCGTCCCTGGCGTAGCCGTCGCGGCACTGCTCGCCGGTTGCGGTTCGCATTCGGCAGCCAGCACCACCACCGCGCCCACTACCACCGCCGCGCCGACGAACACCGCAGCGCTTACCACGACCTCGACGACCGTCGCCCCCACCACCACCATCGTGGTGACCGCCAAGACCTGCGTGCCCGCGCAGCTCACGGTGATCGCCGGCGACTCCAACGGCGCGGCGGGCCACCAGGGGCGCGTCTACCAGCTGCAAAACTCGTCATCTGCTCCGTGCACCCTGTTCGGGTATCCCGGGTTGGCGTTGCTGAACGGTTCTTCCGCTCAGCTGCCGACCACCGTGGTCCGCCAACCGGGGTTCGCTGAGCTCACCGTGGGTCTTCCGCCGGGGGCCTCGGCTTATTTCACGGCCAGCTGGCCCGATGCCACCGGGTATGCCGGCGCCTCGTGCCCGACCTCGGCGTCACTGGAAATCACGCCGCCCGATGACACCACTCAGGTCGTGGTCGGCGGGGCCGGCGGAACTATTCAGGCGTTCGGGGGAACCACGACCCACCTGCAGTGTGGAACCATCACCGTGACCCCCGTGCGCGCCACTGCCACCGCGTAACCCCGAGGAGCCCGACCGATGGAAATCACCCCCGTCCGCATCACCACCACCCCGGAGTGGAAAGCGCTCACTGCGCACTTCGAAGCCACCCGGGGCCGGCATTTGCGGGACCTTTTCGTAGCGGATCCCACCCGGGGTGAGACCATGACCCTCGACGTCGAGGACCTCCACCTCGACTATTCCAAGCACCGTTTGACTGCCGAAACGATCCAGTTGTTGGTCGCGGTGGCGGAGAGGGCCGGCCTGCGCGAGCGCATCGACGCCATGTTCGCCGGCGAGCACATCAACACCACCGAGGACCGGGCGGTGCTCCACGTCGCGTTGCGGGCCCCGAAAGGCGAGGTGATCTCCACCGATGGCGTGGACGTGGTGGGCCAGGTGCACGAGGTGCTCGACCGGATGCGCCCGTTCGCTGAGCGGGTACGCAACGGCGACTGGAAAGGGGCCACCGGCAAACCCATCGTCAACATCGTCAACATCGGCATCGGCGGCTCCGATCTGGGTCCGGCCATGGCCTACGCCGCTCTTCTGCCCTACAGCGACCGCCGCCTGACGGTGCGGTTCGTGTCCAACGTGGACGGCAGCGATGTGTGGGAAGCCACCCACGACCTCGACCCCGCGGAGACGCTGTTCATCGTGTCGTCGAAGACCTTCACCACGTTGGAGACCATCACCAACGCCACCTCGGCGCGCCAATGGCTGCTGGCCGGCCTCGGCGACCCGTCGGCCGTACGTCACCACTTTGTGGCCGTGTCGACCAACGCCGAAAAAGTGTCGGAGTTCGGTATCGACACCGAGAACATGTTCGGATTCTGGGACTGGGTCGGAGGCCGCTATTCCTACGACTCGGCCATCGGGCTCTCACTCATGATCGCCATCGGCCCCGACGCGTTCGCCGAGATGTTGGACGGGTTCCATGCCATCGACACCCATTTCCGCACCGCCCCCTTCGACCAGAACCTCCCGGTGCTGCTGGGACTGATCGGGGTCTGGTATTACGACCTCTTCGGAGCGGAGACCCAAGCCATTCTCCCTTACAACCACTATCTCTCCAAGTTTTCCAACTACCTGCAACAACTCGACATGGAGAGCAACGGCAAGTCAGTCACCTTGGCCGGCGAGGCCGTCGATCTTCCTACCGGCCCTGTGGTGTGGGGCACGCCCGGCACCAACGGCCAGCACGCCTATTACCAGCTCATCCATCAGGGCACCCGGCTCATCCCCGCCGATTTCATCGGGTTCCTGCACCCTGCGCACCGCGTAGGGGACCACCACGACCTGCTCATGGCCAACTTCTTCGCCCAGACGGAGGCGTTGGCGTTCGGGAAGACCGCGGAACAGGTGGCGGCCGAGGGCGTACCGGCCGCCCAGATCCCGCACCGCACCTTCGCCGGCAACCACCCCACCTCGTCCATTTTGGCCCCGGCCCTCACCCCGCGGGTCCTCGGCGAGTTGGTCGCCACCTACGAGCACAAAGTGCTGACCCAGGGAGTGATCTGGGGCATCAACTCCTTTGATCAGTGGGGTGTGGAGTTGGGAAAACAACTGGCGCAGAAGATCGTTCCGCAACTGAGTGCCGAAGGGGAGCCGGAGCTGGACCACGACAGCTCCACCAACGCCCTCATCCGCCTTTACCGCCGGGCTCGGCGCTAGGGGCGTCCCGCCGGCTGCCTCAGGCCGGGGCGACCACGTCAGGCCGGCGATGGATCGGTCCGTCGCGCTGCTGGAGAGAGCGGCCATCGCGCCCGCTGCGCACGGCGAGAATCTCTGCGCAGATGGCCAACGCCACCTCGGGCGGGCGCCTGCCCCCCAAGTCGAGCCCGATAGGACGGTAGATGCGGGCGATCTCCGCCTCGCTCACTCCCCGCTCCAAAAGGCGTTCCACCCTCCGTGACTGGGTACGGCGCGAGCCCATCGCCCCCACATAGGCGATGCGGCGGGCCAGACCCTCGGCCAGCGCCGGCGCGTCGACGCCGGCGTCGTGGGTGAGCACGATGAGGGCGCTGGACGCTCCCCCCCAATCCAAGAGCTCCCCCAAAGCGTCGAGTCGCTCACCAGACCGCGTCTCCCACCCCAGCAGCCGGGCCTGCGCCGTAATGCTCGTGACCAGATCCCCTCCGCCCACCACGACCAGGCGCGGGTCGGCGACCCAGGTCTCGACGAGGAACGTGCCGCGTGGATGCTCGAGAAGGTGATGAGCGGTCTGCCCCGAGCCGAGGAGCTCGACGGCTGCGCCTACCGCTTCGTCGGGGGGTTGCTCGCCCTGCCCCGATCCCACCGCCCCCACCCAGTGACCGCCCGGCTGGACCACGGCGCCCAGCGGGCCGCTCCCCGGCCCGTCGATCTGGGTGACAAGCGCCACCGGAGCCCGCCGGGCCAGCGCCACCCACAAGTCGCGAGGCACGCTCGAGGCGGGCTGCAGCAGAAATTCCGCCTGGCCCCCGCACGCCAGACCGGCCTCGGCCACTCGCGAGCCGTGGACCTCGATCACCACCCGGGCGAGCGCGGGCTCCTGGCCGAGGAGGCGGTCACCGGCCGCGGCCAGTTGCTCGGCGCCGTAGCGGCCGAGCACACTGCCGTGCTGAACTCCGGTCCCGTTCAGGGCGACCAGCGCGTCGCCCGCCCACGTCGAAAACCCCTGCAGGGACAGAACGCGGGCAAACAAGGCGGGCGTACCCTCGTTCTGCCACGAAAGGATGCCGTCGGCTACTTCCTCCATGTCCTCAGGTTACGACGCGAACGCGTGCTGTGAACGATGCATGAAAGCCCTTCGCCCAAGCGTTGACCCTCGTCCCCGCGGGCCCGTCAGCTGTCGGCGGGGAGTTCGATCGTCACGTTGGTGGCTTTTACGGACGCCACCACCATGACCCCCGGCTCCAGGCCCAGTTCGTCGACGGCCTCCCGACTGACCAGGGACACCACCCGGAACGGTCCCGCCTGCATTTCGACCTGCGCCATGACCAGATCCTTGGTGACCTTGGTCACGATGCCCACCAGCCGGTTGCGAGCCGAATGGCCGCTGGTGGCGCCGGGGTCCATCTCATCGCCCAGTGACGCCGCGAAGCGGGCCAACTCGGCGCCGTCAATCCAACGCCGGCTGCCCTCATCCCTGGAGACCGGAAGCCGTCCGCTGTCAGCCCACCGCCGGACGGTGTCGGCGCTGACCCCCAGTACCCGGGCCGCCTGGCTGATGCGGTAGCTGGCCACCGCGGGGATGGTAGCTCAGGGTCCGTGCGCCAGAGCAAGCAGAATGGGCGCGTTGCGAAAAGGAGGTGTTCGGTGGGCGACGTGTCAGCGGTTCCCGAATGCGCTTGCTGCGAGCAGCCACTCATTGGCGGGTTCATCAGGCTATGGCCCGACACGAACCTCCGGATCTGTTACGACTGCCTCGACTGGATGAACAGCCAACGAAGTCTCCAGATGGCACGGTCCGGCGGCCCCGTCACGGTCGTCGGCTTCGAGCCGGTCTTCCGCGTCGCCGACCTCGAGCGGGCGGTGCGCCATTACCAGCGCCTCGGATTCAGGACCGAGCACCACGACGAGACCTACGCCTGCGCCCACTTCGGGAGCCTCACCGTGCACCTCGCTCTCGACGGCGGCGAGGGCTGGCCTGGGTATCGCCCCGACCGTCACATGACCAGCGTGCTCTACATCCACGTCGAAGACAGCGACCAGCTCGCAGCCGCCTGGCGTGCCGCCGGAGCCGTCGTCGACGGTCCCCGCGACGAGGAGTACGGCAAGCATGAGGGCCAACACGTCGACCCCGACGGCAACCTCATCCGATTCGGCTCGCCCATCCCGGGCTGAGGGACAGGCGCTCGCCGGTGTCCCGCCCGGCCACCGGACCCAGGATGACCCCGACAGGTATCGACTGGTTGGTGGGCGAGGGGGGACTTGAACCCCCACATCCTTTCGGACACAGGAACCTGAATCGTGCGGTGGCTGTTCCAGCCACTGCCGCCGAATGCCTGCATATGCCTTGAGCAGCAGTTTCGTGCAGGGTCGGGTCCGGCTGGTCCGAACGGTGACGGTCTGTCCGGGGCCGTTCGTTAGCAAATGGTTAGCATCCGCCCCCGAGCCAGGTACGCCGTCGCCGCTCCAACTGGTCGCCCGAGGCCAGGGCCCAGCCTGGCCGAGTTGTCAACACCACCGCTGGCGGCGAGATCCTCGACCTCTGAGCACGAGGCAGCGGTTGCGGCTTCTCGCCTCGGGTTGCCAGTCTGGTCCGATGGGCGACCGTACTGGGCTTGGACCTCTCGAAGTCGGGCTGTTGGAGGTGCTCGACGAGCTGGGAGCACGGCCCGCTTCGAGATACGTGAAGACCTTCCGGGTCCTCGACCTGGCGGTAAGTCGTCTTGGGGTCGGCGCGAACTATCTCGGCGAGGTACTCCGGGACCTGGCCCGCCCGTGGCGGGTGATGGTCCGTCTCGTTGATTTCCACGGCAACATCGAGGCCGACAGCCGCTACAACGAGTGCCGCCTGAGCGAGGTCGGAGCGCTCGCCTTGGCTGCCGAGCGCCGCGAGCTACCTGCCGTTCCGGTCGGTCTGATCAACGGGACGGTCTACCAGGGTGGCAGCCAGCCCTCGTTTCCTCCCGACCGTGTCATCGGCGCGCTCTCGGAGTTACTCCGTGACCGCGAGATCGGCGACCAGCGCCTCCTGGCCGTGCTGGGCTCGCCTGTCTTCCCTCACGGCTGCCGGATCGTCGGCGACGTAGGCGCCGCGCTGGCCGGGGAGCGAACCGATCTGCACTTGTTTCCGCACATCGACACGGACTGGTCGGCCAACCAGGTCGCCCTCGATCTCACCCACTTTCCTCCCGAGTTGTGGGCCGACGACCTCGCCCGCTCGCTGGAACAGCACGCCCCGGGCGGTGAACGCATGGAACGCGACTTCGATTTCGAGCGTCTGCCGATCGCCGAAGTAATGAACGTGTCGGCCGGGCTGGCCGATCACTCCAACGAACACGTCCGGATTGTCCTGGAAGAAGACGCCGACCCCGAGGACGTGATCGCCAAGCTCATCTACAGCGGCGACGCCGTCCGCTACTTCTGGACCCGCACGCCGCTGCGCTACGACATGACCGTCGCGTTCCGACAGCCTGTCACCGCCTTGCTGCGGTCCTGGATCGACACCCGCCGCGAAGAGGACCTGAACGCGTCCCTCCGCGCTCTGTCGGAAGCTATCGACACCGCACCCAGTCCGCCGGCCCGACCCCCTGTACGGGGCATCCCGCTGACCAAGATCCCTGGCGGTGTCCCCCGCCTCCTCAACCGGTCGCGCACGTTCCCCGCTGACCTGGCCAACCAGACCCTCCTCGACGTGATCGAGCCACCGCATCCGGTGAACCTCACTTATACCGCCGGGGATCACCTCACCGGCACCGCCTCCGGTGTGGCCATCGACTCGACGATCTCCCGAGCGGCCGGCGGCGGCCACGGTGACGGCGCCATCGCCGACCAGGCCCTCCGCGTCGAATGGCACCCCACCCAAAACTCGGACGGCTACTACCTCACCCTCGCCGGAACGCTCGGCGACCACCTCATCCACATCGACGCCGCCCTGCAACCCGCTCCCGGGCGTCTCTTCGAGCACGCCGAAGTTCACGGCACGCTCGCCGGAGAACAACTCGACGTCCGCGTCGAAGGCGTCAGCGGAGGCCTCGGCTCGTCGGACACGGTGGCCATCGACGGCACCCTCGGCGACCATCACCTCGCCCTCTACGCCGCCCTCGCCTCCAGCCTGACGCGCGGCATCATCCGTGGCACCATCAACCACCACCACCCCGTCCACATCGACGCCACCGCACCACCCGGAAAAGCCACCATCCACATCACCGGAACCTTCCCCGGACCCCCGAACCTCCTCACTGCCCTACTCGCCGTTCTCCTCGCCTTCATGTAGTGCAAGGACTCCAGATAACGCCGGCTCGGAGCGGCTCGCCAAAAAGGCCCGATATCGAGATGCGCTGCTGTTCTGACCGCTTCCCTCGGGATCGGCGGCTCGCTCGAGGTCGCCGGCGGAAAGCCCTCACCGTCAGTCCCGGCCAGCTGACATCCATCCGCTCCGTTTGGCCAGATCGTCAACGCTGGCTACCCATGAGAGTCTCTGCTGCCGAGGGAAACATCTTGGTGTTCCCTCGCATGACAGGCGCGGCGGATCTGTTCGACGCGCTCCAGCGAGCCAACCCAGACGCGAAGTCACCGACCCCTTACCGCCGTCTCGTCGGTTGACCGAAGACGATTCCCCCCACACTTGGTAGGCCCCCCGAACGTTCTATCTGGACTGCGTCTAGCGAGTCGATGAGAGGGTGTCGAAGTGCGCCATATCGATACCGATTCGGTCGCGGGTGTTGGCGGGGTTCGCGTATCACGATGCGTGTGCGTTCTGGCGCGGGAGGGCAGGACGGGGCTGGCGGCCCACCTGTCGCCGTCCGTTCCTTCGCCGTGATGATATAGCTGGGTACGGCCAGGACCGACGGTGATCGTAGGTTTAGGCGTCGGGTGGTTTTGTTCCGAGCAGTTGAGCGAGCGGGTCCGTGATCGGCTTGAGCTGAAGTGAGGCTGGCTCAACTTGGTGGCCGGCTGCCACGATCGTCAGGTTCCCATGTCGAGCGACAGCGGCCCACCGGTCGCTGGTTGTGAGCATGAGGGTGGATGTCATCGCGCCGTCGATGGTGATGGGCTGCTCAGACCATTCAGCGCCCAGAACCGCTGCGCGCCGGCGGCGGTCCCGCGCTCGAAGCCAGAGGGTGAGCGCCGCGTTTGAAACGTCAGGCCACCGAGCCCCTCCGTCGTCTGCGCGAAGCCAGCTATCGAGCGTCCGGCGGGCTAGGTGCGCGTCTCCGAGTAGTTGAGTCCCAACGACTGGTGTATGAGCGGGTGAGCTGAGGGGGGGATCCCCCAACGGCGACAGTCATCGCATCAACCTTAAAGAAGCAGTTTCCACACAACTCTTTGAGGAGGATGACGA